>Ga0209540_10001058_pt1 | contig 22072 bp, 11 predicted proteins | sample BarGraIncu01121A_FD_184501 | JGI IMG/M metagenome (GOLD analysis project Ga0209540, IMG submission 184501) | Arctic peat soil microbial communities from Barrow, Alaska - Barrow Graham LP Incubations 011-21A (SPAdes) (version 2) | ecosystem: Environmental > Terrestrial > Soil > Wetlands > Peat... | reverse complement strand
CATTGGGTTTAACTGCTGATGTTCCAGTAAAAAATAATGATGGTACTTGGGGAGGTGTTTCCAATAATTCAGGATGGGTTCAGCCAGTAATGAATCCTGTTGCAGCGGCTCTTGTTAATAAAAATACAAATTACAGGTATCAACTATTTGGTAACATATATGCCGAAATGAAATTCACCAAAGATATATCATTGAGAAATGAGGTATCGGGAAATTTTGATTTTTCTTCAAATGAAGGCTTTCAGCCTCAAACTACGTATGGAAAATACACTACTCCTAACCCAACTTCATCTTCGTATAGCGCCGGAAAAAACATTAATACCGTAATACGAAATTTTCTTACCTATAGTCCTACTTTTGGTAAGAACAGTTTAAGCGTGTTAATTGGGCACGAGGCTCAGTTGGATAAATCAGCGAATGTTAATGCAAGTCGGTCTACTTTCCCTGCTAATAGTGTGCAATCTATTAACAGCGGCGATATTTCTACTTCAAAAAATGGTGGTAGTTATGGTCAGGGAGCACAAGAATCATATTTCGGACGTATCAATTTTAACTTGTTAGACAAATACTTATTTACAGCAAACGTACGGCGAGATGGCTCCGATAAATTTCCGAAAGACCGGAGATGGGCAACTACATCTTCCGGTGCCTTTGCTTGGAAAATAAACAACGAGAAGTTTTTGGCAAATGTAAAAGCCGTTAATGAATTAAAGTTAAGACTTGGCTATGGTTTAACCAATAACCAGGGAATCCCTGGCAATACTTATATAACCCAGCTTAAAACCGTGGTTAATGGGTTAAGCGGAATTGGACAGTATCAATCCAATTTAGGAAATCCTGAAGTAACATGGGAAAAAACAACAAATGCAAATATTGGATTAGATGGCACATTCTTTGACTGGAGGTTAAATTTCTCGGTAGATTATTATGACCGTTTCACAGATGGTCTTTTGTTAAAAGAACCTTTTCCTGAGTATTCTGGTATGTCAACCGGTTGGTCTTCTGGCTCTATGCAGTCGCCTTACGTAAATGTGGGTTCTATCAGCAATAAAGGCTTCGATATTAGAGTAGGAACTACCAATATACGCAACACAAATTTTACATGGAGAACTGATTTTACCATATCTCGTAACATTAACAAAGTATTGAGCTTAGGTTCGGGAGGTAAAGATGCCAGCCTTGTGTCATCAAACTCAAAAACTGTAGTAGGGCGAGCTATTGGTGAATTTTATGGCTATGTTGATGACGGCGTATTTGCTACTGCCAACGATTTCAAAACCCATGCTTTGCCGGCTGACCAATCTGGGAATGTCCGTCCAATTTCACAATCGGGTGGTGGTATCTGGTATGGCGACCGTAAGTTCAAAGACTTAAATGGCGATGGTGTTATTGACACAAAAGACCAAACTTTCTTAGGTTCACCTCTTCCAAAATTCCAATTCGGGTTCAACAATTCAGTTAACTTTAAAAACTTTGATTTAAACATTTTCTTTAGCGGAAGTGTAGGTAACAAAGTGTTTAATCAAATGCCGGTAACGCAAAATAACCCTTTAGGTAATTACAACTATTTTGTAGGGGTATTAGACTATGCCCGTACTGCTTTGATAGATCCTACTGGCAATGCTACTAATGTAAATAATGTATATGTTACCAATCCCAATACAAAAATTGTTTCACTACGAAATGACAATATCAATGAAAATGATCGTTTTTCAGATTTGCATTTAGAAGATGGTTCATTTATTCGTTGTAAAAACATTACATTGGGATATAATTTACCGAAAAATTTATTGGCAAAAGTAAAAATAAATTCACTTAGAGTTTATGCTAATGTTTCCAATATATTTACAATCACAAAATATACCGGTATGGATCCTGAAGTTGGTTCATGGGATCCATTACAAGCTGGATATGATGGGGGGTATTATCCTCAACCAAGGGTATTTACATTTGGCATGAACTTGAAATTAAATTAAAAAAATACTACTATTTATGAAATCATTCAATAAAATAATCATCCTTTTGTTATTGCTGGTGGCAATAGCCGGATGTAAAGATAGTTTTCTCGATCGTCCTTCGCTATCTGAAATTGCTTCTAATAATTTTTATCAAACTACAACAGAAATAAGATTGGCTACTTCCAACCTTTATGGACCTATTTGGGGGCAATGGAATGCTGAAATATTAGCACTTGGCGATGTTATATCCGGAAACGGAACTACAGGGCAATATCAGGGTACTGATAATAATGAACTTTTTGCAGTAAACCTTTCGGCTTCTAACGGTATTGCGAATCAGGCATGGACAGGCTTATACAATGTTATTGGTCAATGCAACAATACTATTCTCGGCATACAACAATATGCCCCCGCTACGGTTACTACATTAGATAAAAATGCGGCGATAGCCGAAGCAAGGTTTATACGTGGCGTAGCTTATTTTTACTTAACAATGCTTTGGGGACCTGTACCCATTGTGGAAGACAACAGTAAATTGATATCACAACCCCTAATTAACCGCATTATTACTACAGACGTGTACAAATTTGTAATCAACGATCTAAAATTTGCAGCACAAAACCTGCCGCTTACTGATGTCAAAGGTAGGGTAACTACATGGAGTGCACAAGGTATGCTGAGCAAAGTGTATTTAACTCAGGCAAGTTTGGGTGGTAATGGCACACGCAACCAAGCTTACTTGGATAGCGCAAAGTTATATGCAGGCAATGTGTGCAAAAACAGTGGGATAGCTTTACATCCAAGTTATTATGATTTATTCAAGGTGCAATTTAACGATGTTCCGGAAGATTTATTTGCTTTGCAATGGGCAGCAGGCGCTGATTATAACTTAGGTAATTTTTTGAATAACTATGCACCAGGCTCAGAAATTATGCCATATAAAATCGGCGGATGGGGTGCTATGCATCCTACAACCGGCTTTTTTTCAGTGTATTCTGCTAAAGATAGCATAAGGCGAAAAGCTACCATTATGTTGAATGGTGATTATTTTCCTGAATTGAATGCAGCAGCTGGTGGTTTTAAAGCTACCGGTGTAAGTTTAAAAAAACACATTATTGGCAATGAAGTAGATAATAGTTCGCCTCTTATGAGTTGGATGGCATCGCCCGAGCATAATGCTATTCTTCGATTAGCCGATGTGTATCTTATATATGCCGAAGCTATTATGGGAAATAATACTTCCACTTCAGATCCCGATGCCTTGTTGTATTACAACAAAGTGCGTACCAGGGCAGGTGTTGACCCTCTTACTACCATAACGCTGGATACGCTTTTGAACGAAAGAAGAATTGAATTTGCTTTTGAAGGGCAATATTGGATGGATCTGGTAAGGCTTTCTTATTGGCAACCGGCTAAAGCGTTGGCTATTGTTAATTCACAAGACCGTACTTTTTTCAGTTATACTCCTGCTACTTCCACGACTCCTGCTGTTATAAAGCCAGATGCTAGTCCTGTTGTGAGTGTGCTTCCGGCAACACCAAGCTCATTTCAATTACAATTACCGGCTAGGGAGTTAACAGCGAATCCTAAATTGGCAGATGCGCCTGTAGCATATTTTAAATAAATAAAATTTACAATCATGAAAAAAATATTAAATAAACATATTCACTTTTTGCTAATGTCTTGCGTGGCTGCGATTTGCATTCTGTTCGCATCTTGTAAAAGTGAGGAAATAGGTTCACCTGTCATTACAAGTGTAAGAAATTATGCTGCATCCCCCAACGATACTATTTTACCCGGTGCCGTGGCAAAAGCGCAGTGGGTAGTTATCGAAGGGCAAAATTTGCAAAATGCAACTCAAATATCTTTTGATGGCATACCGGCCACTTTTAATAGTGCTTTATTTGCTCCCAATAGTGTTGTGGTGCAGATACCAGCCATCTTGTTTTCGACAATAGACGTGAACAAGCTCTATTCTATAGAGTATGTTACAACTGAAGGCTCAACCAAGTTTGCTTTTAAACTCGGCCCGGCAGCACCGACTATTACAGCTATTTCCAATGTATTTGCAAACCCTGGCGATTCGGTTTATATTTATGGTACAGATTTCTTTTTAATTAAAAGTCTTTCTTATGGAGGTGTAACAATTACCTCGGCTAGTTTAACTTATGATGGGACTGCTATTGGTTTTGTAATGCCAAATCCGGCACCTACTTCAGGAGATGTATCAATAACTACAATGAGCGGTACGGCTACTTTTAAAATACTTGCATTGCCTACCATTACCGGCATTTCTAACGAAAATGCCAGCGTGGGTGATTCGGTTTTTGTTTTTGGTACTTACCTTAAAAGTATCCAATCAGTTTCTTTTTCCGGAGCTACCATCAGTTCTTTTGTATCTGCTACCGACGGATCTTCAGTTGGTTTCATAATGCCTACTATAACTACCAGCGGATCGGCATCCATTACAACAGCGTTTGGTACAGCCACTACCGCGTATATCGTGTATAATATTTATAATGTGCAGTATGTGGGAGTAAAGACAACAGGTGTATTAGCCAATCTTGAGTGGGGTGATGCGTTTGGTTGGCAATGGTGGGGAGGTGTGAAATACACCACCGGTAATACAGCTTGGGGAGGTACCACTGATTTTAATGGTGTATTGGGTTCTAACACCAATAGTCAGTTTGCGTATTTTAATTCAGGTATTATGAAAAGTGGTGATGGAACTTCGTCTTGGCCTGGTACTTATACCTTCCCAATTGGTGCTGCCCAATGGATGGCTACTGAGAATCTTTCTGACCTTGTAGGTGACTGGGCAATTCAATTTGAAATGAGTGTAAGTAATGCCAAACCCTGGAATGGTGGTACTCTTTGCTTCGAAACTGGTTTTGCAAGTAACTATATGGCTCGTTATGAACCTTGGCAAATTACTGCTTCGAGTACGAAAGCTTTCTCTACCAAAGGTTGGCAAACAATTACCATTCCTTTGTCTTCATTCCGAGCTGAAGATACTAACCTCGGAAAAGGGAAAGGTGTTTCAGTTACGAGTTTAACTAATTTATTAGGTAGTACAGGTAATACAGGTTTGAATATTTATCTTCACAATTTCAGTACTTCGCCAACTACAACTGGTTTTTATGGTGCATTTGATAACGTTCGAGTAGTAAAAATAAAATAATAGAAATGGAAAAACTTGTGGATGTTCCGCGAAAACAGGAGCATTCCACAGGTTTTATTCCCAACAACAATATTTTTTATCAATAAATAAATAAATAAATAAAATGAAACACAATAATTTTAGTATAATTTTAATGTTGTTTATTGCAAGCTTATTGGTTGTTTCCTGCAATCCAACTGCGCAGGATCCACAACTTACACTTGCTAATACGACCGAGGAAATACCGTCTACAGGGGGGACCGTAGCACTGTCATTTACTTGTAATGATGCATGGAGTGTTGATACGACAGGTATAGGCTGGCTTAAATTGAGCCAAATATCCGGCATTGCAGGCGATGCAACTATTAATTTAACGGCAGCGGCCAACACATCAGGTATTAGCCGTTCAGTGCTTTTAAATGTTGTCTCACCGAATGGTCAATCCAGAAGGGTGACGGCTCATCAAGCTCCGGTAATATTTCCATCGTACAATACGTCTCCTGTTGCCCCCGATGCTACAGGCATGGGAAGTACCGCAATTCAGTTAAATGCAAACATTAAAATGGGGATAAATCTTTGGAACACCATGGAAGCTCCTGGTGGAGAAACAGGTTGGGGCAATCCTGCCATAACACAAAATCTAATTGATGTGCTTAAAGGAGGTGGGTTTAATGCGATAAGAATTCCTTGTGGTTATTGGAATCAAGGACACATGAACAAAAAAACAGGTAAGATTGATGATGCCTGGTTAAACAGGATAAATGAGGTGGTTCAGTATTGTGTGAATGATAGTATGTATGTGGAGATAAATCGCCACCATGATGGTAATGATGATTTTCACTTGACCGGTCTACAGTTAGATAGTGCAAAAGCTATCCAAAAAGCTGTATGGGAGCAGGTGGCTACCACACTGCGTGATTTTGATGAGCATGTAATGTTTGCAAGTTACAACGAACCGAATGCCAATGATTTGCCATCAAGTACAGTGTTACACGATTTACACCAAATATTTATCGATGCAGTTCGTTCTACAGGAGGTAAAAATGCAAACCGTACATTAGTGCTTCAAGCACCAAACACATCGCTTGATCTGGCTAATTATTTTGCTCCAGGCGGAATACCCGGTATGCCTGTCGATCAGGTTCCTAATAAATTGATGCTCGAATTTCACTGGTACTCTCCTGCTAATTTTTGTATATTAGGTGATGATGCCAGTTGGGGTAAAGAATGGCGTTATTGGGGAAAAAACTTTCACTCCACTGACGACTTAACACATAATTCAGTAGCTGGAACAGAAGAAGACTATGTACAGAGCAACATGCAATGGGCTAAGAAAAATTTTGTGGATAAAGGTATACCTGTGCTGATCGGCGAATTTGGTGTAGAATACCACGCCAGCCATTGTCCAACCCCGGCAGATTCAATCTTGTCCTTAAATTCAACCGCACATTTCTTTGCAGAAATAGTACGAAGCGCCCGTGTCAATGGAGTATCTTCGTTTTTGTGGGCTGGTGTAATTAACAGGGGAACCGAAACAATAGATAATAAACAGCAGTTAGATTCACTGCGTGCGGGGGCCGGATATTAAAAACAAGAATGGCTATCAAGCAAGTGAAATGAAATAAGACACAGTTTTAATATAACAGGCAAGTTGTTAATCCTTGCAGCTTGCCTGTTTTTCTTTAATCAATAAATAACAAACTTTAAAAAAAACAATCATGAAAAAAATTACTACTTTTCTTTTTGGCATCTTTTGTATGCTAAGTGTGGCTAATGCTCAAGACATTACTGTCTTCGATTTCGATGGAGTCACTCCAACTTTTAGTTCCTGGTCGGATACGTTCACCTCGGATGTCAATCCGCTTTCGGATGCGGTAAATAGTTCTGCAAATGCTGGAAAATACACGCACGCAAATATATGGAGCAATTTGTCAACAGCAGTCAGTATCGATCCTCGTGCTTATACTTCATTTGAAGTGAGCGTTTATACTCCAACTTCTTCAACAGGTAATGTTGTAATTGCATGTTTTGATGCTGCTGATAAACAGTTGGATTGGTATTCGCAGGATATCAAAACTGCTGGAGTATGGACAAAATATACCCGTAATCTGAACTTCGTAAGAAATATTGCGAAGGTGGTAGTTGGCTTTAATTTTGGTAGTAATCCAAAGGCCAATACAGATGATATTGTATATATTGATAATTTAGTTTTTAAGAAATCAGACTCTTCGTTCATGCCGATTTACATTGAAACTTTCTATGCATCTTGGAGCGAATGGGGAGATTGGACCGGAACGCCAAGTTCACAAGCCGGAAAGTGGTTTGGTGGTATCAATCTTCAGACTGATGCAGATGCTGACATAACTCTTGGGCGGGATTGGGATGATCATGCGCATAAATTAAAAATAAGTCCGTCGGCAGTTGCTGTAACTATTCCAGATATCAATGTTGCCGGTTTTGACAGTTTAAAGCTTTCTGCTGATATGCAATGGCCATTTAATTTGGTAGATAGTGCTGCATTTTCTACAGCTACAGACAATCAGAAAATACCGGTTGTTGAGGTAAAAGTTGGCACTGGAAATTGGGTTAGTGTTCCGACTTCGGCTATTTCAGGAAGTTGGGCGAATCAGGTTGTTCTTTTAAAGGATGCTGGCGGCAATCCGATAAATAATGTAAGTACAATTAGCATCAGGCTTTCGCATACATCTTTAGTATCTGCCGCTTTTGATAATGTGAAGATTTTCGGCAAATCAATTCAAACTGGAATATCTAATCCTAAGTCAGAAGCATTTAGTGTATATCCTAATCCTGCAACTAAGTACATTACTACTCCAAATGCACAAAAAGTAACAATTACTGATTTGAATGGTCGTCTTGTAAAAGAAGCTTTCAATACTGAAAAAGTGGATGTTAGTTCGTTGGCAAAAGGAGCTTATATCGTAAAAGCTCAAATAGGGAACGCTACCAAAATTGGTAAGTTAATTAAAGAATAATACTAATCAAAAGCAGGTGAGTGGCTTATTTTAGCCATTCACCTGCTTTTTTACAATAAACAATATCCCATTTCATTCTGAAAATGTATAATTTGAACAAAATAATCACTATTCGGTATTTATTAGAAAAATAGTATCACCGTTGAGATTATTATCTCAAAACTATGGTTAAATACGAGTAAAACTCCTGCTATACTTTTGTAGAGTAGGAGTTTTATTGATACATAACTATTGAAAAAAAGTGAAAAAACAGCAATAGAACTACTTGAGTCACAAATGTTGTTATGAAAAGGATAATTATATTATTAGAGATATTTTTAACAGGAATTTGCCATGCACAGCAACCTGCGCCCGTTAAAGTTAACGATGGGTTATTACAAGGTGTTTTCGAAGACGGGTTGACTATTTATAAAGGTATCCCGTTTGCCGCACCGCCAGTAGGTGATTTGCGTTGGCATGCTCCTCAACCTGTTCAGAAATGGACTGGAGTGCGACAGGCCAAAGAGTTTGATCCTTCTCCAATACAGTCGGGAAATCCAGACGGTGGGAAAAGTGAAGATTGCCTCTACCTGAATGTTTATACTCCTGCTAAATCAGCCAACGAAAAACTGCCGGTGCTTGTTTGGATTTATGGTGGGGGTTTTAGCGCCGGTTCAACGGCTACTCCGTGGTATGACGGTAAAAAACTTGCCCAAAAAGGAGTTATATTTGTTAGCATCGCTTACAGAATTGGTCAGTTAGGATTTTTAGCCCATTCTGAGTTAAGTTCTGAAAACTCAAATCACGTTTCAGGTAACTTTGGTTTGCTCGACCAGATTGCAGCGCTTCAGTGGATTAAAAAAAATATTGCAGCATTTGGTGGCGACCCGGGTAAAGTAACCATTTTTGGTGAATCGGCCGGAGCTATTTCCGTCAGCATGTTGTGTGCTTCGCCATTGGCAAAAGGACTTTTCCGAGGTGCTATTTCGCAAGGCGGAGGTTCATTCGGACCAACACGACCCACATTGTACCCTGGAGAAAATATGAAAACCCTTCAACAAGCTGAGAACGAAGGGAAAGAATATCTACGAAAGGCGGGCGTTTCTTCCATTGCCGAACTTAGAAAAATTGATGCAGATAAGCTTCCTTCGGGATGGGGACTGGGAAGTGCATGGCCTATTGTTGACGGATATGTGATACCTGATGACCAGTATAAATTATACGAAGCTGGGAAGTATAACGATGTGCCGGTTCTGATAGGTTATAACTCTGATGAAGGATTGAGTCTCACACCAAAAAAATCGCAAGAATATATTGACGGGGTTAAAATACGGTTTGGAAAATTCGCTGAACTCATGCTTAAAACATATCCGGTTGAGGGAAATGCTGTACCTAAAACAGCCCGTGATTTGATACGCGATGCTGCATTTGGATGGCAAACATGGAGTTGGGCAAGGCTGCAGTCAGAAACCGGCAAATCGAAAGTGTATTACTACTATTTCGACCAACATCCCGATTATCCAGAAGGTTCACCCGATTTTGGGCATGGCTGGCCACACGCGCAAGATGTTTCATACGTTTTCCAGCATATTGACCCGAAGAACCCGCAAACTATGAAGTCTGACCTCGAAATTTCGGAAGCAATGGGAACCTATTGGACTAATTTTGCCAAATATGGAAATCCGAACGGCAAGGAAGTCCCGCAATGGAAGGCTTTCACTAATACCAATCCTGCGGTAATGTATTTTAATAAAAAGCCGTATATGGGAACTGTACCGAGCATGGAGTCGCTCAAAGTACTCGACAGTTATTTCAAGTGGCGACGAACTCCTGAGGGTGAAGCCTGGGCTAAGTAAAGCTGTTAAAGGTATATACAAGTTGCATTACAAGGATATTAGCTTGTGTAATGAAAAGTTTTTATTCTTTTCCAAATTGAATTGACAAAATAATTGAATCAATGATACGAATTGTTAGAATACTTATAATTGGATTAATTTTACTTCAAGGACCAACAATTTCTGCTCAAAGCAATCTTGTTTATAAAGATACCGTTGAGCCTCGAATTCGTGTGATGATTGATAATGACTTCGGCGGCGACCCAGATGGTTTATTCCAATTAGCGCATCATTTATTATCTCCATCTGTTGAAATAAAAGGCATAATTGGTTCGAGAAATTACGAAGGTGGTTTTTATGGCTCTCCATGTACTGCAACTTACGCATGCACGCAAGTGAATGAACTATTAAATGTAATGCAATTAACAGGAAAATTTCATGTGTATGAGGGAGGAAATTCAGGCCTAACAGATATAAAAACTCCGATTATATCAGAAGGTGCAAAAGCTATCGTACAGGAAGCTATGCGAGAAGATACTAAAATGCCTTTATATGTGGTATGTGGTGCTGGTTTAACAAGCATTGCGAGTGCATATCTCATGGAGCCTCGAATAGCAAAAAAGATTATATTGGTCTGGATTGGAGGTGGAGAATATCCAGGGTTAACAACAACTCTTCATGCAGAAAACAATCCTGAGTATAATTTAGGGATTGATATAAAAGCTTGTCAAGTAATTTTTAATGTTTCAGATATTTCAATTTGGCAAGTGCCACGAGATGCCTATCGGCAAGCATTATATTCATATTCGGAATTGGTTTACAAAATCAAATCGAATGGTATTACCGGAAAATTCCTGGTTGAAAAACTTGAGGATTTAATGAATAAGGCAAAGGGTTCTCTTGGTGAAGCTTATGTTTTGGGAGATAGTCCTTTAGTTCTATTAACTGCATTGCAAGCTCCATGGAGTGCTGATCCTTCATCCAGCAAGTATGTAATAAAACATGCTCCTCTAATAAATAATTCTGGTTTGTACAAGGAAACTTCAGAAGGTCGTAATATTCGAGTTTATACTAATTTGGATACTCGATTAATGTTTGACGATTTGGTAGCAAAACTAGTCTTGTTTAAAATGAGAAATTAAAAAATGGCGAACATTATTGGGTCTAAATAATTCTAAATAATATATATCAAAATGAAAAAAATCGCTTTAGTATTTTCGTTCTTTACTTTATTCTTTAGCTATAATTCTTTAGCTCAGGAAAATTATCCATCACCCATAAGGGAGGGAAACGAACCTGTTGCCTCCGGAAATTTTGAATCAACCTGGCAATCGCTCAGCCAGTATAAAGTGCCTGACTGGTTCCGCAATGCAAAGTTTGGTATATGGGCTCACTGGGGACCGCAGTGCCAACCTGAGCAGGGCGATTGGTATGCTCGCGGCATGTATGAAGAAGGTTCCGACTACTACAAGTGGCATGTGGCTCATTACGGGCATCCTTCCAAAGCAGGTTTTAAAGAAGTGATCCACGATTGGAAAGCACAGAATTGGGACCCTGATAAATTGGTGAAGCTTTACAAACGTGTAGGTGCCCAGTATTTCTTTGCCATGGCCAACCACCACGACAATTTGGATTTGTGGGACAGTAAGTATCAGGAATGGAACTCGGTTCGTTTAGGTCCTCATAAAGATATTGTTGCAGGCTGGGCAGCGGCTGCAAAAAGATACAAACTTCCCTTCGGGATAAGTGTTCATGCTTCTCATGCTTGGATGTTTTACGAAACTGCTCAAAAAGCCGATACAACAGGCAAATATAAAGAAGTTTCTTACGATGGAAACCTTACAAAAGCCGATGGCAAAGGAACATGGTGGGAAGGGCTTGACCCGCAAGAACTTTATGCACAAAACCATGAGTTAAGTAAAGGCTTTGATTGGGATTGGGGAAAAAATGCGTCTATACCTTCACAAACTTATAGCGAAAAATTCTACAACCGCACCATGGATCTCATCAATAAATTTAATCCTGATTTAATTTATTTCGATGACACTGCTCTTCCTTTGTATCCCATTAGTGATGCCGGTTTGAAAATAGCAGCCCACTACTACAATCATAATATGGCAACCCACAAGGGAAAGCTTGAAGCTGTTATATTCGGTAAAATCCTTACCGATGAGCAAAAAAAGTGCATGGTTTGGGATGTAGAAAGAGGAGCTCCTGATAAAGCTCAAAATCTTGCCTGGCAAACCTGTTCTTGTATAGGCGATTGGCATTATAACCGTAGTCGTTACAACGATAATAGTTACAAATCGGCAAAAGAAGTTATCAGAATGTTGATTGATATTGTTAGCAAAAACGGAAATCTTCTTCTAAACATTCCGGTTCGAGGTGATGGAACTATTGATGATAAAGAAGTTGCCATACTCGAAGAAATTGCAAAATGGATGGATATAAATAAAGAAAGTATTTTCGATACACGCCCATGGAAAATTTATGGCGAGGGACCAACGGCAGATTCTTCAAATCCTATCAAGGAACAGGGTTTTAACGAAGGTAAAACAAAATATACATCCAAAGATATTCGTTTCAACCAAAAAGGGGAAATTCTTTATGCTACCGTAATGAGTGTTCCAACAGGTAATATAAGTATGAAATCACTTGGTAAAAATAAAGACAATGCCAAAATAAAAAATATCGAAGTGCTTGGCAGTAAAGAAAAGATTTCTTGGAAGCAGTATTCCGATTCGTTGGTAATTGTGAAACCCAAAATTATCCCGAACGATATTGCAGTAGTATTTAAAATAAGTGAGAAATAGAAACAGACTTATTGGTAATCCAAAAACAAAAAACTATTTGAACTAATTTTATGGGTGTATATGTGATACATAACGGCCTTTGAATGTGGAATAAATTTACTTTTTTTGCAGTAAGGTTCGAAAATAATTCTCAGGACGAACAATGCCAGAAGTTTATTAACTGATAATAAAAATAGATACTAAAAAAACAAAAATGAAAAGATCAATATTTTTTGCGATAATTCTTTTTGCCGTAGCTACAACTTGGGCGCAGCAATATCCTTTTCAAAATCCCAAATTAAGTTCGGATGAACGGGCAAAAGATTTAATATCCCACTTGACAGTAAGCGAAAAGGCAACTTTGATGTGCGATCAATCCGAAGCTATTCCACGGTTGGGAATCAAAAAATTCAACTGGTGGAGCGAAGCACTGCATGGTCTGGCTCAAAGCAGCGGTGTTACTGTGCTTCCCGAACCAATCGGCATGGCGGCATCGTTCGATGACAAATTGCTTTATCAAGCATTTAATGCCGTTTCGGATGAATTCCGTGCCAAATATAATGATGCCCAAAGGAAAGGACAGGAAAACCGTATGTTCATGAGCCTTTCTGTTTGGACGCCTAACGTGAACATTTTCCGCGATCCTCGCTGGGGCAGGGGGCAGGAAACCTATGGCGAAGACCCGTATTTAACCTCGCTTATGGGTATTTCGGTTGTAAATGGACTCCAAGGACCTTCCGATACAAAATATAAAAAACTGCTGGCATGTGCCAAACACTTTGCGGTTCACTCGGGACCGGAATGGAGTCGGCATACGCTAAACCTCAATAATGTGAACCCGCGCGATTTATGGGAAACCTATCTGCCAGCATTCAAATCACTTGTACAACAAGCCGATGTGCGTGAAGTGATGTGCGCTTACCAGCGTTTGGACGATGAACCCTGCTGTGGAAGTAACCGTTTGCTTCAGAAAATTCTACGTGACGATTGGGGATTTAAATACCTCGTTGTTTCTGACTGTGGGGCCATTGCCGATTTTTATTCAAATCATAAAGTATCATCCGACGATACCCATGCTGCTGCAAAAGGCGTTTTGGCCGGAACGGATGTGGAATGCGGATTTGGTTACGCATTCGGAAAATTGCCCCAGGCCATAGAAAAGGGGTTGGTCAGCGAAGATGAAATAAATAAACACTTAGAGCGTGTATTGGTTGGCCGTTTCGATTTGGGCGAAATGGATAATGATTCATTGGTTTCGTGGTCAAAAATTCCGTTGTCAGTAGTCAATTCCGAAGAACACCAGAAACTGGCACTTCGAATGGCGCAGGAAAGTATGACTTTGCTACAGAACAGAGGCAATGTTTTACCCTTATCCAAATCAGAAAAGAAAATTGCTATAATCGGACCTAATGCTGATGAAAAGCCCATGATGTTGGGTAATTACAATGGCTATCCAGCTAATATTATTACTGTTTTAGACGGGATAAAATCAAAACTCCCTGCCAATAAAATATTTTACGACAAAGGTTGCGACCTTACCGAGGATATGATCACCGAAAGCCTTATTGGAAAATGTTCGTTTGATGGTAAAGCAGGCATTAAGGCGACTTATTGGAACAACAAGGAATTTACCGGAAGTACAGTAGCAAATGATCAGATTGTCAATCCAATTCAGTTAACCACGGCGGGGCAGCATCAGTTTGCCTCAGGTGTGAACCTTAAAGGATTCTCCGGCAAATACGAGACTGTTTATAAAGCTTCACAATCTGAAGAGTTGGTTTTTAAACTGGAATATGCCGGAAAGTGCCAGGTGCTTGTAAACCGAGATACACTGCTAAATAAGGATTCGTACCAGGCAGTACCTTCCCGGATTCCGTTCAAAGTAGAAGCAGGAAAAGAATATATAATTGAAATCAGTTTTTCAGCGGTTTTTGACTGGGCAGATGCCAGTTTAAAACTAAACATTGGCAGGGAAATACCTGTAAACTACGATGAATTGATTGCTAAACTGAAAGGAATAGATGTGGTGGTTTTTGTAGGAGGAATATCTCCCAAACTTGAAGGGGAAGAAATGCCTATCAACATTCCCGGATTTAAAGGAGGAGACCGCACCAATATCGAACTTCCTGCTTCGCAACGTAAATATTTGCAGGCACTGAAGAAAGCCGGAAAGAAAGTTGTATTTGTGAATTGTTCAGGTTCAGCTATTGCTTTGACTCCTGAAACCGAAAGTTGTGATGCCATCCTTCAGGCTTGGTATGGCGGGCAATCCGGCGGACAGGCTGTTGCCGATGTGCTGTTTGGCGATTACAACCCTTCCGGTAAACTGCCTATAACGTTCTATAAAAATTCAGATCAATTGGGCAATTTTGAAGATTATTCTATGAAAAACCGTACTTATAGGTTTATGAATGATGCGCTCTTCCCATTTGGTTATGGTTTGAGTTACACGACTTTCAAAATTGGAGAAGCTCGGTTTAGTAAAACAGCTATTGCTGCAAATGAAACCATTCAGTTGACCGTGCCTGTAACCAATGCCGGAAAGCGCGATGGTGTTGAGGTAATACAGGTTTATGTTCGTAAAGTAAACGACATTGATGGCCCGTTAAAAACGCTGCGTGGATTTAGACGTGTGGAAATTGCAGCAGGTAAAACTCAACAAGTTGCTATTGACCTGAACTCTTCTTCTTTTGAATTTTTCGATTGGAGTCAGCGGAAGATGATGGTAACTCCTGGCGAATATGAGGTTTATTATGGAAATAGTTCTGATTTCAAGAATCTGAGAAGTACGAAAATAACAATTCGGTAGCTGAAAAATAATAATTTTAAAAAGCGTATAACATCAAAAAAAGTTGGAGAAAATTTTTATTCTAGCTGGCATTTCACCAAAGGCTAAATCGAGTAATAACTCTAAAGAAATATAATAAACCGAGTATCCATAAATCAAAAATGATAATCACAATGAGCAAAAGATTACTACAAGGCACTAAATTTCAGGCTGAAATTGTTAGCCACCAGTTTTTATTTGTGTTATTAAGTCTTTTCCTGTTTACAGCCAGTTTGAAGGCACAAGAATCCATTCAAGTTGGAACGGCAACACGGCAAATGATTGTATATGCACCAGCAGGCATTGAACAAAACAGACCCCTTGTAATTTCTATGCACGGGATGAATCAAACTATGACCGATCAAAAAAATCAAACACAATTTCAGTCGGTTGCAGCAGCCAATAATTTTGTACTCGTTTTTCCGCAATCTATAGGCAGTCAGTGGCAGTTATATGGAACAACTGATACTGATTTTATTCTGGCTATTATTAATGAAATGTATAAACGCTATGGTATTGATCGTGACCGTGTCTACCTTTCAGGATTTTCAATGGGCGGAATGATGACCTACTATGCAGCTACCCAAATAGCCGACAAAATTGCTGCATTTGCCCCGGTTAGCGGCTTTCTTATGGATGGTCCCAACACCAATAGCTCACGGCCGATTCCTATTATACATATACATGGTGCGGACGATGGTTACGTACCTTACAGCAACGTGCAAACTCACATTGATGCTTGGGTTAAAAGAAATGGTTGCCCGACAACGCCTGTGCTTACGAAACCATACCCTGCAAATGTACCTACGTCATTATCCTCAAAGAAATATTATGGACCAGGAAAAGAAGGTGTTGAGGTTGTATTTATTAGTGTTGCCGGAGTAGGGCACTGGTATTCTGATAATAACTGGAGTGCCGATGGGATATTCTCCAGTCAGGAAATCTGGAACTTCTGTAAGAAATATTCATTAAAAGATGGTGTTCCTGAATTCGTGAGTGCATCGGTAACTGACAAGAACACAAAGCAGATACAGGTGGTTCTGAATAAGTCCGTCGTGAAAGTAAATCGTTTCACCGGCTTCACGTTGAAAATTGACGGCAAGGTTGCAACCATTGATAGTGTTGTTTTATGCGATACAAATAAAGTAGCAATCAACATAAGCCAAAGCATATTGAAAGACAATGCCATTACACTGTCTTATAGTAATGGCAATGTAGTCTCTACGAGCCGTGGAAAAAATATGCTAAACGTTACCGATAAATTGGTCGACAATATGCTTAAAGGAGCTTCGCCACAAATAATTGAGGTTACAACCAATGTAAACGGTAATGCACTTTTAGTGAAGTTTAATAAGAAAATGCAGTTACCTTCTGATGTTTCTGCTTTGGCTCTAAATGCACAATACAACGGGCAAATAAGTATCTCGGTTCAACAAGGTCCATTTTTCAATAATGATTCCACCACATTGTCATTTCCGTTGGGGAATCCGGTTTATCGGGATTATACGCTTTCGCTCACTTATTCTGGCAACAACATTATATCAGCAGATAATGGTTTGATGAAAACGGTTACTGATTTCCCCGTAACGAATAATTCAAATGGTCTGCCAGTGCATGTTAATTCTGGAAAAATTGGTGCCGATGGCATCATACTTTCATTAGTGTTTTCCAAAGCAATGGCACTAACATCTGCTCAATCAGGATATTTCACTCTAGCTTTAAACGGAAAAAGTGTTACATCTTCCGGCTATTCTGTGTCTAACAGTACCATTCAGCTTACATTATCGAAATGTGTGCATTATGGCGATTCGCTTAAAGTAAGCTACATACCAAAAGGTATAACGGCAGCCGATAAAGGGTTATTGGATGGGTTCAGCAACCTTGCCATTGCCAATCAGGCAAGCGCACCGGTATGGAAAGCAATACCCGCCAAAATCGAAGCCGAAAATTTCACCTTTAAATCGGGAATGCAAGCAGAAACAACCACTGATGTTGGCGGTGGACAGAATTTAGGGTATATAGGTGACGGAAATTGGGCAGAATATGCCATAGAAAACGACACGTCTAATACAGAATATCAAATTTCATTCCGTCTTGCAGCAACAAGTCTCGGTGGTCTGATTAATTTTTATATTGACGATAAAAGTGCGGGTAGCGTTTCTGCGCCAAATACCGGTGATTGGCAGATTTACCAATCTGTTGTTACTAATATTAACATGAGTCTAGGTAAACATTATTTAAAAGTCGTTGCGACAAAATCCGGATTCAACTTTAACTACATGGATATTCAAGAAATCAAAACAGGTATCAGTAATATAACTGATGAGAAAGTAACTATTTATCCAAACCCAGTTTCTAACGAATTGGTCATAAACTCTGCAGATTTTCAGCATAATAAAATCGAGATTCTCGATGTGATGGGTAAAATGGTAAGCAGCAGGGTAACAGCAGGAGAACCTGTTTTGCACCTCCCTGTTCATTTATCTAACGGAATGTACTTTGTGAAAATAAGCAATGAAACGCAATATCAACTTAAGAAATTTATGGTAACCAATAACCAAAATTGATATTTATATATGCAATCTAAACAGAAATTTGTGAGATTTTTGTGCCTCTTTTTTTTATTGTCGATAATCCATATTGATGGAAACGCTCAAAATTCACAACAGGTCAACACATCAAAAAGAGCCAGAGATAATTTTGATTCTTCTTGGCTATTCCACAAAGGCGACATTGCTATTAAGCGTGCAGTGAAAGCCGGCGGCTATGGAGGCTTAACCGATGTGAATGTGAAAGTTGAAACAAATAAAGAAGCCGTCGTTGCTTATACCGATGTCGATAAAGCTGCTACCTTCAAACCCGAAGATTGGAAGGAAGTAAATCTTCCGCACGATTGGTGTGTGGAGGGAACTTTCGTGAACGATAACTCAATTGGAAGCGCACCTGCTGTTAGCGGGTATTTGCCCGGTGGAGTAGGCTTTTACAGAAAAGAATTTATAATACCGGAAAGTGATAAAGGGAAGAAAATATCTATCGAATTTGACGGAATTTTCAGAAATAGTACCGTTTGGGTTAATGGTCAGCTCATGGGGAATCACCAAAGCGGCTATACACCTTCAAACTATGATTTGACTGACGTTTTGCGTTACGGCAACGAAGGCAAAAACGTTATTCTTGTAAAGGTGGATGCAACCGAATACGAAGGTTGGTGGTACGAAGGTGCAGGCATTTACCGACATGTTTGGCTCAATAAAACCGACAGACTCCATGTTGACCGTTTTGGGACTTATGTTACAACACCTTCAATTTCAATTGATGAAGCTTTAGTAAGCATAAAAACTACACTTAAGAACGAGTATAAAGTGGCTAAGAATGTTACACTTGTTTCGAAAATCGTTGATAAAAAAGGAGTAGTACTTGACACAAAAACAACATCTCAGGCAATTGAGCCTTTTAGTTCAACAGAAATAGCACAAAAAGGAGCTATTCAAAAACCATTGTTATGGTCGCCTGAAACGCCGAATCTTTACAAAGTCCTGACTGAAGTCTCTGAAAACGGAAATGTCATCGATACGTATGAAACCACTTTTGGTGTTAGGACAATTGAGTTCAACCGCAACGGATTCTTTCTCAACGGCAAACTATATCCGGTGAAAGGTACCTGCAACCATCAGGATTTCGCGGGTATAGGGGTAGCACTACCCAATAAAATAAACTTGTATAAACTAAAACTGCTTAAAGAAATGGGAAGCAACGGTTACCGTTGTTCACATAATCCTCCTACACCTGAATTGCTTGATATGTGCGACAGCATTGGACTGCTTGTGTTGGACGAAAACCGTATGTTGTCGAGTAGCGAAGATGGGATTAAAGATTTGAAAACCATGTTGTACCGGGATCGTAACCATCCATCCATTTTTATGTGGAGCATGGAAAATGAAGAATGGATTCAAGGCACGGTTATGGGTGCAAGGATACTCGAAACTTTGGTGGAGACTACTCACCAAATTGATCCAACCCGGAAGGTGACCGCCGCCATGAATCACGGTCGCAACGATGGTGGTTATAGCGATGTGCTGGATATAGTGGGTTATAATTACGGCGATAAAAAATTGGCGTATGTAAAAGACCATGTAAAATATCCTAACCGAATTGAGTTTTGTACCGAAACAACCAGTTTCATTTCAACACGTGGTGAATATCAAAATGAATGGGGAAAAGGATATGTTTCAAATCTCGGATTATGGCAACCCGAATGGGGACCACTACCCGGCGAAGATTGGGCTGATAACGTAAAATATCCGTACCTTGGAGGACTTTTTGTTTGGACAGGCTTCGATTACCGTGGTGAGCCTACTCCATATCAATGGCCGTGTGTCACCTCTCATTTCGGATTTATGGATATATGCGGTTTCCCCAAAGACGGGTATTATGCATACAAAGCAGCTTGGACAAACGAACCGGTGGTGCATATTTTCCCGCATTGGAACTGGCCGGGGAAAGAAGGCGATAGCATTAAAGTGCATTGCTACACCAATTGTGATGAAGTAGAGCTGCTCCTCAACGGCAAAAGCATAGGAAAGCAAAAAGCAGTTCCTTACACTAAACTGATTTGGTCTTTGATATATAAACCCGGAAAACTTGAAGCCCGTGGCTACAAAGCCGGAAAACTGGTAACCAAAGATATTGTGGAAACAACTACTGCTCCTGCACAGGTTGCTTTATATAGCGATGTAAATACCCTCAAAGCCGATGGCTGCGATGTGGCTGTTATCAAGATTGCTATTAAAGATGCCAAAGGTAGAGTTGTTCCAACTGCTAATAACTTAGTGAAGTTCTCAATTGAAGGACCGGGTCGAATAATCGGAACTGGAAACGGAAATCCAAGCAGCCACGAACCGGATAAAGCCAGTCAGCGTATGGCTTTCAACGGGTATTGCATGGTTTTGGTACAGTCGGACAGACAAGTAGGAGAAATTCGCCTTAAAGCAGTTTCAGACAAGCTGAAGGGAGCGGAAGTGATTGTTCATGTTAAATAGGATGTTGCAGTTTTAGAAAATATATTTAGCCTAAAACTCTACAATATAAGGTTCAGCGGGGCATGGGCGGAAGTCCATCTCCGCTGTATATCAGGCTCGGATGATTAAGGTGGCCTAAAAATAAATGGTGGTTGGTAGAGCAATCACCTTTATGATTTAGTCTAAGGAGTAGAAATTATAATATTGTAAAAAAAGGAATTATGTTAATAAGCGTGAGAGTATTGGCGGTGATTTTGTTTGTTTTAGTTGGTGGAAATCTTTTCAGCCAAAACAAAATTATTAGCCTTTGGGAGGGTAAAGTACCTGGAGGAATCCCAAATTTGAGTTACAAGGAAACGGTTGATTCTGTAAGCTGGATTAAAGTAAGGTTTGTAACCAATCCTACACTTGAAGTGTATCCGGCGCCGGCAGAAAAAAATACAGGCACTGCTGTGGTAATTTGTCCCGGCGGAGGTTATTACGGGTTATCATTCATCGGAGAAGGTTCGCAGATTGCCAAATGGTTGAACACTCTTGGCGTTAATGCCTTTGTATTAAAATATCGTTTGCCCGATGATGTGATAATGAAAAACAAGACCATAGGCCCGATGCAGGATGGGCAACGGGCTATGCGAATTGTGCGCAGCCGTGCCAAAGAGTGGGGCATCAATCCTCATAAGATCGGGATAATTGGCTTTTCGGCTGGAGGGCATTTGGCTTCTACCATTTCCACACATTTCCACGAGAAGGTATATGAGTCTTCGGATACCACCAGTGCACGTCCCGATTTTTCGCTGCTAATTTATCCGGTGATTTCTATGGATTCTACAATAACCCACATGGGATCTCGACAAAGTCTATTGGGCAACAACCCAACCCCGGAATTAGTAAAACATTTCTCGAATGAACTTCAGGTAACCGCCAAAACCCCGCCTGCATTCATGGTTCACTCTATTGACGATGGGTTAGTACCGGTACAAAACAGTATTAGATATGCATTGGCAATGCATGAGCATGGCGTCACTTGCGAATTACATATTTATGAGTATGGCGGACACGGATACGGTTTGGCTCTATGGGGCGGAACCCATTCGGCTTGGCCCGAAGCTTGTCGTAAATGGCTTGAAGAAAACGGTTTTTTAATGAATAGCAAAAAATAATTATTGCAGATAATGCTTTTTATAACCTTTCAGAATGACAGCGGCAGTTAAAATTAAACAACAAATAATGAAGTTGAATGTCGCGCAGTCGTTGGTCATTGAACGGATTGATATAACAACCAATAAATAAAATGAACAAGTACGTAATACAAATTCTATTGGCTTTACTTCTTGTAAATACAGGTCTTTTTGCACAGCCTGTGACCGAAATCAATCAGGATCTGCTAAGCAAGCCCTGGACTGCAAAATGGATTTCATATCCGGATAATTCAAATACGGATTATGGAGTCTATCTATTCAGAAAAGAAATCTCAATTAATTCAAAGCCCGACAAGTTTATTATACATGTG
>Ga0209540_10001057_pt1 | contig 22094 bp, 22 predicted proteins | sample BarGraIncu01121A_FD_184501 | JGI IMG/M metagenome (GOLD analysis project Ga0209540, IMG submission 184501) | Arctic peat soil microbial communities from Barrow, Alaska - Barrow Graham LP Incubations 011-21A (SPAdes) (version 2) | ecosystem: Environmental > Terrestrial > Soil > Wetlands > Peat... | reverse complement strand
GGACGCCGGCAAAAAAATGTTCGACGTCCTCCGCAGCGCCATCAATTGAAGCACGGATGGACACCCAATGCGACCCCACCCGTCAAGTCATTGCTTGGCGCAATTCTGCGGGCGAAACAATGGAAATCTTCAATCCATCCCGAACCCGGTCATATGCCGGGCCGTTCAATGGGCTGACGACGTAATTTTTCCCCTTTGGATACTGCTCGCGAAACGCCGCCAGCCCGCGCGTTTCAAATGCATCCGGTTTCCATTTGCACTCGATGGCATCGGCGGCATCGCGTCCGTGCGGCACAATGAAATCCACTTCGCGCTGTTGTTTGTCACGCCAGAAATGGATGCGCGGCACACCGGCGGCAATCAGCGTATCCAGCACCAGATGCTCCCAGAGCACGCCGCAATCCTCCGCCCGCAAATGGTCCCAGCCGCGCGCGTGGCACACCAGTCCCGTGTCAAAACCGAACACCTTGGGTTGAGCCACAATTTCGCGCCGCCCACCCGCTGAAAACGGCCGCACCAGATGCGCGACGTGCGTGATTTGATAAACCTCCAGCCAGTTTGTAACCGTGGGCCGGCTGATCTGGCTTTCGGCGGCGAGTTTCTTCACGTCCAGCATCCCGCCGCTCTGGCGCAGCAGCAATTCCAGCACCCGCAGAAATCCGGCGCGCTTCTCCAGCCGGAAAAGCTCCTGCACATCGCGCGCGAAGTAAGAATCCTGCCACTCGGCGTAAAACTCCGGACTCCGTTCCCCCGCCAGTAATGCCGGTGGCAATCCTCCGCGCAACAGCCGCTCCCGCAAGTCCGTCACACCAAAGGCCGGCAATTCCTCGTGCAATACCGGCACCAGCTCCACCACCCGTTTGCGACCAGTGAGGCTGTCGCGAAACTTTTGCGTGGCGGCCAGCGTCGAAGAACCGGTCGCCAGAATCTTCAGCTTCGGAAAACCGTCCGCGCCGATTTTCAACAGCCGGCTCGGATCGGGAAGCTGATGAACCTCGTCGAACACCACGACCCGTTTGCGGACCGACCGGTAAAAACTCTCCGCATCGCGCAGCCGTTCCGCCACGCTCGGCAGATCACAGTTGAAAAACTCCGCATCGGGCAGGCTCTGCGCCAGCACCGTCTTGCCCGTGCGCCGGGGTCCCGTGAGCCAGACAATGGGCGCCTGCTTCCATGCCGCCGCCAGCCGTTCAGTCCAAAAAGGGCGATCAATCATTGCAAGTCAACTTTACATTTAGACGGCTAAAAGTAAAGTGTAAATTCAAGCACCCGTCAGGGCTGGGAATGAACCGGTAATAAAGCCCGTCACGATTTCCGAAGGAACTGCCGGTGTCGGCGCTCATCCGCAACGCCCACGGCGTCGCGGAGTGGAAGCTAATGTGAGTTGAAAGGCAAGAATCGGAAAGGAAGATTCTTCGCTTGGACGGTCTTGGGCGGTCTGATTAAATCCACCTGACGCAACATGAGCGAAGGCAAACAACCATTTACTGAATATGTGACCAAGGCCAGGCGCGGCCCGGATGCCTCCCGGTGGGGCTGGATTGCCGCCGGCATCCTTGCCGTGCTGTTGGTTGTGTCATTGCTGCTCTGGGCCTCGGCCATCGGTAAACTGCGTGGACTGGAATCGCTCCGGACCAGGCTGGATGATGCCAATGCCAGTCTCGCCAGCGCACAGGGCGAAAACCAGAAGGACAAAGACCAGATTGCGGCCCTGCAATCCAAGGTTGCCGATCTGGAACAGGAAAAGGACACCGCCGCCCAGATGGCAAAAGGCCTCGAAAATGAGATGCGCCAAGACCTCGAATCCAAGGATGTCACCATCTCCAGTCTGCAAGGCAAGCTCACCGTGAACATCCTCGACCGCGTCATGTTTGATTCCGGCGAGGCGATCTTGAAACCGGCCGGAGAATCCGTGATGCGCAAGGTTGCCGCCATTCTCGCCGGACATCCTCAACTGAAGATTCACGTCATCGGTCACACGGACAACGTGCCCATCCGGCCCGAAGCCCGCAATCGGTTCGCCAGCAACTGGGAACTTTCCACCGCCCGCGCCCTGGCGGCCGTGCATTTCCTCACCGAAAAGGCGGGCGTGGACCCGCACCGCGTCGGGGCCATCGGTTACGGTGAATATCGCCCCCTCGCCGACAATGCGACCGCCGAGGGAAGAGCCAGGAACCGCCGCATTGCCATCACCATTCTGCCGGATGAACTCGCCGGAGCCGACACCGTGCCGGCAGCGAAGCCCGGTACGTCCACTAATTCCCCACCGCAGTCCTCTGGAACTGAGACGCCTGAACCGCCCGTGAAATAACCTTTGGACCGATGGTTGAGGGAGAACGATTCACTGATTGTACCTGTTTCCACCCAAACATACCGTTTCGGCTTCTTCGATTTTTTTCGCCCAGGCTCAACTGCAACAAAAAGTTCAATTGGAAGGAAGTAAACCAATTCCTCCGCGAGCGCGGCGTCACCTTAATTTCCGCCGGCCTCGACGAAGTGCCGATGGCCTGCAAAAACATCCGCGAAGTCATGGCCGCGCAGAACGATTTGGTGACGGTGCTGGGCCAGTTCGATCCCAAGCTGGTGAAAATGGCGCCCAGCGGTGAGCGGCCAGAGGATTGAATTTGCCAGTAGAGAGGCGATGCAGTCGCCCTTTGGTCAGACAACCGCCGTCACTTGGTATTGGTTTTGCGCATCGGCGAGTTTTAATTTCAGGACATCGCCCTGCTTCCGGCCCAAGAGCTGTTCCCCCAACGGGGATTGTGGTGTAATCACCAACACCTCCCGCTTTTCATGCAGCACCTCCGTGCCCCCCGCGCGGGGACCGATGAAGTAAGCCGTTTTTTCCCCGTCAAATGCCAGTTCCACGAAGGCCCCGACATCAATGGGCTCGCCCGCCCCAAACTTGCGTGCGTCCAGCTTTTCGAATGCGGCAATGGCACCTTGTATTTCCGCCGCCTGCCGGGATTGTCTCCGGGCCAGATAGGAGGCTTCGAGTCCGCGAGTGTCGTATTTGTTCTCAGGCTTGCTCTGTTCGTGCGTGGCTTCCGCGCGCGAGGCCTGGGCCGCCCGGACATAAACCTCCAGTTCGTCCGTCAGCCGGGCGACGATCTTCTTGATGAGCGCGCGTTTGTTCATGCCAGTGCCCTGCGAAAGGGGTGAGCCTATTCCACCGCCACGCGCTTGGCCAGATTTCCCGGTTTGTCGTGTGCGGCGCATCCGGGCACTGCCCCCGGCGCGCGGACTTCAGGCCGCTTCAGCGTCTGAATGGCATAAGTGAAACGATTGGCCTGTAGGCTTCCGAACGATGAAGCGGCGTAAACGCCGCGCTCCAAATGATCCGGTTCGGTTGAAAAAAAGTTCAGCCGGATGAATTTGCTGTTTTCAATCGCGCCGCTTTGATTCATTTTCTCGCCACCAAATTTGTATGGCTGAAAACACCAGGCACAATTACGACGAGAGCAAGATCAAGACGTTGTCCTCGCTGGAGCACATCCGGCTGCGCACGGGCATGTATGTCGGGCGCATCGGCACCGGCGCGCATCCCGACGACGGCTGTTACATCCTGCTCAAGGAGGTCGTGGACAACGCGATTGACGAATACATCATGGGCCATGGCAGGGAGGTCGAGATCAAGATCGCCGGCACACGCGTCAGTGTGCGCGATTTCGGACGCGGCATCCCCCTCGGCAAGGTCGTGGACTGCGTTTCCAAGATCAACACCGGCGCGAAATACAACGACGACGTGTTCCAGTTCAGCGTCGGCCTCAACGGCGTCGGCACCAAGGCGGTCAACGCCCTGTCGAAGTCGTTCCTGGTGCGCAGCCATCGCGACGGGCAATTTGCCGAGGCCTCGTTCAAGGTGGGCAAGCTCAAGAAGGAGGGTTCGGGCAAAACCAAGGAACCGGACGGCACCTTCATCGAGTTCGAGCCTGACCCGGAGATTTTCAAGGACAGCCAGTTCCGCGACGAACACATCGAACGCCGGTTGCGCCATTACAGCTACCTCAACACGGGGCTGAAGCTGATTTACAACGGCAAGGCGTTCCAATCGCGCCACGGCCTGATGGACCTGGTCATGGAGGACCTGGCCACCGACGGCAGCGAGCCGATTTATCCGCCGTTGCATTACGCCAGCAAGACGCTGGAGTTCTGTTTCACGCACAGCAACAGCCGTTACGGCGAGACGTTTTATTCGTTCGTCAACGGCCAGTACACCAGCGACGGCGGCACGCACCTGAGCGCGTTCCGCGAAGGTTTGCTGAAGGCGGTGAACGAGCATTGCAACGGCAAATACGAGGGCGACGATGTGCGCGAATGCATGGTCGGCGCGGTGTCAATCCGCCTGAAAGACCCGGTGTTTGAATCGCAGACCAAGAACAAGCTCGGCAACACGGAAATCCGCACCGACCTCATCAACAAGGTGCGCGAGGAACTGCTGCATTTCTTCCAGCGCAACAAGGCCATCGCCGACAAGATCATCGAAAAGGTGGCGGACACGCAGCAGTTGCGGAAGGAGTTGCAGTCGGTCAAGAAGCTCGCGCGCGAACGCGCCAAGTCCATCACGCTCCGCATCCCGCAGCTCAAGGATTGCAAGAACCACCTCGATGCGAAACGCGACAAGGGCCGCGGCTCGATGGTGTTCATCTGCGAAGGCCAGTCCGCCGCCGGCTCCATCACGAGCTGCCGCGACGTGAACAACCAGGCCGTGTTCGTCCTCAAGGGCAAGCCGCTCAACGTCTGGGACCTCAAGCGCGACATCATGTACAAGAACGACGAGTTGTATAACCTCATGCAGTCGCTCAACGTCGAGGACAACACCGAAGGCCTGCGTTACGAGAAGGTCATCCTCGCCACCGACGCGGACGTGGACGGCATGCACATCCGCAACCTGATGATCACGTACTTTTTCCGGTTCTTCGAACAACTCGTCCACGACGGCCATATTTATGTATTGGAGACGCCGTTGTTCCGCGTCCGCAACAAGGAAAAGACCATTTACTGCTACAGCGAAACCGAGCGCGACAACGCCGTGAAAGAACTGGGCGGCAAACCCGCCTGCGTGGCCGAAGCAGATGCCGCAAACGAGCAAGCGCAACCCGGTCAGACGCCGGCACAGGGGCCGATACAGCACACTTCAGCGCGGCGAAGGCCCGAGATCACGCGCTTCAAAGGCCTCGGCGAAATCAGCCCGAAGGAATTCGCGCAATTCATCGGCAAGGAAATGCGGTTGAGCAAGGTGGAATACGCGCCGAAAATGGAGGCCGCGCCCATCTTCAATTTCTACATGGGCAAGAACACGCCGGAGCGGAAGGATTACATCATGGACCGCCTCGTCGTGCCGGTGGAGGAGTAGTTTCGTGGCCGTGTTCGTGAGAGCACGGCTGACTTTTCATCCAAATTGTGGCTGTTCGTGAGAACACAGCAAACTTCTTATTCCGGTTTCGGCGGCTCGGTTGGTATCGGCTCCCGGTGTTTGTAATAGATTTTCCAGAACAGCTCCCAGAAATCGCCCTGGAACGGATACAAATCTGGATAGCCAGGCACAATCGTGCCGCTGAAGGGCCAATCCGGTTCGCTCGTTGTCAGCCCTGCCCGCACAGGATTCGCCAAAATGTAAAAACAGATCCTGGCAAAAGCGTTTTGTTTCCGCTCCTCCTCGCGCAGCATGTGATCGTGAGCTTGCGGCTGAAGCTCCCATTTTGCTTGTGGCTGTGGACGTGAGTCCACGGCAGATTTTCTGTTTTCCAGTGGATTCCCCTTTAGCAACCGATTCAAGCAAGTCCTAAGGAATTTGATCCCATTGAGTTGATCGCTTTCCCGCGAAAGCCCCAGCCACATCAAATGCAAATGGTCGGGCATCAGACAATAGGCCGGGCAGAAAAGCCGTTCCCGCGCGCACGCATGAAGCAAAAGTGTTCGGAAATCCCGGTGAAAATGATCGGTCAACCAGCCTGGGACCGGTGGTTCCACCTTCATCGTCCAATGGATGGCCGCGAACGCTTGATAACAACTCCGTTCCAGACGCGGCAGGCTGTGCAGATCAGGATTGGGCATGGATTGAAAAATATTATGGGCGTTTTGCGAAGTCAGCAATGTTCTCACGAACATTGCCACAAAACCTGTGGCCTTGTTCGTGAGAACAAGGCTAAAACCAAGGCTAAAACATAGATTGTCGCGCTTTCACGAACGCGGCCACGACTTCCTTGCCGCTTCCGCCTGCATCTGGCTTAATGCGCCCCGCTCATGAGTGCAGCCAAACACAAAAAAGACTCGGCCCAGCCGGAATTGCCCATCGAAGGCGCAACACCTGCGCCGGTGCAGAAGAAGCCCGCGAAGAAATCCGCCGCAACGAACGGCAACGGGGCGACGCACGTTCTCGCGGAGGAAGTGCCCGCCGTCATCGCGCCTATCCCCTTTGACCCCAGGAAGTCCGGCGGTGGTTTGCATCGCCGCGTGGACCGGGGCTTTCTCGAATACGCGAGCTACGTCATCCGCGACCGCGCCATTCCGAATCTCGCCGACGGCTTGAAGCCGGTGCAGCGGCGCATTCTCTGGGCGTTGCACGAGAAGGACGACGGGCGGTTCATCAAGGTCGCCAACGTGGTCGGCCACACGATGCAGTATCATCCGCACGGCGACGCCTCCATCGGCGACGCGCTCGTGGTGCTGGCCAACAAACGTTATCTCATCGAGGGCCAGGGCAATTTCGGCAACATTTTTACCGGCGACCCCGCCGCCGCGCCGCGTTACATCGAGTGCCGGCTCACGGAACTGGCGCGGACGGAACTGTTCAACGACGAAATCACCGAGTTCGTGCCAAGCTACGACGGCCGCAACAAGGAACCGGTCGCATTGCCGTCCAAACTGCCGGTGACGCTTATGCTCGGCACGGAAGGCATCGCCGTCGGTCTGGCCGCGCGGATCCTGCCGCATAATTTTCCCGAGTTGCTCGAAGCGCAGATCGCGATCCTCAAGAAACAGCCGTTCAAGTGCCTGCCAGATTTTGTGACGGGCGGCTTGATGGACGCGCGCGATTACCAGGATGGCCGGGGCAGCGTGAAGGTCCGCGCCAAGATCAAGGTCAAGAACGAGTCCACGGTCACGATCAAGGAGATTCCGCCCACGACCACGACCGATTCGCTCATTGCGTCCATCGAGGACGCCGTGCAAAAGGGCAAGCTGAAGGTCAAATCCATCAACGATTTCACGTCCGAGAACGTCGAAATTGAAATCAAATGCCCGGCCGGCGTGGATGCGGAAAAGCTGGTGGATGCCCTGTATGCATTTACGGACTGCGAAGTCACCATCGCCAGCCGCATCGTGGTCATCAAGGACAGCCGCCCGGTGGAGTTGACGGTGTCCGAAATCCTGCGCGAGAACACCGGGAAACTGGTGGACACGCTAAAGTGTGAACTCCAACTCAAAGAGCAGCAGCTTCAGGACGAGCTGCATTACCGCACGCTGGAGCGCATCTTCATCGAGGAGCGCATCTACAAGCTGATCGAAAAAAGCAAAACGAACGAGGCCGTGGTCGCCGCGGTTTACGGCGGGTTCAAGCCGTTCAAGCGACAACTCGTGCGCGACCTCACCGATCCGGACGTGGAACGGCTGTTGCAGGTCCGCATCCGGCGCATTTCACTGTTTGACATCAACCAGCACCGCGAGGAGATGGAAAAGGTGAAAGCGGAACTTGCCGAGACACGCAAAAATCTCAAGAACTTGACGAAGCATGTCATCGGCCATCTCGAAGCGTTGCTGGAAAAGTACGGCCCGCTGTATCCGCGCCTCACCACCAAGTCCGCCCGGCATGAGGAAGTGGACGTGAAAGCGGTGGCGTTCAAGGCGTTCAAGGTCGCCTACGATCGCGAGAGCGGCTACGTCGGCTACAAGGTGAACGGCGACGAGTTCAAACTCGAATGCACGAAGTTCGACAAGGTGCTGCTCGTGTTCAAGGACGGCACCTACAAGGTCACCGAACTGCCGGAGAAATTGTTCGTGGGGCCGGAACTTTTTTTCTGCGGCCTGCCCGAGCGCGAGCGGGTGTTCACCTGCGCCTACACGAACCGGAATGCCAGCTATCTCAAGCGGTTCACGTTCGGCGGGACGATTTTGGACAAGGCCTATTGCTGCATCCAGAACAAATCGCGCATCCTGTTTTTCACGCCCGAAACGCCGAAGATCCTTTACGTCCGCTACAAACCCGCGCCGCACCAGAAGGTGAACCAGCAAACCTGCGATCCGTCAGAAGTGGCCGTGAAATCGCCGCGGACGCTGGGCCGGCAGATTTCAATCAAGGACATCTCCTCGGTCTCCGCCGAGCCGACGCGCGGCTGGGACGAAAAGGCAACCACGACAAAAATCGTTTTTGTGTGAACCGCCGGATTCGTGCCGGGCACCTTCAAGCTGCCAATTATTCCACCGTCACGCTCTTGGCCAGGTTGCGGGGCTTGTCCACGTCGCAGCCACGCGCGACGGCTGTTCAAAGTTTTTCGGTGGGCGTGAAAGGCAGGCCGCGTTCGCCATTGAAAAGCTTTTTCAACCGCCGGTCTCCGCCGCTGCGATGAATCACGCCGCGCCGAGCAGCGCGTGAATCTTGGGCATCCATTCGCTGATCGGGATTTTCTGGGGACAATGGTCTTCGCAGTCGTGGCAGGCAACGCAAACGCCGGCCCGCGCCGCATCCGTGATAAAAATCTGATACTTGAAGCGCGCGCCGGGAATGTCTTCGTGGAGAAACGCTTCGTTGTAGATTTCAAAATTGGCCGGGATGTTCACTCCGTTTGGGCAGGGCATGCAATAGTTGCACTTGGTGCAGGGAATGGCGGCTCGTTCCCGGTACTTTTGCTGCAAGTCTGCGATCAGGTTCAGGTCCGCCGCCTGAAACGAATGGCTGCGAGCGTGAGCCGCCGAATCCAGGTTGGCTTTTACCTGGTCCATGGTGCTCATCCCGCTTAACACCACCGACACTTCGGACTGATTCCAAAGCCATTGCAACGCCCAGTCCGCCGCAGAGCGCTTCACGCTGGAGCGCTCGATCACCTGGCGAATGGACGACGGCGGATGGGCCAGCCTGCCGCCGAGCAGCGGTTCCATGATCACGACGGCCAGGCCCTTGGCGGCGGCGAGCTTCAATCCCTGAGTGCCCGCCTGGTTCTCCGTGTCCATGTAGTTGTATTGAATCTGGCAGAACGTCCAGCGATCGTAACCGTTGATGATGTCAGGGAAGCTCTCGTAATTGTCGTGGAACGAAAAACCCAGGTGGCGGATGCGTCCGTCGCGAATCGCAGCGTCGGCGTTTTCCAGGAGTTTGTATTTTGGGACGATTTCGCTCCAGCGTTTTTTATCCAGGCCGTGGAGCAGATAGAAATCAATGTGATCGGTCTGGAGCTTGCGCAGTTGTTCGTTCAACATCCGATCAAAATCGGCTTCCTTTTGGATCAACCACACCGGGGACTTTGTGGCTATTTTCACCTGGTCCCGATGGCCGCGCAACGCCTTGCCGAGAACGGTCTCGCTGTTGCCTTCGTGATAGATGTAAGCGGTGTCGAAATAGTTCACGCCCCGATCCAGGGCGTGGCGGATCATGCGCACAGCTTCCGCTTCATTGATATTTGGGCCGTTGGAATTTCCATCCACGGTGGGCAGGCGCATGCAACCAAAGCCCAGGACCGAAGCGTTCCAATCCAGCTTGCCGAATTTGCGAAATTGCATGGCAACGGGTTCGAGGGAATTCATTCGCGAACCACGGCGGGCGGGCGGCTCCCGGCGTGTTGATGGATTGCTGCGCCCAACCAGGCGATGGTCTGGCCCAGATCATTCATGTTGCGCGAAGCCTCGTCGTCCTTGGCCACGTCACCCTTGTCCAAGCCAAATCCGAGGTTCCAATACGTGGATCCCGGCACGATGACGCCGGACATGAGGAACATGTGGTTCATCGTGTCAAAGGCGTGTGTGCCGCCGCCGCGTCTGACCGCCACCACGGCGGCTCCGATTTTTCCGCGGAACAATCCGCCGTTGGCCAGCGCCACCAGCCCGGCGCGATCCAGCAGCGCCTTCATTTCAGCGCTCACGTCGGTGAAGTACGTCGGCGATCCGAGGATGATCGCGTCGGCCGCGACCATTTTCTCGAAGCACTTGTTGAAAAGATCACCCTTCTGGCTGCACCGGGAATTTTTCTTTTTGAAACACTGGTAACAGGCCTGGCATCCGCGGATGGGTGTTCCGCCGAGTTGGATGAACTCGGTTTCCCAGCCAGATACGGCCAGCGGCGCAAGCACCTTTTTTAGAAGAATTTCAGTGTTCCCGCCCTTGCGCGGGCTTCCATTTAGGGCAACGGCTTTCATGATTTTAATCTGTAATCACTAACAGTTCAAATTTCCTGCTTTAGCCGGGCCGTGTCAATGACAACCAAAGTTGAAAAAGGTTTTTGAACTGACGCAGGGGCCTTCGTACCGGACAGCAGCCAGAACCGTTCAGCACTGGCAGTCTCCTCTTGCTCCACCTCCGTCATCCAGGCGGATTTGCATCAGCCGTAGTTCTGTTCGCAGACTCCAGCCGGTGTGCGCCCAGAACTTCATCCCTGCCCTGTTGTCAGCAAAGATAAAGATGTTGCATTTTGGGATGCCCGCCTTGCGGAGTTTTGCCAGACAGGCACTCACGAGTTGCCGGCCTATGCCGCAACGCCGGTGGCGTTTTGACACGGCCAGGTGATGCAGGTAACCGCGCCGGCCATCGTGGCCGCACAGCACGGCACCAATGATTCGCCCATCCTTTTCCGCAACGAAACTGAGATTCGGGTTGCGTCGTAGATATGCGGCAATGGCGCGGCGCGTGTCGGACTCGTTCAACCCCACGCCCTCGGTGCGTCGCCACAAGGCGATGACCGCGTTGAAATCTTCGATTCGAAAATGGCGCACGATCGTTCCATCGGCGCCAAGACAGCAAGAGGGTTTCCTTTTCACTCCACCGTCACGCTCTTCGCCAGATTCCTGGGCTTGTCCACGTCGCAGCCGCGCACGACGGCGATGTGATACGCAAACAATTGCAGCGGCACGCTCGCCAGGATCGGATTAATCAGTTCCAGCGCCTTCGGCAGATAAATCACGTCGTTGGCCACCTTCCCGATTTGTTTGTCGCCTTCGGTGGCCAGCGCGATGATCGGTCCCTTGCGCGCGCGGATCATCGCCAGGTTCGCCATCGTCTTGTCATACATCGAATCCTGCGGCACGAGGAAAACCGTCGGCGTCTTCGGGTCAATCAACGCAATCGGGCCGTGCTTCATCTCCGCCGCCGAATAGCCCTCGGCGTGGATGTAGGAAATTTCCTTCAGCTTGAGCGCGCCCTCGAGCGCAATGGGGAACGTGTAACCGCGACCAAGGAAAAAGAAGTCGTCAGCCTTCGCATATTTCTTCGCTATCTTTTTGAGCGCGTTGTTTTGCGCGAGGATGGATTCGAGCTGTTTGGGCACGGCCTCCAGCGCGCGCAGAATTTCCAGGGCCCGGCGGGCGGACAAAGTCCGCATCCGGCCCAGATGCACGGCCAGCAGCGCCAGGATCGTGAGCGTGGAGACAAAGGCCTTGGTGGACGCCACGCCAATTTCCGGTCCGGCGTGCATGTAAATGCCACCGTCGGATTCGCGCGCAATGGTGCTGCCGACGACGTTGACGATGGCGAGCGCGCGATGGCCGCGGCGCTTGGCCTCGCGCAATGCGGCGAGCGTGTCCGCCGTCTCGCCGGATTGCGAGAGGACGAGCAGTACGGTGTCGCGTTCGAGCGGCGCGTTGCGGTAACAAAATTCGTGTGCGAATTCGACCTCGACCGGAATTTGCGCGAGTTCCTCAATCAAATACTCGCCCACGAGCGCCGCGTGCCAGCTCGTGCCGCTGGCAGCGATGATGATGCGTTTGATTGAACACAGTTGCGCGGGCGTCATGTTTAAGCCGCCAAACTTGGCGGTCGCACCTTCGGTGTCCACGCGGCCGCGCAAGGCGTTTTCCACCGTGCGCGGCTGCTCGAAAATTTCCTTGAGCATGAAGTGCGCGAAATTCCCGCGCGCGGCGTCCTCCTGGCTGAATTCGAGTTTGCTGATCTGGACGTTGGCGGTGTCCGCGCCGAGGTTCAGAACGTCGAAGCGTTCGGACGTAATCGTCGCAACGTCGTAGTCGTTGAGATAAACGACCTTTTTCGTGTGGGCGACGATGGCGTTGGCGTCGCTGGCCAGGAAATTTTCACCCTTGCCGATGCCGATGATGAGCGGCGAACCGCGCCGCGCACCGACAATGGTGTCAGGCTCGTCGGCGCAAATCACCGCGAGGCCGTAGGTGCCGATGACTTCGCGTAGCGCGTCGCAAACCGCCTGGGTCAGTAGCGCAGGCGTCTCGCCTGCGTTCTTCGTTTGCAGCCGGGACGACTGCGCTACTTTCTGCCGCCGTTTTTCGTAATAATCGCCGATCAAATGCGCGAGCACCTCGGTGTCGGTGCCGGAGCGGAATTTATGGCCGGTGGCGAGCAGCTTTTGTTTGAGCGCGTCGTAATTTTCGATGACGCCGTTATGGACGACGGCGATCCGGCCGGATTGGTCGAGGTGCGGATGGGAATTGATATCCGACGGCGGGCCGTGGGTGGCCCAGCGGGTGTGGCCGATGCCGAGATTCCCCGCGACCGGTTCGGATTTCAGCAGGCGGGTGAGGCCTTCGTCAATTTTTCCCTTTTTCTTGCGGACGAGCAACCCGCCGTTGTGCAACACGGCGATGCCTGCGCTGTCGTAGCCGCGATATTCCAGCCGCCGCAATCCTTCGAGGATGATGGGCGTGGCCGCTTTTTTACCAACGTATCCGATGATGCCGCACATAAACGGGTGAATGACTAAATCCTAAACCATAATGCCTAATTAATCAGGGCCTCCTGACGTCGGCTCCTACAAATTTTTCAAATCCATGCCGCTATCATTTGGTAGGGCCGATCCCGCTTTGCGGGACCAGGACGCGCGGCAGCGCGTCCCTACCGTTTCTGTTTCAAAATCCAATCCGCCGCGCCGTTCAAATCGTCCACCATCACCGCAAGTTTGAGTGGTTCCGGCGATTTCCGTTCAAGTTTTGCGCCGTAGCCGGTGCGGACCAGAATACTCGTTTTGACTCCGGCGTTCCAGCCGCATTCCAAATCAATCAGCTTGTCGCCGATCATGAAACTTTGCGCCAGGTCCACGCCGAATTCATCGCGCGCGTCGAACAAAAACTGCGGTGACGGTTTGCGGCCGCGGCTGGGCTGGCCGGGCGCTTCGGGCGCGATGTAAATTTTTTCGAAGCGCACGCCGGCCCGGGCCAGTTCGCAGCAAAGATGCTCGTTCACACGCTCCACGTCCGCAAGCGTGAAGTAACCGCGCCCGACGCCGGACTGGTTTGAGACGATGAACAGTTTGAACCCGGCGTCCGAGAGACGCTTCAGCGCCGCCGCCACTCCGGGGAGGAAGGCAACGTCCTCGACGCGGTGCAGATAATTCCTTTCCTCAATCAACACCCCGTCGCGGTCGAGAAAAACGGCCGGTTTCATTTTGGCAAATAGTGGTTTGATTATGGCAAGAATGGAATTGAATTCTTTCCGGCGCTTGCGCATCCTACGCCAGTTTTGGTTTTTACAATTAACCAACTAATTTAATGAGCAAAGGCAGATTGGGAATTTTGGTCGGTGGCGGCCCGGCGCCGGGCATCAACGGCGTCATCGCGGCGGCCACCATCGAAGGCATCAACCAGGGCTACGAAGTCATCGGCTTCCGGGACGGCTTCAAGTGGCTCGCGCAGGGCGAGGTGCAGTATTGCCGGCCGCTGGCGATCCGTGACGTGAGGGAAATCCATCTGCGCGGCGGCTCCATCCTGGGGACCGCCCGCACGAATCCCACGAAGTCGGAAACGCAGATGAAAAATGTCTTCAGCGTTTTTGAAAAGCTGGGCATCACCGCGCTGGTCACCATCGGCGGCGACGACACGGCATTTTCCGCCAGCGTCGTGGCCAAACAAAGCAACGGTCGCATCAAGGTCGCGCACGTGCCCAAGACGATTGACAATGATCTGCCCCTGCCCGGTTCGACGCCGACGTTCGGTTATGAAACGGCGCGCCACTACGGCGTTTACATCGTTCGCAATCTGGCCGAAGACGCGCGCACCACTTCGCGCTGGTATCTCATCATCAGCATGGGACGCGCGGCGGGGCATCTCGCGCTCGGCATCGCCAAGGCCGCTGCGGCCACGCTCGCCATCATTCCGGAGGAATTTCGCGGACGGCAAGTCACGATTGATGAAGTGTGCGACATCATCATCGGCTCCATCATCAAACGCCGCGCCGATGGTTCGCAATACGGCATTGCCATCCTCGCCGAAGGCCTCATCGAAGCGATGGGTGAGCAGGGACTGGTCAAGGCGCTGCCCGACGGACATTTGGAACGTTTCGGCAAAGTCGTTCGCGACGAGCACGGCCATTTGCGTCTCGGTGAAATTGAATTTGGCCGCCTGATGAAAGAGCTGCTGACCGCACGTCTCGAAAAGCTCGGCATTAAAATGGCCTTCATTGACAAGGATCTCGGCTACGAACTCCGCTGCGCCGACCCGATTCCGTTCGACGCCGAATACACGCGCGACCTCGGTTATGCCGCGGTGAAATTTCTGCTCTCGCCCGAAGCCGAAAAATACGGCGCCATCATCAGCTTCGTGGACGGCAAAATGATTCCGCTGCCGTTCGACAAAATGCTCAATCCGAAGACCGGCCGCATGCAAACGCGCCAGGTCAACGTGGACGGCGAAGCCTACGAATGCGCCTGCGCCTACATGATCCGGCTGGAACGCGACGATTTTGAGGACGCGAAACAGCTCTCCCGGCTCGCCGCCGTCGTTTCCATGACGCCCGATCAGTTCCGCGAACGCTTCGGTTATCTCGTCGGCGTGAAGTAAGGTTTTACGAACGCACCCGGCGGCGGGAAGATTTTCCCGCCGCCGTTTTTATTTCGTTAAATCAACTTGGAACAAGTCATTTTTTCGGCATCCTACCATGGAAATGGCGCGCCAACAAAAGGCGCGTTAAGCTGGAATATGTTTATTGCCGGACTCGGAGTCGCCGCCCCGCCCCAACGCTACACCCAGCGCGAATGCTGGGACGCGCTGCAAAAATCCGACGTGCGTCACAGCACAGCGGTGCTTCGCGAATTCGGCAATCTGAGCAGCCCGACCGTTTTTTTCGTGCTCGAACGTGCGTTGCATGACACCGTGCCCGACGGCCTCTGGTGGATGTCGGCGTTCGGCGCGGGATTCAGTTGCCACGATGCCTTGCTGGAAGTGAAAGAAACTTGATTTACTTGGTTAAACCGGTGGGGCGAGCGTCCTCGTCCCGCATTGCGGGATCAGCAGCCTCGCCCCACCAGAAATACAAAGAGCAAAGTGAAACGCATCGTCGAACCGGAATTACTCGATGAATTGCCGCCGGACGACCCGCAGGCCGTCCGCTCGCGCCGCGATTTGAGCCGGGTCAACGCCTGGATGCGCAACCACGCCATCATGGTTCGCGCGTTGCAAACCGCCGTGAACGGCCAAACGCCAAAACAAATCACCGAACTCGGCGCGGGCGACGGCGATTTCCTGCTGCGCGTGGCGCGGCGGCTCTCATCGTTTGGAGTTCCGTCCCGCACTTCGCGGGACGGGCCGAACCGTCCCGCAGTGGGCGGGACGGGACTCCGGGCAACGGGCGCGTGGAATGAAGTGAATGTCACATTGCTCGACCGCCAGAAAATCGTGACGCCGCAAACGCTGGCAGCTTTCGCATCGCTCGGCTGGCGCGCGGAAGCGGTCGTCGCGGACGTTTTTGACTGGCCGCAAACTTCGGCCCCGGCGGAAATCGTTGTCGCAAATGAAATTCTGCACCATTTCGACGACGCGCGTCTGGCCGGGTTGCTTCGCGTGATTGCCGGTCGTGCGCGCTTGTTCATCGCCATCGAGCCGCGCCGCGCACCCTGGCCGTTGTTTTGCAGCCGGCTGCTTTGGGCGATTGGCTGCAATTCTGTCACGCGGCACGACGCGACGGTGAGCGTGCGAGCGGGTTTTGTCCGTAAAGAACTTTCCGCGCTCTGGCCTGACAAAAGAAATTGGCAACTGACCGAGCAGCGCGCCAGTTTGTTCAGCCATTTGTTCATCGCGCGGCGGACGGGATAGAATATGGCGGTCATGAAATCCATTACGATTGTCGGTGGCGGACTCGCGGGGTTGACGCTCGGCATCGGGCTGCGTCAACGCGGTGTGCCGGCGGCCTTGTGGGAGGCCGGGCATTATCCGCGGCATCGCGTCTGCGGCGAGTTCATCTGTGGGCGCGGCCAGGAAACGCTCGCGCGGCTGGGTTTGCGCGATTGGCTCGAACGCGCGGGCGCGGTGGGCGCGGACACGGCGGCCTTCTTTTCCGCAACCCAATCCACCGGGCCGCGGCCGCTGCCTTCACGGGCCATTTGCCTTTCGCGTTTCACCCTGGACGCCACGCTGGCGGAAAAATTCCGCGAACTCGGCGGTGAATTGTGGGAAGGCAAACGCCGGAGCGACGGAGACGCCGGCGAAGGCGTCGTTCGCGCCACGGGCCGGCGCTTGCAGACGGAGGAGGGCGGTGCGCGCTGGTTTGGATTGAAAGCGCACGCAAGCAACGTTCCGCTCACGGCGGACCTCGAAATGCACGTTTCACCCCGGGGCTACGTCGGCTTATGCCGGGTCAACGGTGGCATGGTGAACGTCTGCGGATTGTTCCGCCGGCGCGCCGGCGAAAGTGTCGGGCCGCAAAACCGGCGCGAATTGTTGCGCGGACCAACCGGTTCGCCTTTGCACCAGCGGCTGGCTTCGGCTGAATTTGATGAAAACTCGTTTTGTGCCGTCGCCGGCCTTTCGTTGCGGCCGTACCGGGCGGTCGCGCGCGTGGATTGCTGTATCGGCGACGCCATCACCATGATTCCGCCCGTCACCGGCAACGGCATGTCCATGGCCTTCGAATCGGCGGAACTCGCCATCGAACCGCTGGTCGCGTGGAGTCGCGGGGAAATTTCCTGGGCCGAAACCCAACCGCGAATCGCCCGCCGTTGCGACGCCGCGTTTGCGCGGCGGCTGGCCTGGGCAAAATGGTTGCAACGGTTCGTGCTGACGCCGTCGCTCCAAAATGTGCTGGTCAGGTTCGCCGCGCGCAGCGACTGGTTCTGGCGGATGGCGTTTGAACGCACAAGGTAAGATTTTTGTAGCGGCGGTCTGCGACCGCCGGATAATTTACAAATGCGACGCTCATAGAGTGCCGCTACAGGAACAAAAGATGAAACCGCTCGCGGACTGCCGGCTTTACGCTTTTATTGACACGGCCTACTTCCATGGCCGCGCGCCAGAGGTCTTCGCGCAACAACTTTGCGACGGCGGCGCGGATTTGATCCAGCTCCGCGCCAAAAAGTCGTCGCCCGACGAAATCCGCCGCATGGCCGAGGCGATTCTGCCCGTCACCCGCCGTGCGAACGTCGGCCTGGTCATCAACGACCATCTGGAAATCGCCCGCGAAACCGGCGCGGAACTATGCCACCTGGGCCAGGAGGATTTTTTTGATGCGGGGAATACCCACGTCTCTCAACTCAAAGGCAGGGACGCCGCGCTGCGGCGTCCGCCCGGCGCGCTCGGAGAGCACGCCCTACCAGAAGTGCGAATCGGTCTTTCGACGCACTCGCCGGAGCAGGCCAAGCGGGCACTGGCCGCCGGACCGGATTACATCGCCATCGGGCCGGTCTATGCAACGGGCACGAAGCCGATGGCGAAACCGGTGACGCTGGAATACGTCCGCTGGGCGGCGGCCCCGCAAAGCGGGGTGAACATCCCGTGGTTCGCCATCGGCGGCATCAATCTGGAAAATCTCGACAGCGTTTTAGCGGCGGGGGCGCGGCGCGTTTGCGTGGTGTCGGCAATTCTGAACGCACCGGACGTGGCCAGGGCCTGTGCGGAATTTCGCCGGCGTTTGGGATAATGCAAATTCCTGTCTAATTTGCAGTTACAGGGTTGCAGGTTGCGCCACCATTTTGCAGATTGTTCTCACAAATGAAGTTCCAATACGTCCCTGGCTTTGGCCGGTTGTCCAGCATCGGACTGCTTTGTGTTGTCGTGACACTGGCGTTTTTTCTAAACGGCTGCAAATCCGTCAAAACGGCGAACGCAGCGTCCGGCAAGCGGTCGGTATTCAACATCCGAAGTTTCGGCGCCGTCGGCAACGGAACCAACCTGGACAGCCCTGCCATTGACAGGGCAATTCAAGCCGCTTCCGCTGCGGGCGGCGGCACGGTCTTTGTTCCGGCCGGCACGTATTTGAGCGGCAGCATTCATCTGACAAACAACATCAATTTGTATCTCGATGCCGGCGCAGTCATTCTCGGCGCGCCGCAGGAAATGAACGCTTACGACCCGACGGAGCCGTGGACACCCCCGGCCTATCAGGATGGCGGGCACACTTATTTTCACAACAGTCTCATCTGGGGCGAAAACCTCACGAACGTTTCCATCACCGGGCCGGGAATGATCAACGGCGGCGGACTGGTCCGGAGCGACCGGGTGCTCGACCAGATGAGCGGGTTTACCCTCTGGGACAGAACTAATTCAACCACGGTCGCCAAAACCAATTATCCTCCCGTCCGGCTCGGCAACAAGGCCATCGCGTTGAAACTTTGCCGCAACGTACTGATTCGCGACGTCACGATTTTCCACGGCGGCCACTTCGCGATTCTCGTCACCGGCTGCGACAACCTGACGGTGGACAATGTGACGATGGACACCGACCGCGACGGCATTGACATTGATTGCTGCCGCAACACGATGGTTTCCAATTGCCGGATCAACGCGCCCAACGACGACGCGCTTTGTCCAAAAAGCAGTTTTGCGCTCGGCACAAATGTCATCACCGAAAACCTGACCATCGTGAACTGCCAGGTTTCCGGTTTCCAGGAAGGCACACTGCTGGATGGCACGATGAAGCCGGGCCGGGCAAAAAACGGCCGCATCAAATTCGGCACCGAGGCCAACGGCGGTTTCCGCAATTGCACCGTCGCCAACTGTACGTTTCGTGGATGCAAAGGCCTCGCGCTTGAAGAAGTGGACGGCGGCATCATGGAAAACATCACCATCAACAACCTCACGATGATGGACGTCGTCGCGTATCCCATTTACATCACCACCGGCAGCCGCAATCGCGGTCCCAACGTGACCACGCCGAGCCGGGCCCGGAACATTTTCATTTCCAATGTCGTGGCAACCGGCATTGACCCGATGAGCGGCATTCAAATTACCGGCATTCCCGGACAGCCGATCGAAGGCGTGCGCCTGGACAACATCCGGCTCGTGTTCAATGGTGGCGGCACCAACATGGGCGCTGCGTATATGCCCAAGGAACTCGGCGCGATATATCCGGAACCGAGCCGGATCGGCACCATGCCCGCTTACGGCGTTTTTGCCCGCCACGTGAAAGGGCTGGAACTGGCGAACATCAACGTGAGTTTTGAAACCAATGACTTTCGTCCCGCGATGGTTTGTTCGGATGTGGACGGGCTCGAAGTGGACAATTTCAAAGCGCAACTCGCTCCCGGCGTGTCGGCGGCCACGTTCGATTCAGTCAAAAATGTGGTGATCCGGAACTCGCCGGTGCTGGACGGAATCATGGCGAAATAACCGCGCCAGACGGGGCCGGGGACAGTGCGGCTGTGAATCAATTCGATGTTGGATGTTGGACGTTGGATGTTCTTGCGGAAATAAAATCAGCCGCACATTTTGAAAAATTCCGCCTCGCTGATGATTTTTACGCCGGTTTTTACGCCTTGACATCATCTTAAAAGGTGATTATAAGGTTATTATTGTGAACCTGATAGCCATTAAAGATTTGAAACAGCCGCGCCGGTTGAAAGAGCGGTTGCGGGCCGAAAAGGAATTGTTGCTGACCAGCGACGGACGGCCGGTGGCCGTGCTCATCAATGTGGACAACGCGGAGGACCCGGAGAGCATCCTTCAGTCCATCCGCGATTCGCGCAGCCGGCTGGCGTTGAGCCGCATCCGGGAGACGGCCCGGCGCACCGAGGTGTCCCGGTTCACGCCGGAGCAGATTGACCGCGAAATTGCCGCGACGCGCAAGGCGCACAAAATCCGCCGATGAACCGCGCGGTCTTCGACACCAACGTCATCGTGTCCGGTTTCCTGTCGCCCGCCGGGCCGCCCGGCCGGATTGTCGAATGGCTGCGTTCGGGCGGCGTGCAGGCGGTGCTGGATGACCGGATTGCCGCCGAATACGCCGAAGTGCTGGCCCGTCCGGTTTTTCAACTGCCCGCCGTTGAAGTGGACATCGTGCTTGCGGCCATTCGTGCCCGGGCGTTTTGGGCTGAAGCCGCCGCCGGTCAGAGCGCAGGGAGCCTGCCGGACCCGGACGACGCGCCATTTCTGGAATGTGCCGGGACAGCGGGCGTCCCGCTGGTCACCGGCAACCTCCGGCATTTTCCAAAATCCGGTGCGGGCAAGGTGCCGGTGCTGACCCCCGCGCAATTTGTGGCGTCGCTGGAAAAATAATGGCGCGGTTCAATTTCCGTCTCACGCGCCGGATGTGACAAAAGCCTGCGCGGAATTTCGCCGCAAGCTGAAGTGCTCTTGGATTAAAGCCTACTGCTTCAGCCGGAAGAATTGTTTCTGCCCGGAGAAATTACTGGTGAAGACGCTGTTCGTGCCGGCAGTTTGAATACCGTTGGAGATGGTGTTCCATGAGGACAGGTTGGTGCTGGTTTGCAGCGAATAATTTCCCGCCACCAACGGCCAGGTGAGCTGTAAAAGATTATTGTTGAGCGCGCTCATCTTCAAAACCGGCGGCGATGAAGTCTGCGCCAGCCAGAGCGAAGCGTTGAGTATCACCTTGCCGTTGCTGGTGCTCGGATCGGCATAGCCTTGGGCGTAATAGAGCGCATCGCCTGGGTCCGCCCGTGCCGTCGTCGAACGGCGAGCTGTCGCCGGTGGTGACGAACTTGCCTGCGCCGAAAGTGCCATAGACCACGATTGCGTTGTTCGTGGCGCGGGTTGTGCCAACATTCCAGATGGCGATGGTCGTGGAAGGATTTTGATTGGTGTTGATGGCGATGGAACTCCCGTTGTTATAATAAAAATCTGCGACCGTTCCGGCTGGGCCGCGCGTGACCGGATCGGTGGAGTTCGTGTCCACGTTGAAAGTGTCGGGCGAGATGTTGTCGCCATTGTAATGAACGCCGAACGGATTGTTCTGGACAGAATTCGTCATCAGGTCGTTCAACACCCGCACGGAATCCGCGCCATCATTGTTCCGGTCGGAACCGCCGTGATCGGAGACGATGAAAAGCCCGCCGCCGTTTTTGACGAAATTGATGAGCGCCGCCTTTTCCGTCGCGGTGAAAAGGATGTTCGGCTCGACCGTCACAAAGACATTGTAATTCGTCAGGTCCTGCGCGTTGCTCCCGTCGTTCCAGGTAATGTGCCCGTTGTAAGGTAGCGTTTCGACGTGATGCCCGTTTTTGACCAGATCAATCGCCCACGCGGAAAGCGCGCCGTCCCAGTAAGTTTCCGCCGTGCTCGCCGTCACGTTCATCTGGTCGGGCGTAGGAAAACGCTGCGGATTGGATTCATTGCCTGAACCCGGCGTGCCCGAACCGTCACTGGCCGCGCTCACCTTGAGATTATGCACGTCCGCGTCAATCACCCAGTCCGCGTTGCCCGCCATCTCGGCCTTCGTCGCGTCAAAAAGAAAACTCGCCGCCCAGACGCGCGGCAAAAAAAACAGCACGATGAGCAAAATCAAAACTCCCTGTCGCCGTTGCATCAGCGAATGTAAAAACATCGGCGTAAGTTACACGCTCCATCCGCCGCCATCAATTGCATAGACGCAAAAACTCCGCCTCGTTGAGAATCTTCACGCCGAGCTTTTGCGCCTTGTCGAGCTTGGAACCGGCTTCTTCGCCCCCCAGGACATAGTCCGTTTTCTTGCTCACGCTGCCGCTGACCTTGCCGCCGAGCGATTCGATTTTCGCCGTGGCCTCCTCGCGCGTCAGCGTCGGCAGC
>Ga0209540_10001056_pt1 | contig 22125 bp, 23 predicted proteins | sample BarGraIncu01121A_FD_184501 | JGI IMG/M metagenome (GOLD analysis project Ga0209540, IMG submission 184501) | Arctic peat soil microbial communities from Barrow, Alaska - Barrow Graham LP Incubations 011-21A (SPAdes) (version 2) | ecosystem: Environmental > Terrestrial > Soil > Wetlands > Peat... | reverse complement strand
CTCAGGATCGGCGTGATCGCAGGCGTCGGGGTGCCGCCACCCGCTTTCACAGTAACCGTCAGCGTCGCCCCCGGAGGGGGTGTCTTCTGCCCCGGCAGTTGCACCATAATCGTCGCGGTCGGCTCCTGGGTCGGCTCCTGGGTCGGCTCCTGGGTCGGCACGCCACCCGGGGTGACGGAGGGCGAAGCTTCGGGTGTCGGCGTGTCAGGCGCCTTCACATTGGCAACGGTGACCCGGCGCGCTTCGCTGTCATAGTAGTTGCCATCTTTCTTGACCACCCGCAGCCGCAAGCCATACACGCCATCGGGAACCGCACGCGAGTCCCAGGTGCCCAACAAGCCGAGCGGCTGCTGCTGATAATGTGCATCAGGACCGATGAAAATCCAGGCGTTATCACTGGCTACCGGCCAAGGCGTATAATAGAGTTCATAGCGTTGAAAATCAGGATGGGTGGCCGTGCCGACGACCTGCACCACTCCCCTTACCACTGCGTCCTGTTGCGGCTGAGCAATAACCGGCGGCTGGTCCTGCAAGAGTGGCGCAGCGAGACCCGGTACGGATGAATTCAACGCGATGACCGCCAGGACAACCACCGTAAGCGCCGCTCGCAGGAAAAGTCCCGCCGGCGGGCTAAGCCTCGCAACCGGGAAAGATGACCACCTCATAACGCTTCCTACCACCTTGCTTGGGATCAGCGCGGCCCGGGAAAAAGGCCCTTTCCCTCCAGCGCCATACTCACAAGCCATTAGTGTACCATAAAATGACGATGGCTGCCAAACCTCGATTGACAAAACACTCTCCGTACCATTATCATGTGCGGACGGAGGAAGAGCCATGATCAAAATAGTTACCGACTCGACGTGTGAAGGTCCGGCCGATGTCATGCGTCTGTCGACGCTGACCGTGGTGCCACTGAGTGTCGTGTTCGGGCGCGAGGCGCTGAAGGATGAGGTCGAGATAACGCGCGAGCAGTTCTGGGAGCGGCTGCCGAAAGCAGACCCGCTGCCGACCACCTCGCAGGGCAGTCCGGCCGATTTTCTCGAACCATTCAAGCGCCTGACCGACGCCGGGGAAGAGATCGTGGCCGTCACCCTGTCCAGCAAGCTGAGCGGCACGTATGACTCTGCCATCCAGGCCACGGCAGCATTGCCGGGCCGCCCAATCGACGTGGTTGACTCCTACAGTGTGTCCGTGGGACTGGGGCTGATGGTGCAAAAAGCCGCGGAGATGGCAGCCGCGGGAGCGACGCGCGCGCAGATCGTGGCCCAAATGCTGCAGATGCGCGACGAAATCCACATTACATTCGCCCTCGATACCCTGGAGTACCTGCAACGCGGGGGACGCATTGGCAAAGCCCAGGCCCTCGTCGGCAGCTTGCTCAATTTCAAGCCTCTCTTGGCCATCCAGGCCGGAGAGGTAGTGCCGGTGGGGAGAGCGCGGTCGCGGCGCAAAGCGTTGGACAAGCTGCTGGAGATGCTGTCACACGAGGTCCAGGCGCGTGGGCCGCAGGTGAAGCTGGCCATCACCCAGGCGGGAGTCCCCGACGAGGCCGCCCAGGTGGCCCAAGCATTGTCCAGGGAGTTCCGCACCCCGCACGTCTTCACGTGCACCCTCGGTCCCGTGGTGGGCGTCCATGTCGGGCTAGGCACGATCGGCGCCGCGGTCTACCCGGGATCTTGATAAACCGGCCATGGCGTCCTAAGACCCAGCGCGTCCCCACATCCACACACGTGTTTTATATCCTGCCAGGCATCGGGGGGTCAAAACTAGATCCTGTGTCCAACCGAAACACGTACGCCGACCTGGACGAACGAGAGCTGATCGAGCTGGCCAAAACCGAGGCTGAGGCCTTTGGCGAGCTTTATGAGCGCAATGTCGAACGCATCTACAGATACATCTACTACCGCGTTGGCAATGAGGCCGACGCCGAGGATCTGACTGCCCGGACGTTCCATCAAGCGCTGGCCAGCATGTCTCGTTACGTTGACCACGGGGCGCCTTTTGCGGCCTGGCTGTACCGCATCGCCCACAACCTGGTGGCCAATCATCACCGCTCGGGCAAGCGCTGGCAAACGGCCTCGCTGGAAGACCAGGAACTGCTCGGCAAGCCGGCCGATGCGCCCGAGCCGGCGGCGGAAACTCAGGAGAGAGCGGGCGCTTTATGGGCGGCTATCCGGCGCCAACCCGAAGAGCGGCAGCGACTGCTCATCCTGAAGTTCACCGATTGCCTGTCAAATGATGAGATCGGCCGGCTGATGGGCCGCACCGAAAGCTCGATCAAATCATTGTACTTCCGGACGCTCAAAGCGCTCCGGGCGGACCTGGAAGCACGAGGGTGGTAGGGAAGATGCTCGTACGGAAGCTGCATCTAACCGGGCGAGGAGACATGTGGCATGAACGACTACCAGCTTGAAGATATGCTCGACGCCCAGAGCCGGGCCCTGCGTGATAGCCGCTCCTCTGGCGCTGTCCCCGGCCGGCCGGCAAACCCAGCGGGATCCTCGGAAAAGCCTGGGCGCGCCGGTGGGTCGGAGGCCCAGCCATGGGCTGACCCTGCCGGCCTGGGCGATATCGCACTCACCCTCGCCCCCTTGCTCCTGCTCGCGCAAGAGATCGCGGCCATGTTGCTACCGCTGGCGCCACGGGCGGAATATCGGCACGCGCTGCACCGCAGCCTCATCAAGCAGGCGCGGCGGCAGCAGGCGTTGGGCCTGCTCGACCTTCCCGAACCCATCCGTAGCCCATTCGTCCCCGAGGCCCAACCGTTGCCGAACCGGGTGGCGGGCTGGATCACACAAGAAACAGCCTCGCTGGACGTCGACCGGCGCTGGGTGCTTGGGGCTGCCGCGGTTGGCTCGGCGGTTTCCCTGGCCGGCATCCTGGCTTACGTGCTGAGCCACCGGGGCCGGCCGGCGGCTTCGGCCTGAGGAGTGAATCGACCTACTTCCGCCCCCATCCTTCCAACAGAGCGGTGAACAGCCGCACCCCGTAACCCGTGGCCCCTTTCGGCTGGGCCGGTTTGTCCTCGTCGGACCAGGCCATCGAAGCCATGTCGATGTGGGCCCAGGGGTAACCCTCGGTGAAGTGCTCGATGAACTTGGCGCTCGTGCCGATACCGGCGGTGCGCCCGGTCGAGTTCTTCACGTCGGCCACCTGGCTCTTGACCGCCTCAGCGTATTCCTCATACAGGGGCATCCGCCACAAACGCTCGCCCGATGCCTCCGCCGCCGCAACCAGCTTAGCGGCCAGGTCCTCATCGTTGGCGAAGAAAGCAGCAGCCTGCGGCCCCAGGGCAACGGCCTGTGCGCCGGTCAGAGTCGCGATGTCCACGACAGCCGCGGGCTTGAAGCGGCCGGCATAGGCGACGGTATCGGCCAGCAGCATGCGGCCCTCGGCGTCGGTACTGATGACCTCCATGGTTTTGCCCGTCATGCCGGTGAACACGTCGCCGGGCTTCTGCGCGCGCCCACCGGGCAGGTTCTCGGCAAGGGGCACCAGCCCGACCACGTGAAGCGACAGATCCAGCCTGGCGGCGACGGCCATTGCCCCGATTACCGCCGCGCCGCCTGCCATATCGCTCTTCATACGCCACATATCCTCGGACTGCTTGATGGAAATACCACCCGAGTCGAAAGTCACGCCCTTACCCGCCAGAACGACTACCGGCAAGTCCTCGCGCCCGGCGTTGTGCTCCAGGATCACGAACCTGGGCGGCTGCTCGGACGCCGTGGCCACAGCCAGCAGAATGCCCATGCCCAGCGCCGCCATTTGCTCCTGATCTAATACCTGGACCGTAAGACCGAGCTCAGCCGCCAGTTCCGTAGCCAGTCCGGCGACCATCGCCGGCGTCATGTGGTTGGCCGGCTCATTAACCATGTCGCGCGCCAGCAGGACGCCGGTCGCGATCGCGACGCCGCGCGCGACACCGGTCTCGCAGGCAGCCACACGCTGGGCATTGGCTTCGACCACCGTGAAGGTGTCCGGGTTTGGCTTCCAGTCATGCGGCACTGTGGACCTGTAACCCTGAAAACGATACGTACCCAACAGCGTTCCCTCAGCCAGCATCTGGGCTGCTGCCTCCGTCGCGAGCCCACCCGCCCCGGCGCCGTGGACCACGCTGGCGATCGTCCGGGCGCCCAGGTCGCGCGCTTTGCGCACGGAGGTGGCCGCCGCGTTGCGGGCCGCGGCCGGTCCGAACTTGCCCGGCTCGCCCAGCCCGACGATCAGAACGCGTGCGGCCGGCAAGGCGCTATGGGTGTAAAGGAGCAACGTCTCGCCTGCCCTGCCGGTGAAATCACCCGCCGCGATCACGTCTCGGACCGCGGCATCCAGCGCCGCGTCGACTGACCCGGTCGCTCCGCCCGGCTCAGTCACGCCCTGGAACAGGTTAACGACGATCAGATCAACCCTTTCATCGGTGATACTGCCCTGTTTGACACGAATCTCCATGCATTCCTCCTCTTTATTGCGCTAAGCAGGTTGAACCACCCAGGCCCGGCCGCCGAAGGTCGAACGACATCAAACGACGTTATGTTCTTTGACCAGGTCGCCTTCGGCAAAGCGGCTCAAGCGTAGCTGCTGAATGTCCAGGCTGCGCGCCTGCCCGTCCAGGATCAGCTCGCTCATCAGCAACCCGGCTGCCGGCCCGTGCATGAAACCGTGACCGCTGAAACCGGCTACGACGTAGAAACCGAGCGGGTCAGCTAGCCGGTCGATAACCGGGTGAGCATCGGGTGTAACCTCGTAAAGGCCCGCCCACTCACGCAGCAGGCCCGCTTTGGCGAGCAACGGGAACCGGAAGATAGCATTGTCCAGGTGCTGCTCGGTCCAATTGTGATCAACCGATTGGTTGAAGCCAGACGGTTCGTTCACGTTCGACTGGCCGGTCAGGACCCCCCGCCCTTCACGGTGAAAATAGAGGTTGCGGCTGAAATCGATCACGAAGGGAAAATCGGCCGGCACGTCCGGCAGGGGAGTGGTCACGGCGATCTGACGGCGAACCGGCGAGATCGGCAACTGTACGCCGGCCATGGCCGCCACCTGCCCGGCCCACGGGCCGGCGGCATTGACGACCACCGGCGCGTCGATGGCGCCCTGGGAGGTCTGCACGCCCGTCACCTTGCCGGCCTGGACGCGTATCCCGGTGACCTCGACGCCGGTCAGCAGTTGCACGCCACGCCGGCGTGCCCCGGCTGTATAACCCTGTACCACCCCGCTCGGATCAGCCAGCCCGTCGCGCGCGTGGTAGGCCCCGCCCATTATGTCCGCGGTGTTGAGAAGCGGCACCATCTGCGCGGCCTCATCGTGCGAGAGCATCCGGGACGGTACTCCCAGGCGGTTCTGCATGCTCACCTGCGCCTGATACGCGCACACATCGGCATCGTTGTCCAATAAGAACAAGTAGCCGGTCCAGCGCAGGTCTATCTGCTGGCCTAGCTCTTCCTCGAAGTTGACGAGCATCGGCAAGCTAAGCAACGACAGCCGCACGTTGATCTCGGTGCTGAACTGGTAGCGTATCCCACCCGCACATTTGCCGGTGGCCTCACTGCCCAGAAAAGCAGCCTTCTCGAGCAATACCACATCCTGGCAACCGCGCGCCGCCAGGTGGTAGGCTGTGCTCACTCCCATGACTCCACCGCCGATAATGACGGCTGAGGCCTTGTTCGGTAACATAAAGCGCGCTCCTATAGCTCGACAATCGTGCCAAACCCGCGCTCCTGGGCAGTGCGCAAGGCGCGAGTGGCGGCGGCGATGTCCTGCACCGCATTGCCCACAGATTTGAATAATGTGACCTCGTCGGCGGATTCTCTGCCGGCGACCTGACCGTTGATCACTTCGCCGATCTCATGCACTTGTTCGGGAGCCAGGAGACCTTGAGGGATAGGGTCTTGCCCGGCCATCTCCGCGACCAAAGCCTTAGCCCGATCGGTGTTTCGGTCATACACCCAGGCGCGGCGAATCGACCGGACAGTGCACAGCGCGAGCAACTGCGTGCGCGGCCTGGACCCCTGCCCCGAAAATGGCTGCCGTAGCGGCGCCGGGAAGAGCCAACAGGCTGGTCGCGACGCCGGAGGCCGCCCCCGTGCGCAGCGCAGTCAGGTAGGTCCCATCCAGGAGCGCGATCGGCTGTCCCGTCTCGGTATCGAGCAGGGCAATCAGGGCGCTGACAGTCGGCAGACCCCGCCCGGGATTGCCGGGGAAGACCGAGACAATCTTGGCGCCCAGCCCCCGGCTGTCCGGCAAGTAAGCCGGCATCACCAGCGCCGTGCCGTTCGACGCTGACCATTGCGTGCGTAGGGGCACCTCAGCCCGGCCAGACAAAAGCTGCGCAAAGGCCATACGCGTCGCCTCGATGGCATCCGCGATGGACAAGGCTGCCTTCACATCGGCGGCGGTGAGGATACGGATGCTTGCCATGGAGCCTCCCTCGGTGCGGGTCTGAGCCTGGCCTCAACTCACCGGCGAATGCGGCGCCGGCCACATCGGCGATTTGTGGCAATGGACTAACTGCCAGCCCGCGCCGCGCCGGGCAAACACCCGCGTTTCGTTGTGCTCGGTGTGTTGCACCCCGCCTTCGCCTGTGTAGCGCATCAGCAGGGTGAAGGTAACAATGGCGATGTCGCCATAGAGTTGCACCTTGGGGGCCAGCACCTCGTGCTCGACCGAGCGCGGCTTGCCGGCCCGCTGCTGCGCTTCAGCGACGCGGCCGGTGGCCGCGATCTCCCGCAAGTGGAAGTCCAGGCCGTCGATGCGCTGCGTGCTGATATACCATTCGAAGAAGGTGACCTCCGGCGCGGTCGTCGCCCGGTAGGTTTCCAGATCTCCATCCCAGATGCTGCGCAGATGCCGGTCCAGCAAGTCCAGGATGTCTTCTTCTTCTACCCTTACCACGGGACGCCTCCTCGGTTCCACGCGCTGTCCAGCGCCGTGATCTCGGCCATGGGTCCGCCCAATCGGGCTCGCAGTGGGCTGATTATAGCTTACGGCATCCCTTGGGCGCAACCCCTCGTGCTCGGGCCTATGTGACCACCGTCATAGCGCGGGCCTTGCAAAAGGGCCTATAATGTGCTAGCCTACATTTGTACTTTGTGGCTCAAAGTCGAGCGTATCTGTCTCTCCACCGCGAGGAGGCAACCGTCAATGCTACCGGCCAAGATTCTTGTCGTCGACGATGATCCAGACTTCGTCGAAATCATGCGCACGATCCTCGAGTCGCACGGTTACAGTGTTATTACCGCATCCAACGGGCAACAAGCCCTCGCCCGCGTGAAGGCCGAACACCCTGATCTTATGGTGCTGGACATCATGATGTCCACCGTGCTGGACGGGCTGAACGTCAGCGAGCAACTGTCTCGGGATCCTGAGGCCAAGTTCATGCCCGTCATTATGGCTTCCTCGATCGCCGATACGCCCCATGCCGGGCTCTTCCCCATGGAAGAACAGCCCCATATGGATGCCTGGCTCTCGAAGCCCGTCGACCCAACCACCTTGCTCAAAAAGGTGGAGGAGTTGCTCGGCTAAAGGGCCATCAAGCCAACAGGAGCGTTTCGTGTCAGCGCCGACCACCGTTCTGATTGTTGACGACGACGCGGACTTTCGCGAGTTTGTGCGCATCGTGTTGGAAAGCCACGGCTATCGGGTGCTGGAGGCCGCCAACGCTGGCGATGGGCTGGCGCTGATGCGGGAACAACATCCGGATGCCGTCTTGCTGGACGCGATGATGTCCTACGAACTAGCAGGGCTCGGGCTCATCAAGACGGTCCGGGGAGACCCGACCGTGGCCAACACGCCCTTGATCCTGATCTCCGCTGTCCTCAGCGACGACGAAGACCGCTTCCTACCCGCCGGCGAGCGCAGCATGGTCGATCGCTTCCTGAGCAAGCCGATCAGCCCTGAAGTGCTACTCGTCGAGATTGCTGCCGTCCTCAGCGGTCATGCCCGTCCCGGCCATAAGGAGATGGTATGAATCCGTTAGCCTCTTCCGCACCGCCCCCCGGTTCAGCAGTGATGGACCCTGCCAAGCAAGCAATGGTCCTGGCCGCACTGTACATCGCCCAGGAACAACAAGGCTACGTGACACACGAGGCGATGGAGAAAGTCGCCCGCCGGCTGGGTGTGCCACCTGGGCAGGTATTCAGCACCGCCAGCTTCTACACACTCTTCCGCACCAAACCGGCGGGCCGGTTTGTCATCCAGGTCTGCGAAGGTTTGTCATGTTATCTGTCGGAGGGCGCCGAACGGGTAGTGGACTACATCAGCGCCAAGCTCGGCATCAAGCCGGGAGAAACGACCGCCGACGGACGCTTCACGCTGGAAACCGTCCAATGCCTGGCTTCGTGCGGCACAGCGCCGGCAATGCGTGTCAATGATCAGCTCTACGAAAACCTGACCGCCGCGGGCATCGACGCGGTCCTCGAACGCCTGATGGGGGAGGTGTGAACATGGATGCCTGGAAACCCATTTTGCTGGCAAACGTAAACCTCCCAAACTCTGAGAAGATCACCACTTATCTTGGGCATGGCGGCTATCAGGCCCTGCGCAAAGCGCTGACGATGCAGCCCGAGCAGATCATTCAGGAGGTGAAAGCCTCCGGCCTGCGCGGGCGGGGCGGCGCCGGCTTCCCGACCGGGGTGAAATGGGGCTTCATGCCGAAGGATGCCCCTGTGAAATACCTGGCCGTGAACACCGACGAAGGCGAGCCCGGCACGTTCAAGGATCGGCTGATCGTGGAGCGTGACCCCCACTCGATCCTGGAGGGTGTGATCATCGCGGCTTACGCGGTCGGCATCCATCGGGCCTTTGTTTACATTCGCGGTGAATTCTTCCTGGGCGTCAAACGCTGGATCAAGGCGATTGCCGATGCCTACCAGCACGGCTACCTGGGCAAGAACATCCTCGACAGTGGTTTTGACCTGGACGTTTCCGTGCACCGCGGGGCCGGCGCTTACATCTGCGGCGAAGAGACCGCGATGATCGAATCGCTCGAAGGCAAGCGTGGCGAGCCGCGTCTGAAGCCACCGTACCCGGCGCAGGTGGGGCTGTGGGGCAAACCGACTCTCGTGCAGAATATCGAAACCCTGGCCAACATCCCGCACATCGTGCAGCGCGGCGCCGCCTGGTACGCGACGATCGGCACCGAGCAGAGCAAAGGTCCCAAGATTTTCTGTGTCAGCGGCCATGTCAACCGGCCGGGCAACTACGAGCTACCGCTGGGCACCAGCCTGCGCGAGATCGTCTACGAGCATGCAGGCGGCGTGCGCATGAACCGGGCGCTGAAAGCGGTTATCCCCGGCGGCGCCTCGACGCCCCTGTTGTTGGCCGACAAGCTGGACGTGCCAATGGCCTTTGAAACGCTACAAGCGGCGGGCTCGGCATTGGGCACCGGCGCGGTGATCGTGATGGATGAGACGACCGATATGGTCGAGGTGACCCGGCGCACGACCAGCTTTTTCGTCCACGAGTCATGCGGCAACTGCGTGCTGTGCCGCATCGGTGGGACGCGCATGCTCGAAATCCTGGAGCGCATGTCGAACAATTGCGCCCAACCGGACGACCTGGAGAAGTTGGAGTTTCTCGCGCGCGGTATTTACGGCCCCACCTTCTGCCCGATGGGGACCGGGATGTGCGAACCCATTTCCTCGGCGCTCAAGTTCTTCCGAGGCGAGTTCGCCGCCCGCGTGCCGCAACCAGTGATGGCATAAACCGCAAGACAATCCTTGATTGAGAGGCGATTATGGCTAAAGGTAAGATACTCGTCGTCGACGACGATCCCGACTTCGTCGCGTACACCCGCACGGTGCTCGAGAGTGACTGCTATGAGGTGGTCAGCGCGGGCAACAGCGACCAGGGACTGCGCGTCCTGGCCCAGGAGAAGCCGGACCTGGTCATCCTCGACGTGATCATGTCGAGCGTCCTCGACGGGTTGAGCATGAGCCAGCGCATGGCGGAGGACGTCATGTATCGGCATGTGCCGATCCTCATGGTCACCTCGATCGCCAACACCGATTACCTGGCGCTTTTCCCGACAGACGAGAGCATCCATATTGACGCTTTCATCACCAAGCCGATCGCGCCACGGGAACTGCTCAGACAGGTGGGAAAACTGCTGCCGGCATCCGTTGCAGGTTAAGCGAACGTCCCTCCAGACCGTTAATCCTGTAGCGTGCGGCGCCCAGAAAATCTGTCGCGCGGGTGTACAATACGCTCAAGCTCAACGTGCCGGCGGAGGATGCAATGCCCCAGAAAATCAAGGTCGGCGGGGTAATGAAGAGCGACTGCCTGGCAAGCATCAGCGTCCTGGCAGTCAAGGATCAGCCAGGGATCGCGGCAGCCATCCTGGATGCTCTCGGCCAGCGAAGGATAAACGTCCTGTTTGTCGTGCAGGTCATCGACCATCATCAGCAGGACCAGATGGTGCTGTGCGTGGATCGCGACGACCTGTCGGCGAGCCTGGCCGCGATTGAGTCGACCCGCCCCAGCGTCCAGCCCGAGGCGATAATCGCCAACTCGCAGGTCGCGTCGGTGGCCATCTATGGGCCGGACTTCAAGGAGCGGCCAGGAATAGCCGGGCAGATGTTCCGGGCCCTGGCCGAGCATGGGGTCAACATCCTGGCCATCAGCACCTCCATCTCGACCGTCACCTGCATCATTCAGTTGAGCAAGCTCAAGGACGCCCGTGCGGCCATCGACGAGTACTTCGAGCAGCCTTGAGACTACAAAGGATCTAAGACTTTGCTACCGGAAGACTTTGTCTCCCTTCAGCGCCTGCGTTTCATCGTACGGCTACACTTGCTCGGCCTCGCCGCGACCGCCGTCCTCGTCCTGATTGCTGCCTGGTGGGTCCCCAACCTGGCTCTCGGGGCGCTGCTCCTTACGCTGGCCGTGCTGGTGATTCTCGAGGGGGGCATCACCTTCTACCTGCACAACAAGCGCGAAGAGCAACTGCTCCCGCCGATGCGCGGCAGGCTGATGATCGGGCAATTGGCGATCGACATCCTGGGATTGACGGTGGTGTTACACCTCTCCGGTGGGGTTGAAAACCCGTTCTTCCCATTCTACGTCTTTCCGGTGATCCTGGCGGCGGCATTGCTGACCCGGCGTGTGGCGATCGGCTGCGCGGCGGCGGGCAGCCTGCTCTATGCGGGTCTGCTGGTCGGCGAGGCGCTGGGCTGGCTGCCCCACCTGCATCTGCGCGAGATCCAAGACCCCGTGCTGTATCTGCGCGGCAGTTTCCTGTTCGCGCAAGCCGTGGCCCTGGCGGCGGTCTGCTTCACTTCCGGCGAGGTGACGTCTCAGCTTATGGGCCGGCTGCGCGCGCGCGCCAACCAGCTATCTGAGAGCAACCGACGCGCAGAGGCGCGCGCCACTCAACTGCGCGAACTGAATGACCAGTTGCGGGCGGCCAATCAGGAATGTGCCCATCGTCGCGAACACCTGGACGATCTGTACGCGGAGCTGCAAGCCGCTTATGACCGGCAGGAAATACGCTCGCAGCACATGAGCGAGCTGAACGAGCAGTTGCGGGCGGCCAATGCAGAGTGCAAAGCACGACGCGAGGAATTGGTCCAGGTCAACAGCAAGCTGCAAGAAGCATACCGGAGGCTGGAAGCACGCAACGAGAACATGCGCGAGCTCAACGAACAACTGCGCGCTGCAAACGAGGCCTGCCGGAGCCAGCGCGATGAACTGTCGCGCCTGAACGCGCAATTGGCGCAGGTTAACATGAAGCTGGGCGAACTGGACGATGCACGCGCGCGCTTCACTTTGCTGGTGACGCACGAGCTGCGGGCGCCGGTGGCGGCCATCCAGAGCTATCTGAAACTGATCATCGAAGGCTACGTGCCGGAAGCTAAGGTTCGCGAGACGCTGGAGAAGGCCGAGAGGCGGGCCATGGAGCAACTCGCCCTGATCGCCGACTTGTTGGAGCTCGGACGCATCCAATCGGCCGATGCACGCGGCCTGGTTCAGCCGCTCCACCTGGAACAGACCCTGCTGGAGCAACTCGACCTGATGGCCGCACGCGCTCAGGAGCGCAACATCACGATCAGCACCGACGTTGGCGTCGATCTGCCTCCGGTGATGGCCAACCCGGACCAGATGAAGAGCGTCTGGAATAACCTGATCAGCAATGCCATCAAATACAACTGCGACGAGGGGCGGGTCGAGATCACGCTGCACTGCGACGACGACAGGCTGGTGGCCCGCGTCAGCGACACCGGCATCGGTATCCCGGCGGAGGTGATGCCCAGGCTCTTCTCCGAGTTCTTCCGCGCAGACAATGCCAAGGCAGTCTCGCGCATGGGTACAGGACTGGGGCTGTCGATCGTCAAGGAAATCATCGAGCGGGCCGGCGGGCAGATCACGGTCGAGTCGGAGCTGAACAAGGGCACGACCTTCCGATTCTGGCTACCGGTCATCAAAGAAAAGGCTGACTAACAGATTCTCGGCAGTTGCTCGCCGCTGAGCATGTCGACCACGCGCATGCCGCCAATACGGCTGCGCATGTATACCTTGCTGGGGTGCTCGGGCACCACTTCGCCGATGATCGCCGCCTGCTGCCCCAGTGGGTCCTCGCGAAAGGCCGCCAGGACCGCCTCGGCTACCTCGCGTGCCACGATCGCGATACACTTGCCCTCGTTGGCCACATAAAGCGGGTCCAACCCCAGGATCTCGCACGCGCCGCGCACGGCATCGTCGATCGGGATACTCGCTTCCACCAGCCGGATGCCGACACGGGCCTGGCCGGCGATCTCGTTGAGCGCGCTGGAAACGCCGCCCCGCGTCGGGTCGCGCAGCACGTGGACTCCCTCACTGCCTGCTGCCAGGACCCGGCTCACCAGGTCGGCTAGCGGTGCCGAATCGCTCTCCAGCGCCGTCTCAAACTCCAACCCCTCGCGCACTGACATGATGGCAATGCCATGCACCGCGATCCTGCCGCTGACGATGACCACATCGCCGGGCCGGGCGCGAGTGGGCGAGATGTGCACGTTTGCCGGGATGATGCCGACGCCGCTCGTATTGATGTAAATGCCGTCCCCTTTGCCGTGATCCACCACCTTGGTATCCCCGGTGGCGATCGGCACGCCGACCCGTTGCGCCGCCTGTCCCATAGACTGTACTATGCGCCAGAGATCGGTCATCGCCAGGCCTTCCTCCAGAATGAAGCCGGCCGACAGAGCCAACGGGCGCGCGCCGCACATGGCCAGATCGTTGACAGTGCCATGGACCGCGAGCGAGCCAATATCGCCGCCAGGGAAAAACAGCGGGCTGACGACGAACGAATCAGTTGAGAAGGCCAGCCGTGTCTGCGCCTCTCCCGTCGTGGTGGGCAGGCCGAGCACGGCCCCATCGTGCAGGGCCTCCAAGGCGGGATTGGCGAAAGTGGGCACCAGCATTTTCTCAATCAGCATTTGAGTCAGCCGGCCACCACCGCCGTGGGCCAGCGTGATAGTGGGATAGTCGCTGATCGGGATCGGACAAGTGAAAGCGAGCAGATCCGCCGGCGCGTTGCTGTCCCCCATAGTCATCCTGCCCTCCCATACTGATAATACGCGGCGCAGGCCCCCTCGGATGAGACCATGGGCGCGCCGAGCGGGTGCTCGGGGGTGCAAAGCGTGCCGAAGGCGGGGCAATCGTGGGGCTTCTTCAGACCTTGCATGATCTGCCCGGCGATGCACACCGGCGACTCCGCGGCCACGATGCCGGCCACGCCGAAGCGCTGCCCGGCGTCGAAGGCGGCGAACTCGGGACGCAGACTATAGCCACTCTGCGGGATAGCGCCAATACCGCGCCACTTGCGGTCCGACACCTGGAAGACCTGCGCCATAAGCTGCTGGGCGGACCGGTTGCCCTCGCGCGAGACAGCCCGGCTATATTGGTTCTCAACGCCCACCCGCCCCTCTTCCAGGGCCCGGACGGTCATATAGATCCCTTGCAGCAGATCAAGCGGCTCGAAACCGGTCACCACGACCGGTATATGGTAGCGTGCGGCGATCGGCTCATACTCCCAATAACCCATCACCGAGCAAACGTGTCCGGCCGCCAGGAAGCCTTGAACGGTATTGGCCGGCGAACTGAGAATCGCTTCCATGGCCGGCGGCACCAGCACGTGCGAGCAAAGGATGGAGAAGTTGCTCAGTCCCAGTTGTTTCGCCTGCCAGACGGCCATTGCATTGCCCGGCGCGGTCGTCTCAAAGCCCACCGCGAAAAATACGACCTGGTGGTCCGGGTGCTTCCGCGCCAGCTTCAGCGCGTCCAACGGTGAGTAGACCATGCGCACGTCGCCGCCCTGGGCCTTGACTCTGAGCAAGTCCGTCTGCGAGCCGGGCACGCGCAACATATCACCGAATGAAGTGAAGATGACCCCAGGCTGCCGCGCGATCGCGATGGCCCGGTCGATCAATTCGAGCGGCGTCACACACACGGGACAGCCGGGACCATGGACAAGGGTGATCTCCGGCGGCAGCAAGCGGTCAATGCCTGACTTGATCAACGTGTGCGTCTGGCCGCCGCAGATCTCCATGATCGTCCACGGCCTGGTCACCGTCCTCATAATGCCACGCAAAAGTTTCTGTGCGTCGGTCTCGTTGCGGTATTCGTCAACAAAACGCATCTATTCCACCCCAAGCTCGTCACGCTCGTCCAGCGCGCCCATCTCGCGCAACAGCTTGAACACTTCCATCGCCTCGGCCTCGTCGATACAATTGAGGGCAAAGCCAGCATGAACGATGACATAGTCTCCAACCTGCGCCTCCGGCACGTAAGCCAGGCAGACGTCCTTGGCGATGCCGCCGAAGCTGACCTTGCCCATCGCTAGCCCGAGAGCAGAGCCCTGCTCAATCTGCGTAATCTTTCCCGGCACTCCGAGACACATATTTCATGTACCTTTCATCAGGCGTGCGGCGGCCACTGCCACCTGGCCCAGGCTGATGCAGCCATCGTTTGGTGGGACCAGGCGGTGGAGCACCACCTCAAAACCGGCCGCCCGCAGACGGAGCGCGGCGCGTTCGGTCAGCAGCCGGTTCTGGAAACAGCCGCCGGAGAGGGCCACGCGCGGTTGACCGGCGGCCTGAGCGACGGCTTGGGCGACAGCCACGATTGCTTCGACCAGAGCATTATGAAAGCGCGCGGCCATGATACTCGCCGGAACAGCGCGGCGCAAGTCGGCGAGGATGGACTCGACGAGGGGCTGCCAGTCGAGGATGAGCGGGGCAGCCGGCGGAGCGAACGGGAGAGGAGCGGCGCTTCCCATATCCGCGGCCGGGCTCGCCGGGCGGTCCAGGAGCGGAAACGGGTAGGCATCCTCAACCGTCTCATCTGCGACGAACTCCAACGCGATGGCCGCCTGGCCCTCGAAGTTGACCTGCTGGTGCAGGCCAATCAGGGCCGCGACACCGTCGAACAGGCGGCCCGCGCTGGTCGTGAGCGGCGAATTAACTCCACGGCTTAGCATCTGGCCCAACAGGCGGCGCTCGGCCGGGCGGTACGCCTGCACCGTTGGAAGATATTCGTGGCCTAATCCCGCCTCGCCATAGAGTTCCCAGAGCAAGGCCAGCGCGATTCGTCCCGGCTCGCGAATGGCCGCCTCGCCGCCGGGCAAGCGGAAGGGTCGCAGGTGCGCCACGCGCGTGTATTCGGCCGCATCGCCCAGCAAGAACTCGCCGCCCCAGATCGTCCCGTCGGTTCCGTACCCCGTGCCATCCCAGATCACACCCAGCGCCGGTCCGGGCACGCGGTTTTCGGCCAGGCAGGCCGCCAGGTGTGCGTGATGGTGCTGCACGGGGATCAACTGTGCCGTTTGCTCGCGCGCCCATCTGGTCGACAGGTAGTCCGGGTGCAGGTCGTGCGCGATGGCGGCGGGAGTGGCCTCGTAAAGGCGCAGAAAATCGGCGATGACCCGTTCGAAGGCGGACATAGCCTCGGGCGTCTCCAGGTCGCCGATATGTTGGCTGATGAATACCTGACGCTCCACGCTGAGCGCAACGGTGTTCTTGAGGTGTGCGCCGACCGCCAGAACCGTGGGCAAGGAATGATCGAGCAAGACCGGCAGAGGCGCATATCCGCGCGCCCGCCGCAGGAGGCGCGGCTCATCCAGCAAGATCCAGGCCAGGCTGTCATCGGCATGGCGGAGGATCGGCCGGTCGTGCACCAGGAACAGATCCGCGATGCCGCTCAGGCGCTCCAACGCTTCGGCATTATCAATGCAGATGGGTTCATCTCTGAGGTTCCCGCTGGTGGCGACCAGCGGGAAGTCGAGCTCACGCGTTAGCAAGTGATGCAGGGGAGTGTACGCGAGCATGACGCCCAGGTATGGATTATCGGGCGCCACCTGGGCCGCCACCGGCGCGTCCGCCCGCCGCCGCAGCAGCAGGATGGGCGCCTCGGCCGAAGCCAGCAGGCTCTCAGCCGCCGGCGGCACCTCACAGCAAGAGCGGACCTGCTCCAGGTCACGCGCCATCAAGGCAAAGGGCCTGTCAGGGCGCTGTTTGCGCTCGCGCAAGCGGGTCACGGCGAGCGCGTTACGCGCGTCCACCATCAAATGAAACCCACCCAGCCCCTTGACGGCCAGGATGCGGCCCGCGCGCAGGGCAGCCGCGGCCTGGAGAAGAGCGGCATCCCCCTCAAACGTAACCGCCCACTTGCCGGCGCCGACGGACGGGGGCGCCTCCGGAGCGGGGCGGTCCGGACCATCCTGGCGGGGCTCGTAGAGCGCCAGGGCCGGCCCGCAGACCGCGCAGGCATTGGGCTGGGCATGGAAACGGCGATCGCGCGGGTCTTCGTACTCGGAGCGACAGGCAGGACACAGCCTGAAACGGCGCATGCTCGTATTGGGCCGGTCGTACGGTAAGGACTCGACGATCGTGAAGCGCGGCCCGCAGTTGGTGCAGTTGGTGAACGGGTAGCGATAGCGACAATTTGCCGGGTCCAGCACCTCGGCCAGGCAGTCCGGGCACGTGGCGATATCCGGCAGGACCAGGACGGTTTTGGCGCCACGGTTGTCGCTATGCCGTATCTCGAAGGTGGTGTAGCCCACCGGTTCCAGCCAGCCGGCCTCCAGCGATTGGATGATGGCGCGTGGCGGCCTTTCGGCCGGCAACCGGTCGAGAAAGCTCTGCAGAATCGGCTGCGAGCCTTCGACCTCAACAAACACGCCCTGGCTATCGTTAATGACCCAGCCGTTCAGGCCCAGCTCGGTGGCCAGGCGGTAAACGAAAGGCCGGAAGCCGACGCCTTGCACAGCGCCGTGGATTTCAACGCGCAGCCGCATGGCGGCCGTATATAACATGTTGTGGCGAATTCTCCCTCGTGGCCCTATTGTGCCTTATGTTACACTTTCTGTCAAGCGACGCGGGCAAGCGGATAGAGGAGGCCACGCGCATGAGGAATGCCAGAGGCGAGACGGTCTGAATGGCGCCTGGCCGGCGGTCGTTAGCGCCCTCTTGTCTTAGCTGCGCGCGCCGTTTATGAAATTCTCAAGGTCGGCTATCAGGACCTGTTGGTTGGCAATGATTGACTGCAGGACATCGCCGATGCTGATCATCCCCAGCAACTGATCATTTTCGCATACCGGCAGGTGGCGGATGTGCTGCGTCGACATGAGCTGCATGCAGGTCTCGATCGTTTCGTCCAGGCCCACGCAGAAGACCGGGGAGCTCATCAGCTCGCCCACGGTCGTGTTCTGCGAGGACTTGCCCTTGAGAATGACTTTGCGCGCATAGTCTCGCTCGGAGAACATGCCGACCAACTCGCCGTCGTCCACCACCGGCAGGGCCCCAATGTTCTTGCCGGCCATTTCCTGCAGCGCCTCGAACACCGTGGCCTGGCGCTTGATCGTCCACAGGCCCGCCTGCTTGCCTTGCAGTAGCTCCCGTACAAAGGTCATATTCCCTCCTAAGCCTGACAGTGAGCCGTCATCGGCCCGCCCATCGTTACCTGTTTATCGCGCCCCACGGCCTGCTTGTCAATAGGAACGCGAAATCGCGAAAGACGACCGGCAGCCGAGGCCCAGGCTACTAGCCCAGGCTACTTCCTGGCGGTCGCCAGCTTGCCTGCCGCCTTACCCGAGGCCTTGACCGGCGGGGCGGGCGCGAACGGGGCGGCGGCGCGGCGGCCCTTGGTGCGCAGGTAGGCGAACCAATACACCAGTCCGACCATGCCGGCGCCACCGATGATGTTGCCGATGGTGACGGGCAAGAGGTTGACCAGCAAGAAGTTGCCCCAAGTCAGGTGCGCCAGCTTGTCAGCGCCGATCCCGGCCTTCAGCACCGCGTCGAGCTTCCAGAAACCGTCACCGGCGAAGTCCTTGATGAACAGGCCGATTGGGATGAAGTACATATTGGCGATGCTGTGTTCGAAACCGGCGGCCACAAAGGCCGTGATCGGGAAGATGATGGAGAGAATCTTGTCGGTAGTGCTGCGGGCGCTGAAGCACAACCAGACGGCCATGCAGACCAGGGCGTTGCACATGATGCCCAGCGCGAGCGCCTGCACAAAGCCCAGGCTGGTCTTACTGACCGCAGTGTTGATTGCGGCGATGCCGACCGCTGCGCCGCCCGACAGGTATTGGCGTGTGAAGAACATGATGACCACCGTGGCCAACGAACCCACAAAGTTGCCCACGTAAACGATGATCCAGTTGCGCAAGAGCTGTAACGAGCTAACTTTGCCGTTGGCCCAGGCCATGACGACCAGGTTATTGCCCGTGAAGAGCTCGGCGCCGGCGACGACAACCATGATCAGACCCAGGCAGAAGGCGAGACCGGCCAACAGGCGGGTAACACCGTAGGTCAGTTGTGTGCCGGCGCCCGCGGTGACCGTGGTGGCGAATATAGCGCCGGCGGCGATAAAGGCGCCGGCCAGGATCGCCAGGATGAAAGTAGAGAGGAAGTCGAGGCGCGCTTTGCGGATGCCGACCGCCTCGGCTCGATCGGCCATCTCCGGTGGGATGAACGCGTCAATGCTGAATTCGCTGTCTGCCATATTTATCCTCCTCGTTACGGATAGTGTACCCACGAGTGCTGTTTTTCACAAATGGACGCTAACAATTCAGCCTATCATCCTGTCTATCCTGTCCGGGAAAGAGCTTGACCCCACTCTCTGCTCAGTCAGCCGCCCCGCGCTGTGCTTTTTCCAGCTTCACCGCACAGACCTTGAATTCCGGGATCTTCGCCTGCGGATCGACGGCCGGATTGGTCAAAAAGTTGGCCGCCGATTCGGGGAAGTGGAAGGTGGCGAAGACCAGCCCGGCCCCGACCCGCTGCGTCACCTCCGCCTTGGCGAAGATTTCGCCGCGCCGTGACGACAGGCGCACCAGGTCGCCGTCAGATATACCGGAGTTCTGCGCGTCTTTGGGGCTGATCTCGATCAGCGCTTCGGGGTAGGCCGCATACAGGCCGCGCGCCCGCCGCGTCATCTCGGCGCCGTGCCAATGGTAGATAACGCGCCCGGTGGTCAGCATGAGCGGGTATTCCTCGTCGGGCAACTCGGCGGGCGGCACGTGCTCAGCGGCCACGAAGCGCCCCAGCCCGCGGCTGAATTTCCCGACGTGTAAGACGGGTGTTCCCGGATGGTTCACGTTCGGCACCGGCCACTGGAGGGGCTCGCCCGCGTCCAACCGCTCGTAGTTGACCCCAGCGTAGCTTGGGGTGACGCCGTTGATCTCGCTCATGATAGCAGACGGGCTGGCATATTCCCAGCCGCCCCAGGGGGCATCGCCCGCAGGGGTAGACGCGCCCAGCGCGAGCATGCGCCTGGCTAACTTGGTGACGATCCAGCTATCGATGCGGGCCTGTCCTGGTGGCGCCACCGCCTTGCGCACGCGCTGGATGCGCCGCTCCGTGTTCGTGAAGGTGCCTTCCTTCTCGACGAAGCTGGCCGCCGGGAAGATCACGTCGGCATATTGGGCCGTCTCGCTGTAAAAGATCTCCTGCAACACAATGAACTCGGCCTTAGCCATCGCCTCGCGGACGTGATTGAGGTCGGGATCGCTGGTCATCGGGTTCTCGCCGATGACATACAGGCAGCGTACCTCGCCCAACGACAGGCCCTTGAGCATCTCAGTGATGGTCAGCCCGACCTTGTCCGACAGCGGCACACCCCACGCCTGTTCAAACTTCCGCTGCGCCGTGGCGTCGGTGACGTACTGATAGCCCGGGTAGGTGTTCGGCAGCCCACCCATGTCGCAGGCACCCTGGACGTTGTTCTGTCCGCGCAGGGGATTGACTCCCCCGCCGGGCACGCCCATATTGCCCAGCAGCATCTGCAGGTTGGCGCAGGTGACGACGTTGGCAACGCCCACCGTGTGCTGCGTGATACCCATCGCGTAAAGCAGGGCGCCCGGCCGGTTTTCCGCCAGCATGCGCGACGCAGCTTCTAACTGCTCCACCGGCACGCCGGTGATCTCGCTGGCTACTTCGGGAGTGTACTTGGCAACCACCACCTGCAGGGCCTCAAAGCCCTCAGTGCGCTCGGCGATGAACTTCTCGTCCTGCCAGCCCTCGCGCAGTATGATGTGCATGATACCGTTCATCAAGGCGATGTCGGTGCCGGGCTTGTGGCGCAGGTGCAGGTCGGCGTAGGTCGCGATGTCAATCTGGCGCGGGTCGGCGACGATCAACTTGGCCCCACGCTGGCGCCTGGCGCGCCGGATCTTGATGCCGAGGACCGGGTGCTGCTCGGTCGTGTTGCTGCCGATGATAAAGATCGACCGGCTCTGTTCAGTGATATCGCGGATCGAGTTCGTCATTGCGCCGCTGCCGAAGCTTGTCACCAGACCGGTGATGGTGGCGCTGTGTCACAAGCGCGCGCAGTGGTCGATGTTGTGCGTCCCGATCACCTGCCTGGTGAGCTTGTTCACCAGGTAGTTCTCCTCGTTGGTGCACTTGGCCGAGGCGAGCACGGCGACCGCGTCGCCGCCGCTCTCGCGCTTGACCAGCGTCAGCTTGCGGGCCACCACATCCAGGGCGGTGTCCCAATCGACCTCAACCCAACCCGAGGGCCGGTGGTCGACCACAGCGCGCGCTTGTGACACAGCGCCAGCGTCACCGCCGTTCCCGGTCCGGCGGCGGCGTCGTGCCTCGCCGGCCGCGTCCAGGCCACGGGGCGCAGAGGGCGCCGGTGTCACCGTGCGCCATTCGCCGGCGGCCAGGCGTGTTTGCAGTTGTTGGGAGTCGAGGTATTGGGCGCGCACCATCGGCTGTGTGAGCCGGTCCGGATGGTGGACGTAGTCATAGCCGTAACGCCCTTTGACGCACATCGCCATCCCGTTGACAGGCGCGTCCGGCGCGCTGGTCACGCGCACGACCTTGCCGTTGCGCACGTTCAGGTCGAAATTACAGCCGACCCCGCAGTAAGAACACGTGGTGCGCACCTTGGTAATCTGGTTGGGACGGCCCGCCCCCAGGCTCAGCTTGTCGTGCAGGGCGCCAACGGGACAGTATGCCACGCACTGGCCGCAACTCTCGCAGCGCGCCTCCTGCAGAAACTGGTCGGCGCCCGCCACCAGTTTGCTCTCGAACCCACGCCGAGCGATATTCCAGACATCCCGGTTCTGGATCTCGGCGCAAGCCCGCACGCAGCGGGTACAGAGGATGCACTTATTGCGGTCGACAAAAATGAACGGGCTGGGATCGGGATTGATCGGGTACGCGTGGCGACGCCCATCATGCTCGGGCCAGGGCACATCGTACTCGTAGACAAGGTCTTGCAGCTCGCAATCGCCGTTGACCTCGCATTTCATGCATTCATTCGGATGATCGCCGAGCAGCATCTCCAGCACAAAGCGGCGCGTGGCACGTGCGTCCTTGGACTCGGTATCGACCACCATGCCTTCAAAAATGGGCGTGGTGCAAGCCGTCTGCACGCCGCGCGCCTTCTCGACCGAGACGACGCACATACGGCAGGCGCCGACGTTACTGAGATCGGGATGATGGCAGAGCGTGGAGATACGGATACCGGCCGCGCGCGCCGCTTCCAGGATGGTGCTGCCCTCAGAGGCCGAGACTCGCTGGCCGTTGATGGTAAGTGTAACCGCCATGTATTCTCTCCGGCAAAGTGCTCAAGCAAAGTGCTCAAGATAGCGCAAACTCAGGGAAGTGGCTCTCCTATGCGTTCGAGCCATTCCAGGTC
>Ga0209540_10001055_pt1 | contig 22140 bp, 17 predicted proteins | sample BarGraIncu01121A_FD_184501 | JGI IMG/M metagenome (GOLD analysis project Ga0209540, IMG submission 184501) | Arctic peat soil microbial communities from Barrow, Alaska - Barrow Graham LP Incubations 011-21A (SPAdes) (version 2) | ecosystem: Environmental > Terrestrial > Soil > Wetlands > Peat... | reverse complement strand
TTCGGCTTTGACGGCTTCGGATATGGTAATTATAAAATCAGCTTGTTTAATTGATCGCGGCACGACTCGTCTTAGATGTGCTAAGTTTTTCTCTTCAACGGTATCAGGAAAATATAGATACGTCAGGTCGTGTATAACAGTGGCGCGTAGTTTAGATTTGCAGGTAGACCATGTGGCGAAGGTGGGGAATATAGTCAAATCTACCTTTGGTAAAAAGATATCGAATGGTGGGGCGATGTTGTAACTTTGCAGTTTTGCATAAACGCGAAGTGGTACTAGGCTATTTTTTTCGAGAGGTCTTTTTATTGACAATTGAGGCTCTGGCTGTCTGTCTAGGAAATTAAAATATGATGCATGGGTCTCGATATCAGCGCTGCCATCTAGCGCTTCAACTAGCATTTTTGTGTAATTGCCAACGCCAGATATATTTTTATTTGCTAAACTACTAACTTCTATTCGTATTTTCATTTTTTGCCACCTTCGTATAATGGAATAAACTCATCTTTGACTATTTGGTCAAATTGAAACCTTTTCACATATTGTTCACGAGCGTTCTTGGCGAGTTTATCATGAAGCCTTTTATCATTATAAAGTTCCTTCATCGCATCATACAGTGCGTCTACGTCTTTGAATGGTACTAATAATCCAGTTTGGTGGTCCTGAATGATTTCAAGATTGCCACCGACGGCAGTCGCAATAATTGGACAATTCATCATACTTGCTTCAATTAGTGAGACACTAAAACCTTCGTGGTAGGTTGCGTGCAGGTAAACATCGGAATCCCCCATATATCCCAGGGGATCACTTTGGTATCCAAGGAACTCAATGTTTTTATACTTCTTCGCCATTCCTTCAAATTTCTCTTCTTCGGGTCCATCGCCAACCATGATCAGCTTGATATTTGGATATTCGCCCGATAATTTAACAAAAGCATCAATCATTTCTTTTATTCCCTTGTAGGTGACCATCCGGCTTACTGTACAAAATGTAAAAGTTTTGCTGTTATGTTTTGACTTATATTTCGACGACACATCAACTATGCCGTTATATATTATGTGAAGTTTCTCTAGAATGGGGTCGTTAACGGCCAAGTTTTTACGTACCAGCTCTCGTTCGCTTTCACTTACTAATGTGATAGCATCAGCATGTTTTGCGGTCCAATAAACCAGTTTTCCAACAGGATTTTTATTCCAAATATGGACGTTCATAAAGATATGTTTTAGGTCGGCATGGTCTGTCCAGACAATTCTTTTTCCGAGTATTTTCCCGGCTATTGTTGCAGAGATAAAATCATCCTTGCTTTGAATGTGGATGACATCTGGTTTTTTGCGCATGAACAATACAAAATACCAGACGGTCAGCAGTAATTGCCAAACAATATAGACAGGGAATAATAGTGCGTTTTTACCACTCCAGTTTTGTCGTTGCCACCACCAACCATTAACTGCCTTAACTTTGTTATCACGCGCAAAAACCAATAACTTTGGAGATCTAGAAACGATTAATGGCTCGTAGCCCAATTTCAATAGCTCTGACGCAAGAAAGACCGGGAAGCGTTCGCCGCCGCCAAAATCATAACTATTTGCGTTGCGGATAATAATTACATTTTTTTTATTCATATGTATTATTAACAGTATACATTAGCAATCGAGCTGGTATAATAGTTTAAGATGAAATATTTACATCCACGCAATCGCGCAATTCTGCGCGAAATGGTTATTACTGACTTTAAGGTGCGTTATCAGAACTCAGTATTAGGATACATGTGGTCGTTATTAAAGCCACTTTTTCTATTTGCCATCCTATACATTGTGTTCACTTATATTATTCCGCTCGGTAAGGGGATAGTACATTATCCGGTATATTTACTAACCGGTATTGTTTTCTGGAACTTCTTCGTAGAGTCGACAGTGCTTGGCGCTGGATCAGTGGTGTCAAGAGCAAGTTTGATAAGGAAAATCAGCATACCTCGCTATTTGGTCGTTATTTCGAGCTCTTTATCGGCATTGATCAATCTTGGGCTTGGTTTGATTGTCGTATTTATCTTTGCCCTGTTTAACGGAGTGATGCCCACACTCAGCTGGCTATTGATAATCCCGATTATCCTTGAGGTTTTTGTATTTACGCTTGGACTTTCGTTCCTGCTTGCCGCTCTCTATGTAAAATTTCGCGACGTCACATATATCTGGGAAATAGTTCTTCAAGCGGGATTTTATGCCACGCCAATTATATATTCCTTGAAAAGTATTCCCGAACAGTATCATAAATGGTTTTTTCTCAATCCAATGGCGCAGATTATTCAGGATGCACGTTATGTCGTTGTCACCAATACCAGTATCACGGTTTGGTCAACTATCCATTCGCTGGCTGTTGTTATGCCCTTTATCGTAATCCTCCTATTCGTAGCTACCGGGAGTTACTATTTCAAGCGTCGTTCTAAGTATTTCGCGGAGGACATATAATGGCAGAGAATACAGAAGTTGCAGTCTCAATAAAGGACATCCACAAAGAGTTTATTTTACCTCAACATAAGAACTCGACCTTCAAACAGACAGTTGTAAATATAGTAAAACAAAACAAGAAGGTGACGCAGAAAGTTCTTGACGGAATCAGTTTTGATGTTAACAAGGGCGATTTCTTTGGGATTGTCGGTAGGAATGGTAGCGGCAAAAGTACTCTTCTTAAGCTAATTGCCGGTGTATATACGCCAACTGCTGGAGGGATAGAGCTGCATGGCGGATTAACGCCCTTCGTCGAGCTTGGGGTTGGCTTTAACCCAGAATTATCCGGACGCGACAATGTATATCTGAATGGTGCTTTACTGGGTTTTGGCCGTAAGCAGATGGCAGAGATATACGACGAAATCGTTGATTTTGCGGAGCTCGAACAATTCATGGACCAAAAGCTTAAAAACTACAGTAGTGGCATGCAAGTCAGGCTTGCCTTTTCAATTGCGATTATGGCAAAAAATGAAATACTTATTTTCGATGAAGTATTGGCGGTGGGCGACGAAGCATTCCAACGCAAATGTCTTGACGTATTTGAGAAATATAAGTCCGAACGCCAGACTGTTATCATCGTAACTCACAACATGGAGACGGTGCGCCGTTTTTGCAACCGAGTTGTGTTGATAAATGACGGGAAAGTACAGGATATCGGAGGACCTAGGGAAGTCGCGGATAAATATAGCAAACTCAATCAAGACGAGATAGACCGCAGCGAAGAGGCGAAATATTCCCAAGTCCAAAGTTCACCGATTGGCTTGTCGGCCGCTTTTAAGGGTGGAAAAAAGAGTGGAAATAACTTTTCATCTGGGGACGAAATCGAACTGCACGTCAAATGGTCGCCGGAGCATACGCCGTCGAGGATGTTGATTAATCTGTACAAGAGGACAGGCGAATATTTGCTTGGATTAGCCGCACCGCTAGAGAATCCTAAATCAAGGAGTGAAATAACGCTAAAAATGTCGCCTCAACTGGGGCTAGGAAACTATTTCTTCACAGTCGAGGCTTATAATGAGAAGGGCAATCTTATCGGTGATATTTACCATGCACCTGGGTTCACAATCCTCAAAGCAGATATAAAGGGGATGGGCGAATGGAACGGTTTATTTGCGATTGAGCACACGTGGGAATAAACTTATTTCTCTTCGTTTAGAATCTCGCCGGTTTCAAACAGATGTTCGTATATTTCAGGCATATTAGAGAATTTAGATACTATTTTTTGTTTTGCGGCGGCTTGCATTGATTTGTATTCGTAGTCACTCATGGAACAAGTTTCGGCGATAACATCGGTCAGTGCGGTTATCTTAGCGTCTTCACTATGGAGTGATAGAATCGGGACAAGAAAGCCATCGGCTCGATTATCAATTATTTCTGGGATGCCTCCGACCTCGGTAGAGATAGCCGGCGTTGAGACGCTCATCGCTTCTAAAATACTCATTGGTATACCTTCGGCGTCTGAGACTAAGAGGGTAAAGTCGGACAGCTCGTCTAACAATAAAGGGTTGTTCGTGCTGCCGTAGAAGTATATATAGGTGTTTTTTACTTTCGAGCTGATCGCCTTATTAATCATCGCTTCATTTAATGCTCCGTCTCCAACGACAATGATTGAAATAGGTAACTTCCGTTTTTTTAGTTCAATCGCGATGTCGACTAGCCTCATCGGTGATTTATCCTCATCGAGCCTGCCCATGAATACGACTTTCTTCCTATTTTCCGGAATACTGTCAAACAGGGCGTCGTCCTTCTTGTCGGCCTTTTTAGGGCTACTAATCTCTATTCCGTTATATATTACAGAGATTTTATTTTCATCAACTGGATATTTGTCAGCGTAATATTTCTTGAGATATTGATCGATTACAATTCGTTTGTCTATATATTTGTCAAAAGGTATAGATGTCCTTAGGAAGGCATCTTTTTCCCTTGGCGTGGCGTGCGTGTGGAGGAGATCGTAAACTTTGATATCTGGCAAGCTTTTTTTGATAAACGGCAACGATCTATAGGCGGCATCCGAATTTGTGATAAATAGAATATCTGCGTGGTTGTTTGAAACGTATCTTTCAACATATTTTTGCCTAAAAACCTGAAGCCAATCTTCGTCTAGAATTTCCGGAACGTGGGTAATATAATCTGTGTATTTCTGGAATTCGTTGTGCCAAATATTGGTATGCGGCAAGGTGGTGATAACGTGAATTGTAAATAGCTGGCGATTGGTTCCTTTAATGATGTGCAGCATAACTCGCTCTACACCTCCCATTCCGAAAAACTGCATTGCAATAACCAGGACTTTTTTCCCTTTTTGCGGAGAGTAGGCAGGTATGGTCGGAACGATTTTTGCCCGAAACTTATGCGCATAATAAAACGTGAACATGATAGTCCTTAAGAAATCGTGTATTTTTCTTAAAGTAGTTTGACGGGTACAAATCCTATACAAGCGGCTTCTTAAAGAGGTCGCCGATCTGTACGGTTTGACTGCAAGCTCGCTGTCGCCCAATTGGTAGATGAGAATAGTAAAGGGAGAATATAACCTGGAATTTGGAAAAAACTTCCCCACCTTCGCTAGAGCTTTATTCAGACTGCTATTATCTGGCAATGTGTTTAATCTCATAAATTTTCCTATAGGTTCTCTGAAAACAGGGTGCAATCTGTGCTTTGAAACTATTCGATCTGTTTTTTTGTTAAGCCTGTATTCCTGTTTTAACTCTCCATCTTTGCTCTGAATAAACTCATGGTTATATGCCCCTATTGCAATAAAACCGTTTGCCAGAAGGTTGTTTTTGTATTTAGCAACATACCCGATGCTAAATTTACCTTTTTTGTGGTCGATTATCAGGCCGTATTTTTTGGAGCCAAGCGGTATTTCGTGGCCATCTGTAATATTCGCCTTTAATCCAATCATCCTAGAAAGGGCTTCATTAAATTGAACGCTGCATGACGAGGATATATATACATTCGTACGGTCTTGAATTTTACCAAATGCGTAAAGGCGTATGTTATCAAGATATATTGATTCTTCTGGGCTCATCCCAACATTATAACAGAGAACAAGATTAACTTGTGGCTATAAACAGAACACACGTGTTGTTATATTACTGTTGTTGTACCTGTACAGTAATCGACTTGTTGATGCCAACAGCAACTTTTAAGTAGTTAGAGTTCCATGCGCCATCCTTGAACCTTGAAACGAAAAGTGTATAGTTCCCAGCAACAGCTAGTATTCTAGATTTAGAATATGTATATGTATAGTTAGCTGCAATAGTAACATTTTCTGTCATTGGAAAGTCTACATTTCGTCCGCTTGGATCACGTGCAGCTATTATGAGCGCGCCGATGTCGATGGGGTTGGAGCTAGCATTTGTTATGGTGAACGTTGCGGTCACAGTCTGGCCAGCGATTGGGTTAGTTGGGTTTGTTGCAACGCTAGTCGTTATGAGCGGATTGTCCTGGACCTGAAAAGTTCCTTTTCTCAGAATAGAACCACTGCTGGACTTTGGATACGACAAATCCCATGTGGCGTTTCTATAGTCTGCAATATAGAAACTGTATCCTCCCGCTATTGTGAGTATTCTGGATTTGGAATATGTATATGTAGAGTTAGCGGGTACAGTCACATTTGGATCTGTCGGAAAGTCAGAGTTATTCCCATTAGGATCTCTCGTTGCAATAAATAGTGACCCTATATCTATCGGGTTAGAACTGGCATTTGTTACGGTAAATGTGGCGGTCACAGTCTGGCCAGCAATTGGGTTAGCAGGGCTTAGCGCAACGCCAGTCGTAACTAGGGGATTATCTTGAACCTGTATTGTTCCTTGCCTCAAAATTGTATCTGTACTGGATTTTGGATATGATCTGTACCACATATTATTTCTATAGTCTGCAATATAGAAACTGTATCCTCCCGCTATTGTGAGTATTCTGGATTTGGAATATGTATATGTAGAGTTAGCGGGTACAGTCACATTTGGATCTGTCGGAAAGTCAGAGTTATTCCCATTAGGATCTCTCGTTGCAATAAATAGTGACCCTATATCTATCGGGTTAGAACTGGCATTTGTTACGGTAAATGTGGCGGTCACAGTCTGGCCAGCAATTGGGTTAGCAGGGCTTAGCGCAACGCCAGTCGTAACTAGGGGATTATCTTGAACCTGTATTGTGGTTGTTTTTTGTAGGCTATTAATATTATAAGGGTATGTATTACTAATCCATCCGCCGGCTTGTGCTAAATATGCGCATGTATATATTGTTAGTTCACCAGCTTGATTTATCTGTTTTGTATATGAAACAACTATTTTACCGTTTGCCAGTATAATGTTTTGACCCTTAGACCCGAAGTCATAGTTTGCCCCGTTTAATCTAGCACAAACGCCTAATACACCAGCATCAATATCATAACCTGCCGAATTCGAAACCTCGTAAGTTGCAGTTACTGTATCCCCAACAATTACAGAGGATTTATCAATAGAAAGCCCTTTTGATATTGTAATACTACCGTTTATTGCCGTAGTTGGTCCGAACCAATCACTGTATGTTCTCCAGAAATTACGATTTCCGTAAGCACTACAGCCGTCGCCCAAACCGTACATGTTATTGAGTGCAGCTTGGTTTGGTTGGTATGGTGTGTATGTATAGAGCGCAGCAGTTGCCTTGTTTTCTATGAATACATTAGCTGCGCCACACGAAGCTGGGATATTCCATTTTATACTATTTATTTGATAGGGTTTCCTGTACGGCCACCAACTTTGGGTCATGCTGTCCAGATACCATCGCAGCAGAGAGGCAGCTTCAGAAATTTGAATAGAAAATCCTGAATAGTCAGGGTCACACTTGGCTACCCATCTTTGTTGTGCTTCGTCCCATACGTCTGGACAGTGAGCTCCCATGGCGTATGTGTACTGCCTAAGGAAGGGCCAGTCATCAGACGTAAGTGGACCAGCTGACTCAGTGCCCAGCTTAACCAAAAGGACATTAGGGCTTATATTATACTTTTGCGCAGCATCCCAGATTAACTGTGCTGCGCTCCTGGCGCCAGATGGTATTGGTTTGCCGCCATAGTTATTATCTGGTATGGCTGGTCCGGGTATCGTTTTTGGAACTTCCCAGAAATCCTTTAAACACGTGAATGGTGCTGGATTGTTATTTACCGAACCGTATTGAGCCCTCGTTCCGCCACCTAATTCAGATGCACGGGTACCATTTGTATCGCACTGCCCTGGTATTCCATTGCTGCCAGTGCCAACCTTACTATTCAGAAAAGATTGGATTTGAGTAACGCTCATAGAATCTTTATCCATGAACAGAGAATCGTCAATAATGGCCCCCGCTTTCCAGCCAGACGCCGTTACCGCATAGGTGTTTTGCTTCAGGAAATAGATTGAACCTATGGCTAGTAAGGTGCCTATAATTGATAAAATGATTAATTTTTTGTAAATCATTTCATCTCCACATTGATTGTTTTTGTGTTGATAATACCTTTCGACGTAACAGTAAGTACGACTTGCCACGTGCCGGGAGCTAATACATCGGATTTTATATTAAAGCCGGCGCAGGTTGAGAATGCGGTTTGAAATAAGATTGGTGCAGTTTGGGTATACTTAGTATCGTTGTTGCTGATTGTTAGATTACACGTTCCGTCGCTATAGTTTTTGAGCCTTGTAAATATAGTCAAACTTCCATCGTTTTCAATCTGTGAAGTCAGACTAATATCACTAGATGTAGGTTCTACAGTAGTGTTATTCGTATCTGAGTTACTGGTCTTACTGTCAATAAAATTTTTTTTATTGGTAGAATCGCTATTATTTTGCAATTCTTGGGTTTGTTGGGTTGTTTCTATGGATGGCAGGAATGGCCACAGTTGGTAATGATGTGTGAACCAAAGTGCTAGTAAAACAAGGATTAAAGAAACGCCTGCTAGGATGAGGAGATTTCTGGTTTTGATTGATTTTTTTATTTTTTTTATTTTCATATATTTTGCTCTATCTGCTCCATGTATTTAACCATAAGTGTGTCCAGATAGCAACATGAACACTTGGTGTTGTTTTTAGTGTATACTTTTAAGAATGGCTAGTGTGCTTATTGGGTTTACAAAAAAACACTGGGTTGCAATTCTTGTAACCTTGGCTTTTTTCGCCTTTATTATTAATGCTCTTCTGTTTTATCCAGGCTACATGAGTAATGATACTTTAGCTATGTTTTATGCATCCAGGGGAGTGGTGCCAACCAACATAGCGCCAGTACTCCTTGGTTTGGTTTGGAGAATCCTGTACCAGTTAACCGGAAAAACTTCGTCAATCCTACTATTTCAATTGTCCATGCTATGGTCTGCGTTATGCCTCTTTTCTATTTATACGTTTAAAAAGACAGGTAACAGAACGCTGTCACTATTATGCCTAGTGATTGGGGTTTTACCGTTTGTAATAAACATATCAGGAGTAATATGGCGAGACGGTCAAATGACATTTGCTTTAGTCCTTGCTTTTGCAATATTTCTCTTCGCAAAGGATATGGGTAACAAGAAATGGCGACGGGTATTATTTATTGCCATTTTAATCTTGAGCCTTTACGCTGCTCTGTCTAGGTATAACGCAATAATTGCCGTTGTGCCCATGGTCTTTCTCTTTGCGCACTTTAGCGGATTTTTTAACAAGATTCGCTGGCAAATTGCTGTCACAATCTTATTCATGCTGCTAACTGCCGTGTCTTTTCCACTAGTTAACTTGGCGATTGGCGCTAGGAGCATTGACAACAGTCCAGGCCTCTTATTGGATGATATTATAAGAGTTTCAAAAGAAGACGATATTAAGAATATTACTATGCCTACGGACCTACGTAACTTGCTGGAATCTATTAGGGGATGCTCCTTCAAAGAAAATGTCTTTGTCTCTAATATCTTTGTTTGTGTTAAACCAGGAGATGACGCTGGCGTACTGTATAGAAACAGTGGAGAGTTTAAGCGGATTTGGTCTCAGGTAATATTCAATAACCCCATCGGGTACGTCACCTATAAGTTGGAGATGTTTAGTAGTATATTAATCCCCCAGACCGACAATGCTTACATATGGCAGCCAGGCATCGAACCGAATAGCTATGGGGTGCATGTTAGATTCCAGCGACTTGGCGATATTAACCAAAAATATATCCAAAAGTTTGGCTACAGATACTTACGCGCGACTTTTGAACCTTGGTTTTGGCTAATTTTAGGGTTATCGATTTTTTATCTATCTACTAAAAGGAGGACTAAGCACGCATATATTATAAGGGTGCTGATATTATCTGGTGTCTTATATATTCTCGGGTATATCCCTACAGGGGCGACTACGGACTACAGGTATATCTATTGGTCTGTATTCGCAGTGATATTCGCTGTTATTCTGTATGTCCTAGATAGATATAATGATAGGAAACTTACCATTGCTACACCTACAAATACAAGACGATCTAAAAAAGGATGATGTAGCTATCATAGCGTGACATACATTAAGCACTCGTCAAACTCATGTAAAGCAGTAAATCTTATCAGTATGATTTAATTGTTACGGAACTGTTCAGCCCCATAGAGTTGACTGCCTCTTCAAAATTAGTGGAGTTATTACTATTGGTAACAATGTCAATTTTATAACCATCACATTTTTGGGCAATCTCGGTAAGCAACACACTAATTGCAGGCGTTTTCCATATAGTATGTCGGATACTTGAAAAACAGTTACTATCTTGCTCATTAGACTTTGCCATCATATTGGCCACTTCATTCTGGAAATAGAAGTTTGTGTCAGGCACATAATAAAACGAATAATTCTTATTAAAATACTTATCTTGTGATATATGAGTTTTTAGTTCATTGATTAGCGAGTTATCTATCTGACTTGAGAAAGCCCTGTATCCTCGTGCGAATGATAGGGTTGGTGTGTCTAGGCCTATCAGCTGTATGGCTGTTGTGAGGATGATAAGAGATATGATAATCGTCAGAATAATGTTTCGGCCTCCTTCGGCTATCTTATTAATGATTAGCCCAAAGCCGGTAATACAAAAAGGTATGGCAGATAAGGTCAGGATATCCAAAGTCTTATAATAGTAATATTCATTTTGACCAATTTTCCAAATTTGTATTACATATATAAAAAAACAAAATAATGACAGTGACACTATCAAGGATAATATTAAATCAATGTTCTTCCTGGCTTTATTACTTGCGAGTAACAGGCTGGCCAGAAAGCCAAAAAGAATGAATACATAGAAAAATTCATTATATGTCGTAATACCACCACCCATTAATAACCCACTTATAAAAGATACCGAGCCTACGCCGTGGTCACTAGCCATTACAAGTGTTTGTGTTGCGATTGCCATAGTTAACAACATTAGCAATATGAGATTATCTTTGATGATACCAAAAATGTTATTTATTGTTATTCTAAATCTGTGGTTTACTACCAACATTCCCAGTATTATTAGTATTGTTAATAAAAAGGCTGGTAGGGGCAAAAGCCACGCTAGGCAGCCGCCGACACAGACAATGAAAAGTAATGGCAAAGATCGGAAGGATGCATGCGTCTTCTTCTCTAAGCCCAGCTGAATTATGACAGGTATTGCTAAGAGTACCGCGATTAGTTGTGGTAAGAAGCTGTAAAACCCCTCCTTGAATATTGGCAGGAGTAAAGTATAACCGAAGACCAGGGACGAGGCAGATACCCATAAGAGTGACGATTTTTTTGGAGATTTGTCACTGAGGAAACCAAACATAGTAAACGACACTCTTGTAAGAAGGTACAGTAGGATAAAGAACCAAAACAGCTTTTGAATTGCATATGCTACTAAACTATCCCCCCCAGTTTTTATATTAGGGTAAAACATTTTTATTAGAATTGCGCTTGCTGAACTCCAACCCGCCGGGTAAAAACCACTATTTCTTGTATTTCCTACTGCGTCTGACTTTATCAAGATGCCTCTGTCAAACTGAAGGTTATCGTTGACAAGACTTAAATGGCCAGTGTCATCGACATTTCCGCTAATCAGAGACATAGTTGACGTTGCCTTTTTGTATTCGGGCTTGAGACTTAACGGTGGCAGAGTGATAATTCCTACGATAGTGAGAGCCACCAGTAGTGACAGTATATCCTGAATGTTAATGGTTTTTCTATTTGCTACAGTCGCGTCATTAGTTTTTGGTTCTTTCCTGTGGAGAAAGTAATTGTATGAATACATGGCTGATATTATTAGTAGTAACAGAGCTGGTGCTCCGCTTAGAGGGAAATTATTGTTTATGAGCCAAGATGCTACCACTGTGCATTCTAGTAATATTATGTAGCTAAAGAAAATTAATATAACTGCAAATAGTTTACTGTCAAAAACCGTCTTGCTAATTGATGGGTAAAATAGTTTATACGAAATTTCTAAAGATGTGACGATAATAACTAAATTGGCACTTCTAAGAATTATCGACAGTACAAACGCCAAGGCTAGGGTTATGATCATTGGTATCGATATTCTTTTTCTCATAACAGCTTTCTAGAAAATTCTTGAACTACTTTTTTAGATTTAGTAATATAACGCCAAAAATAATCAAGGAAATAGCAGCAATTTTGATAAAAGTGAAAGACTCGTGGAAAATATAATATGAGGCGAAAAATATTAGAGTATAAACCAACGCTGTTGTGATTGGTATAATAAATCCTAGATCAAATTTCGAAATAAGGTACATATATATGAAAAAACTTACTCCGTACAAAATAATTCCCGCAACGATTGATAGGTTGATATTGAACTTTAGAACATGTTCAACCATGGAAACTGGCGCGCCGGAGACAGTGCCAAGCTTTATCAATACGAGGGCGGAAGATGTGGCCAGTACATAGGCTATAAGCAATATTAACGACATTATTATGATTATACCTTACTTCATATCAAACATAAAATTATATAGTCTAGTTAAAATGATGCTTCTTTCAAAGTGTTTAAAGTGATAATCACGGGCTTTTTTGCCCATATCGGCTCTTTGCATGTGTGTTGATTGATACATCTTTTTGATATTGTTATAAAAAGTGGCAGAATCCCCAGCCGGGCCAACAAAACCGCAACGTATGACATCATTGATGAGGGTTTGCACCTCGCCATCCATAGCAAGCACCATTGGCTTGCCAGAGGCGATGTATGAAATAACCTTGGCCGGAATAGTTGCTTCCAGTAGGTCACTTTTAACCAGGCAGCCAATAAGTAAATCTGCGATGCCAGTGTAGCGAGGCATATCGTCCATTTTCCTAAAACCTTCAAAATAAAAAATGTCATCTAATCCCGCTTCTTTAACCTGGCCTTCTACTTGTTTTTTAGACATCCCGTCGCCAACAATTATCCAATTAATATTACTTACTTCTTCTTTTTTCAGCACTATAGCAGCCTCTATGATAGTTTCGAACGATTGGGCGGGACTAATATTGCCAGTAAATACGATATTAAATCCATTTTTAAATCTCTTCTCCAGAGTTTTATCTTGAATGTCTAGTTCATATATTTTTTCGCACGTCTGAGGAATCACTATGATTTTAGAATCATCAATATCTACAACCTCGACAATGCGCTTCTTCATACTCTCAGAAAGTACAATAATTTTGTCGACATTCCTGTAGTGCCAGTGAGATATATCGGTGACTAGCCTACGTAGAAATTTATTCTTAATATTCATGACTGAAAAAAGGTTCTCTGGCCAAAGATCAAGAACATACATCGTTGTTTCCACTTTTTTAATTTTACCAACTAAAATGCCTGCAATCGTCATCATTACTGGTGATAATTGGTAGAGTAGAATTTTATCGTACTTTTTAGTAAGCAGTCTTGGAATGTGAAAAATACTTGAAATAGGGAAGGATATGTAATTGATGAATATTCGAAAATTAGAATTATTGCCACGAGGAATTTCAAATGACCTTCGTATTTTTACTTTGTTGTGCATTTCCTTTTTATTCCTAAAATAGGAGTATCCATCAAAGAACCGTCCTTTCGGATAGTTCGGAATTCCACAAAGGACATCTACCTCACAGCCTTTTTCAACTAGATAGTCGGCTATGTCATTTAATCGGAAAGACTCTGGCCAAAAATGCTGGCTTACAATTAATATTCGCTTTTTTCGATTCATTCAGCGACTTCTTATTTACGCCAAATTACTTGGTTAATAATTTTAGTATAGCTTTGAATAATTTTCAAAACCTTAACCGAGACGTTTGTATCAGTATAGTCAGGAGCAAGAACTGTTGATTCGTTATTATTACTCATTGCACGAGATAATTCTATTGCTTGTTCTATGTCGTTTGTTTCAATTCCACCAATGATTACAGTGCCTTTGTCGATTACTTCGGGACGCTCGGTCGAAGTACGTATCAATACTCCATTAAATCCTAGCATTGCACTTTCCTCAGATAAAGTGCCACTGTCGGATAATACGCAAAAAGAATTTTTCTGCAATTTGTTATAGTCAAAGAATCCGAAAGGTTTAAGCATTCGAATTAATGGGTGTAACTTAAATCCACGCTTAGTAATTCTATCTAGGCTGCGTGGGTGAGTTGAATAAATAATCGGCATTTGATATTTTTCAGCAATATTGTTCAAGGCAGTCATTAATGAAGTAAAGTTTTTCTCGTTATCGATATTCTCTTCACGATGAGCAGACACTAGCATGTACTCGTCTTTTTTTAATTTTAATTCTTCCAGAACCTCACTGTCTTCAATTTGTTTCTGGTGTTTATTTAAAACTTCTGCCATAGGAGATCCAGTAACAAAGATATGTTCTTTAGGCAAACCCTCAGATAAAAGATAGCGTCTAGAATGTTCGGTGTAGGGGAGATTTATATCAGAAATGTGATCAACTATCTTTCGATTGATTTCTTCGGGTACATTTTGATCAAAACAACGGTTCCCGGCCTCCATATGGAATATAGGGATTTTTAGCCGTTTAGCAGATATAGCACTTAGCGCACTATTAGTGTCGCCTAATATTAAAATTGCATCAGGCTTTTCTTTGACAAGAACATCATAAGACTTAGCAATAATATTACCCATTGTTTCACCAAGAGTCTTACCAACACTTTCAAGATAATAGTTTGGTTCTCGTAGTTCTAAATTTTCAAAAAACACTTTATTCAGCGTATAATCCCAGTTTTGACCAGTATGAACCATAATATGGTCGAAGTATTTATCGCAAGCTTTCATCACCTCGCTTAGACGGATAATTTCTGGTCGCGTTCCTATGATGGTCATTACTTTTAGCTTGTTCATCTTACACCTCCTCGTAATTGGTATCAGGTTTATCTGGATTAAGAAGCTCACTTGCCCAAATTATCGTCACCATATCATCTTTGCCAAGGTTTTCTATATTGTGGGTATAACCGGTTGGGATATCAACAACTTCTAGCCTGTCGCCGCTAACTTTGTATTCGACTATTTCCTTATTGAATACATTGCGAAAACGTATAACACCTTGACCATGTACGACAAGGAATTTTTCGTTTTTTGTAGAGTGCCAATGTTGACCCTTCGTGATGCCGGGCTTAGAGATGTTGACGCTGACTTGACCTTCGGTTTGACTTTTTAATATTTCAGTAAAACTACCCCTGTCGTCACTCTTAGTCAAAAGGGGATACGAAAAGTTTTTAGTATCGAAATAACTTATATAAGTTGCGTAAAGATTTTTTGCGAAACGCGAAGTTTGCTGGGGATAAGAAAAGTCAATACGACTGTCTTTAAAAGAAACTAATAGATCTCGTATTTCACCTAAACTGACCATATCGGTCGGTGTAACTTCATAAAAGTCAGTTTTGGCTTTGCCGTCTAGTTTTAAAATGATTGCGCTGACTACATCATCGATATAACAGAGATCAATTTTCTTGCTGGAATCATCAATTATAATGTCTAATCCGTGAGATATGTTGTAACACCAGGTCGCAATGACGCTGTTATAATTTGGCCTAGACCACTTGCCATAAAGATTTCTGAACCGAAATATATAAACAGGGCTACTATTTTTTTTGCTATGTTTGATTAGCCTGTCCTCGGCCTGCTTTTTGCTTTTGCCATAGTCGTTATCTAGTGCCGCTTGGATGCTAGAGCTAAGAATAATGGGACTAGGATTTTTATTGGATTCAAGCAATTTACAGAGCTCGTTTGTCAGGTCAAAATTGCCAGTATAAAAATCTGCAGTGTTTTCTGGACGATTAACCCCGGCAAGGTGAATTACAAACTCACAGTTTTTGCATAACTTAGCTAGATCATCAAGCGAATTCTCTTTGTCAAAGGTCGATATTTCGTGATTAAGTGTTTTTAATACCGATATTACATTTTTTCCGACGAATCCGTTTGCTCCAGTTACTAGTATTTTGGACATACTATTTTTTTGCCTTTGCTAATTCTTCCTTGACTAGGTCAACGGTCAAAATCTTTTTGACTGTACCCTTAACGTCTAATCGAGTCGTGTTTTCAGAGTTGTATTCTTTCAATTCGGTCAATTGTTTAGAGCCATCAACAAAATATTTCTCGTAATTCAGGTCGCGAGTATCGGCTGGTACCCTAAAATAGTTGCCCATGTCTTCTGATTTAGCTTTTTCCTCACGAGTCATTAGTGTTTCGTGCTTCTTTTCACCGTGGCGGGTGCCGATTACTTTTATTTCTGCATTTGGTTGAAATAGTTGCCGTACGGCGTCGGCTAGGTCGCCAATTGTGCTCGCTGGAGACTTTTGGACAAATAAGTCACCTTGGTTGGCGTGTTGAAAGGCAAAAATTACAAGGTCAACAGCTTCATCAAGATTCATTAAGAATCGTGTCATACTTGCGTCCGTGATAGTTAGGGGCTTACCTGCCTTTAACTGGTCTATAAATAGGGGAATTACTGATCCGCGCGACGCCATGACATTACCATAGCGCGTGCAGCAAATAGTAGTTTCTTTCGGGTCGACGTTACGAGATTTCGCAATTATAACCTTTTCCATCATTGCTTTAGACGTTCCCATTGCATTTATGGGATAAGCTGCCTTGTCGGTTGAAAGACAAACCACTTTTTTTACACCTGCATCTATAGCGGCAGTCAATACATTGTCTGTGCCCAGTACGTTAGTTCGAACTGCTTCCATGGGGAAAAATTCGCATGAGGGTACCTGCTTTAGCGCTGCAGCATGAAATATATAGTCAACACCCTTAACGACTTCTCTGACGGATTCTAGGTTTCTGACGTCGCCAATGTAAAATTTAATTTTGTCATTATTATATAACTTTCGCATATCATCTTGTTTTTTTTCATCACGAGAAAAAATTCGTATTTCTTTAATGTCAGTATTCAGAAATCGCTTTAAAACAGCGTTACCAAACGATCCTGTTCCACCAGTAATTAATAATGTTTTGTCTTTAAACATAATACTCCAAAGATTATTTACCTATAAACAATATTACCATATATAGTGGCTGTGGGCGAAGTCAGTGCTCGTATATTATGATGTATATTGCTTTTGTAGTTTCTTAAAGTCGGCAACATCAAACGAGTCATGTGTTGAAGCGTCCTCGGGAAAAAATAGGGTATTGGCAATTACGAGTAGCTCGGTGTCATCTTGTTGCGCCTCATAAGTATGCAATATGAAAGGCGGAACCCAAATACCAGTGTCACGGTTAATAATAAATTCCTTAATATCACCGTAGGCATCTTCGCATGTCCACTTAACACTTCCTCTAATGACAAATACAAGTTCATTACGTATTCTGTGCCACTCATTCGCGCCAATAAATCCATTCTGTAAACCTTCAACATGATATGAGCGTAATCCACGAATATCAGTTTTTATCTTACATAGTTCAGACGGTTCATAATGAAAGTACTTTTCATTAATAGCAGTAAAACCTATACCAAACAGGACATTGAGTTTACCGTTTGACTTTGTGGGCCAAGGTCCCTTATTGTGCAACAGTGATATGCATTTGGTGTCAGGTATCGGATATTTAGGTTTTTCTGGCATTTATCGCATCCTATTTTTTATCTGAAAGCCTTATTGATAGTTCTTGATGTAAATCTTGTATGCGTTTTTCTAAAGTTTCAATTTTTGTTCTTGATCGATTTGCAATGTAGAATACCATAACGATTGCAGTAATCTGAATAACGTCGAAAAGACTGAGTGGCTCGGTTTGAGTTAATCTATGTTGGAATAGCCAGATGTATATCGACTCAGCTGATGCCAGTCCAATAAATATCAACAACCAAATTACAACCTGGATTACAAAATGCTTTTTAGTTGAACGTCCAAGCTTATATTTAGTAAGTGCACTTAGAATTGAGAGCAATATGAAAGGAGAAGTTAAAAGGAGCAAAAGAAAATAACGACTCATCCCATAAGCTCCGCAATACGTCTTTTTAACAAACTCTTGACGATGTTAATTCCATTCCAATTATTTTGCCCCTTGGACTTAGAGTAATCTGTATAAATTGTTTCAATAGGATATTCGCTAATCCGCAGATTTAGCTGTTTGGCACGCCAAAGCATTTCGCTACAAAATTCATAACCGTTTGTTTTCCAGCGTAGGCTTCCAAGTGCGCGTCGTGAAAAAATTCGTAAACCGGACTGTGAATCGGTTGAGTGAATTCCAAAAAGTATGTACGTAATAACACTAAGCCCCTTATTGCCAATAATTTTGGCTTTTGACATCCCTTTTTTATTAATAAGACGGCTGCCAATAAGTAGATCATCGCCTCGTCTTAATATTTCATCTATTCCTCTAATGACATCTTCGGCGGCATGCTGTCCATCTGCGTCCATAGTAGCCGCAACATCAAATCCATTCTGTTCAGCATAACTTAACCCTGTTGCAGTAGCGGCGCCGGCGCCCGAATTGAGTATGTGATCAATAACATACACTCCACAGGTGCGCGCAACTATCGAAGTGTCGTCCTGTGAACCATCGTTAACTACAACTACGGACGTTGAATATTTTGTTTTTTTAAGTTCTTTCATCAGCGACTTGATTACAGAGCCAATAACTGCCGATTCGTTATACGCGGGTATAATTATACATATCTTAGGAGTTGATTTTTGTGTGTTCATATTAGTATTAATATTAACATTTTTTATATCCATTCGGATTTTTAGATTGCCAGCGCCAAGAATCTGTACATGCGTCGTCAATTGTCATTTCGGCGGACCAATTTAATTTACTCTTGGCTTTATCTGCAGATGCATAGCTTGAGGCGACGTCATTCTGACGCCTTGGTACAATCTGATATGGAATATCTTTTCCTGCCGCTTTAGCAAAAGCAGCGATTAATTCAAGCACCGATACCCCTTTGCCAGTCCCAAGGTTGTAAACAGAAACACCTAGCTTACTATGTTTTAACGCTGCGACGTGACCTTTGGCTAAATCGACAACGTGAATATAATCGCGTACCCCTGTACCGTCTGGAGTATTATAGTCGTTGCCAAAGACATTAACTTTTTCAAGTTTTCCTATAGCTACCTGTGACACATAAGGCAGAAGGTTGTTTGGAATGTCATTTGGGTCTTCGCCAATTAAGCCACTTTCATGTGCGCCGATCGGATTGAAATATCTCAGCAAGGTAATTTCCATTGTGACGTCTGATACGGCCAAGTCTTGTAGTATCCGCTCAATCATAAACTTAGTTTGGCCATAAGGATTTGTAATGCCAACGCCAACACGACTGGTTTCTTTGAGTGGCAATTCTGACGGCGCTCCGTAGACTGTTGCGGATGAACTGAAAACCAGTTTCTTGACACCGTGCTTTTTCATAATATCCAACAAAACCAGGGTTGAACCTATATTATTGTCGTAATACTCTATTGGATGGGAGACCGATTCGCCAACAGATTTTAGGCCTGCAAAGTGAATGACTGCATCAATTTTGTTCTCACCAAAAACTTTATCAAGATTATCTTTGTCACGGACGTCAATATTATAAAAAGGTATCTTGCTGCCAGTAATATTTTCAACCCGATTTAGTGATTCTTTGCTGCTATTAGATAGATTATCTACGACAACAACGCTGTCCCCATTATTTAGAAGTTCAACTATCGTATGTGATCCGATGTAGCCTGCGCCACCAGTGACAAGTATATTCATTGCCTAATTATATCATTTGGATGCTATTTTATAGGTTATAATAGTGCAATGATTACAGTTATTATCGCTGGCGGATCAGGCACGCGCCTGTGGCCACTATCAACTTCAAATTACCCAAAACATTTATTAAAATTAACGGGCGAGCGCACCTTACTGCAGACAGCATATGATCGAGCTTCAAGAGTAGGCGAAACGGTCTATGTTGTTACCGAAGCTAGCCACTCTGATTTGGTGCGCGAACAGTTGCCGGAATTATCCGGCAGTGCATTTTTAATTGAACCAGGCCGACGCGGAACCGCACATTGTATAGTATTCGCACTAGATGTTATCGCACGCAAACATGATCACGACGAGCCGATTGCTTTTATTCACTCAGACCATTACGTGCGCGATATCGGTGGTTTTGCCAGGTCATTTGCAGCAGCCGCAAAAGTGTCAATGGCCAATAATCAGATTACTTTAATTGGTATCGAGCCAACTTTCCCTTCAACTGCCTTTGGTTATATTGAGCGTGATGGAGCAATAAGTGAGAGCAAGGGCATATTTAATGTTGAATCTTTCAAAGAAAAACCCGACTACAAAACTGCCAAAAAGTACGTTGCGTCAGGGCATTACCTATGGAATTGCGGATATTTTGTTGGTTCAGTCAATACATTCCTTAGCGAGATGAAACTAAGCGCGCCAAGCCTAGAAAATGATTTCGAAACTTTATCAGCAATAGCAAAAGTTGGAAGTGCCGAATATAATGACGCCTATCTAGCATTTGACAACCAAGTAATTGACATTGCCTTGATTGAAAAGGCAAAGAGCCTTGCCGTTGTGGCCGCGAATTTTGATTGGATGGATATTGGATCATTTAAAGACCTTCATGATGTCGTACCGCAAGATGAAAGTGGCAACTATTTCAGTGGCGATAATATTCATGCTATTGATGTTGAAAATGTCTACGTTAGGAATGAGGAGGATAGTAAACCAGTCGCTGTCATCGGTTTAAATAATATTGTCGTAGTAAATACGCCTGACGGTATATTAATATCTCGTAAGGACGTCAGTCATAGAACTGGTGAAGTTGCGAAAAAACTCCAACAATAATAAAGGAGAATCTGAATGTGTGGAATCGTAGGATGTATTGGCAAAAAAGAAGCAAGAACTTATTTAATAGGCGGTCTTCACCGATTAGAATATCGAGGCTATGATTCGGCGGGGATCGTCACGATTGGGAAAAAAGGCGCAATGCTGTTGCGAGCCAAGGGTAAGGTGGCTGAATTAGAAGCACTTGCTGATAAAAAACCATCAACTGATACGATTGGCATCGGTCACACCAGATGGGCAACGCACGGCGAACCATCAGAGACTAACGCTCATCCACACAAGGCTGGCGATATTTACCTGGTTCATAATGGCATTATTGAAAACTACAAAGAACTCAAGGCCACACTTAAAAAACACAAATTTGTCACTCAAACCGACACTGAGGTGTTAGCGGCATTGATTGATTCCTTGTACGACAAAGATACATTACTAGTCGACGCTGTTACTCAGGCCCTAAAACTAGTTGTCGGCACATACGGCATTGCGGTCGTTTCGGTTCGTAATCCAGATGAAATTATTGTCGCCAGATCGGGTAGCCCACTGATTATTGGCGTAGGCGAAGATGAAACATATATTGCCAGCGATGCCTCAGCGCTGATTGGCTACACTAACCAGGCAATCTATCTAAATGATGGCGAAATGGCTATTTGTCGCCGCGATGGTGTCGAGCTTCGTGATTTGGCTGCACAGCCTATTTCAGTCAAAGTTGAAACAATAGAAATCGATATGCAAGCTATCCAAAAACAAGGCTATGATCACTTCCTGTTAAAAGAGATTTGCGAACAGCCGTCGACACTCCGTTCAACCTTAAGCGGACGAATAAATGTCAAAGATAAATCTGTAAATCTGGGCGGTTTAAATCTAAGCCCCGAAGAGTTGCGAGAAATCGAACACGTTACGATTATTGGTTGTGGCACGGCATATTATGCAGGGCTACTAGGATCATATTACCTGGAACAGTTAGTCGATGGTCTAACGATCGATGTGGCGGCGGCATCTGAACTTCGTTATCGATCATTTCATTTGCCCAAAAATACTGTTGCGCTAGTGATATCTCAATCTGGTGAAACGGCTGATACCTTGGCCTGTCTGCGCGAGATTAAAAGACGTGGCGTCAAGACTTTGGGCATTATTAATGCTGTCGGATCGACTATTGCCCGCGAAGTCGATGGCGGGGTCTATGTTCATGCAGGACCTGAGATATCTGTAGCCTCTACCAAGGCTTTCACCTCACAAGTAGCAGCAATAACGATGTTTGGTATTCAGGTTGCTCAGGCGAAGGGTATTGGCGTTCAGAGTACTTCGAAATATATCGACGAATTAGCCAAACTACCTGATGAAATTGAAAATGTAGTCAAGAATTATAAAGAAAAAATCGCTAAGGCGGCCAAAAAATACGGAAAATATGAACATGCACTATATTTCGGTCGTGATACATTATTCCCAGTTGCTATGGAAG
>Ga0209540_10001054_pt1 | contig 22140 bp, 23 predicted proteins | sample BarGraIncu01121A_FD_184501 | JGI IMG/M metagenome (GOLD analysis project Ga0209540, IMG submission 184501) | Arctic peat soil microbial communities from Barrow, Alaska - Barrow Graham LP Incubations 011-21A (SPAdes) (version 2) | ecosystem: Environmental > Terrestrial > Soil > Wetlands > Peat... | reverse complement strand
TCAAAGTTTCTTTATTTATTTACTTCTTTTCTAAGTTTTTTGCGATTCTTTTCATTGCCGGGTCCGGTATTTTTTTCCAATAAATCCAACGCCATTGCGGTAACAGTCGCGAATTTTATAATATTTTCGCACCCACTAACACTCAATGCATTAAACCCATAGGCATTCTGAAAATTCCTTATGGCTAATATACGATTTTTTTTAGATTGCTTTTCAATATCATTTGGTTCTTTTGGATAGAAGTCTTGATTAATTTTAACCTTTGATAATAGCCCCTCATTTTGCGAATGGCGCGAACTATAGTCCCAGAAATTCTTTAAAGCCGCTTTACTAACCAATTTTATCGACTTATCCCTATCGCATATTGGATGCGGCTCCAATAGTTCGCCTTCTTCATTAAGGTAGCTAATTTGTTTTTCTAACATTTCACCTGACATGCATATTTTATACCATTACTATGTTTAATTATCAAGCATAAGTTTTATTATCAACAAAAAAACCTTAAGTACGGCTAACCAAACAACCATATTCCAAAATTCCGTCAAACCAAAAGAAGCTGACATAAACACACTGATGCATTTGTTGTGTTTTTAAATTAAATACACAAACGACGCGTTTCTAGATGGTTTAGCATTGTAGTGTGTCATTTTATAGGAAAATGACTTTGTAACGTTTACAGGGCCTGCAATAACGCTTAGATGCTACTTTTAGCCACCGCACGAGTCCGTAACTTAGTTATTACTTTTTCAAAACTCAACATCACATAAAAAAGCACCAAGAAATCAAAATTGCCCCTCTCTCGGGGGCAATTTTGGCACCTGTTTGTTTGGTATTACTATACTACCAAACGTGCTTATGTTGCAAGTCTATTTTTCTTCGACTTTTTTCTTTGAAACTGTCAAGAAACCATTACGTGGATTTTCTTTGACAATACGGTCTTTTGGTAGGTCAACTGGGTGGCCTTTTGCATTCTTTGGTACTTTTGCGAAAAAGTAGATAGTTTGCAATTTACCACCACGAAGTGTTACTTCTGTGCTGTGCAAATAATATGTGATACCCTTTGAGTTTACGTGACTATAAGCCATAATTTCTTATACCTCCTGTTAGTGCTATACGAGAGTTAGATTACACGGTGTTGAGCCTGGTGTCAACGGCTAAATGCTCTTATAGTGTTGACGAAGTAATAATTTTAAGACCGTAACACTTACCAAACGGACTATAATCATTGTTAAAATAACTATACAAATAAGTACTGAAAAGCCAGCAAAATCAAATGATATTAAAGGAGAAACGAAAACATGTAGATAAGTATCAGCTCGTGGTAAAACCAGAGCTTCCGTGGCTGGATATTTAGCCAGTTCACCGATGGTACATTGAACATAAGCCTGGGACCAAGACGTAAATTGCGGCGCGCAAACTTCTTGTGCTTTTTTGTAAATATTGTTACTACTTGAGGCTTTATCATAGGCAATTTGTACGTCTCTGCGATACGATCCTTCGAGGTAAATTCCTTTGCCCATATCTGCGTTCATATGAGCCGTAACATATTGTTGTAATTTAAACAATCTCTCTTGAGTTATTGCACTGTCACCAACTTTATCAGACGACAATACTGCCTCACGACGCTCGATCATACCAATGTTATTTAGACGCAAAAATGTCGCAGATACAAAAAGCGAAATGATCAATAAAAGAACCAGCTGCCAAGTTTGAATGCGCTGTATCTGCTTGAGACCTCGTTTAACTCGCTTTTTATCAACCAACCTGAAAACCCACCTATTATATTAAATCTAGTATAACACGAGCATTATTTTCGGTAGATATTAAATCTGGCAACGCCAATAATTAATACAAAGAATGCAGCCGAGATATAAAATGCATTGAACCCGTCGGTACTACCAAATAAAAACGTACAAAATAGCAATATTATACAAGCAAAAGCTGCCCCAAAATTAGATACGATATCAACCATACATAAGTACGCAATACGATGGCCCGACAGGTCAGCTGCATCAAAAACCCCACGTAAACAAGCCATATCATAGCCTGTCGTCGAAACCTCATTAGTAATATTTATTCCGACAATAAATGATGCAGTTTTTGCAAACGGCCTAAATAAATGAACTAATGAATTCATCAACACACTTGCCAACAATAATTGTTCACCCTTACTGTTGTCAATCAACTTTCCATATATATATGATATAACTACAGCTGTTAGGATAGTCACTGATGACAGAACACCTAATCTTACATATATGTCCCAACCATGGCCTGGAAATACTATAATGATGATAAATAAACTCCAAACAATACCAGTCGCTACCACGTCAAAGCCAACGCCAAATTGAGCGATAATATTATAGACATTTGTACGCCACGGGAAACCTTTAATCTTAATCTTTTGACGAATTGTGATTGGTTCAATTAGCCAAAATACTGGCAAGGCCGATAATACAAACAATATAGCAGTAATCCAGATTACTACCGGCAAACCGCACCATAGCGCTACAAGTCCACCGATGATTGGGCTGACGCCTATCGCTATTTTTTCAATAATATTTATAAAAGCTAACTCTTTTCCAGCATGTTCGACGCTTTTGACTCGAGAAAAATCAACCATATAACATAATTGGTAAATCGATGCCGATATTGCCATAAATATTCCCCAAAACAATATACTAATCAACCCAACCAATGGCAGAAGCCCTAGTGATATCATAGCTGGCACATATAGCACATTACTGATGTAGATGCCCCTTTTAGGCCCACAGGCAGTTACTAAATAGCCAGACAAAAAGGATAGTGGCATTTTTGCCAAGTAAAAACATAGCCAAAAGAACATTATCAAGCTGAGACTATAACCTGCCTCATATAGATAAACAGATGTGAATCCAGAAACTATATTCATAGCAATCACCCTAACGGTTCGTAAGGCGTATAGTTCGGCGATTTCGCCAAAAGTAGCATAACGCCAAAAATGACGCTTCTCTAATATCTTATATAAAATTGATTTCAACATATTTTTTTGTTTTTATTTATTACATAATCTATTACAACACAAATGGACTTAAAGATGAAGTGCTATAATCAATAACATGAATATATACTTTTCAGGAATTGGTGGCGTTGGCATTGGACCGTTAGCCGAAATTGCACATGATGCTGGGTATAACATTGTTGGATCCGACCCTGCTGAGTCACTTATCACCGACGAACTTAAAAATAAAGGTATAACTATTAGCAATAATCAAGATGGTAATTATCTAGAATATTATCACCAAAACAGTCCGATCGATTGGTTTATTTATACCGCAGCTTTGCCCGAAGACCATCCAGAATTAATTATGGCAAAAAGGCTTGGAATTAAAACCGGAAAACGCGACGAGCTGTTAGCTTACATAATTGAAGATAAGAATCTTAAACTCATAGCTGTCGCTGGTACTCATGGCAAAACTACCACCACTGGTATGTTAGTTTGGACTTTGAAACAGCTAAAAATACCTGTTAGTTATTCAATTGGCACCACTTTGACATTTGGGCCAAGCGGCAAATTTGATCCTGATAGTGAATATTTTGTTTATGAATGCGACGAATTTGATCGTAATTTTCTTCATTTTAAACCTTACTTATCGCTTATAACTTCGATCGATTACGATCATTCAGACACTTACCCATCACAAAAAGATTATTTAGAGGCTTTCTCTCAATTTGCCTCAGGCAGCAAAAAAGCAATAAGTTGGGGCGATCAGCATGCCGAGTTATTTAATAATTTATCCAATGTCAAAATATTATCACCAACAAAAATAAACCAAAAGATTACAATTGCCGGTGAGCACAATCGACGGAATGCCACATTAGTGCAAGCCGGGCTAAAACACCTTAAAGTTGATCAACCGACTGATAAAATAATCACTAAATTTCCTGGTACTGACAGACGTTTTGAAAAATTAGCCAATAATTTATATAGTGATTACGGACATCATCCAGTTGAAATTGCAGCAACCTTGCAGCTGGCCCGAGAATTATCTGACCACGTTGTTTTAGTCTATCAACCCCACCAAAATATTAGACAGCACGAAATCAAAGACCAATACACTAATCAATTTGAACTAGCTGAATCAATTTATTGGCTACCAACATATTTATCACGCGAAGATCCAAATCTGGCAATTCTAAAGCCCGAAGAACTTATTCAAAATATTACAAACAGAGAGATAATAAATATTGCTGAATTTGACGACAATTTATGGTGTTCTATTCAAAAATCGATTAGCGAAGGCAAGTTAGTTCTATGTATGGGAGCTGGCGAAATTGATGGTTGGCTACGAAAAAAACTAGCTGAAAACAACTAACTATTGATTAGTATCGCTACTATCGCTAGGGGTCACACCAATACCTAGTGATTCTGGACTAAGAGGGTCACCACCAAAAGCATCAACCGATTTTATTTTATTAGCCTGCTTTGTAAATAATGCCTGGAACTCGCTTATTGTTTTTTGATTAATATCACCTATACTCGAAAAACCTTGAAAGTCTTCGTCATTTTTAACAGCTTTGTTGCGAACACTAATATAACCTGGACGGCTTAAGTCTAATTGGGCCGCACCGCTACTGTTATACATCGACATACTGATAAACACTAACAAGGAGGTCGCAAAAACGGACATCCCAAGCATCGTGGCAAATTTATGACGATTAATAAATGAAATTTTAACCTCTTTTTTTGTGTTGGTTGATTTTTCCATTATTTATTTATTCCCTTAATCGCTGCTTTGTTATCATCTCCGAATTGATTTAACGAAACTTGATATTTATCAATTAATTGATTAAGTCTTATAACATCAGTATGGACTTTATCACGTTCAGTCCTAGCTAAAAGAACTGCATCATAGAAAGTCACAGGCTCTTTCGAACAATCAATATCGATTGCCGCCGATAAATGTTCTTCGTAAGTTTTATAGTCTAATCTAAAAGTATCTAAAGCGGTAACATAGTCATTCGTTACTGAAGTCAAGCCAGCGTTACTCATCTTGTTGTTTGAAACTCGACTATTAAATTTATCAAGTAATTTTGTCAAAACTGATTCATAAGCCTGGCCTCTATTAACTCTCAACAAAGCATCGCTTGCGTGCAACTGATTCAAGGTATTTTTCGTCGAAGCACAATTACTGCGAATCTGTTCAGTTTGCTGACTGTTTATAACAGTGTTCTGTGCCGATACATTCAAGAATGACAGGGCACTAAAACAAGCTACAAGAATTAGACTAAAAATTATCATTCGTTTGTGAATATTCATGTCTATCTATTATCTAACAAAAACACCCGTTTGGTCAAATGTTTATTTAATATATCTATAATCCTGGAATCTGAGTTATACCCTGAAGTTGGTCAGCCCCTGGTATTTGGCCGCTTGATGGAATCAAGTTTTGAATCCCACCATTTTGGAATAATTGCATTAATGTATAGACCAAAGATATACCCGACACTACTACAATCATTAGCACTATTAATGAAAATATCAGCACAGTTCTACCGGCAAATTTCTTGTACCTTTCGAACTCCAACATTTCCTTGCCTTGCCTATCACGCATAGCACCGTTCATGATTAAAGCTAAATCAATTAACGTCCATAGACCAAAACCGCCAAAAGTAACTAATTTCAATATGCCTGTACCATATTTACCAAGATAAAATCGGTCAGCCCCAAAAGTACCCCACATAAAACTCAAAAAGAATACAGCCAAAAAATGACGTTGTTTATTTTTTAGTACTGGCTGCACTTGAACTTGAGTTTGTTGTTGAAACTGAGGCTGAACTTGGGGCTGGGTCTGAAAATCAACCTCAGTCTTGAGCTCTGGCTGTATATCCGTTTCTGGGTTCATGTTTATTTTCCTTTTTGTTTAAAATTACGGAGTCAAACGGTTGATATCGCGTGGGAACAGACAAGCCTCTTTGACATTTGCAAGCCCGATTGTTTTCTGGACAAGTCGGTCAACACCTAGGCCGCAACCACCATGTTGAGGCAATCCATATTTGAAAGCCTGTAAGTAATATTTGAAACCTTCATGTTCAATATCAAGTCCAGCTTTTTTCATCTGATCAATCATCTTGTCATAATTGTTCTCACGTAAAGTCACGGTCGCAATTTCAAGACCACGATATAATAGGTCACCCCATAGTACCGTACCATCTTCAACATCAAGTTTGTGATAGAATTTAGCAGCTTCAATCGGAAAACGAACAGCATAAACTAAATCTGTACCAAGTTGTTTGCGAGCGTAATCGCTAATCCATCGTTCTTCATCTGGAATTAAATCTTTTTCATCAGCAACATTTGTTTTTGTAGCCTTGGTGTACATTTCATGGATTTGAGCAATTGTGAAACGTGGAATTATGTTATCTTCGTGCAATTTTAATTCTGGTGCATTTAAGCTCTTTAAATCACCAGCTTCTTGTATGTAAAGCCTTCGCAGAACCGCCTGGACCATATTACCAACCATATCCATAACTTCATCATGATCCTCAACAAAGCCCATCTCAAGGTCAAACATAGTTAATTCGGTTAGGTGTCTAGTCGTCGCACTTGGCTCTGCCCGATACGAATGTCCAATTTCATAGACTCGCTCAAATGCCCCAACCATAATTTGCTTATAAAATTGTGGACTTTGCGCTAAGGTTGCGACTTTGCCAAAATAATCTAATTTAAATACCTCAGCACCACCTTCGGTAGGTTCGGCTAATAATTTAGGTGTTTCAATCTCGGTAAACTCGTTATTGTGCATATATTCACGCATGTAACGTAAAATATTTGCCCTGATCTTGAATATCTTTTGTTCCTGAATATTACGAATATTCAAAACACGATTTTCAAACAAACCTTCTAAATGCTCGGATTTGTGTGAAATTGGCTTGTCTATTTCAATAGGTGATTCATCAACCACAGGTACCATGACTTCAACCGTAACTTCATGTAACTCTGCACCACCTGGAGCTCTGTCGTCAGCCACAACCGTGCCAGTCAATGCCAAAACTGTACCAATTTGCATCCCGCGAAGCTTTTCAAGTTCGTCTTTGTCTTCAATTAACGTTTGCGTTAAACCAGATCTATCTCTGATAGTAATGAAATTCAAGCCACCGAGTAGGCGTTTTTTATGTAGCCAACCTTGGATTGTCACGACTTCGTTGATTTTAGTTGCTAACTCTCGTGCTAATGTTCGTGTCATAATAATAGTTTCCTTGTATTCTTATAGTATAAGTTTGGCTCAAGATAGGGTCGATTGCAATACCAGCGCGCCAAGGCTAGTTGCCGACCCGCGAATTATTATCGTCTTGGTACCATAATCTTGTCATTACAACCTATTTTACCACCTAAAAACCTTTATAACTAGACATTCTGACACTTTTCTGGTTTATTATTCAATCCAGGATTACGAAGCGCTACTACTCGTAAATCATCATGTTTATCAAATTCATCGACAATCTTTTTACCAATCAAAGCTTCAATTACATCTTCAAGCGATAGCAACCCAACCGTTTCGCGAAATTCGTTTACAACTATAAACAAATGATGATGAGTTCGCAGAAATGCTGCGAGGGCATGGCGCAAAGTTTGATCCTCACGAATATAATATACTTTCGGCTCCATAGTTTTTTCGGCCGTAGTCGAATCTTTAATATCAAGCGCTAATAGACTGCTGATATGTAAGATCCCAACAATATGGTCAATATCTTCGTCGATTACCGGCAGTCGACTATGGCCAGTTTTATGCAAATCACTCAAAGTTAATGGGCCTAAAAAATCTGTTTTCTTAATACTAGCTATCATGCTTCGTGGTGTCATAATAGTATCAACAATCTGAGCATCAAACGATAGACTATGAACAATTAGACTTCTTTCATCCGCGGTCAGTACACCTTCGGAATTATAAATCAAATGCTGTAATTCTTCACGCGAATTAATATGCCTATCATCTTTATCGTCAGACCTTGGCACACTGCGAAGTAAATTAATAATTATCGGCGCTTTTTGAATAAAATTTATAATTGGTTTTTCAATTTTGCTGTAAAGTTCTTTTGCCCAAGATTTAACAAAACCAAAATTAGACATCGAACCATAGCTCAAGGAGAAAAATAAAGCTAATAAAACCCCCTTAAACCATCCAAAAGTGTTAACGCTCAACGAGACGACAACTACGAGTAGTAATGATGTAACAACTCTTTGTAATGACAAAATATCATTTGAATGTTTTTCACGATCCAAAGCATATTTCGCATCCTTGTAGCCTAAATTTGCACGACGAATCAATTCAAATCGGCTATATCGACTATGAATTGGCTCAATCGCAGACACAATCAATAACAGTACAAATGTAATTGCTGTTAGCGTTATTAAAAAGATAAACATATTAGCACTATTGTAACCCATAATTTGATCAAATTACACTACAAGCTAACGCTATTTTTTGGTATAATCATAGGAGTAATTTATGAGGAGAATTTTTTGAGTAATTTAAAATGGATAATATTTTCAGTAGCAATTGTTGGTTTTTTGGGAATACTGGTTTTATTTTCAAATAGCACAAAGGTTAATGTCGACACAATCGACACAAATGCCATTCAAGCCGCAAGCAAACAAAATGGTAATATTGCTGACCATGTATTTGGTAAAACTGGTAGTAAAGTTACCTTAATTAATTATGGCGATTTCCAATGCCCAGGCTGTGGCAACGCCCATCCTACAATTAAAGCTGTAACAGAACTTTACAAAGATCAGCTTCAGTTCGTATTCCGTAATTTTGCATTAACCGATATTCACGCCAATGCCAAAGCCGCCGCTGGCGCCGCTGAAGCTGCTGGTTTACAGAGTAAGTATTGGGAAATGTTTAATAAAATTTACGAATCGCAATCTAGCTGGGAAAGCCTAACCGGAACTGACCGAACGGACTTCTTTTCAAACTATGCCAAGTCACTTGGGCTTGATACCGCAAAATTCACAACAGACATGGCTTCATCTGAAGTCAGTAAAAAAATCGACTTCGATAAAACACTTGGATTAAAAGCAAAAGTCGAAGCTACGCCGACATTTTTCTTAAATGGGACCAAACTTGATTCTACAGTCTGGGGTGATGAAGCTAAACTAAAAGAGGCTATCAACGCTGAGCTTAAAAAAGCCGGTATCGATCCACCAGCTGCAACAACAAACCAGTAAAATAAGTTTCTAAATGCAAAAACACCCCGGTGCCTTGGGGTGTTTTCTATTGTGTGTAAGTCTCCAGATGAGACTCGGATTTGTTGAATCAAACGATTCTTACTGTGCGATATACAGTTGCCATTCGGCAGGCACCACATCCACGGCTATCTTTTTGCGTCTCGTAGACACAAACTCGATGGCTATTGGCATGTGATTTACTCCTTGTACTATGTACAGCCTCACGCGCTTCGACCTTTATTAATTAATATAGCTTTGGCGCGAGACGTGATAATAATTGTATCAAAGTAATATTGATACGTCAAGACTGGCGCTATTTACATAACGCTCATGTCACCTATTGTAAAGAGCTTATGTCCATTGTGCAATAGCTTTTCTCCAGATTAGCATGTCTATATAACAACACTAGATATTGGTTAAAATTAACAATATATGTAATTATAAAATATCTGTTTTATAATTCGCCAGGTGTCTCGGTTGACTTGGCCGAACGAAGTATTTTTTCCTTGATACCGAATGTGATTATTGTCGCAACAGCCATTAGACCCGCTGCTGACATAAATATCACATGCATGCCATCACTATATGCGTGCACCACAATTGACGAGAATTTATCCTGTTGATATTTAAATGCCTTTTCCGCTTTCTGACTAATCGGCTGTGGTAATTTTGCAAAAGCCTCAGTAGATTGCTGATTAATCTTTTTCTTAATATCTGGCATATTCAGGTTAAGTAAGGTGTTAGTGTCGCTAAAATTACCAATTTTTGAAGCCACTGGGTTTTTACTAAGCGTTTGAACATAGGCATTATTACTCATATCACCTAGCCCAGTTACTATGCTAGCCGTTAATATTGACCCAAACACCGCCACTCCAATTGTTGAACCTAAGCTACGAAATAGCTGGCTAGAACTAGTTGCAGCCCCTAAGTCATGCTGAGAAAACTCATTTTGGACCGCCAAATTGATAACCGGCATAGCAACACCCATCCCCATACCTAGGAAAACCATAACGATTGCTTCAAATAGATATTGCGAATCTGGTGTTAGTAATGTCAAACAAAATATTGATATGGTTGCCATCGTAAAGCCAACCTGTAAAAATATCTTATACTTACCGCTTCGTGATATTAATTGTCCAGAACCAATACTTGCGAACATCATGCCAGCCATCATTGGTAGTAGCATCAAGCCAGACTCGGTTGGCGTTGCCGAAAACACCTGTTGATTAAATTGGGTTAGGTAAAGGATTGAACCCATAAAAGCCGAACCAAATAATGTTGCAATCACCATAATTAACACAAAATTACGATTTTTAAAAAAGTATGTTGGCAAAATTGGCTCTTTGGCACACTTTTCAACAGCTATGAAGGCTGCCAGAGAAACCGCAACAACACTAAACATAATCACTCGCAATCCTACGATAGTTAGACCAGTTGAACTTAACAAATTAGCAAATATAGTTTCGGTGTTATCAATAGCTAGAACTAAGGTAGCTAATGCAACCGCAAGCAATGCTGCGCCGGCGTAGTCAACTTTTGGATGCTTGTCATGTTTAAGAGCCGGACAAAAGATAGCAATTACAACAAAAGCGGCAATTCCAATTGGAATATTAATAAATAACGTCCATCGCCAGTTAGTCACTAGGCCAAGAAAGTTATTTGAATCAGCCAGATATCCACCCAATAGTGGTCCAACAACAGATGAAACACCAAAAACTGCACCAATCAAACCTTGCCATTTACCACGCTCTCGAGCCGCAAAAAGGTCGCCAACAATCGCAAAAGCATTAGCTGTGATAATACCACCACCAACACCCTGGAAAGCTCGCCATAATATCAATTGATTAATATCACCACTCATTCCGCCCATTAATGAACCAGTAACAAAGATTATAATCCCGATTAACAACAATTTACGACGACCAAATAGGTCTGATAGTTTGCCGGCAATAGGCACGGTGACAGTGGTCGTAATTAAATAGGCCGTAACAACCCAACCAAGTGCTGAAAAAGCGTTAAACTCTTCGACGATTTTACCAAGTGATGTTGATATGATTGTTTGATCGAGTGCGACTAAAAATAAGCTGGCCATTACGGACAACATAATAATCATCTTACTTCGTAAGCTTAAATGATGGTGCATAAATTTTATTCCTGACTTTTAGATTCTTTGATTGCTTTGAATGTTTCAACTTGTATGTTCATTTGTTCGATAAAATGTTCCAATTTATCTTCTTTTAACAACATTATTACGCCTTTATTTGGTGAGCCAACGACATATAATCTATCGCTTGCATTGATACCTAGTTCTTCGCGCGCCGTTGCTGGAATAACCACTTGGCCTTTAGTCCCAACTGTTGCTGTTCCGTATAATTTTTTATCGTGCATATACTATTAATAATATATGCGTATGAAATGTATGTCAAGTATGAAACTCTTATAATCACCAAAAAATACTATTGACAGATGCGAAATTATATACTAGAGTGATAATTAACCTATAGTCACCTTAACGACATAGGCGAAATTTAACAAATAAGCTGGTTAATTTAATTGCCTAAAGCCGTGTTTGTGTTTATACAAGCCTAATTACTAGATGATACCTTGACCTATCATTTAATAATTAGGCTTGTGTGCGAAACTTCGCGTAATCTTATGAGCCTCATAAAAGGAGAAAAAAGATGAATAAGCAACAAAACGGCAACGATTGTATATTTGAGCTTAAAGCAAGAATGGATTCCTCTGGTAAGATCAGTGTGCATGACTTTGATCAGATCCAAAGGTATATGAAAGAAAAAGGATACACCGTGTCAAACGAAATTAAATCTTCTATGGCTGATGCCTTTCAAATCTGTTGGCTTGAAATAACGTTTACGGAAAATGGCAAAAGTCGTGAAGATGGATTAAAAAAGCTAAAATATGCACTTGGAATAATCCTAGACAGCGAGGCTTATGAATTAAAAGACATAAGCAAGAAACCTGTAGAAAAACCCAAAGAAGAGTCGTTCTATGGCGGTGTTTATTGTATCAATATTTAATTTTTTAATATCCTCAGCGCTCGTCACAATATTAATTTGTGACGAGCCAATTTTTACCAGCTTGTTTGTTAATATCACTCTATAAATGTGTATTTATACTGATGAGTCCAAAAGGACGAAAGTGATTAATAATAATATTGACTAATTAGCATATTAGATATAGAGTAAACTTCATCCTGTTGATTAATTTATAGTCCGGGAGTAATTTAACAGACAAGTTGAACTCTTGCATATTAAATAGCAACCTATTGTTTTTACTGTAAGCCTAACTATTAAATGATTATATTTAAATAATTTAATAGTTAGGCTTATAAGCGGATACGTAGGTATAGCGCTTAAATACTGCCGGAGGTGAAAAAATGAATTATACCGTTAAAGAAAAATGTTGCGAGGATTGGCAAAAAAGAACCATACTTGAGATGTTCAACAAAGGCTATCTCCTTGTTTTAGTGGCACAGTCCAACGGCCATTTACATCGTTCGGATGATATTAGGCTAAAAGAAACAATTCAAAATGGGTTAGCAAAAAATGGGGTGTTTGCCGAAATACACAAACAACCCAAATCAATTGTTATTGGCATAATTAATGAAAATAAAAATGGCAAACATAACAAAATCAAAAATGCAGTTGCCGAAACCACAAAAGTCGCTTTGGGAAATAGTAATTTTAGTATAGAACTTTATACTAATCCATTGCAAGAATGCGGATAGGAATTAATTGCAATATCACCATACTCATCAAAGCCTCAGCGCTTTGATGAGTAGTTTTTCATCAACTTGTCTGTTATTCTAATTTTTTACGTATTTATTCTTCATCGTCCATGTCATCATCGTCATCATCGAAACCATTGCTAGTTTTATATGAACTACCCCCTAGCATTTCATAACCATAATCATTCTCGCTAAAGTCATCACCAATCGAATAACGAAGATTCATAATAAATCCACTGGTGGCAGTTTTGATCATGCCATTGCTTTTAACGCGACGCATCGAATATGCATAAGTTGGGCTTGTTAATACTAAATATTCCCAGCCAGCCTTGATACAATCTTTTACAAAAATGCTGTCTTCGCTGACTTTACTCTTTTCGTTGAATTTAATCTTTCTAAATATTTCTTTGCGGATGCCTATCATCGATCCTAGAACCATTGGCTTTTCGGTCTTGCCAGTTGTTCGAAGAAATACATTAATAAAGTTTGCTGAAGTCCGACTCTTTGAATCTTTGATATCGTCTTCGTTTAAATGTAACAAAGTAGTAAAGACATCGAAATGCTTTTTTGGATGTTGAGCGGCGTATTCTATCCGGTACTCAATACCCAGTAGAAAATATGCAGGCAATCGGTTATCGGCGTCCATAAAGATAATCCAGTCACCACTTGCTTCACTGGCTCCGCGATTACGCTGAGCAGATACATTTTTTACATCGTGACTAATAGTTCTTAGGTTTAATTTAGATTCCCATTTTTTAGCTTTTTCTAAAGTCTTGTCCTTAGATCCGCCATCTACATGGATAACTTCAAAATCAGCCCAACTTTGTGCAGCTAAATCTTGTAACAATAACGGTAAACACACTTCTTCATCAAGTGTAGGTATAATAATACTAAATCTCGGATTCTTTTTCTGATCTTTCATATGTATTATTATAACTTAGTTTTCAAACTGCCCGACAATTAGCCTTTAACATAATAAAATCACCCGAGACTATCACGTTTCGGGTGAGATTATAAACCAATAACTTATTAGTATTGATTATTGGTAGGTTCGGTTGGTTCGGTAAACCCAGTAGGCGTAATAGGTTCAGTGGGGTTAGTAAACTCAGTAGACACAGCTGGTTGTACAACCTCTGCAGTAACAGTAGGCTCAATAGGTGCAATAGGCATAACGGGTTGCTCGGGTACATAGGCTGGGGCTGAACCTGAGGCTACCACTACAATATTCTTATTGAAAGAATCTTGGATAATCGCTTGTCCGATTGAGCCAAGTAGCAATAACAAAACAAATGCTAGAACGCCACTAATCTTTTCGTTAGTCACATTTCCAACAGCTTCTGAATATTTCCAATACCACCAGATATTAACAAATGGAATAATAATTAGCCATGCAGTTGGGATAGTCTGGCCTTTTTCATTCATTTCAATCTTTGTTTTTACCATCCAATAAATTGAGTAAATCCCAAAAGTTACGAAAGGCAGCAGTGCAACTGCTATAGGACTTCTTTGTTTCATTTCAATGTTCCTTGCTTATGTAATACTTAAAGCATAATGCACTATTAAACAATTTACAATATAAACGAAAGCATTAAAGGACTTGGTTTTAAATTATTTTACGTTTCGTGGTTTTATTCTAACCAAGAATTACAGCTACACTGTATAATGATAGAATGACTTCTCGATATGCTTTATATGAAATAGATAAATTATACGACCGCTTTAATTTAAAAAACGGTGTGCCAAAGGGCGTGAAACCTCATTATAATATTAGTCCGGCCCAATTAGTGCCAGTAATTATTAATCGTGATGGAATTAACCAAATCGAAATGATGAAATGGGGATTCATTCCTAGTGGCGCCAAGGACACGAATTCTATTTTTCGCTACAAAACTCACAATGCCCGCAGTGAAGCGGTTTTCGATAAACCGACCTGGATGACTGCAATCAGGTCGCAGCGCTGCCTAGTGCCTGCAAATGGCTTTTACGAGTGGAAAACTACCGCTGATAGCAAAAACCCTTACTATATTCAAACAACCGATCAACCACTATTCGGATTTGCTGGTTTATATAGTTCATGGACAGACCCCGAGGGCGTAGAATGGGGAATGTGCTCGATTATCACAATTAATAGCGATGCCACAGATGATATGACGCCAAGTCGCCTGCCTGTTATTGTTTTGCCAGAGGAAGAAGCCGAGTGGTTAAATCCAGAGATTGGTGGAATGAATTCAATTTATATGACAATGAAACCATACGACCTAGATAAATTAAAGATAATTCGAGTTGGTTCAGATATTAATTCACCAAAAATCGATAAACCTCATTTAATTGATCGTTATAAAAACGAGATTTAAAAGTTCATCTAATCTTAAAACCTATCATTGCCAAAGCAGGAAACTGTGAAATCGGTTGCAATAACCGATTTCAGCCGAGCGCTTATCTATAGCTCCATATGGAAGCTATAGATAAAAAGCGTGTTCATGTGTGGTTATGATAGGTTTTAAAGTTATCTTATTTTGACTTAACGATTTTAATGTCTACGTAAGTCTTGTAGTCCGAAGATACGGTTTCAATCTTGTACTGCGTACCTACGGCCGGTGTTTCGCTACCAGTAGCATAGCCCTTACCGTTCTCGGTCAATGTATATTCAACTGCCTTTTTATCTGTTCCGAAACAAGTTTGACCAGCTGGACAGACATCATTAGTAAAGTTAACTACTTTTACAGATACATCTCTGATTTTTAATTTAGCAGTTTGGTCTTTTTCGATTCTAACAGTGGTGTTAAGATTAACTAAACGCGTTTCGCCAACGCTAATTATAGGAATAACGACAAATGAAATTATTGCAATTATAATTATTACAAACGTAATTGATAATGCAATCTTGTGTTTATTGATAAAACCAATAAATTTACGCGGCTTTGAGCTAGACTCAAGCTCGGGTATGTCATCTACACTATTAGAAGTTTGGTCCGTAACTTCGATTTGTTCATCTGATTTATCAACTAAATCATTATTTTCATCAGGCATATAAATTCAAAGCTCTTGTTTAATTCACTAATATTATTGTGCTATTTATCCTGTAAATATACTACATTTCGGTTATATTTTCCAGTTTAGCCATGAACTTTGAATCTGTTAGCTAAGTTTAATCTTCCTTATTAGGTAAATAGTTCTTTGAATTAATGACTTTCTTGCCAGTTTCGTTTTCAAGTTGTTGGCGCGCGGTACCAGCCACTGATCCACCACGCTTGGCCGCATCTTTGTTTTCATCCAAACCTATCGCGTCGCTAGCCTTGGCGATTTCAGTCGTCGAAGCTTCGCCCAGTTGCGTAAACAGTAATTCCAAAGTATCCATATGATCGCGTAGATTTTGGCGTTTAATACCTTTTACTTTCTTGTATTGGCTAGGTGTTATCCCGAAGGTTGCCTTTGATATTTCGGCTGTTAAAATTGCGTAATTTTGCTTGCCCTCAATTTCACGACGATCCCATTCATCAGTTAATTCATTTCGGATAGCAATGCCGCGCAAACGTCGTTCAATCCAATTGTCGTCATAACCTTTGGCCCTGTAGATTGCCTTCATACGCTTTTGAGCAAGTTCTGGATCTTCGATTTCCTGGATTCGTTCATAACCCACTTTCGCCAGCCAACGCTTGAATGGTTCTGCCTTTTTACTTGGAATTGACTGGACCAAGCGAAAAATGCCCTCCGTATTCCATGAAAGAATCTTCTGTCTACCGCCAGGAGTATCAAAAATTAAAGCAAGGGGGTGTTCAATTTGAACCACCCCTTTTTCCACAGGCTCAAACAACAAAGATAGTTCTTCATCACGACTACGGAGATTCCGCAAATATTGCGCAGGGTTGGCTGAATCGGTCAACACTAAAATAATATCATTTATAGCAAACCACCACTCACCACCATGTAATTGCTTTCGTATCTCTTTTTTTTGAAAGATTGCTATCTTGTTTGATTCGTCGCTCATTTCTTGACCTCCGTTTGAAATTATTTAACCCCTTTTATAACATCAACAACTTGCCCATCAACTTGGAAATCATCAGCTTCGTCAATAATAATTGGCGAATAGTCTTGTTGGCGATAAGAATCAGACAGCAATAAAATCCGCTTATTAGCGTTATCGCGACGGAGGCGTTTAATGTTGGCTAGACCACCAATAATCGAGACAACAATATCATCATTTTCGGGAATGTAGTTATCCTTTTTCTCAATAATCAAGTAATCACCACTTTGAATTTCCTTGTTATTCACCTTAGCATGGTTCATAGAATCACCACGCGCAATCAAGGCATATAATTTATCAGTAAATTTAGTCTTTTTTAGAACTGACGGTGAAACTGCTAAATTATCAACGATTCGTCCATCAGCAAATTTTGTCGCCTCGCCACAATCAGCCTCGCCCATAACTGGAATACGAATTAACCCCGACAGCGAACTAAGCGCCGGAATGAGCTTTCCATCACTTCGTACTAAATCCCCTCGCTTTATTAATTGATTCAAATGATGTGTGATCTGAGATGGATACTCGCAGTTAACCATCTCGACTAGATCGACACGACGTATATCCTCAATGTTTTGAAGCTTGGCAATGTCTAGCAATTTTTGCTGTATCGGATTCATACTATTATTTTAGCATAAGAACCATGTTTTGTGTTTATTTTGTGTTTATTCATTGACATTGTCTTTAAAATCAGTAATATCGAAACCCAATAAAAAAGGCCAGTACTAGACTGGCCAAGGCGCTTATACCTTTTTTTTGTAATTTTAAAATTATTTAACAGACTATGTTTATGAAATGTTATTATGCTGAAATTTTTCTCGGCTGCGCTTCTCTAATTTTCTTAACTGTTCCACCGGCTTTAACAAGGTAATGTCCATGTCCATTGCCAGCGGGAGAATCATCGCCACCAAAATAGATATGTTGATCACCGTTAACTTTGTCAGTTTGGACTATATAGTTGTCTAAATATTCCTCTGGAATGCCTGCATGGATAGCAATATTTTCACGGTATTGGGCTCTTTTCAGGCGCCCTTCTGATAAATATCCTTCTCTGACATTGATTTTGCTAATAATATTTTTATAATTTTCTTGCGCTTTTTTAAAATCAGCTTCTTTTTCGGAATGATACTCTCTCTGTTTGCGATTATCTTTAATGATTTCATCTTGATATTCTTTAATAACTAATCTCAAGGCAGTATAGCCTCTTCTTATTGTTGAATACATCTTTGCTCGGTCTTTATCGTGCACTGTGTGCTGGTATTTAGAAATATCATTTGTTTTATTTTCTAAATCTGATACAATTCCAAACTCTTTGTAAAGAGAGTCAAAATCATCCGTTTTTGATTTAAAAATTTTATCCATGTTTTCTTTTGCCGTGTCTCTTAAGGCCTGCTTTTGCTTTAAATCATCAAAAAGACGTATCTTTTCTTCTTTTAAATCAACAAGTATGTTATCAAGTTTCACTCTTCCACCTCTAATAAAATATTTTTTGAATTGTTAAGGTATAAGCTATGCGTTTTTGACGCAATATTCTTTAGTATAATACAAAATACGTTGAAAATCAAATATATGTCGTATTTGTTGGTTTGTCTATATACCTAAAGATTTAGACGTTGGTGTCTGTACTGCTTAGTTCGGCAAATTTTGTTGCCATAGTTGGATTACCTTTTGTTAAGCGCTTTATCGTTAAATCCTCGGCCTTATTATTAGCTAGGCGAAGGTTATTTTCCGATGACATCAATGCATCTTTGGTTTTTTGCAAATGATCAATTGTTTTATCAATTTCATCAATGGCAGTTTTAAATTTACGGCTAGCTAGTTCGTAATTCTTGGCAAATCCTTCTTTGAATTTGTTTACGTTATCTTCAAAATCGGTAATATCGACATTTTGAGCCTTGACTAATGCCAGCTCGGATTTATATTTCAACGAATTTAACGCCGCATTACGTAGGATGGTAATTATTGGGATAAAGAATTGGGGGCGAACAATATACATCTTGGGATATCTATGCGAAACGTCAATTATTCCAGTGTTATATAGTTCACTATCAGATTCTAACATCGTGACCAAAACGGCATATTCACACTTTTTTTCAATACGATCTTTGTCGAGTTCGCGCAAGAAATCTTCGTTTCTTTTCTTGGTTGCAGTTTCATCACCTTCATTTTTCATCTCAAACATGATTGAGATAACCTCATTGTTAGATTCGTCAGTTTCGCGGTAAATATAATCGCCTTTACTGCCAGTTTTTGCGTCGTTGTCTTTTTCAAAATAAGCATTTTGAAAGCCAGTTGCGCGAAGTTTATTAAACTCAATTTCACAGTGCAATTCCAGCGTTTCACCAACCATTTTCGTTGAAAGCCTGGCTTTCATATCTTTGTAATGGGCAATCATTTCATCTTTGGTTTTTAATTCGATTTCGTATTTATTTTTTAACGACGATTCCATTAATTGCTTTTCAACATCTTTGCTTTTTAATTCACCTGCCAGTTCATCACGTTCTTTTTCGATTTTGTTAACAGCAACGTTTACGGCAAGTTTCTTTTCAGTTTCAACAGATTGAATTTTTGCCTTTAGCTCAGCCAACTGTGCATCCTTTTTCGATTCTAATTGTGCAATCGCAAGGTCTTTTTCGGACCTTAATCCGGCAATTACGGCATCTTTTTTTGCGGCGTCAGCTTGTAATTCATTTTTGATATTAGCCTGTGCGAGTTTTACGGCATTTTCTTTTTCGTTTTCTAACATTCGCACACGTTCAAGTAATTCTTCGTTAAATTCATGGTCACGAACTTGCTTTAAAATATCAGCAAACCCCGCTTCGTCGATTTTGAAGGCTTTTTTACAATTTGGGCATATAATATCGTTCATATTGATTCAACCTTTCTTGTAATCTAGTTAATTACGCTAACACCCATATCATCTAATGCTTCATATCCAGTTTTATTGCTACGTTTTGACCATTCATCGCCATAGTTTTTCGCCTGTTCAAGTACCAGGTCGGTTGCGACAGCTTGTTGGTCGGGCGGATAACCGTATTGGTTTAGGGCTTTTTTAACCTCAACTTTTAATCGAGCTTGGGCATTTGTTCGTATCGTCCAGTCAACACTGATATTGTTTCGGACACGAGTAACCAGCAATTGGGCTAGTTCGCGCAACTGCTTGTCTTCCATAACTGCAGTCGCGCTTCCGTTTGCGCGCAAGGCATCATAAAATGCAACTTCGTCATCCTGTAGACCGGTAATTTTACCCTCTTCGGTCGCAGCTTTCATCTGTTTAGCGATATCAATTAATTCTTCAATAACCTGCGCGGCTTCGATTGTTCCGTTTTTGTATTTAGCCAAAGCATTTGTCAACATATTCGAGAACGAATCCGATTTAACGACGTTTCGTCCAAAATGAACTTTTATTTCATCATTTAGTAATTTTTGTAATGCTTCTACTGCCAAGTTTTTTCGCTTCATACCGCGAACCTCCGCCAAGAATTCATCAGACAATATCGGTAGATCTGGTTTTTCTAAGCCTGCGGCCGCAAACACATCAACTACACCAACTGGCGCAATAGCTTTATCGACAATTTGCCTAAGCGCCATTCGATAATCTTCATCTGTAGGACCACCGCCATTGCTATTTGAGCCTAATTTATCTAATCGCGCATTTATCGCCTGAAAGAATGCCACTTGTTCACGAAGTTCGAGCGCTTCGATTGATGGCATAGATAGTGCAAAAGCTTTGCTAAGTTCAGTCACATGTTGTTTGAGCCGCTTTTTTCCATTATCAACTGTCAAGATATGCTCTTCGGCATCTAAAATAACCTGAAGTTGCGTACCCGTATCGCCATTAAAATATTGCATATAATTAAACCCATAAAATAGGTCACGTACAATTTCAAATTTAGTCTTCATAATAGCAATCGCTTCGCGCATATCAAGTGCTGGTTTGCCGTTTCCACCACTTTGGGTATACGTCGCCAGAGCATCACGCAGTGCAACTGCTACGCCCAAATAATCAACAATTAATCCACCCTCTTTGCCAGGATAAACTCGGTTTACGCGTGCGATTGCTTGCATTAAGTTATGACTTTTTAGTGGTTTATCGAGGTACATTGTATGCAAACTTGGAACATCAAATCCGGTCAACCACATGTCGCAAACAATCACGAGTTTTAATTCATCTGTTATATCTTTGAATCTTTTTTCAATCGTTTTGATATTTTTCTTGTTACGAATATGTTGTTGAAGTTTTAATTCATCAGAAGCCGAGCCGGTCATTACAACTTTAATTTGACCATGTCTATTGTCGCTATCGTGCCAATCTGGCCGAATAGCAATAATTTCATCATACAAGTCAGCCGCAATTCGGCGACTCATCGTAACGATCATACCTTTGCCGTCTAATACGCTTAAACGATTTTCAAAGTGATCAACTATATCCTTGGCAATTAGTTTTAATCTAGCGATATTACCAACAATTGCTTCTTTTTGAGCATATTCAGCCTTTAGTTGATCTTGGCGAGTCATTTCTTCGCCTTCTAATAGATCATCAACTTCTTTATCGAGCCACTGTTTAGTGGTTTCGTCCATCCCTAAATCAACCAAACGGCTTTCATAATAAATCGGAACAGTTGCCTTGTCCTCGACCGCACGTTGTACATCATAAATATCAATATAATCACCAAATACGGCTGGCGTGCTTTTATCAGTTGTTTCAATCGGCGTTCCTGTGAATCCAATATAGCTGGCATTTGGCAAGGCATCACGCATATATTTTGCGTTGCCATAAACTGTTTTTGCCTCGCCAAGATCCTCATCAATTAGCACATGAGCCTTGAATCCATATTGACTGCGATGAGCTTCATCTGCAATCACAATAATATTTGACCTATCGCTTAACATTGGGTAATCATCTTCGTTATCAGCGGTTGAAAACTTTTGAATAGTCGTAAAGATTACACCACCGGCCTGGCGTTGTAATAATTCGCGTAAATCGCGCCGACTTTCGGCTTGTTTTGGCTCTTGTCGCAGTAGATCGTGGCAATTTGCAAACGTGCCAAACAATTGTCCGTCAAGGTCGTTTCGATCAGTTACAACAACGATTGTTGGGTTTTTGAGTCTGTGATCGGTTATCAATTTGCCAGCATAAAATAACATACTAAGGGATTT
>Ga0209540_10001052_pt1 | contig 22212 bp, 22 predicted proteins | sample BarGraIncu01121A_FD_184501 | JGI IMG/M metagenome (GOLD analysis project Ga0209540, IMG submission 184501) | Arctic peat soil microbial communities from Barrow, Alaska - Barrow Graham LP Incubations 011-21A (SPAdes) (version 2) | ecosystem: Environmental > Terrestrial > Soil > Wetlands > Peat... | reverse complement strand
AGCAAAATTCTCTTCTTTTTTCTCTATGCCTTCGCCTCTTTCGAATCTTACGAACTCAGTTACTGCGATCTCTGATCCGATTGCTTTAGACTTTTCCTGAAGATATTTTGTTATTGTGTAATCAGCGTCTTTAACCCAAACCTGCTCCAAAAGACAGTTTTCTTTGTAGTACTTCTGGATTCTGCCCATAGTCATCTTTTCAACTATCGCTTCTGGCTTGCCTTCATTTAAAGCCTGCACTCTGTAGATTTCTTTTTCTTTTTCAAGAGTTTCATTGTCTACGTCGTTTCTGCTTAAGAATAAAGGATTTGTTGCAGCTACCTGCATAGCAACGTCTTTTGCAATTACGCTGAGTATGTCGTCTGCTTTTCCGCATTCAACTTTAACAAGAACACCGATTCTTCCGCCGCCGTGGATGTAGCTTTCGATTACACCGTTCTCAACTGTAAGTCTCTTGAATCTTCTAACATTCATGTTTTCGCCAAGCTTTGCGATAAGGTTAGTAATCGCTTCCTTAACTGTAACAGCAGGATCAGCAGCATATGCTTCCTCAACGAATGCATCTATGTCAGCAGCTGTTGTTGAAGCAGACTGTTTAGCAACATTATCTACAAATTCTACAAAACTTTCATTTACTGAAACGAAGTCAGTTTCGCAGTTTACTTCTATCATTGAAGCCTCTTTTTTGTCTTCTGAAACATAGGTCTTAACCAATCCTTCTGAAGCAACTCTGCCAGCTTTTTTAGCAGCAGCAGCAAGGCCCTTTTCTCTTAAATGTTCGATAGCTTTTTCTATGTCACCTTCGCACTCGTTTAATGCTTTTTTGCAATCCATCATGCCTGCGCCGGTTCTTTCTCTTAAATCTTTAACCATTGATGCAGTTATCATAATTAATTCCCTCCAATACCGTGTTATATATTATTCAGCTAACTGTTCGCCTTGTCTTCCTTCGATTATAGCATCAGCCATCTTGCCAGTGATTAATTTTACAGCTCTGATTGCATCGTCGTTACCTGGAATTATATAATCTACTTCATCTGGGTCACAATTTGTATCAACTATAGCTACTACTGGTATTCCAAGAATTTTTGCTTCTGATATAGCATTTTTTTCTTTTCTAGGATCAACTACGAACAGCGCTCCGACATTGTCAGCGTTCATTTTTCTGATTCCGCCGAGGTTGCTTTCAAGCTTTTCTCTTTCGTTCTTTAATTTGATTACTTCTTTCTTTGGAAGAACTTCAAATATTCCGTCTTCTTCCATCTTGTCCAACTCTTCCAATCTTCTGATTCTAGTCTTGATTGTCTTGAAGTTAGTCATCATTCCGCCCAACCATCTGTTGTTAACGAAGTGCATTCCGCATCTTACTGCTTCTTCACCGATAGCATCCTGAGCCTGCTTTTTAGTTCCTACGAATAATACATCCTTGCCTTCTTCTGAAACTGATTTTATGAAATTGTAAGCAACATCTGCCATTTTAACTGTCTTCTGCAAGTCGATGATGTATATACCGTTTCTTTCAGTGAAGATGTATGGAGCCATCTTAGGGTTCCACCTTCTTGTCTGATGTCCGAAGTGAACACCTGCTTCGAGTAATTGTTTCATTGATATAACTGCCATTAATATTACCTCCTTGGTTTTTACCTCCACCGACATTTAATCACAAACAACCTTTTTCAAGGCACCTATCTGCAAACATGAACGGTGTGTGTATTTTTCTACCGTTGATAGTATACCATAGAGAAGATTTATGTTCAACAATAATTTGAGAGTTATGCCAAATCATAGAATAAAAAAAAGGTGCGTATGCACCCTTTTTTATTTTATCTTCTTTAGTTCGTCAAGAAGTTTATCGTTCAATATTTTTATGTGTGTTCCCTTCATTCCCAGGGATCTTGATTCGATAACGCCTGCGCTTTCGAACTTTCTTAAAGCATTGACTATAACCGATCTAGTAATTCCTACCTTGTCGGCGATTTTAGATGCAACCAAAAGTCCCTCTGAGCCGTCAAGTTCGTTGAAGATGTGCTCTACAGCCTCAAGCTCTGAGTAGGAAAGTGTTCCGATTGCCAGCTGAACAACAGCTTTTTTTCTTGCTTCATCTTCTATTTCATCATGCATTGACCTCAGGATTTCAAGACCGATTATGATTGAACCGTATTCTGCCAAAATCAGGTCGTCATCTGTGAATTTGTCAGTATGTTTTGCAATTACGAGTGTTCCGAGTCTTTCGCGGTTGCCTACTATAGGCACGATTGTAGTCATCATGTCTTTTGCAGGACATTCTGAGGTCTCGTCGATCACGCATATGCTTTTGTTTGAAAGATTTGAGACTGCTTCAGTGATATTAAGCAGCTTATTGTTGTAGCTTTCAGGAAATCTCATATCCTTGAGTACTTTCTCGTTCATTATGTCACATTCATATCCGGTACAAACGCTGCTTCCAATAACCTTGCCCTTTCTGCTTACGATATAAACATTTGATGTAAGTATGCCGCTCATGAGTGTGCAGATGTCGTCAAAATCTACAGGGTCGGTTCCTGACTTTTGAAGAATTTTGTTGAACATCCTTGTTTTGTTTAAAAGTGTTGACATTAAATTATTACCTCCAATATTATATTTAGGTGTGTATATTAAGTTCAGTCAATTGATTAGACTATTTAGATTATTTCAAATATTAAGAATTATCCACTCTCCTAAATTATAATATCATACAATTGAAACTCTTGCAACTATTTAATTCAATTATGTTTAATTTGCATTAATTGATTTATTTTTCAGCACTTTCTTTATATTCTTTATGTTTGCATTCAGCATTTGAGCATTCGACAAATTCGCCTTTTGACTTGTTGTATTTTTTCATCATGAAACTTCCGCATTCAGGACACTTTTCTTTGACAGGCTCAAACCAGCTTACGAACTTGCATTCAGGGTAATTGCTGCATCCGAAAAACTTCCTGCCCTTCCTGCTCTTTTTAACCAGAACCTTCCCGCCGCAGTCAGGGCAGTCAACATCTAGTTCCACAACGATAGGTTTTGTGTTCTTGCATTCAGGATAGCCAGGACAAGCCAAAAACTCGCCGAATCTTCCTTGTTTTATAACCATGTTTTTACCGCAGAGATCGCATATTACGTCGGTAACCTTATCCTCAATTGTAACCTTTGCAACTTCAGTTTCTGCAATAGCTATAGCTTCTTTCAGCGGTGTAAAGTATTCACCTACTATCGTTTTCCAGTTGACTTTGCCCTCCTCTACGCTGTCGAGCTTTGATTCCATATCTGCAGTAAACTCAAGATCCACTATCTGCTTAAAATATTCGCTTACTATGTTGTTTACTATTATTCCGAGTTCAGTAGGCTTGAGCGTTTTCTTTTCACGTTCAGTATACTTCCTATCCAGAAGGACTGATATGATCGGAGCATAGGTACTAGGCCTTCCTATGCCGTTTTCCTCTAAGGTTTTTACAAGGGAAGCCTCCGAAAATCTTGCAGGCGGCTGGGTGAAGTGCTGCTTTCCGTCAATTGATTTTTGCTTCAATATTTCCCCTTCTTCAAGAGCTGGAATGTTTGTATTTTCGCTATCTTCTTCGGTTGAATACTCATAAACCTTCATAAAACCGTCGAACTTGGTGATTGAACCGCTAGCCTTTAGGCCGTAATCATGATTAACTATGTCTATTGAAGTAACATCCATTATACAGGATGCCATCTGGCTCGCAATAAATCTCTTCCAGATTAGCGAGTATAGCTTGTACTGTTCTTCCTTAAGTGTTCCCCTGACGGTTTCCGGTGTTATTTCAATGTTTGTTGGCCTGATGGCTTCGTGGGCATCCTGTGCACTCTTTTTGCCTTTGTATATCCTTGGCGCTTTTGGTGCATATTCTTCTCCATAGCTTCCTTTGATATATTCAAGGGCGCTTTTCTGCGCTTCTTCCGATATTCTCACAGAGTCTGTCCTCATGTATGTTATCAAACCGTGAGTTCCGTGACCTTTGACATCAACACCTTCATAAAGATGCTGAGCTATTGACATGGTCCTCTTGGTTGAGAAATTCATCTTTTTATATGCATCCTGCTGCAGAGTGCTTGTAGTAAAAGGAGGCAGAGGATTCCTTGTTTTAGAGGATTTTTTTATTTTACTTACAGAGAACTCACCCGTTTTCAGAGTACCGATTATTTTGTCGCATTCTTCTTTTGACAAGATTTCAAGTTTCTTGCCCTTAATAGTATTCAGCTTTACAGGCAATATTTTATCGTTGTCTGCTTTGAGCAGCGAGCACATAATTGTCCAGTATTCCTTTTCCTGGAAATTGAGTATCTCATTTTCTCTGTCGCAAATCATCCTGAGCGCCACAGACTGAACTCTTCCTGCACTCAAACCCCATTTTACCTTGCTCCAGAGAATAGGGCTTATTTTGTATCCAACAAGCCTGTCTAGAACTCTCCTTGCCTGCTGGGCATCAACCAAATCCAAATTTATTTTACGAGGCGACTTAATTGCATTTTTTACTGCAGTTTTAGTTATTTCATTGAATTCTATTCTACATTTTTCTGAATCGTCAAGCTTCAAAGCGTGTGCCAGATGCCAGGATATCGCTTCCCCTTCTCGGTCAGGGTCAGTAGCCAGGAATACTTGCTCGCTTTTTTTTGCTTCCTTCTTTAATTTGTCGAGCAAATCGCCCTTTCCTCTTATTGTTATATATTTTGGTTCGTAATTATTTTCAGTATCTACTCCGAGCTGGCTCTTAGGAAGATCCCTAATGTGTCCCATTGATGCTTCGACTACGTAATTCTTTCCAAGATATTTAGCTATAGTTTTTGCTTTTGCCGGTGATTCAACGATAACCAATTTTTGTCCCATGAATCATTTCCCTCCATTTTCTCCTAATGCAATATATGTTAATAATAAAACTTATAAGAGCATTAATCATTTGCAGCCTTTATATAATAATTTCCTGTTAAGCATAAAATCCTATTGTCAAGCTGCAATTCAAATAATAACTCATAAATTTGTTTAATGTCAATATGCGTTACATTTATTATTTCATCTATATGCATTGGTTTTTCGGACAAAACGTCAAAAATCCTGCTCTGCAATTCAGTGAGAACCATGCTTCCGCTGTAATTGGCAATCCCAAAATTTAGGCTTAAGCAAATATTTAAGTCAGCCAGGTCTGTATAGATACTCGCACCGTCCCTGATCAGCTTATTCGCTCCGCTGCTCATGTCAGAGAATATAGACCCCGGTACAGCGAAAACAGATTTATTCTGATCCATTGCCATGGCTGCTGTAATCAAAGAACCGCTTTTTTCACCAGCCTCCACAACTATTACTGCATCCGAGAGTCCGCTTATAATCCTGTTCCTCTTTGGAAAATTATAATGTGCAGGCCTTGTCCCGGGAATGAATTCCGATAGAACACAGCCTTTCCTAAATATTTCGTTATAGAGATTAGTGTTTTCCTTAGGATAAACAATGTCGAGGCCGCAGCCAAGGACTCCGCAGGTGAATCCGCCGTTTGCTAGGCTAGACTTATGCGCCGCTCCGTCTACCCCTTTGGCCAACCCGCTTATTACATTTATACCACTCCTGCTAAGGTCCCGAGCTATTGATGCGGCCGCACTTACTCCATAAGATGTGCAGTTTCTCGAACCAACAATGGCAACACTTTTGCTGCAGTTCAGTTTTTCCATTTCACCTTTGTAGAAAAGAGCGCTAGGGCAGCCATCATATAATTTTAAGCGTTGAGGAAACAATGCTTCATTATACAAAACCAGCTTCATCTCGTTCTTTAACATCATTCTTTTAACAATATTTATTTCTTTTTCATTTGACATGCCACATATTTTCGCTTTAACCTTTAATTCGTTTTTATCTCCTGAAAGCATCCATTGTCTGTCTTGGCTGTAATTCCAGACAGTTTCTGCACTTCCCAGTTTTTTCAGAAGCGCAAGCTTGGTGCTTTCAGATATTTTGAGTAGGCTGAACCATATATCCCGTTCAATCATCAAAACCCATCCTCGTTTTCAATAATTTTGCAAACTTTCTCATTTCATCAACCGAGCTGAACGTGCCCTGTGCACGCTTTGAATCTCCGCCTCCCTTGCCGTAGTATTCCTTTATGTTATCCCTGAATAAATTCCCACACTTGATATCCGTGTATCCGTTGTGGCATAATATTATCTTTTTATCCTGGAGGGTTAATCCAAGAAATATCTTGTCTTCTTTGGAAATCTCTTCTGCGATCATCTGTAAACTTTCGAAATTCCTGTCTGTATATTCAATATAGATAATCGAGCGATCTGTAGACTTCAGAAGGTCCTCTGCAGCATCAGAAGCTTCCTTCTTTCTGTATGAGGCCAAACTTTTACCGAGCTCTGCAATTTTTTCATTCTGGGCAATGAATCTTGCCGGCAGCTTGGTTTCCTGGTCGGCTGATATGCGGACAAGCTCTGACACAATTTTCTGCTTGCTGTCGTAGTCAGCTAGCGCTCTGAAGCCGCACCTGAAATAGACCCTCGTCATTCCCTTATTCTTTTCAAGCTTATTTATTTTAATTATCCCTGTCTCTCCGGTAGTTTTTAGGTGCACACCGCAGCAGGCGCAGATGTCAGCGCCTTTGATTTCAACTATTCTTATGGTTTCATCATCAACTTTAATTTTAGTTCTTAGCGGCAGTGCTGCCGCAGTCACCCTGTCAGTAAAATATGAATTTATTGTTAAATTTTTGAATACATATCCATTGGCTTCCATCTCTACATTTTGAGCCATTTCATCTGTGACTTCAGAAAGGTTTATGTCTATTGTGCAGTATTCATCGCCGATGTGGAAACCGCGGTTTTCACCTCCGTATTTCTTCAGGAACGCTGCTGACAGGAGATGTTCGCCGGTATGCTGCTGCATTAAATCGAACCTTCTTGAAAAATCGATTCTGCATTCAACTTCTTCCTCGACAGGTGGCTTTGATAGCTGGATATATACTTTTTCGCCTTTTTCGAAAACATCGATGACCCTTTCGTCTCCTATCCATCCTGAATCACAGGGCTGCCCGCCACCGGTGGGGTAGAAAGGCGCATTGTCGAGAACGACAAGCAGCTTCCCGTCTTTGTTGATTATTTCCTCCACCCGGCTTGTGCATTCTTTCATATACTGATCTTCATAATACAGCCTTTTCTTCATAATACCCATCCTCCTGTTTTTAGCAATTTCAAAAGATTTCTTCATACACATACTTTTTGTATTGAAGTGCTTCGATAACGTCAGTCAGCTCTATTTCGTCCCTGCAGCCCAAATCTGATATAGTCCTCGCAACCTTAAGTATCCTTGTATAGGAACGAGTGCTCAGGTGATATCTGTCATATATACCTTCAAGCAGTTTGGCTGCAGATGGATTCAGCCTGCAGTTTTTTTTGATCATTTTCGGGTTCATCTGCGAATTGAGGAGTATCCCTGTTCCTTCGAACCTTTTTTGCTGGATTCCTCTGGCTACTTCCACCCTTCTCTTTATTTCTTTTGACCCTTCAGCTTTAGTGAGGCACTTTATTTCATTATAAGGCACTGAGTTAACGTATGTAAACATGTCTATCCTGTCAATCAGTGGGCTCGAGAGCCTTGAAAGATACTGCTTACGTTCATAGTCAGTACAGGTGCATTCCCTGCCGCTGCCGAAATATCCGCATTGACAAGGATTCATTGCACCTACAAGCATTATATCAGCTGGATAAACGACAGTTCCAGTCGCCCTTGAAATGGATATCCTTCTGTCTTCCAGAGGCTGCCTCAGGATATCGAGCACCCTTTTTTTGAATTCCAGTATCTCGTCCAGGAAGAGTACTCCATGATGTGCAAGTGATACTTCACCAGGCATCAGTCTGTTTCCTCCCCCTATAAGCGAAACGGCCGAGGATGTATGGTGAGGTGATCTGAAAGGCCTTACTGTTATCATGCCTGAGACATCGGCTCTTCCTGATACGCTGTATATCCTGGTCACATCGAGTGACTCCTCGTAACTGAGCTCGGGAAGTATAGTCGGTATCCTCTCTGCAAGCATTGTTTTCCCTGTGCCCGGCGGTCCTGAAAGAATAAGATTATGGCCTCCTGCAGCAGCTACTTCGATTGCCCTTTTAGCACTTTCATGCCCTATTACATCATTGTAATCCAGATCCATTCTGCTGCCTGAGTTCGGGTATGCTGTAAAGGCATTTTCATGCGGAACCGACTCCCTGTGTTTTAAAAAACTGATAACCTGATTAAGACTTCTGAATGCATATACTTTGCTGCCTTTGACATAGGAGCATTCCTGGGCATTCTCGCTGGGGACTATGAAATTTTCTATTCTGTTCTCCATACCTTCCATTACAATCGGAAGCCCACCTTTTATCCTGTTCAGGGATCCGGACAGTGAAAGTTCTCCTACAAACAGATATCTGGTGCAGTCCCTGAGCTGAAGCTGTCCTGATGCAGCAAGTATACCAATGGCGATAGGAAGATCGAAATGCGTGCCTGCTTTTTTAAGGTCTGCAGGAGCCAGATTAACAACTATCCTGCAGATGGGGAACTCATATCCCGAATTCACAATCGCAGATCTAACGCGCTCCTTCGATTCCTTCACTGATGTGTCTGCAAGACCCACCATGTTAAAGCAAGGCAGCCCCCTCACAAGATCTACTTCAACGTTTATAAGTTTCCCTTCGATTCCTCTGAATACTGCAGAAATTATTTTAATAGACATTTAATCACCTCATCAAAATAATTGACAGTTTTATGGTTATTATTCATTTACAAAACAATTTAATACTGCTAAAATGAAAGAACATTAAAAATTCTGTCTATTTCAAGTGAAAGGAGATATTTTATGAGTTCTTTCAACAAAGACATTGGCAACCTGGGCGAAATAATTTCGGAGAACTTTTTAATTGACTCGGGCTATATCATCTTGGATAGGAATTTTCGATGTAAAACAGGAGAAATTGATTTGATTGCCAAGGATGGTGATTATATCTGCTTCATTGAGGTGAAGACGAGGTGCGGCAGTCTTTTCGGGAACCCTTGCGAAGCTGTCACCTATCCTAAGCAGCAGAGGATTTGCAAGACAGCCCAGATGTATATACTGAAGAAAAAACTATTCAAGTTTAACTTCAGATTTGACGTTATCGAAGTAATATTGAATAAGGAAAACGGCAGCAGTTCGATCAAGTTAATAAAGAACGCGTTTGATGCGTAAAAAAACATAAACGGCAGATCATCTGCCGTTTATCTATTACCCAATATGTTGGATAAGAAGCTCTTCCTATGTATTTCTGTGGCACCGTATCTTTTTATAGCTTCAATGTGTTCCATGGAGCCGTAGCCTGAATTTGATGCAAAGCCATAATTCGGGTAGATGGCATCATATTCCTTCATCAAACTGTCCCTGTAGACCTTTGCAACGATAGACGCACAGGCTATGCATGCGCTTTTAGAATCGCCTTTCACAGCAAATTCATTGCGTATGCCTATCCCCTTTATAGGGTAACCATCAGATATAACAAGCTGCGGTTTTATTGACAGGTTTTCAGCAGCATTTCTGAGAACTTCGTTGTTGCACCACGAGATACCTTTGAGATCAATATCTTCATTGGAGCACTGGTGAATATTGAAGCTAATTGCTTTATTTTTGATGATATCTGCAAGCTCTTCCCTTAAATTAGGTGCAAGTTTTTTTGAATCGTTTATGCCAAGGATTATATCTTTGTTCTTTGCAGAAAATATGTCCAGGATGACAGACGCTGCAACTATAGGTCCAGCAAGAGGGCCTCTGCCAACCTCGTCGACGCCGGCTACATATGAATAATCTCCATAGTTGCCGTCGAACTCGTAGAGTCTTATAACCCTGGCAAACTCAGCGTCGTAGGCGCTGAGTTGCCTTGAAAGAGATACTGCAGCACTATTCACTGCGTTCCTGCCGTCAGACTGCATGCAGCCGATCAGGTCCGCAAGTTCAGCGTTGAAGCTGCCTCGGTATTCTGATTTTATGATATCAAGAAAGCCCTTTATAGCCTTGACATTCAGACTTTCAAGATTTTCCAGGCTGCCAAGAGCTGACTGCATCTTATTCATCGCTTTCAGGTCTTTCAAACGATATATTGCCTAGTTTCCCGCCTCTCAGTTCATCCAGCAGGAGCACCGCTATCCTGTTGTAGTCTATTCTTCCACCAGACATTACTGCTCCTCTTTTTCTGCCTATCATCTCAAGATTCTCTGCCGGATCTTCGCTTAGGCTGGTTAGCTTGTATCTGGACATAAGCTTTTCGGGATAATTCTTTGCGAGAACATCCACAAGCTTTACAGAGAGTTCATCTATATCCATGATTTCGTCTTTTATTGCTCCTGTAAAAGCAAGGTTAAACTGGGTTTCATCGCTCTCCAGTTTAGGCCACAATATGCCAGGTGTATCCATGAGTTCTATGCCAAGCTTTGTTTTGATCCACTGCCTGCTTCTTGTAACACCAGGCTTGTCACCTGTTTTTGCAATAGCATTTTTCGCCATCTTGTTGATGAACGATGATTTTCCTACATTAGGTATGCCTATCACCATTACCCTGTCCACTATATTTACTATCCCTTTTGCACTCTTTCTTTCATGCTTTTCAGCCAGAAGCTCGTTTAAGAGAGGCCTGATATTCCTAAGTCCTGCCCCTGTCATGCTGTTGCAGGGTATAACCTTAATATTTGAGTTGGTCAGATGCTTTACCCACATATCCGTAACCTTGCTCTCTGCTAGGTCGGCTTTGTTCAAAAGGATGATTCTAGGCTTTGTACCGCACAATTCATCAACTTCCGGATTGGCACTGGACCTGGGTATTCTAGCATCTCTTATTTCAATCACGGCGTCAACCAGCTTAAGGTTTTCTTTTATCTCTCTCCTGGTTTTCGCCATGTGTCCTGGAAACCAATTTATTGCCATGAATATCAAACTCCTTTCAAATTAATTATTTACTGCGGCAGTCAGCAGGCTGAAATTGCTGAACGGATATACCCGCAGCACCGCCCTGCCGACCACCAGCGATGTGCTCACAAATCCTACATCAGGGTATCTGCTGTCCCTGCTGTTATTTCTGTTGTCTCCCATCACGAATATCGTGCCTTGAGGCACAGTCACTTTGCTGAAGTCGGACATTGTATCCTCGAGGATGTAATCCTCCTTCTTAGCAATATCATTTATATAGAGCGTATTATTTTTAATTTCAACCATATTGCCTTGAACTGCAACAACTCTTTTTATAAATTTCTCTTCAATGTTTGCAGGGTATTTGATCACCACAATATCGCCGGGCTCAGGCTGTCTAACATAATATGTCACCTTTTCAACAATGAGCCTGTCATTATTGTTTAGTGTAGGATTCATTGAGTATCCGTCAACCCTTACGGTCTCGAAAACGAAAGTAATTATGAGAAAAGCTGCAATTATGGCAATGACAATGGATTTCAACAATTCGAGTAATTGTTTAATCATACATAAAACTCCTTTGTAAAAAAAAAGGGACTTTATAAGCCCCGTTTTTTATCTCAGTATTTCTTTAACCTTAGCTGCTTTACCAACTCTATCTCTTAAGTAGAACAATTTAGCTCTTCTAACTTTACCTCTTCTAACAACCTCAATCTTTTCGATTGATGGTGCGTTAACAGGAAAAGTTTTTTCTACTCCTACATTGTATGCAACTCTTCTTACTGTGAAAGTTTCTCTCAAGCCGCCGTTCTGTCTCTTCAAAACGATACCTTCGAAAACCTGAACTCTTTCTCTTGTTCCTTCTTTGATCTTTACGTGAACTTTTACAGTATCACCTACATTGAATGGTGCAAGATCAGCTCTAATCTGTTCCGCTTCTATAGCTCTTATAACATCTAACATTGTGCATTCCTCCTCATGTTTTTAATTAACGTTCTTGCCTGGTTGATTCCGACAGAGGAACGTTGGTACTAGCACAAAATATATTGTAGCACAAATACCGTTGTATTACAATAATCAATCTGATTTTTAAATGAACTTATTCAGGATCTTTTTGTCTTCATCTGACAGTTCAAGTTTTTCAAACAGGTCCGGCCTTCTCTCCCTCGTTATGATTAGGGATTGGGCTCGCCTCCATTTGCGTACATTTTCGTGATGCCCTGACATGAGCACTTCAGGAACCGCAAGGCCTTCGAATACTGAAGGCCTTGTATAATGCGGATACTCCAGAGCTCCGCTGTAGAAGGATTCCTCTGTAAAGCTCTCTGAACTTGCGAGCACACCTGGTACAAGCCTCAGTATGCTGTCTACAACAGGTATACAGGCCATTTCCCCTCCGGTAAGGACGAAGTCGCCAAGGGACACCTCCAAATCTATATGCTTGTATATCCTTTCGTCTATGCCCTCGTAATGGCCGCATAGGAATACCAGCTCTTCCTCATTGGAAAGCTCCTTGGCCATTTCCTGGTTAAAGGTCTTTCCCCTGGGTCCGAGAAAAATGATCTTCCCTCTGTTTTGGTCCTTGACCTTGCGGATGCAATCCACAACAGGCTGGGCTGCCATGACCATACCCGCACCTCCGCCGTAGGGGTAGTCGTCTACCTTCCTGTGCTTATCCTTTGTGTAATCCCTTATATTCCATGTATTTATGGATACAATTTCTTTTTCCTTTGCCTTGCCTATGATGCTTTGATTGAATATATCGAACATTTCCGGAAAGAGAGTGAGTATATCAACCCTTACTGCCATGATTCCACCGGCTTAATCACAATTTTTTTGTTTTTCACGTCCACTTCCAGAACTATATCTTTAAGTGCAGGAATAAGGAGCTCTTTCCCATCTTTTATCCAGTAAACATCATTGCTGCCGGTTTTGATGACATCGGATATCGCCCCGAGGTTTCTGCCGTCCGTGTCGAATACGCTGCAGCCTATGAGGTCTGCAATGAAGTAGCTGCCCTCTGACAATTCGACTGCATCCTCCCTCTTAACTTCAACATATTTTTTGAAATGTTTCTGGGCTTCCTCGATGCTGTCAATGCCCTCAAGCTTCAAGATAACCCTGTCAGTCTGGAGTTTGCACCAGACTACTTTTTTTTCAGCGCCTTCTATGAACACTTTCTCAAGCTTCCTGAAACGCCTTATATCGTCGGTCAGAGGGAAAACCTTAAGTTCTCCGTGTAATCCATGTGCATTTATTATTACTCCAACGGCAAGAAAATCATTCATACTTCAACTCTCCATTCCATAGTTTATTTCTGTGAAATTCTCAAAAAAAAGAGCCAGGAAGCACCTGACTCTTAGATGATCTCTACAACAACTCTTTTGTTTTCTTTAATAGCTGCTGCTTTCACAACGGTACGGATGGCCTTGGCTATCCTACCCTGTTTTCCAATTACTTTTCCCATGTCCTCTGGTGCAACTCTAAGTTCAATTATAACGGATTGGTCTCCGTTAACTTCATTAACTTGAACTTTTTCCGGGTTATCAACTAATGACTTAGCGATAGTTTCAACTAATTCTTTCACTTAATACACCCCTAGTCTCTTATTTTAAAGCTATTATTTTATTCCAGCTTTAACAAATAATCTTTTAACTACCTCAGTAGGCTGAGCACCTTTTTTTACCCATTCAGTTGCCTTTTCTGCATCAATCTTGATTACTGCAGGCTCTGTCAACGGATTGTAGTAACCTAATTCTTCAATAAATCTTCCGTCTCTTGGGCATCTTGAATCTGCAACAATTACTCTGTAAAAAGGTGATTTATGAGCACCCATTCTTTTTAATCTAATTTTAACTGCCATTGTTGTTACCTCCTAAAAATATTAATTTATTTTGTATTATTAAAATGGTAGTTTTCCAAACATACCTTTTTTATAACCCTTTTGCATTCCCTTCATCTGTTTCATCATCTTCTTCATGGATTCGAATTCCTTCATCAGCTTGTTTATATCCTGAATAGTAGTACCGGAGCCTGCTGCGATTCTCTTTTTCCTTGAAGGCATTGAACTGATAAGATTAGGATTGCGTCTTTCCTTTAATGTCATGGAATTAATGATTGCCTCGATCCTATTCAGTTCCTTCTCGCTTTGTTCAACGTCCATGTTTTTGATCTCCTTGGTATTTGCACCAGGTATCATCTCCAGAATCTTGTTCAATGGTCCCAGATTTTTCATCTGCTGCATTGATGTTAGGAAGTCCTCAAAGTTGAACTCCTGGCTCATCATTCTGTCACTAAGCTTTTTTGCTTCGTCCTGGTCGATGTTCTGCTGCGCTTTCTCTATAAGAGACAGCACATCTCCCATGCCCAGAATCCTTGATGCCATCCTGTCAGGGTAGAAAGTCTCCAGGTCGCTCATCTTTTCGCCTACACCAGCGAATTTGATAGGCTTCCCTGTTATTGCCTTGATTGACAAGGCCGCTCCGCCTCTTGTGTCACCGTCAAGCTTAGTCAGGATTACCCCTGTTAAGTCAAGCTGGCTGTTAAAGCTTTCAGCTACATTGACAGCATCCTGTCCCGTCATCGAGTCTACTACAAGAAGTATTTCGCTCGGGTTGACGCTTTCCTTGACATCCTTGAGCTCATTCATGAGCTCTTCATCTATATGAAGCCGGCCTGCAGTATCTATTATTACTACGTTCTGGCCGTTGTTCCTTGCATATTCTATAGCACCTTTTGATATGTCGACAGGACTTACCTTGTCACCCATTTCAAACACAGGCACATCTATCTGCTTTCCAACAACCTGAAGCTGTTTAATTGCAGCAGGCCTATATATGTCGCAGGCTACAAGCAGAGGTTTCTTGTTCTTCTTTCTTAGCTGAAGAGCAAGCTTGCCGCACATTGTTGTTTTACCCGCACCCTGCAGACCAACAAGCATTATCACAGTGATTCCGCTTGAGGAGTAGGAAATGGTGCTTTCATTGCCGCCCATAAGACCGGTCAGCTCGTCGTTAACAATTTTGATTACCTGCTGCCCTGGAGTAAGGCTGTTTAAAACTTCAGAACCCATACACTTTTCGCTTACAGATTTAACGAAGTCTTTTACCACTTTATAATTTACGTCTGCTTCAAGAAGTGCAAGCTTAACTTCGCGCATGGCACCTTTTATATCTGTTTCACTTAACTTACCCTTGCCTTTAAGCTTCTTAAGAGTTTCCTGAAGCTTTGATGCCAAACTTTCAAATGCCATTTCGCACCTCCTATAGATTCTCTATGATAAACTCTCTGATTTTTGATATTCTTGACAAGCTCCCAACTTCAGTATCCAGGTTGTCGACCATCTTGAGTAGTTCACTTTTAGAATTTGACCTGCTGCTTTCTTTTTCCATTAGGTTTAGCTTCGACTCATATTCAAGGAGCATTTTGTGGCACCTCTTTATTATGTCGAATACTGCCTGCCTGCTGGTATCCATGTTTTCAGCGATTTCTGCAAGGGACAGATCATCATTGTAGTAAAGATTAAGAATATCCCTCTGTTTATCCGTTAGAAGCGTACCATACAGATCAATAAGCATGGACATTTTAAATCTATCTTCCATAATAAACTCCTAAAAATTCGCGAAATGAATTATCCAACATGGTTTATAATATCAGAACATAAAAGCGGTGTCAAGCAATTTTACTTAACACCGCCGGAATTCCTTAAATAAAATATTAGAATAATGCTTCTGCGAAGGTGACAGGATCGAATTCCTGAAGATCATCTATGCCCTCGCCCACCCCTATGAGGCTGACCGGTATCCCAAGCTGATGCTTGATTGAGATTATAATGCCGCCTTTTGCCGTCCCATCGAGTTTTGTGAGCACTATTCCGTCGATGGTGCATACCTCCATGAACTGCCTTGCCTGTTCAACTGCATTTTGACCGGTAGTTGAGTCCAGCACAAGAAGTGTCTTCCTTTCAGCTTCAGGAAATTCCCTTTCGACTACCCTGTTGATCTTTCCCAGTTCATCCATGAGATTTTTCTTGTTGTGAAGCCTTCCAGCCGTATCACATATGAGGACATCTGCCTTTCTAGCCTTGGCAGCCTGTATGGAATCGAACACAACCGCGGCAGGATCCGAACCTTCCTGATGCTTTACGATATCTACGCCAGCCCTGCTGCTCCATATTTCAAGCTGATCGATGGCAGCAGCCCTGAAAGTGTCGGCTGCTGCAAGAAGGACTTTATAACCCCTGGCTCTAAGCTGGGCTGAAATTTTGCCTATGGAGGTTGTCTTTCCGACTCCGTTAACTCCGATGACTAGAATAACCTGCGGTGTTTTTTCTGGTACTATGCTGCCTTTTTCACTGCCCAGCATGTCTATTATGACTTCCTTGAGGCACTGTCTAAGATTAGCGGGATCTTTAATCTTTTTTTCCCTGACTTTAGACTTAAGCCTGTCGATTATTTCGAGGGAGGTTTCGACTCCTATATCTGCAGTTATAAGGATTTCTTCAATTTCTTCGTACAGGTCTTCATCGATATAAAGGGCTCCTGTCAGGGCTGACGATATCCTGTCTGTAAAATTGTCCTTGGTTTTCGTAAGTCCTGTTTTTAGCTTTTCAAAAAAACTGCCTATCATATTTCATCTCTCCTTAACTCGTTTGTTTATTGAAGTCTACTGAAACTACTTTGGATACGCCTTTCTCCTCCATTGTTATTCCATAAAGTGCATCGCTGACCTCCATTGTTCCCTTCCTGTGCGTAATTACAATAAACTGCGTGTTTTTCGAAAACTTTTTGAGGAATTCGGCATATCTGCCAACATTGGCGTCATCAAGTGCCGCTTCGATCTCATCCAGTATGCAGAAAGGGGTAGGTTTCATCTTGAGTATTGCAAAGAGCAGCGCAATTGCTGAAAGGCCCTTTTCTCCTCCTGACAGCAGATTTATGTTCTGAAGCTTTTTCCCTGGTGGCTGCACCTCTATGTCGATATTTCCTGTCAGCTCGTCTCCTTCAGATATTTTCAGGTCGGCGCTTCCGCCTTTAAACAGTTCTACGAATGTTTTATTGAACAGCTTTCTTATGAGCACAAAGTGCTCTCTGAATACGATCCTCATTTTTTTTATCATTTCGTCAATCAGGCTTATCAGTTCTTCCTTTGAACTGTTCAAATCGTCACGCTGTGCGGTCAGGAATGATATTTTCCCCTTGATCTCCTTGTATTCTTCGATGGAAGCAAGGTTAACAACCCCGAGCTTTGATATTTCGCTTTTAAGGCTGTTTATCTCTCCCTTGAATTCGTTCATATTCTTTACTTCGCATCTGCTTGAGACAGCTTCTGCGTAGGTCAGACCAAGCTCTTCATTGAGTTTAACCAGGTGCATTTCTTTTTCGGTTTCATGTTTACCCTGAAACACTTCAAGCCTGTGGATCTCATTTTCTTTCCTGGATATGACCTCACTCAGATCCTGAGCTTCATCGTTTAATGCAGTTATCTCCTGTTTCAGCTTTATCCTAACTGCGTTAATCTCTTCCATGTTAGCCTGAAGCGCATTTATGTCTGTTTTGCTTTCTGACAGAAGCAGATTGTTTTCTTCAATCCTTTTCATGCACTGATCAAGATTAGCGGCCGCCGCTCCGTTCTCGGCAAGAATTTCCTCTTTTCTGGCTTCTAGGTCTGTCAGCTCTTCATGAAGCCTCGACATATTTGCAGCAATATTCCTGATCTCTTCGTCGGCTTTGGCTTTTTCTACCTTGAGGCTAAATACGATTTCCTTCTGAGACTTAACAAAATCGGATTTGATTTTCATATCGTCTTCAATCGAAAGGATTTCGACCTTTCCATAATCCTTCTTGGTCAACTCCTCTGCGAGAGTTGCCCTGAGTGTTTCTAGCTTGTTACTATATTCCAGGATATCCGCATTCACTCTCTCAGTCTCAGCATCTGATGAGGAGAGTCTGCCTCTAAGGCGAACCAAGTCATCTGTAAGCGCAGTTACTTTACCCCTGATTTTAGTTATCTCGATCTTCCTGTTATGTATATCTTCTTTCAGTCGGTTGCTTCTCTCGTTCAGTTCAAGGCTTTCACGACTCAAGTCTTCAAGCTTGCTGCTCAGCTTGTTTATTGCTTCTGTGTTCTCAGTTAATCTGCTGCCCAGCTCCTCGATTTCCCTTCTTCTTCCGATTACATTCGTGCTTTTGTGAAAGGTGCTTCCGCCTGTCAGTGAACCGCTTGGGTTTACCACATCTCCAACTAGTGTAACTATCCTGTAGGTATATCCTGATGATGCTGCGATTTTAAGCGCTGTATCCATGTCGGTGCATATAAGCGTCCTTCCAAGAAGGTAGCACAGGGCATTTTCAAACACCAGATCATATTTTATCAGCCTGCTTGCGACGCCTATATAACCGTTTATTCCTGAAAGCACGTCAAGATTTCCGGTTGTCTTTGGCTTTATTGTATTCAGGGGTAGGAATGTCGCTCTGCCGATGCTGTTGGCTTTCAGATAGCCTATAAGTGCTTTGGCAATCCCCGTATCCTTTGTTATGACATCAGAAATGCTTCCGCCCAGTGCTATTTCGATAGCCGTCTCGTGTTCCCTTGACACTTCGATGACATCACCTAAGAGGAAACATTCATCTTTCTTGACAGATGTTTTTCCGTCCTCGATATCCTGGAAAAGGGTTTTGACAGCCCTGTTGTATCCTTCATGCTTCTTGTCAAGATTGATCAGCATGGATTTATTCGCTTCAAGGCTGCTCTGGTTCTTGTTCAGCTTTTTGAGCAGGTTATCATTTTCCATTATGAGGCTGCTTGTTTTTGCTGCGTTTTCCCTGTTGGAAGTAATCTGATTTTCAAGTTCCTCAATCTCGAAATTGATTTTTGCAGCTGCCCCTTCAAGCTCTGATTTTGTTTTCAGGTTAATCCCGATGGAATTTTCCAGGCTTTCGGCTGCAGCTTCAAGATTGACTATTTTAGACTTGTATGCGCCAAGGCTGCTTTCGGCAAGAGAGATTTCATTCCTTATATCCGAGATTTTCTGGAGCATGTCCATGTGTCTGTCCCTTAGCTCTTTTTGCTCCTGCGTGGAGGTATCGATTTCACCTTCAGCTTTAAGGATCAGTTTTTCCATGCTCTCAACGTCCGAGTTCCATTGGTTGCATTCTGACTGTTTTGACTTAAGCGTTTCAGCCAGCCTGTCATTTTCCTTTGCAGCGATAGACCTCTTGAGTCTGATATTTTCAAGCTCCCTGCTGTTTTTGACCTTCCTTGCTTCAAGGTTGACCATCTTTTCGCTTTCAAGTGCATTGTCTGATTCAAGCTTCTGGCATACAGCCTTCGCTTCGTAGATCCTCCTGTTGTTCTCTTCCAGGCTGTTCTCATGCTTTTCCAGTGACCCTGTTAAAAGCTTCCTATTCTCTGCTTTTGCACCATCGCTGAACTTAAGATTATCTAATTCATCAGCCATTGCTTCTAGCTTTCCGCATATGTTCAATATATTTTTATCGTTCAGCTCTATACTCGTTACAAGAACACTGACTTCCCTGGTCTTTAATTTTTCAGAGAGGTCGATGAACTTTTCCGCTTTTATGGAATCCTCTTCGAGGGGTCCCAGCCTCTCCACATACGTGTTTAGGATATCGTCTATCCTAAACAGATTCTGATTCGTGTTTGCCAGCTTTTTCTCAGCCTCTTCTTTTCTTGACCTGAATTTAACTATACCGGCAGCTTCCTCAAGCAGGCCCCTTTTATCATCCTGCTTGCCGCTCAGTATTGCCTCGATCTTTCCCTGTCCTATTATAGAGTAGCCTTCACGGCCTATTCCTGTGTCCATGAAAAGCTCCTGGATGTCCTTGAGCCTGCATCTTGTATTATTGATGAAGTAATCGCTTTCGCCTGACCTGTAAAGACGCCTTGATATCGTCACATCGGAATAGTCGAGCGGCAGAAGGTTGTCAGTATTGTCGAGCATTAGCGAAACCTGTGACAGCCCAACAGGCCTCCTGTACTGGGTTCCCGCAAATATGACATCCTCCATTTTGCCTCCCCTTAAGGTCTTGACACTCTGCTCTCCGAGAACCCATCTGACAGCATCGGATACATTGCTTTTTCCGCTGCCGTTGGGACCGACGATCGAAGTGATGCCGTCTTTGAACATTATTTCTGTCTTGTCTGCAAAGGATTTAAAACCCTTTATTTCGATAGCTTTCAAAAACATTTACGAAACACTCCTTACATGCTGAAAAGCATAGGCAGCAATCCTATTATAAAAGTAAATACTACAAAGCCTACGACTAACCTTGTCATTTTCTTTCTGCTTTCATTTTTCATAATTCAATCTCACCTCTTGCTATTTTTAATATATTGTATTTTTCAAACATGTAGTCCTTTAGCGACAATCTCTCAGAGCCGCCAGCTGTTTCCAGGACGAGCTCGCCCCTGATAAGGTCTTTGTCGGCAGCAACCTTTATTATTTTTACATTCAGCCGTTCTTTCATCCCGTTAAAGAATTCTTTCCTGTTTGCATACAGCTTCGACATGTCTTTATCGTTTATGCTTATAATTATATTGTCAGCATGTTTTCCTGTAAGCGATTCCCTTATCATGTCGCTGTATAGGCTTCCTTCCACCAGCTCCCTGAAGGCAGGATGGAAAGGTCCGGCCACTATGTCACCGCCCTCATTTATTTCTTCTGTAGGCTGAAGGCCTATCCTTATTACGTTTATTCCTTCTGATACAAGCATGCTGTATATGATCTTTGAGATCCCCACTGCTTCCTTCATTGTATACGGGGTGTATTCCCCCTGGTTGTATAGCTTCTCCATGGGAGTATCCTTTATAGTAAGCGCTGGGTATATCCTGCAAATGTCCGGCCTCAGCTTGATAACTTGTTCCGTAGTCCTTATGTCCTTCAGGAAATTGTCTCCCGGCAGTCCGAGCATTATCTGATGCCCCAGCATGAATCCGTATTCTTTTATAAGCCTGGAGGCATCCGCTGCCTGCTGGGCAGTGTGTCCCCTGCCTGATTTAAGCAGAACCTCTTCGTCCATGGACTGTATCCCCAGCTCGATTACGTCAACCGAATAATCCTTCAGGTTTTTAAGTATCTGGTCGTCAATATAGTCAGGCCTGGTTGACAAGTGGATGAAATTGATCATGCCCTTTTCCTTGTATTCTTTGGCAACTGCCAGTAGTTCCTTCTGTTTGTCCAGGCTGATCGCAGTGAAGGTCCCTCCGAAAAAAGAGACCTCTATTATGGAATTCTTCTTAATTATAGTATTGAGATATGCTTCGATGGTCTCCCTCACATAAGCCTCATCAACTGGCTTCTCCTGGCCTGTGATTGAGTCCTGGTTGCAGAAAACACAGTCGTGTGGGCAGCCTTCGTGAGGTACAAATATAGGTATGATGTAATGCGATTTACTCATGCTTAAACTTTGCCTCCATTCTTTCAATGGCTTCCTGAGCAGCAGACTGCTCAGCCTCTTTCTTGCTGTGCCCTACTCCGTAACCCATAGACTCCGAATTAATTAAGACCTTACAGAAGAATTTTCTTCTGTGGGCAGGCCCTTCCTCCTTCATTATTTCATAATTGATATCAATATTTCCGTTCTTCTGCAGTTTTTCCTGAAGTTTAGTTTTGAAATCTACGATTATCTCATTCCTCGCAGCCTTCATTATAGTTTCTTCGAAGTTCCTAAGTATAAACTCTCTGGCCGCCTCCATCCCGTTATCAAGGTATATGGAGGCGATTACTGCCTCCACAGCGTCTGCAAGTATAGAAGTTCTTTCCCTTCCGCCAGTCAGCTCTTCCCCTCGGCTCATGAAAAGGTATTTCCCCAAATCCCAGCTCTTTGCGATATTGAAGAGGGAAGCTTCACATACTATCAGTGCCCTCATCCTTGTAAGTTCGCCCTCCGGCATTCCCTTGAACCTGCTGAACAGGTACTCTGTGATACACAGCTGCAGCACGGAATCACCCAAAAACTCCAGTCTTTCGTTGTATTTTATGCCTTTTTTCCCGTTTGCGAAGGAGCTGTGGGTTAAAGCTGTCCTGAAAAGTTCCAGGGATTTGAAACTCAGGCCCAGGTTTTCCTCCAGTTCCTTAATCATTATACCATCTGATTTCATATGTTCTCCTTGGCAGTTCATTATTCAATCTATGAGAACACAAATTCAATAATAAACTGGATTTTTTACAAATTTAAAGCCCCGTATAAAACGGGACTTTGTGATTATTCTTCAACATGTTTTCTTATGTAGTTAACTACATAAGAAAACATGTTGAAGAATA
>Ga0209540_10001049_pt1 | contig 22246 bp, 16 predicted proteins | sample BarGraIncu01121A_FD_184501 | JGI IMG/M metagenome (GOLD analysis project Ga0209540, IMG submission 184501) | Arctic peat soil microbial communities from Barrow, Alaska - Barrow Graham LP Incubations 011-21A (SPAdes) (version 2) | ecosystem: Environmental > Terrestrial > Soil > Wetlands > Peat... | reverse complement strand
TAGGCAGGGTCTACTCTTGTGCTATTTCAGAAGTTGAAACAATATTCCCGGCCTACTCTTCGGATGACAGAACTCGTTCTTTTCTCAAAGTACAGGATGGATGTGATTATCACTGTTCCTATTGTACCATACCTCTTGCCAGGGGAAAGAGCAGAAACCACCCGATTGCTTTTATAACCAAAGAGGCCCATGAGATTGCATCAAAAGGGATAAAAGAGATTGTGTTGACAGGCGTTAATACAGGAGACTTCGGAAAGAGCACAGGGGAGAAGTTTGCAGACCTTTTGAAGGAGTTGGATAAGGTTGAAGGTATTGAAAGGTACCGGATTTCATCTATTGAACCAAATCTGTTAACAGAAGAAATTATCCGGTGGATGTCGCAGAGTAAAAAATTCTTACCTCATTTGCACATACCTCTTCAATCCGGGTCAGATGCTGTTCTTGTCAGAATGAAGCGTCGGTATAATCGTGAGCTTTTCCGTCAGAGGATTGAGACTATCAGAAAATATATGCCAGATGCTTTTATCGGGGTAGATGTTATTGCGGGCTTTCCGGGAGAGACCCAAGATGAGTTTCTGGATACTTTTAATTTTCTTGAAAGAATTAAACCATCGTTTCTGCATATTTTTCCCTATTCAAAGCGAATAAATACGCCTGCCGCAGAATTTGAACATCAGGTCAAGGACTCCGACAAAACTGACAGAGTTAACAGATTGACTGAGCTTTCTGACAAACTGCATCTGGAGTTTGCGGAGGCTAACAAAGGAAGAGTTGAACAGGTGCTTTTCGAAAGTACTCAAAAGGGGGGAAAAATGTTCGGCTACACCAGAAATTACATTAGAGTAGAGCGGCCATACAAAAGAGAGACGATAGGGGAGATAGTTGAAGTTACTATCTGATTAATTTGGTCTCCTTTTCGGCAGCCTTTTTGGCCCTTTTTCTTTTACTCATAAAGATGTTGTTGAAGAGTTCCCGGAAAGAACTGAACTCTTCCTGGTAGACCAAACCGACACCATTTCGCTGACTATTGTCCAGGTAATTGGAGAACTTGTCGGCTGAGTGTGAAAAAGCCTTTGCCCGGAACCTTCCCTTCTCATCCAGTTTGACCTCCACATCCAGATCGCCAGCTAACGATTCTGATTTATTCAAATACTTGGAACTGCCAATATTCCCATTTACAATGACCTTGTTGTTAAATAGTTGTGCAGATACAGCCGCATCAAATATATTTCTGCCATTTTGCACCGGTTGGTAGTTAAAACTTAAATCTAAAGGTATGGCCAATTGCGTAAATATATTGTTGATTTGATTTGATAATACCTCTGTAGCATTTGAATACAGTAAGGTTGAGTTATTGACTATACTAGACTGAATATCCGGAATAAAACTGCCGGAAACGAGTATAGACATTACCTGTTTAACAACTTTATCATCTGTGTTGAGAGCTGCATCTACCCTTGACTTTGTAATCGGATCCAAATCCGGTATATCTATTCCGAAGCTTAGATTCGGATTCATCAAAGCTCCGGACATTCTAATCATACAATCTACATTACGCCGGTTACCAACAGAACTTGTATCTGATATCAAAGTATTTATGGAGGCTTTTGTTCTATAATTCGCTGTCAGATTAATGTAGGTTTTAAAGATATCTCCGTTGAACACTATGTTACCTCCCTGTTGTATAGTGAAATCTCTGTTAAAGAGCCCTTGTAATACAAATTTATAATGTCCCCTGTCAATTAAATAATCACCAAATATGCTAAAAATATCCTTGGAAGGATTAATATCCAGTCTTACAAGTCCGCTTCCATAACCTGTTATGATATCGCCGACAGATTTATCTATCTCGATCAGCATTGCTGCCTCAGGATTAATATTTATTTTTAATTTAACAGCCAGTTCTGTACTCTTTCTCACCTTTTTTTCGCTCGTTACATCTATGTACTCATCATCAACGTAGTACTTTTCGACAGGAGCCTCAACGAAGCTTAGCAGATCTGAACTTGTTGCCTCAGATGTAGATGGGAGTGGTATATGAATCTCAGTATTCCTGTTTGTTGTTGCCGATATGTCCATCATGATTTTTTGGAGAGGTCCGGAAATATTCAATGTTCCGGTTCCAAATGCAGCTCCGTAAAACGATGAGTTGTCGCTTTCTTTTGTATTTAAACACTCTAAATTTGTGAAATTTACGGTAGTATTAAATCTTAGATCAGTGAAATATTTATAATAAAGACCCCCGTTTACACGACCAATATTGCCGAACCGATCTTTAATAATTGCATTATTAACACTTAATCCGTTCTCGGTGAGAAGAACAGGCCCACTTAACGTGTATTGAACCTTTGTGAAATTTACAGTAAATGTAAGATCATTAAAAACAACGTTATTACTTGTCAAAGAGAGCTTATCAATTGGCCCTTGCAGTTGTAAATCTCCTGTTAAACCCCCGCTGCTTTTAGAGATAATATCGCTAAGAAAAGGTTCAAAATAGCTTACATTCATGTTGTTAAACCTCCCTTTGAAATCCAGATAGCTGCCTTTTGGTCTGTATATACCGGTTACATCAAATGGCATACTTCCACCCAGATTATTCTTAATTGAGACGTTAAAATACCTGTTTACATTGTTCCATTTACTTATTAGTTCAAGGTCTCCGACCCCCTTACCTGCGACAACGACACCCTTCCCGGTTAAGTTAAGTATTATTTGAGGTTCTTTATAAAAATCTATAAGTGTGGCTACACCGGAAAAATACCCACCCAGATTAAAATGATAGCGTGTAAAGATATTCAGAGGCGATATGTCGAAATTCTTAATGTTCAAGTTTAGAGAGTCACTCTTATTTGCAGAGATTATTCCATCAATAAATAGCTCCTGATCTCTGTTGGATAGTTTAACATTGTTAAATTGGTAGGTGCTGTCCTGAATCTGAATTTCGGACTTAGCAAAACTCCATTGTTGATTGTTAAGCATCAACTCAGAAGGGTTAATTACAACATCAAACAGCGGGGAGTTTTTATTCTTGACTCTGGATATCAGTACATCAGACGAGAAGTGCATGAAGTTTTTCATGTCTCCTTTCTTTGAATAATCACTTTTAATAGCAACTCGGTTATTTCTGACATCAATATTTATTTTACTACTGTCCAGATCGATGCCGGCAAGTCTGATACGGTCGGAATTTATTGTAGAGGATAAGTTACTCTCAGATGATTTGATTTTTAAAAGCATATTATTTGAATAGTTCTGTCTGAACCCTATCCTGTTGGCCTTAAGTTCAAAGTCAAGTTGATTGTTCTCACCGATTTCAACCTTTAAACTACTTTTATTTGATATAAAAAAACCTGGCAATATCAATTCACTAATTGCCTTGGTGTCGTAGAAGTTGACATTAAATTTATAATTCTTAGGCTTGTCTTCATATTGAACATCTTCTCTTTTTTTGATTAGAGCCGGAACATGTTTGTATACTGTTGTATTAAGAACTTTATCAATGAAATTTGTAAAGAAGTCGTTACCCGTATACGAAGCCTCTGCAAAGGAAGATTTAAGAGTGATATTGAAGTTATTTTGATTTGATGCAGACTGAATAGCTATGTCCCCGATTGAATAATCCCCGTGACTGTTTTTAAAATCCAGAGATTTGACATTGATATTACCAACAATATCTCCTTTTTGACTTTGAGTAAAATTAGCAAGTGTTTTGAAGCTGACAGTTGAAACACTGTCTCTATTATCTAGTTTTAGGTCTGCTAAATCTGCATAAGCAACATCTGCGTAAAAGTCGTAGTAAGAGTCAGTTTTTGTAGACAAACCAAAGATACCCTGGAAGATAAAATCCAAGTTCGGATCATGACATATAATTTTGCCGTTGAAAACCTTGTTCACATAACTTCCAACAGAATGAATATTACTGAAAGAATAATTGTGGAACTCAAGTTTTTTGATAAACAGACTGTCTATATAAAAATTACTGCCTCCCAACTCCTCGTCTCTCAAAAGAGCAGACATTGTGCTATTTAGAGTAAGCTCTCCGATGGACTTACTGTTTATCAATAATCCCACATTAAAGTTATCGGTTCTGAGATTTCCCTGTAAATCCAGACCATTCTCTTTTTTATTCTGTCTTAAAAGTATATCCATATAGATATTGCCGATGTCTGATGTGAGATTGCCGTTTGCAACGAAATCATTCAATAATCCTGCAAGTCTGCCTTTGAAGTTGTATTTGGTCAACGGTGAGAGATCTGTAATTGCTTTTATAGGTTTACTGCTATTTATAGAAGAGATTATCTCGGCAATATCCAAGGTGGTGGTCGAACTGTTGTTTATGTCTATAAAAGCCATGGTTTCATCTGTCTTCGGTAGCCCGGAAATTCTTGCATCCAGATCTATAGAGGAGAGCCCGGATTTCGATGTTATCTTAAGACCTTCTGATTTCAGGTTGGTTACAGTTCCTGAGATTAACCCGGAAGCATAAAAAGCGAGTCTGTTATTGACAAGTGTAGGAGCAATTTTCCATAGTGTTATAAAATTCAGATATGAATTATCCAGGTCAATCTCCATTTTAATCTTAGTGAGATATTCCCGAAAATCAAGAATGCTTTTATAATACGCGCATAAATACTTTGCTTTCAACTCTGTATTTCCGTCAAAGATATAAAGATCATTTAGCCGGACTTCTTTTGCACTAAGTTTGAGCTTGGCATTCATGCTCTTTACGATAAAACCGCTCTTTTCTACAAACCGGATGTTGTTAATATCTGCCAACAGAGTGTCCTTATCTAATCGGACATTTTTAATATCCACATCTATGTTGCTCAAAGAGAGATCAGCAAAGTTTACAAAACCCTTACCATAGTTTACAGCTTTAGAAGTCACGCTCTTATAGGTAAACCTAAAATTGTTCAACTTGATCTCATTTGCAGTCAGATTGATAGGGGGCGCTGTTGTGTCGCCAGGCACTTTTTTCCCGACGAACTTAAATATCCTCGCCAAATTTGATAAATTGTTCTTTTCTATCACCAAATTAAAAACACCATCGTAAAATCCTATTTTTTTAAAACTGAACTTCCGTGAGAAAAGATCCTTTGCAGAGAAGCTTATAGATAACTTTTTACAATTCAACAATGTGTCCTTCTGATTGTACATAATATAGACATCATTAAGAATAAGTTTATTAAAAAAGAGATAGTATACCTTACCGATAGATACTTCTGTGTTAAGTTTTTTGGATAAAATGGCTGTTGCTCTCTTTGCAACCCAAGTCTGGAGTGACGGATACTGCAAAACAATATACGCTCCTATTGGCAGCATTGCAACAATAAAGAGAATTGCTATTATTATTTTCTTAAAAATCTTAATAGGCAAAAGTTTAAAAGTCAAATTTAATCAAATTAGTGGAGCTATTTGTTAAAAAAGAGCCATTTTTGCAAAAGATATTTTAATATGAAAATTACAATACTTGGAATAGAGTCGTCGTGTGATGACACATCTGCATCGGTAATAAGAGATGAGGTATTACTCTCGAACGTCATGGCTAATCAGGATGTGCACAGTAAATATGGAGGGGTTGTTCCCGAGTTGGCTTCGAGAGCTCACCAGCAGAATATTTTACCTGTTGTTGACAGGGCTCTTAAGTTAGCCGAAGTTGATTTAAGGGATATTGACGCAATAGCTTTTACAAGAGGCCCCGGACTTTTGGGTTCTCTTCTTGTCGGTACTTCTTTTGCCAAAGGACTTTCACTCTCTCTGAAAAAACCTTTGATTGATGTAAACCATCTTCAGGGACATATTCTTTCTCACTTCATAAAGGAGCCACAGAAGGAGAGTACCCATCCAAACTTCCCCTTCTTGTGTTTACTGGTCTCCGGGGGACATACCCAAATTGTGCGGGTAGATGATTATCTTAAGTTCGAAATCATTGGGCAGACAATAGATGATGCTGTAGGTGAGGCATTTGATAAGTGTGCGAAAATTATGGACCTGGGATATCCGGGTGGGCCAATTGTAGACAAACTTGCAAAAGAAGGGAATCCGAAAGCCTTTAAATTTTCAAAACCAAGAATAGCAGATTACAACTATAGTTTCAGTGGGGTTAAGACATCATTGCTCTATTTTTTGAGGGACAGCATTAAGGAGGATCCTGATTTCGTAGGGAATAATCTTAATGATTTGTGTGCCTCTTTCCAACACACTTTGATTGAGATACTTATGGATAAACTGCTTCTGGCAGTTAAAAAAACAGGGATAAAAGAGGTTGCAATAGCAGGAGGAGTCTCTGCTAATTCAGGATTGAGGGAGAGGATTCTCCTTGAGGGTAAGATACGAGGATGGAACACCTATGTTCCTGAATTTAAATTTACTACCGACAATGCTGCAATGATTGCAATAACAGGATATTATAAATTCAGATCCGGTTATACCTGTAACTTGGATGTAACTCCCATTTCCAGGATTCTTGATTATGCGTGAATTTGAAATAACTACTCCGATTAATGTTGAGATAACTCAAAATGAGCTCGTAGATGCTGCTGCCAAAGCTATGGGCGTTACTCCCAAATCGATTGGAGAGGTAAAAATTATAAGAAGGTCACTTGATGCCAGAGGTAAAGATACATTATACCGGTTAAGGGTAGAGGGGTATCTTTCTTCTGAGAAACCGGTCAGCAAATATGTAAAGATCGACTATAAAAATGTTGAGAAAGGAAAGCCGGTGATTGTAGTAGGAGCCGGGCCTGCCGGCCTTTTTGCCTCGTTGAAGCTTCTTGAGAGAGGTTTTAAACCGATAATTCTGGAAAGAGGAAAGGATGTTCACAGCAGAAAATACGATATTGCTAAGCTGAATAAAGAACAGATAGTAAATCCCGATTCGAATTACTGCTTTGGAGAAGGGGGTGCTGGTACTTTTTCCGACGGCAAATTGTACACAAGATCCAGTAAAAGGGGTGATATTTTTGAAGTTTTGAATCAGTTGGTCCTTTTTGGAGCAGACAATGACATACTTATAGATGCGCATCCTCATATCGGGTCCGACAGACTACCGGGAATAATCGAAAACATACGGAAACACATTATTGAACACGGAGGAGAATATCATTTTGATACCAGAGTCGAAGATCTGATTTTGGATGGTGACACTGTAAAAGGAGTAAGATGCACAGGAGGGGAGGAGTACTCGGGGATATCTGTCATTTTGGCAACCGGTCACTCTGCAAGAGATATTTACAGATTGTTTGCAACCAGAGGTTGGACCGTTGAGGCAAAGGGATTTGCCATGGGAATAAGGGTCGAGCATCCACAATCACTAATAAACCGTATTCAATACCATGGCAAATATCAGCCATTTATGCCAACGGCCGAATATAGTCTGGTAGCTCAGATTGAGAACAGAGGTGTATTTTCTTTTTGTATGTGTCCGGGAGGAGTTCTTGTTCCTGCTTCCACTATGCCAGGAGAGTTGGTTTTAAACGGAATGTCAAACTCTCAGAGAAATTCAAAATGGGCAAATTCCGGTATTGTTGTTTCTGTTGAACCATCTGACATTCCTGATTATGAAAAATTCGGTGTTCTGGCACAGATGGAGTTTCAAAGTGCAGTGGAGAGAGCAGCATTTGAGTTTGGAGGAGGTAATCTTAATGCTCCTGCTCAAAGAATGACAGATTTTCTTAAAGGAAGAGTATCTGTTAACCTGCCGCAATCTTCGTATGTTCCGGGAACACTATCTGCCCCACTGGATGAAATATTGCCAAAGTTTATTACCAGCCGTTTAAAGCAGGCAATGTTGGTTTTTGATAAAAAAATGCATGGTTTTATCACTTCAGATGCCCTGATGCTTGCCGTTGAGTCAAGAACCTCGTCTCCAGTAAGGATTCCAAGGGATCCGGACAGCAACTGCCATGTAATGTTAAAGAATCTTTACCCTTGCGGAGAGGGGGCAGGGTACGCGGGAGGGATAGTATCTTCTGCAATGGATGGCATTAATGTGGCCACTTCTATCGACTGAGGCGGCTGTGCTTAATACCATAAGAAAAATAGAGTACCAATCCTATAACCAGCCAGATAAGGAAAAACAGCCAGTTGTTGATTCCCAGTTCACTCATCAGGTACATGTTTGTCAAAAGACCCAGTACAGGAATAAATGACCATTTACGTTGAACGGCCATTGTGGTAATCCATATACTGACAATTACAAAAAAGATGAATGGAAGTTTCTGAACCAAACCAGAGAAGGAGAAAGTTGCGAAATCCATTTGTCCTAATGAGCTGAATACTCCGGAAGCAAAGAGAATAGTGAGTATTATTATCCACGCAGGTAAAAGATACCGACGGCTGTTGATGTAAGGAACATGAAATCCTTTTCCGGTAATTTCTCCATGAGGATTTAATACAAGAATACCTCCGGAAACAAGTATGAATGCGAAGAGAGTGCCAATACTAGTCAGGTCTGTCACCGCTGTCAGGTTTGTGAAGAGGGTAGGCACAGCGACTATGATTCCTGCAATGATTGTGGCAAAAAAGGGAGTGCGGTATCTCTTGTGCAATTTCGAAAATATAGGGGGCAACAATCCATCGCGGCTCATACTCATCCATATTCGAGGCTGTCCCATCTGAAAAACAAGCAATACACCAGTCATTGCTATCACTGCACTAAAAGCAATAATTCCTGAAAGTCGGGTGAGATGCAGTTTTGCAAAAGCGTATGCCAAAGGATCGGCGACACCCAACTCAGAAAAGGGGATCATTCCGGTAAGAACAAGACTAATGGTTACATATAAAACAGTAGTTATCACCAGGGAATAGATCATAGAACGGGGCATGTCGCGTCGTGGATTTTTACATTCCTCGGCAGTTGTGGAAATTGCATCAAAGCCAATATATGCAAAAAAAACTCCGGACACCCCTTTAAGTACACCTGTCAAACCATTCGGTGCAAATGGAGACCAGTTTCCGGGGTCTACATAGAATGCCCCCACACCAATTACCAATAAAAGGATTAACATTTTTAACACAACCATCATGTCACCTGCTATCTTTGTTTCATAAATACCCTTCAGTACCAGCCAGGAGATTAGCACAACAATGATAAAGGCCGGAAAATTGGCGATAAAGCGTATATTGCCCATCATAGGAGCAGTAGTCCACGCATTATAGGCATTCTGAATACCGGAATTCAATTCGGCAAAGGGTATTCCGTTCTTCACAGAGGCTAATCCATCTGTAAATCCGCGAGAAGCACTGAAATAGTCAATACAAAGGTATTCAGGAATATGTAGCCCTATTCCGTTCATCAATCCTGTGAAATATCCGGACCATGAAATAGCAACCGCGATATTGCCTACGGAATACTCCATTATAAGAGCCCATCCGATGATCCATGCTATGAGTTCTCCAAAACTTGCATAAGCATAAGTATAGGCACTACCACTGATAGGGATGGAAGAGGCAAATTCCGCATAACACATTGCAGATAGGCCACATGCCACAGCCGTAAAAATAAATAACAGTGAAACTGCCGGACCGCCACTTGCTGCTGCATTACCAATCGAACTGAAGATTCCAGCTCCAACAATAGCGGCAATACCCATCGCTGTGAGGTCGACTACGGTCAGGGTCCGTCTCATACCATTTTTCCCTTCAAGCTCCCCTGCATCATGAATAATAAGGTCGATTGATTTTTTACGAAATAGTCCGCCAATGTTCATAGAAGAAGTTTTGTGTAAAAGTAGAAAATTTCCTCAATGCATCAATTTGCATCTTTCTTTTTTATTGATTGTGTAATTCAATTGTTTTTAGAATTCGCCAACATGTAAGTCAAACTGGCTGTTTTGGACACTTTAGTATGAGCAACTATTACAATCATATAAATACCATTCTTGGTTTGTACGATAAAATCTGGTATACAATATGCGTCCCTGTATACCGTTACTCGCAACCTGAACAGCCGGAACAACCTCCGCTGCTGCAAGAAGAATCCTTCTCTTGATGCTCGCCAAAAAGACCATGAGAAAGTTCTTGCGGGGTAGCATCACGAACTGCTACAACAGTGCCGGTAAAGTGCAGATCTGCTCCGGCCAAAGGGTGGTTGAAGTTCATAACAACAACTTCATCCTTAATTTCATCTATAGACCCTTGAAGACGATTACCATCTGAGTCCTGCATTGGAAGCACATTTCCTACAGTAAGAAGGCCCTCTTCTATATTGCCGTCAACCATGAACATATCTTTTGGCAGTTCCACAATTGCATCCGGATTCTCCTCTCCATACCCCTCTTTTGCAGAGAGCTTAAAGTCAAAACTCTCGCCAACCTCTTTGTTAATAACATTCTCTTCGAATTTTGGCAGAAGGTAACCTGTGCCAAAGATAAATTCCATTGGCTTGTCTGCTTTTACTGTCTCCATTACGTCTCCATCTACTTCAAGAGTATACGATAGTGCAACAACTTTATTTGTGCCGATTTTCATTTGATATTGGTTTTAAATTTAAAAAGAATTTTCTATGCAAATATTGTGCTAAAAATTATTTATATGCCATTGAAATCTACAGATTCAAATGCAAGAGTGGGAATTAGCCATCTGCTTGAATTTCTCGGATCTGTTCCTATTTCAATTATGTTATTCCATAGTGTTATGATGTTTCCTGTAACATTCATCTCTTTTATTGGATGGGAGATTCTCCCGTTTTCAAAGAAAAATCCCTCTATTCCTAACGAGAAGTCTCCTGTGGAGGAGTTGGAATTGCCTCCGTTAAACCCAGTCACAAATATTCCTGTACCGCACTTGGACAATATGTATTCCAGATTTTTATCTATTCCGGCGGAAGAGGTATCTTCCATAAAACAATTGAGCACAGAAGGCCCCTCTATCGTAACTGGAAGACCCAATTTTCTGGAGTGATAGGTGTTTATGAAATAGGTATTTATTGTTCCATTTTCAACAATCTTCATAGGTTTTGTTGCGACCCCTTCTCCGTCGAAATATCTGGCTCCTGCTGCTCCAACAAGGTGTGCATTGTCAAAGAGGGTAAAATTCGGTGAGAATATTTGATTGCCAAGCTTACCCTTTAAAAATGAGTTGTTTTGCTGAATAGAAGCTCCATTTAATGCCGATATTATTGGGGATATCAATCTACTGGAAGCAGTGTTTTCGACAACCATATTATACTTGCCGGACTTCAGTTTTTTCGGATTCAGCCTGTTTAGTGCCCTCTCCAGCGATTTGGTTCCACAACCGTTAATTTTCAAATTATTAAAGAATAATGTACTCTCATACCACCAGGCTTCAGGCCTTGCATCTCCGCGACCTTTAACAGAGCACTCCGCACTCAGGGTGAAATTTGACTCAAGACTTTCATCTTCGAAACCTTGAGAATCAATCATGTAAAAATAGTCATCTGAATCACCGTACTCACTGTTAACAGTAATAACCCTTTTATCCTTACCCAAAACTTCTGAGGCACATCCGAATGCAATATCTAACTTCTGTTTAGGTTCAATATTCTCTATAGATCTGTCATATTGCTTCAAATCTACCCCTCCTCCTGTATAATAGAGTGACTTATCCGGCAGTGTGCGACACGGATCGGGAGTGAGAAACCTGGTAGCCTCAATGCCTTTGCCAATAAAATTCACGACCTCTTCCGGGTCGGTGCGGTTTGTCGAAAACGAGCCATATCTGTCATCTACAAAAAGTTGAATAAATAGAGATGAACCCTTAGATTGCTGTAGTCTGTCCAGTTTGTCATTTCTTACAGAGTAGGAGCATTGTGTTGTAATGTTAAGACTTATACGTGCAGCCTTACACCCCTTTGCGAGTGAGACTTCCAAAGCCTTAACAGCTGCATCTTTAGGATTTGCTGACATCAGTTCTGAACCCCTCCTATGGTTAATTTTTTTACCAAAACAGATGGCATTCCGCAAGAAACCGGACAATATTGCTCTTTGCCGCATGACCAGGTTCCATTGTCAATGATTGAGTTATCTGCAACTGCTACAATATCCGCCAAAGCCTGCGGCCCGTTTCCGATTATATTTATATCCTTGATAGGTTGAGTGAGCTTCCCGTTCTCAATAAGGAAACCTGATTTTACATAGAAGGTAAAGTCACCGGCGCCAATCTGAACCTGCCCGTTTGAAAAATTATCGACATAAATTCCTCTCTTTACAGATGAGATGATATCACTTTCCCTACTTTTCCCGTTTTCCATATAGGTAGCCCTCATCCGAGGCAGAGGCATAAATCTGAACGACTCTCTTCTTCCATTCCCTGTAGGTTTTGTTTTATAGTAATTTGCGCTTATTCTGTCATGTAGATAGGAGGTAAGAACACCATTTTTAACCATATAGGTTTTCTGACCAACAACCCCTTCGTCGTCGAAATTTACTGAACCTCTGTTCCAAGGAATAGTGCCGTCATCGATTACGGATATCTCCTCTGTACAGATTTTCTTACCAAATTTGTCAGCAAAAATTGAGGTATTCAATCGGTTAAAATCTGCTTCAAAAGCGTGACCAATAGCCTCGTGCAGAAGAATACCGGAGCTGCCGGCACCCATTACCACAGGTAACTCCCCTCCAGAGGGTTGTATAGCATCAAAAAGAGAAGCTGTCCTATGCACAACCTCGTTTGCAACCTCATCTACCAGTTCGTGTGTGAGAAATTCAAATCCGGTTCTGAAACTTCTCGACGAACTTCCATTCTCCACCTTCCCATTATTCTCCATAATACAGGTTGCCGTAAGAGAAGCCATTGGTCTGTCATCGCAAGCGAGCAATCCCTCTGAATTAAAAAAAAGGATTTGTGATGTTGAATCTGAAATTCTTGCAAGAACTTTATTGACTCTTTTGTCTAAATCAAATATTTTTGCATTTAATTCCTGTAAGTAGGGAGTTTTATTGGAAATCGGATTCTCTTCCCATGGGCAGATTACAGGATAAAAATTGGCGAATTTAAGCTTATTGACATTTGGTAATTTATATTTAGAGGGAGAGGATGCTATCCGGGAGGCAACTTTGGCTGCTTTTTCCATCTCTTCGATAGTGGTAATCTCTGTATAAGCATAACCGGTCTGATCTCCGAACAGGACACGAACACCCATGCCATAATCGATGTGTGATCCGGCTGCATTGACCTCTCCATCTCTCAATGCCAATTCATTTGAGATACTATATTCAAAATATAAATCTGCATAATCACCCCCGTTTGACAGAGCTATCTCTACAAGTCTTCTTAAGTCCTCTTCGCAGACACCAAAAAAAGCCATTAATTTATGAGATTCAATCATCGGGTATATTTTGTACAAAGTAATCTAAAAATGCATAAACTAACAAATTATAATAGTTTAAAACCAGGGATCAACCAACAAGAAGCTAATGTTGACGGGTTAAATTAATTTGTTTTATTTACTGAAATAGCCTAATTTTGTTCGGATAATTACTTAAATAATAAATAGGTGTTTAGAATTAGTAAGAATATCTCTTTTGAGGATATTAAAAGAATAGTTCAAGACAAGGAGAAAATAGTAATAGATAGTTGCATTGAGGATAGGATTAATGAAAATTTTTCATTTCTAAATCATTTTAGCAAGGATAAGATTATTTATGGAATCACGACCGGTTTCGGGCCAATGGCTCAGTACAGAATCGATGACAATGCTTTGAGTCAGCTTCAGTATAATATTATAAGAAGCCATTCTGCAGGGGCAGGAAAACCTCTGGATGATATTTATGTGAGAGCTGCAATGTTGGCAAGGTTGAGTGCGTTTTTACAGGGATATTCCGGTGTAAATATTGAACTTGTAAACCTTTTTGTCAATTTCCTGAACTTAGAAATTTACCCGATTATTCCGGAACACGGAAGTGTAGGAGCAAGCGGAGATTTGGTTCAGATGGCACATATCGCTCTCGCTTTAATTGGAGAGGGAGAGGTGAGACATAAAGGAATAGAGAGAGATACAGCATCTGTAATGAAAGAGTGTGGTCTAAAACCGCTCTCTATTCATATTAGGGAGGGATTGGCCCTTGTTAATGGTACCGGAATGATGACCGGTATAGGTTTCGTTAATTTGTACTATGCTCAGAAATTGGTCAAATGGGCCATCTTAGCCTCTGTAATTATCAATGAGATAACTCAATCTTACGATGATTTTGTCTCTGAACCTTTGAATGATTCCAAACCACATCCCGGGCAATTGGCAATCGCAAAAGAGATGCGAGAGATAATGAAAAGCTCCAAAAGGTTTAAGAAGAGAGAGTGTGAATTGTACAACAATAATCACAATGAGTCTGTCTTTAAGCATAAAGTTCAAAGTTTTTACTCTCTCAGATGTGTCCCGCAAATACTTGGACCAGTTTATGATACAGTAGAAAATGCAAAAAGCGTCATAATAACCGAGTTTAATAGTGCTTGCGATAATCCCATAGTAGATGACAAATCAAACAATATTTATCATGGAGGTAACTTCCATGGTGACTATGTGAGTTTTGAGATGGATAAGCTTAAAATCGCTATTACAAAACTTACAATGCTTGCAGAGAGACAGTTGAATTACCTGTTCCATGATAAAATCAATGAAATTCTTCCTCCATTTGTAAATTTGGGAGTGTTAGGATTGAATTACGGACTCCAGGCTGCCCAGTTTACTGCAACATCTACGACAGCTGAGTGCCAGACACTATCCAATCCGATGTATATTCACAGCATTCCAAATAACAACGATAATCAGGACATAGTAAGCATGGGTACCAACTCTGCTTTACTTGCAAAAACAATTATAGAAAACTCGTTTCAGGTTCTCTCTATTCAATATATGGCATTGCTCCAGGCAATAGATTATTTGAAGATTGAATCGGATCTTTCAGATGAAAGCAGAGAAATATACCTTAAAATCAGAGCCTTTTTCCCGACTTTTGTCGAGGATACACCTAAATATAAAGATATCGAAGCCATTACTAATTATTTAAAGGATAACTAAGATGAGGTATGCTTTAGTTACAGGAGGAAGCCGGGGAATAGGGAGAGCTATTTGTTTAAAGCTCTCATCTATGGGCTATTCTGTTATTATTAACTATTATAGTAATCAGGTTGCAGCCGATGAAACCAGAGATCAAATTATCTTAGCCGGCGGCGAGGCATCGCTTTTAAAGTTTGATGTTTCCCAAAAGGATCAGGTAGATATGGCTTTAATGAGTTGGAGAGAGGTTAACCCTAATGAGTATATAGAAGTTCTGGTAAATAATGCGGGTATAAGAGATGATAGTCTTCTTTTGTGGATGGAACCGGATAGTTGGCACAAGGTAATCGATGTATCTCTACACGGAATGTACAATGTCAGTCAGCCTCTTATTAAAGATATGTTGGTTAAGAAGTTTGGAAGAATCATAAATATTGCTTCGCTCTCGGGAATCAAAGGTCTGCCCGGTCAGACAAATTATTCAGCTGCAAAGGGGGGAATGATAGCAGCAACCAAAGCTTTGGCCCAGGAGGTTGCAAAAAAAGGAGTGACAGTAAATGCAGTTGCTCCAGGCTTTATTAAAAGTGATATGACTCAAGGATTAGACGAGGATGTACTTAAAAAACAAATTCCTATGGAAAGGTTCGGTAAGCCGGAAGAGGTCGCAGAGTTGGTGGGATTTTTGGCATCTTCAAGTTCTTCATATATAACAGGAGCGGTAATTTCAATAAATGGGGGTTTATATACATAATACAATGAACAGGATTGTTATTACAGGAATGGGTATTTACTCATGTATAGGTCAAAATCTGGATGAGGTTAGAGGTTCGTTGCTGAGTGGAAAATCGGGTGTTGGCATTGATCCCTTAAGAGAGGGGATGGGCTTCAGATCTTTCCTTACCGGTATCCTGCCGGATCCCAACCTCAACACTTTGTTGGAGAGACGCAAAAGGATTTCTATGTCTCAAGAGGCCGGATATGCATACATGGCAACAGTCGAAGCTCTTGATAATGCAAAAATAGACAATGATTTCCTAGTCTCTCATGATGTTGGTATTTTGTATGGCAACGACAGCAGTGCCTTGGCTGTCATGGAGGGAGTAGATCTCATTCGGGAGAAGAAGAATACCACATTGGTAGGTTCGGGCTCGGTCTTTCAGTCTATGAACTCAACTGTTTCCATGAACCTCTCAGTTATTTTTAAACTAAAAGGGATAAATCTGACAATTGCCGGTGCTTGTGCAAGTGGCTCACACGCCATTGGAATGGGTTTTTTAATGATACAGTCGGGCTTACAAGATTGCATAATATGCGGTGGTGCCCAAGAGGTCAATCCTTACGCCGTAAGTAGTTTTGACGGATTAAATGCTTTTTCACAAAGAAATGACTCTCCTACTGAGGCTTCCAGACCATTTGATGCCGATAGAGACGGATTGGTACCGAGCGGTGGTGCGGCTACTTTAATTCTTGAGAGTTATGAATCTGCTGTCAAACGAGGTGCTCCTATTTTGGCCGAGGTGAAATCTTACGGGTTCTCTTCCAATGGAGACCATATATCTGTTCCAAATGTAGACGGTCCAAAAAGGTCTATCTTAATGGCCATAAAAAATTCCGGTTTGGCTGTTGAACAGATTCAATACATTAATGCACACGCCACATCCACTCCTATAGGTGATTTTAATGAAGCTATGGCAATTGCTGAGGTTTTCGGGTCACACAAACCGTATGTTGGTTCGACGAAAAGTATGACGGGCCACGAAATGTGGATGGCCGGAGCCAGTGAAGTTGTATATTCGTTACTGATGATGCAGCACTCTTTTATAGCTCCAACCATCAATTTCAACACACCTGATGAAGCATCGGCGCTATTGAATATTACAAATAAATGTATAAAATATGATTTTGACACATTTTTGTCCAACTCATTTGGTTTTGGAGGAACAAACTCTACACTCATAATTAAAAAGCTAAAACTATCACTATGATTGACAGCACATTAACTGAAAAAATAAATACAATATTGGCCGAAGAGTTTGAAGTGGACGTAGATATTATCAAGCCCCAAGCTCCACTTATGGAGACTTTGGATTTGGATAGTCTAGATCTGGTTGATATGGTAGTTTTGATTGAGCATAATTTTGGTTTTACTATAAAGGCAAAAGATTTTGTCGGGATAAAAACCTTTGAGGATTTTTATCATTTCATTAATTCCAGAATGGATGGTGCCTAATGATTACAATAAGCTTTGGAATGGAAAATCCAGGGGCGGGACGCTAGGATATCTCTCTTTTGTTTTTCTCATAAAAAAATTCGGTGTTGGAGCAGCATATACTTTGCTGGCATTTGTAGCAATCTATTTTGTTCCTTTTGCCCCTAAGGCCACGTTTGCCATTTGGAGATATTCAAGGATTATCTTAAAAAATGGCAGATTTAAATCCGTATTATTCATTTATAAAAATTTCTATAATCTGGGTCAAACAATAATTGATCGGGTTGCCATAAGCGCCGGTAAACGAGATGATTATATTTTTGATTATTCTGAACCTGATGAAGTTAAAGCGATTTTGAACAGTTCTCAGGGAATTGTTATAATTGGCGCGCATTTTGGAAATTGGGAGATAGGTCCTCCATTTTTTGATAGATATAATAAGGAGCTGAGGGTAGTGATGATGGATTTTGAGCATCAAAATATTAAAAAGATTTTGGAGGCTCAAAAAATGGTAGATTTATTCAAGGTAATTACCATAACAGATGACTCATTCTCCTATCTTTTTGAGATAAGAGATGCTCTTTCTCAAGGAAAATGTATTGTTATACAAGGAGATAGATTGAGCAAAAGTAAAAAACATTTTGATATCCAATTTATGGGTGCAAATGCATCTTTCCCTTTGGGGCCATTTGTTTTGGCAGAGAGATTAAATGTTCCTGTGCTGTTCTATTTTGCTGTGAAAACAGGGTACAAGAGGTATAAATTTGATTTTACACTCTCCAAATATAACTCTATTGAAGGTGACAAACATAAGGAAATATCACTTTTGAAGGAGTACGTTGGTACATTGGAGAGGGTGGTTGCCAAGTACCCGGAACAGTGGTATAACTATTACGATTATTGGAAATATGAAGGATAAAAAATTACTTTTAATTTCTGCAAACCGTCTGGCCGATCCCTATCCGGTTTACCCGATTGGAATATCATACCTTCAAACCTATTTGAATAAATATCTTCCAGAATTGAAGGTTCGGTTATTTGATATCAATCTGAATAGCGTTGAGGATTTAGCAAACACTCTTGAGAGAGATGAACCGGATTTTATTGGTGTCTCCATAAGAAATATTGACAGTGCCAACTCACTTGAAAGAACCTGTTTCATACCCGGTTACAAAGAGATAGTGGATACAATAAGAGCCCACTCTAAAGGAGTTATTATTATAGGTGGTGCCGGTTTTTCAATCTTTCCCGAGAGGTTATTATCAATTTTCAGGCCCGATTACGGAATAATCGGGGAGGGTGAAGAGAGTTTCAGAGATCTTCTGGTAAAGTTGATTACAGGTAATGATCCATCGGGCATTGAGGGTCTTGTATATTTCAAAAACGACGAAGTATTAGTCAACACGCACATTAAATACCTCAACTCGCTGGAGCTTAACTTTAATGAAGAGCTATCGGATTTTTATTGGGAGAGAAGCGGTATGCTCAACATTCAGACAAAAAGAGGTTGTTGCTATAACTGTATTTACTGCTCGTATCCTATTATTGACGGCAGAAAAGTAAGAACTCTGGATACCGATTTGATTGTTGGTACTTTAGAAAGACTATACAGAGAGAAAGGGATCAATTATGTTTTCTTCACCGACTCTGTTTTCAATATCCATAACAGTTACAACATTGAATTGGCAGAGAAGATAATAAAGAGCGGTATCAAGATGAACTGGGGTGCATATTTCTCACCTCACAACCTTTCGGATGATATTTTTGAACTTTTTAAACGTTCCGGATTAAAACATGTTGAATTTGGAACAGAGTCGCTTTGCACAGATCAGATGCACAGATACGGTAAGAATTTTTCATTTGAAGATGTACTTCTTAACTCTGAGAGATGTCTGAAATACAATATCTATTACGCCCATTTCCTGATACTCGGTGGTATTGGAGAGAATAGGGAGACTCTAAAGGAGACTATGGAGAATTCCAAAAAAATTCGCTTTTCGGTTTTTTTTCCCTATATTGGTATGAGAATTTATCCGGGAACTCCTTTACATGGGATGGCCATTGAGGAGGGAAAAATATCTAAAGATGATTCACTTTTGGAACCAACATACTATCTTGCGGATGGATTTGATTATGAAGAGTGTAAACAATGGGCACTTGAGACAGGGAAAGCCTGGATATTTCCGGATAATCCTCTCTCGGGGCAAATAGATGAGTTGCGAACTAAAAAGAAAAGAAAGGGTTTAATGTGGGAGTATTTGAGAAAGCCATAATATTTGGTGAGGATATCTTACCTTATATCCCTCAAAGGCCGCCTATGGTAATGGTTGACAGCTACTACGGCAGCAAGGATGAGGCTTCGTTTACAGGATTTACCATTGCAGATGATTCACTGTTTTGCATAGGGGGCTTTTTGCAGGAGGTTGGAATTATCGAACATATTGCCCAGTCTGCAGCGGTAAGTGCGGGCATTGAGTTTGTCGAAAAAGCGGAGGAGGTTCCTGTCGGGTTTATTGGTGCTGTAAGCAAATTCAATGTGGTGAGATTACCCCGGGTGAGAGAAACTCTGCATACTACCATTAAGGTGATTCAGAAATTCATAGATGTTTCATTAATATATTCAGAGGTAAAGGTAGATGAAGATATTGTGGCTACCGGGGAATTAAAGATTTTTTTGCAAAAGAAAAATAGTGATAATCAAATAGATTATGCGTAAGAAAGCGATTTTGGAGAACAGGTTGACATTGGTCCACAGGAATAAAGTAAGGGTTAGATTCAATGAGGTAGATTCAATGAAAATTGTCTGGCATGGGGAGTATGTCAAATATTTCGAAGACGGCAGAGAGTCTTTCGGCAACCATTTTGGTATAGGGTATCTGGATATATACAACTCAGGCTATACTGCGCCTTTGATAGATCTTCACCTGTCGTATAAGCTCCCTTTGGTATATGGCGATACAGCAATAGTCGAAACTAAATATATCTATACCCCTGCAGCAAAGATCCACTTTGAATACAATATCTTTAGAGAATCGGATGGAGAACTTGCAGCATCCGGTTATTCAATACAGGTTTTTCTGGACCCAGAGGGGGTATTGGAGTGGAACAACCCGGACTTTTTTCTTAACTGGCAAAGAAAATGGAAGTTGACAGAATAATAAAAAAGAGAGTATATGTAGCCGGAGATGCTATTTACAGCCCTTTAGGTTTTACTACACAGGAGAATCTTGATTCTATCCTGTCGTACAGGTCGGGTATTGAGAAAATTGAAGAAAACTCTCTCTATTACAAATCTTTTTATGGTGCAAAAATTATAAATGATGCCTTTGGTACTGACTTTTCTTTTGAAGCATATAATAATTATACTGTTTTAGAAAAGAGGATAATATATTCGATAAAAGAGGCAATAAGGAGCTCAAACATCTCCGATTTGGAGAAATTCTTAAACGAGACTGTTCTTATTTTATCCACAACCAAAGGTAACATTGATATATTAAAAGATACTGATAAAGAGATAGATGAGGGTGTGTATCTAACTAGTCTGGCAGACAAAATTGCTCAATATTTGGGAATAAAAGAGACTCCGTTAGTAATATCAAATGCATGTATATCTGGTGTAAATGCAATCATTACCGCATCCAGATTAATCGAAAGAGATGTATGTAAACACGCTGTTGTGGTTGGGGCAGATCTTCTCTCTCGTTTTGTTGTAACCGGATTTCAGGCATTTCACTCAATAAGCTCTAACCGTTGTCTTCCATATGATCTTAACAGAGACGGGCTAAGCTTGGGAGAAGCAGTGGGTGTAATAATTTTAACATCTCAAAGAGAGAAATCAAAAGATCAGAATCCGGTTGTGGTAGAGGGCGGGGCTGTAACAAACGATGCAAACCACCTCTCTGCACCTTCAAGAACCGGGGATGGACTGGGCACTGCAATTCTTGAATCTATGAAAAATGCAGATGTTGTACCGGATGAGATAGACTTTGTGAATGCTCACGGGACAGCAACACTTTACAATGATGAGATGGAGTCTAAAGCTGTTTATTGGGCTAATTTACAAGAGTGCATTGTACAAAGTTCTAAACCTTATTGGGGGCATACACTTGGTGCTTCCGGTGTGATTGAAAGCATTGCATGTTTTTGGCAAATGAAGAATGATACGCTGCTGGCAACCATGGGCTTCAAAGAGCTTGGTGTGCCAATGAAGATTAATGTGTCTGGAGAACACAAATTACAAAAAACGGGAAGATGTGTAAAAACTGCTTCAGGTTTTGGCGGATGTAATGCGGCTGTAGTTTATGCACTTGAGTCTTACTCAAAATCATTAAAAACCATTGAAGAGAGAGGATGGGTCCTTATTGACACTTTTAAACTTAAGGGTGAAAGTGAGTTCTCCTCGATCATCAGAGAGTATAACAGGGAACTGAATAATAAAGACCTTAAGTTTTTCAAGATGGACGATCTTACAAAACTGGGTAGTACAGGTGCATCTTTTTTGTTGAAAAACCATCCTTGGACAGAGAATATTCCTGTTGAAAAGAAGGGGTTGTTTTTAGCAAACTTCAGTTCATCGCTCAACTCAGACATAAAGCATCAACATACAATTGAAAGCCAAGGCGATCAAATGGCAAGTCCCGCTGTATTTGTTTACACCCTTCCGAATATCGTACTTGGTGAGATAAGTATTAAAAACAAATTTCAGGGGGAGAATACATTTTTTATTCTACCAAAAGAGAAAAGAGACAGTGCTGTCGCTTCACTTTTGGATTTTGCAAAGCAGACAAATCTGGAGTTGGTGATTGCCGGGTGGTGCGAACATTTTGGTGAAAACTTCGATCTGAATATAGAACTCTATAAACGGAAAAATTATGAATAATGACGTTGTAGTTACCGGTATTGGAGTAGTTTCTGCCTTAGGAATTGGGGTAGATAATCAGGTTTCAAGTCTGAAAGCAGGGAAAAGCGGCATTGGCAAACTCTCTCTTTTTAGCACAAGACACGCACCAATGGTTGGAGAAATTAAATACTCGAATGAACAGATAGTTGAGCTTCTAAAACTATCAAAAGAGAAAATTCAC
>Ga0209540_10001047_pt1 | contig 22261 bp, 19 predicted proteins | sample BarGraIncu01121A_FD_184501 | JGI IMG/M metagenome (GOLD analysis project Ga0209540, IMG submission 184501) | Arctic peat soil microbial communities from Barrow, Alaska - Barrow Graham LP Incubations 011-21A (SPAdes) (version 2) | ecosystem: Environmental > Terrestrial > Soil > Wetlands > Peat... | reverse complement strand
TATTCTTAAACTGGTTTGTTTTTTTGAACGCTTCGTACCCCATGATTACGCCACCCAGGTCGGCAATGTTTTCGCCCTGTGTGAGTTCACCGTTTACATGCAGACCGTAAACGTCTACATAATCGTTGAATTGTTTTACTATTCTTTTGGTTTTTTCGGTAAACTTCTTGCTGTCTTCGGGTGTCCACCAGTTGCTCAGGTTGCCCAGTTCGTTGTATTTACAACCCTGATCGTCGAATCCGTGTGTAATTTCGTGTCCGAAAGTTCCACCAATGATGGAATACAACAGCGCGTCGTCGGCCATTTTACCTTCGTAGCCCGGAACGATAATATTACATCCGGGAATCACAATTTCGTTGTTCGACGGGTTGTAATAGGCGTTGTAGGTCTGTGGCTGCATGTCCCATTCGGTGCGATCCACCGGTTTGCCGTATTTCTGTATCATGTGGTTGAAGCCCCAGCGGTTGGCACTCATCATATTTTTTACATACGAAGTGCGGCTTATCTGCATTGAGCTAAGGTCTTTCCATTTGTCGGGGTAACCCACTTTCATAATAACGGCATCCAGTTTTTTCAACGCTTTTTCTTTGGTGGTGGCACTCATCCAGTCCAGTCCTTTGATGCGTTCGGCAAACACCGTTTTGATTGCATTCCCTATTTCCAGCAGTTTTTCTTTGGTGTTTTTCGGTAGATATTCTTTTACATAAACCTGCCCCACAAGGTCGCCCATTGCATCGTCGGTTTGCTTCACCGCACGTTTCCAGCGTGGTTTAGGCTCTTTTACTCCGTGTAGCACGGCCGTGTAGAAACTGAAGTCTTCGTTGTAAGTTTTGTCGTCCATATAAACAGCCAGACCATTTATCATTTGATACTTCAAATAATTCTTCCAGTCGTCGATGCTGTATTTTTTAAGATAGCCGTTCAGCGCAGTCAGAAACTCGGGTTGCCCCACAACGACGCTGTCGACCTTTGTCAGTCCTACGCCATTCATAAACGTCGCCCAGTTGAGGTTGGGAGTCATAGCTGCCAATGCTGCTACGGTCATTTTGTGATAGTTGTTTAGCGGGTCGCGGGTATCTTCGCGTTTGCGCGATGTTTTGGCTATCGCTGTTTCCATTTCCATCAGCTTGGCGGCTGCCAGTTTGGCTTTAGAAGGTTCATAACCCATTATTTTGAACATGTTGCCGACATGCACTACGAATTTCTCGCGAATGGTTTTGGCCTTGGCATCGGTGTCAAAATAAAAATTGCGGTCGGGCAGACTCAATCCACCCTGAGCGATATATACCTGATACTTGGTACTGTTTTTATCGTCCTGTGCAATGTATAAATTAAACAGTGGCGACGACGAAACGGTGTGAATATAGGCCGCTTCTTTAAGCAGCGTGTTCAGATCTTTAATCTGATCGACGGTTGTCAGATCGGCTTTCAGATCATTAATCCCGTTTTTGTTTAGCGACACGCTGTCCATACCCGAGTAAAAGAAATCACCGATTTTCTGTTTGTTGCTTCCTTTTTCGGCATCTTTAATGGCTGCCGACGATTCGCATACCTTGCGGATCTGGGCATTGATGGTGTCCTGAATCAGTTGCCACACGCCATTACTTTGTTCACTCGCCGGAATGGGGTTGTGTTTAAACCACCGTCCGTTGGCATACTGAAAAAAATCATCACCGACCTTGGCGGTGGAATCGATATGCGATGCTAATGCATCTTCGTCCGTAGCCGAAGATTTTGCTTGTTTACATGAGCTGGCGGCCGTTAGCACCACCAGTCCGCAAAACAGGTAATTAAAAAAAACTTTTTTCATATAAATGAGAGTTTGATGTTTTGTTGTTTGGATAAAAAGTATCAAGTTATTTCCCGTAGGGAATATATATCAATAGAAAATAAAACAGCCACAATCAAATTCCCCGTAGGGGATAAACATAAAACAATGTGAATGTCCTACGGACAATATTATACATATCTGTTTATTCTATGGATGTGTAAGTCCTACGGACTATTTTTCAACTTCTGATTCGAGTTACGAACTAATGCATGACACGTATTTATAAAGCCAATAATTTTTTTACTGATATTGAATGTAAACAGGCTGTGGTTTCAGTTTCAGCAGGTCTGTTGGAGTCATCATCACGTGCGGAGCTTTTTTTAAATCGTTTTTGTAAAACAATTTGAATCCGGTAAACTGTACGGGTTCCTTCCGGATATAAAGCAGGTAGGTGCTTCTCTTGAGCACCGGCTCGCCCCAGCCATCCATATTCATTACCATTTGCACTTCGGGGTGACATTTAATGTTTCGGTAATTCGTAACCATTCCTTGCGTAAACCGATGCACGATAAGAATTTTTGCGGGTAGATTATTCTCCTTAACCAGCTTGGCCAGGTATTCTGAGCAAAAATTAATATCGGTGGCATCCATTGTCCCGATCTTTTTTCCGGGCTTGCTACCGTTTTTCATCGAAAATTCCGGATCAATACCCAAGTGCACATTCGGCATCTTCAGGTATTTTTCCAGCAAGGGTACTTCGTTTTTTACATTGCTCAAAGCCACCTGTAAATCCAGAAACACAATGGCATTTCCCATTTTGGCTATCGCCAGAGCCGAATCTAGCTGACTTGCCGGCATCCGCATACAATATTTACCGTCTTTCATCGGTATGCCCTGCGCCACTACAGCTATATAATGTATAGCAGGTTGCACGGGAGTGGAAGGGTCGGCTTTTTCCCAGGCCTTCACTTCGGCGTTCAGTTTTCTCCAGAGTTCCTTTGGCGGGTATTCGCCCAGCACACCCATTCTTTTCGAATAGATATTACCATAATAAGCCACGATTCTTTTAAACGGCAAAATGGCGCCAGATGTTGGGTAGAGTTTTGTTTTTACCGGCCACAGACCGGTGGTATCGCCATTTGCCAACGCTTCGAGCTTCTTTGTATAAGCTGCCGTATCTACCGGAACATTTTTTTCTTGCTCTATTTGTTCTTTTGCTTGTTCTTCCGCTTGCTTGCCGGGTATTTTAGTCGTATTTGTTGCTGTTTTTTTATCACAGGCACTAAGTATAAAGATAAAAAGTACAGTAAAAGGAATCAGGTATTTTCTCATAAATGAATTTGAATAGAGGATTTTGTATTCTAAGGGTTGAATTGTATGGGATAAAAGATTCGGTCGAAATAAATATAAATCAATGCTTTTTTTCAAAAGTCCGGCGCATGGATTTTAATAAACCTTGCGGTGTTCCTTCGGTTGCCAGCATGCGACGCACGGTCTGGAGCGGATACAGCGTGTCGCGTTTGGATATAAGCGTAAAAGCCAGCTTAAAATGTTTGCTCAGCTCAGCAGCACCTTTGTGGTCGTATACGCCATTGGGGTACGCCCAGTAATCCACCGGCTGACCCACTATTTTTTCTAATTTCTTTTTCGGCTCTACCGCCTGTTTTTGCCAGTCGGCATCGTCCTTATACTTTATAACCATGGTATGATCCCAGCTGTGTAAGCCTACGGTGTGCCCGGCTTTAGCCAATCCGGCAATCTGCTCGGTGGTCATGTAGTTTTTTTTGTTGTAGGTAATGGTCATGATAAAGAATACGCCTCTGAAGCCTAGTTTTTCCAGTATCGGGGCAGCCACAGCGGCATGTTCTTCGCGCGAGTCGTCGAAGGTTATCATCACCGGTTTTTCGGGTAAGCTTTTATTATAAACAAGGTAATCGTACAATTGAGCGGGTAGGATGGCATGGTAACCACTATCGGCCAGTATTTTCATTTGAGCGGCAAAGGTGGCAGGCGTTACTGCATATTCGCTCTTTTTTCCGTCGGCAATGCGGTGGTAGCACAGAACGGGCACTTCCGGACGGGCCAGTATTTGGGCATTGGTGTTTTTAGTCTCGTTGGGAGTAACGGTTTTTACCGTTTGGGTGGAATCGGTGGCTGTGCCTGATGTAGCTTGTGGATTGTGTTTACAAGCTGTAAAAACAAAAGTCAGTAACAAGGCCGATACAAGGAGCTTTTTTTTATTCATTTTGTTTGCTTTTAATTGAGTAGTTACGAGTTACAAGTTACAAGGGATTGGTAGCCTTTTAGACTGCTTTTATTTTCCCGTAACAAATCCCGACCGGCTTCCGAGACATGTTAGCGGTTGGCAGCGTACTGAGTTGAATGTACCCTGCCAACCGTTTACATTGTTGCAGATTATTCTTCTACTACTTCCATTTTTATGATTTTATCTCCCTGACGGATCAGATCAATAACTTCCAATCCTTCTACAACCTTTCCGAAGCAGGTATGTTGACGGTCGAGATGTGAAGTGTTTTTGCGACTGTGGCAGATAAAAAACTGCGATCCACCGGTGTTTCTTCCCGCATGTGCCATCGACAAAACGCCACGATCGTGGTATTGATTTTCGCCATCCAGTTCGCATTTAATGGTATATCCCGGACCACCAGCACCGGTTCCGTCGGGGCAACCTCCCTGAATGACAAAATCAGGTATCACGCGGTGAAAATTAAGGCCGTTGTAAAAACCTTTTTCTACCAGATCAATAAAGTTCTTTACGGTGTTAGGAGCATCTTTCTCGAAAAATTCCACCTTCATAGCTCCCTTGGCTGTAGTTATAATTACTTTTTTCATATTGGTTCTTTTTGCGTAGTCGCCACTTTCATTAATTGATGTTAGTTCTGTTTTCGTGTATTTATTCCACAAAACTACAAATTCCATTTTAAATTTTCCGTCAATCACTTAGCTTTTTTAATCATTTGTTGAAAACTTAAGTTGTTACAAGTAAATAGTTACAAATTACAAGACTGTTTATCTTCGTTTTGCTTCAAGCAATCAGTTCATTTTCGCAAGTTCATTTGCATTCGGATTGCAATAAGCAAAAAAAATGTATTTTTGCAACGAATTAAGTAGTTAGCAGATGATAGTTACGAGTTACAAGACTGTTGATATGTATTTAGTTTTCTAAAAAAAATGTCCAGATAAGCTGCCTTATAACTCGTAACCAATATCTCGTAACTTGTAACTATTAACTCGTAACTAATTCTATATGATAGGAACACTCGTCAATGCCGGAGCCGTAATTGCAGGCGGAATAGTTGGTATGCTATTGAATAAAAGCTTACACGATCGTTATAAAACGATTTATTTTCAGGCTGTAGGTTTGTTTACGCTGGCTATCGGAATCAGCATGGTGTACAATATGCAACATATCCTGATTGTGGTAGGTAGTCTGGCTGTGGGTTCATTGCTGGGTGAGTGGATGAATCTGGAAAAAGGAGTGGAACGGGTGAGTCAGCACCTGAAAACAAAGTTTCGCATAGGCAACGACCGCTTTTCGGAAGGATTGATTACTGCTTTTTTGCTTTATTGTATTGGTTCCATGACTATTCTCGGAGCTATTCAGGAAGGTACAGGCGGTTCGTCTGACCTATTGCTTACCAAATCACTGATGGACGGTTTCTCATCCATCTTACTGGCTTCGGCATTTGGGGTAGGAGTCATTGCATCGGCCATTCCTTTACTGATCTTTCAGGGTGGCCTTACCTTGCTGGCTATGTATGCCTCTTCCTTTTTTAGTCCACAAATCATTCAGGGGCTTACCAGCGTGGGAGGCATTCTTCTTATCGGGCTGGGAATAAACATTCTCGAAATAAAAAAACTCCGCATTATGAATATGCTACCAGCTCTTTTGGTTGTGGTACTTCTGCTATATCTGTTTGCCTGATATGATTCGGCCGTAGTCATTACGCAGCACTAAATTTTCAAGACACAATCCCTAAACTTTCCAAATTCAGTTTGGATTTACATAATGACAGAATACATCGTCGAATAACTTTTAATTGCAGCTCGTTACCGGATTTTTTAAGGCTTAAAATCAATAGTTTCTGACTTTCTGATTTCTATCGTGCATACTAAATTTCAATAATTTTTAGGATAACTTTTTAAAACCCTGCACAAATGTATTACTTTTGTGTAAGATTTTGCTCTAATCGAATATAAATCTGAACGAAATTTTAGTGAGATTGTTAGAACCATTGTGGAATAAAATTGCACTAAGAAATTTCAAATAATTCCAGTTAAAGTAATGAATAAAAACGAAGTATTTGAGCAACGTCTTAAGGCGTTGCAGAAGATGGAAGACAATGCTGCCACCAGACAGCATTTAAAAGGTAAACTTACTGCACGTGAACGTATAAACGTCCTTTTTGATGAAGGAACATTTTTTGAATTCGATGCTTTTGTATCTCCTTACCAGACTCCGACCAGCAGCAAACAATCAAACTTTGGTGATGGTGTTGTAGTGGGACGTGGAAAAGTGCAGGGACGAAGTGTCTTTGCTTATGCACAAGATTTTACTGTGCTGGGTGGCTCGCTAGGTTATGCACACGGTATGAAAATAGCCAAAGTACAGGAAATGGCACTGAAACTTGGTGCCCCTATCGTTGGTCTGATGGATTCGGGTGGAGCCCGTATTCAGGAAGGTGTAAAGAGCTTGTCGGCTTATGCTTCTATCTTTCGTAATAATGTAAACTCTTCGGGTATCATCCCGCAAATTTCGGCTATCTTAGGCCCTGCAGCAGGTGGAGCAGTTTATTCTCCGGCCCTTACCGACTTTATTTTTATGACCAATCAGACTTCCTATATGTTTGTTACCGGTCCTAATGTGGTAAAAGAAGTATTGAACGAAGACATCGACATGGAAAGCCTTGGAGGTGGACAGATGCACGCCAGCAAAAGTGGTGTGGCTCATTTTATTTCGGACGACGAAGAGCATACCATTATGCTTATTCGTAAATTGTTATCCTATATTCCTTCCAACAATTACGAACCGCTTCCGGTTTCGAATCTGGTAAGTTCGTATCAGTCGCGTCAGGAATACCTGAATCAGATTGTTCCCGATGATCCGAACCGCCCGTATGATGTAAAGGAAATTATCAATATCATTGTTGATAAAGATACGTTCTTCGAAGTTCACGAAAAATTTGCTCAGAACATTGTTATAGGTTTTGCCCGTTTGGATGGAAAGACCATTGGTATTGTAGCTAATCAACCTAAGGTAATGGCGGGAACGCTAGATATCAATGCCAGCATAAAAGGTGCACGATTTATCCGCTTCTGTGATGCATTTAATATTCCGTTGCTTGTTCTGGAAGATGTTCCGGGATTTTTACCGGGTATCGAGCAGGAACATAATGCCATTATCCGTAATGGAGCCAAGCTGTTATATGCATTCTGCGAAGCTACAGTTCCAAAGATTACAGTGATTACCCGCAAGGCTTATGGTGGAGCATATATTGTGATGAGCAGTAAAAACACCGGTGGCGATTTCAACTTTGCATGGCCTACTGCCGAAATTGCCGTTATGGGACCTGCCGGTGCTATTAAAATCGTAAACAAGCATGAATTGAAAAATGCGGAGAATGTTGCTGAATTGGAAAAACTTCTGATCGACAAATACAAAAATGAGATTGCGAATCCTTACAAGGCCGAAGAGCTAGGCTTGATTGATGAAGTAATTACTCCGTCGGATACCCGTCAGATCCTGATCACTTCGTTCGAAATTCTGTCGAATAAGCAATATGCCAAACCGGCCAGAAAACACGGGAGTATACCACTTTAACCCCCGGCCCCTAAAGGGGAGCTTGGTTACTATTGTCTAAGTAAATTCTTAATATCACTCCTTTAAGTCCCCTTTAGGGAATTTCGGGGTGGCTGAATATTTAAAATATAAAAAATGAAGAAAAGACTTTTAATTGCCAATCGAAGCGAAATTGCGATACGCATCATTCGCTCGGCTCATAAACTGGGTATGTTGGCTGTAGTTTTTCAAAGCGATAGAGAGTCGGATGCTCTTTATTTGAATTATGCAGATGAAATTATTCCGGCTCGCGATGCCGGAAACGAAAAAGCTATTTTTCTGGATGCCGAGCGCATTGTAGAACTAGCATTGGAACATAATATTGATTTGATTCATCCCGGATACGGCTTTTTATCCGAAAACCCTGATTTTGCACAGCTCTGTGTATCCAACGGCCTGAACTTTATCGGTCCGTCTCCCGAATTGATTCGCGAAATGGGACTGAAAACAGTGGCCAAAAGCATGGCTATCAAGGCCGGTTTACCACTTGTTCCCGGGAGCGACGGAGCTATTAATGATGCGGCAGCTGCCAAGGCTTATGCAGATAAAATAGGTTATCCGGTCATTCTGAAAGCTTCAGCCGGAGGTGGTGGACGCGGTATGCGTATCGTAGAAAAACCGGAAACGATGGAACGCAATTTCAAATCGGCTTCCGAAGAGGCATTGGCTGCTTTTGATAATGGCGATATGTTTATTGAAAAATATCTCCAGAATCCAAAACACCTGGAATTTCAGATTATCGGTGACAAGCATGGAAATGTTGTTCATCTGGGTGAACGCGAATGTTCGTTGCAGCGTAAGCACCAGAAAATAATGGAAGAAGCTCCTTCGGCCAGTGTAACTCCCGAAATGCGCAAAGAAATGGGCGATATGGCAATCCGATTTGCCAAAGCAATCGGTTACTACTCGGCCGGAACCATTGAGTTTATCATGGATGAGGATCGCTCTTATTATTTTATGGAAATGAATACACGTATTCAGGTGGAACATCCGGTAACGGAGATGGTCACTGGCGTGGATTTGGTCGACTGGCAGATTCGTGTGGCATTGGGTGAAGAACTTACCCTGAAACAGGAAGATATAGAGATTAAAGGCTGGGCAATAGAATGTCGCGTAAACACCGAAGATCCTCAAAATCGTTTCAGTCCGCAAACCGGATTTATTGATAAAATTTATTTTCCAAAAGATAAGGATATTCGTATTGAGACCGGTGTGCAGACCGGTTCGGTGGTTACACCTTATTTTGATTCGATGATTGCGAAGATTATAGTACATGGAAAAGATCGCCCGGATGTAATCAAAAAAACGCTTGCGGCTTTGTACGAATTCAACCTGATTGGGATGAAAACTACTGTTCCGTTTTGCAGAACGGTATTGCAACATCCCGAATTTATAGACGCAAGCTATACCACCCGTTGGGTTGATTCGGTGTATACACCTGAAATGCTTGAAAACGATGAAGATGAAATGATCGGAGCTTTAGCTGCCACCATTATGTATGCTTCGGAATACCTTCAACTGTCGTCGGATTTGCCAACTTATAAAAACGATTCGTTGAATGTGTGGGTGTTGAACAAACGATTAAATTACTAAAACATGGGAACTACATATATTTATAAACGCGATGCTTCGCGATTGTTTATTGCTTTACGGGAAAACGGGAAGCGTTTCAAAATTTATATTCCAAAAGAGTCTCAGCCGGTTATTAATGGCGAAGAAGAAGATATTGACTTTGTGGAACAAGAAGATTTTCACTATGCATTCGATTGGAAAGGAAAACGTTACCACTGTGAATTGGTTTCGCGTGATCAGAATAAGGCGGTTGTAAAAGTGAATGGAGTTGAATACAAATTCAGTCTGGAGTCACTTTTCTCATACATTCGTCATGGAATGATTGATAAAGACGGTAAGCAAATAGATGAAAACAACATTGTTGCACCTATGCCCGGGAAAATTGTGGATATATTCCTTTCCGAGGGTGACCTGGTAAACGAAGGTGAACCTATTCTGAGTTTGGAAGCTATGAAGATGCAGAATGAAATCTCAGCAAACTGTAATGGTGTTATTCGTAAAATACGTGTTCAACAGGGACAGTCGGTAATGAAAGATGAATTGTTGGTCGAAATAAACTCGATTGATGAATAGAGATCTTTAGTTTAAATATGAAAAAAGGAGCGAATCAGTATAGATTCAGCTCCTTTTTTTCTTCTGTAAAATAAATACATTTAAGATTTAGAAAAACTTTTGCCTTTGTTGCGTAAATAATTGTACAAGCTGTTGTATCTTTGTTCTTCCAAACCAAAACTTATAGTTTAGCATTAAATTGCTTCATTTCAAGTCATTCGCATGAAAAAATATCTTTTTATCTTTTTTCTGCTCCTTTTTCGGTTCGTATTCGCTGCTTCTGCTACGGAGCCTTTCCGGTTTGCACTTTTCTCCGATTTACATATTTCCACGGTAAACCATCAGCCGTCAGAGGATCTTCAGAATGCCGTGAATGATGTTAACCAGTTGAAAAATATTGATTTTGTACTTGTATCGGGCGATGTGTCTAACCTGGGAGATACGGCTTCGCTCAAAGAAGCCCGGAAACTTCTTCAAAGACTAAAGATGCCATATTATGTTATTCCGGGCAATCACGATGTAAAATGGAATGAACCGAATCCGGCTAATTTTGTAACCGTTTTTCAAAATGATAAATTCAGTTTCACTCACAAAGGCTATTTATTCATGGGTTTTACCACCGCACCGCTTACTAAATCCACAAACGGTATTATTCAAAAAGAAGATATAAACTGGGTCAAAACAATCTTGGAAAAAGCAGGAAAGGATATGCCTTTTTTTGCGGTAACACATTATCCGCTTCAAACGGGCGATGTGGACAACTGGAAAGACATGACGGATGTGTTGAAACAATACAATGTTCGGGCTGTATTAGGCGGACATTATCACCGGAATGTCCTGTTTAACTACGATGGCATTCCTGGTATTATTTGTCGATCTACTTTAAGAAACAATGATTCCGTAGGCGGGTACTCATTAATTACAGTATCCGATACACTCAGAGTGTCGGAAAAACGTATTGGCAAACCCGAAGAGCCTTGGCTTACAATACCTTTGGTGATTGATAAATAACGAAACAATATATTTAAATTTTAAATTATGGATAACTTTCTTGAAATTTCAAAAGAGCAGGAAATAGCTGAAACAAAGCGTTTTTTTGTGAGAGTTTATGGTTGGATGTCGATGGCATTAATTATTACCGGATTAGTGGCTTACCGAACCGCTACTTCACCTGAAATTAGTAGTTTTATTTTCGGAGACAAATTTGTATTTTTCGGTTTGATGATTCTCGAATTGGTACTGGTCGGAGTATTGGTTGGAGCCATTCGGAAAATGTCGGCAACTGCGGCAACCATTGCTTTTGTGTTTTATTCCATCCTGAATGGTGTAACACTTTCCGCCATCTTTTTTGTCTTTACGTCCGATTCTATTGCCAACGTGTTTTTTATTGCCGCGGGTACATTTGCAGCCATGAGTGCTTATGGTTTCTTTACTAAATCGGATTTATCCAAACTCGGAAATATCCTTATTATGGCACTGATGGGATTAATCATTGCCTCATTGGTGAATATGTTTTTAAAAAGCGAAATGCTTTATTGGATTTCATCCTATGCCGGCGTTCTGATTTTTGTCGGTCTGATTGCTTACGATACTCAAAAACTCAAAAGGCTTAATGTTATTGGCAACGAAGGTAGTGACGAAGATAAAAAAGAAGCTATTATCGGTGCACTGACTTTGTACCTCGACTTTATAAACCTGTTTTTGTATCTGCTTCGCATTTTTGGAAAAAGAAGATAATATTTCAGTTGTTAGTTATCGGTTAACAGGCAGCAATGATCACATAAGGATCAACTGTTTATTACTAATCTGTAGCTTGTAATTATCAACTGCAAACTGAATAATATGAAATTAAATAAAATTGCCCAAGTAGTCGGAGCAAAGGATAAAAATATTCCGACAGTTGAAATTAACTGGTTATTGACCGACAGCCGCTCGCTGTCATTTCCGTCCGAAAGCGTATTCTTTGCGATTCATACCGCCCGCAATAACGGACATAACTATGTAGCGGAACTTTATCAACAAAACCTCCGGTACTTTGTAGTAAGCGAAATGCGCCCGGAATTTGCGCAAATGAATGATGCCGTTTTTATTCAGGTGCCCGATAGCTTAAAAGCATTGCAAACTTTGGCACAGGCGCATCGTGCCGAATTTAAGATCCCTGTTATTGGTATAACGGGTAGCAATGGCAAAACTGTTGTGAAAGAATGGCTTTATCAGTTGCTGCACGCCGATTATGCTATAACACGCTCTCCGCGTAGTTATAATTCGCAGATTGGTGTTCCGCTTTCAGTGTGGGCTATAAACGAAAATACAAAATTAGGTATTTTTGAAGCGGGCATTTCCGAGATGCATGAGATGGAACATCTTCAGCCAATTATTCAACCCACTATTGGTATTTTTACCAACCTTGGGGATGCACATCAGGAAAACTTCGTAGGAATAAAACAAAAGTGCGAAGAAAAACTTCAGCTCTTTACGCAATCGGAAGTCCTGATTTATTGTTCCGATAATAAACTGGTCGAAATTTCCATCGCGCAGTCCGGATTTAAAGGTAAACTCTTCTCCTGGGGAAAATCGGACAAAGCTCTTGTGCAAACACTAAATATAGATAAGACGTCAGCGAATACACGTGTATCTTTAAAGTATTCCGGTTCGGAATTTAGTGTCACTATTCCTTTTACAGACGATGCATCTATCGAAAATGCTCTGCAATGTGTGGCTGTGATGCTACATTTGGGTTTTTCGACCAAAGAAATTGCGAAACGGATACTGCATCTCGAAGCTGTGGCTATGCGCCTGGAAGTGAAAGACGGCGTACGTCATTGCCTGATTATAAACGATAGCTATAATTCGGATCTAAACTCCTTGGCTATTGCCCTTGATTTTTTGAATCAACAGGCTACAGCTAAAAACTTATCCAAGACATTAATTCTTTCGGATATATTACAAAGCGGACAGTCACCCGCAATACTTTACAAAACAGTAGCCGAGCTGCTGAATAATAAAAACATACAGCGTATTGTAGGAATTGGCTCCGAACTGTCCAAACATGCGGATGAGTTTCAATCGATCGAAAAGAATTTCTTTCCAACAACAGAAGATTTTCTTAAATCAACTTTGCTGCGCGATCTGAAAAATGAAGTTATCCTCTTGAAAGGCTCCCGCAAATATCATTTCGAAGATATTTCCGAAAAACTGGAACTGATTGCGCACGAAACTACCCTGGAAGTGAACCTCAATGCTTTGGTAGATAATCTGAATTATTTCCGTGGCAAACTTCGCCCCGAAACAAAGATGATGTGTATGGTCAAAGCCTTTGCTTACGGAAGTGGAGCGGTAGAGGTGGCACGTATGCTACAACATCACCGGTGCGACTATCTGGCCGTTGCTGTGGCCGACGAAGGTGCCGAGCTGCGTCGTGAAGGCATTCGTATTCCCATCGTAGTGATGAACCCCGAGAAAGGTAGCTTCGGAATGATTTTCGACAACAAGCTGGAGCCGGAGATTTACAGTTTTCGCCTGCTTGATGCTTTCATTGCTTCAGCCGAAAAACTGGGTCTGACCGATTATCCTATTCATATCAAGATTGACAGCGGTATGCACCGTCTTGGTTTTGAACCGCAGGATATGGAACAACTACTTGCGCGCCTGAAAGGACAAACACAGGTGAAGGTTCGCTCTGTATTCTCTCATCTGGCAGGAGCCGACGAAGTGAAATTTGATGCGTTTACGAAACAACAGATTTCGGTTTTTACCGGCTGTGCCGATCAGCTATCCGCTGCATTTTCGCATCATATTATCCGTCATATTCTCAATTCGGCCGGAATTGAACGTTTTTCCGAATTTCAGTTCGACATGGTACGTCTGGGAATCGGACATTACGGTATCAGCTCCTTGCCGGATGTTAGCCTGAAACAGGTTTGTGCACTCAAAACAATCATCCTGCAGATTAAAAACGTGAAAGCAGGCGAAACGGTGGGTTATAGTCGCAAAGGAGTCATTGATACCGATAAACACATTGCAGTAATTCCTATCGGTTATGCCGACGGCTTCGACCGTAAACTGGGTAATGGAGTGGGAGAGGTGCTTGTCAACGGTCATCGTGCTAAAGTAGTAGGCAATATCTGTATGGATTTATGCATGATTGATGTGACGGGTATTCCTGCCAAAGAAGGTGATCAGGTAGAAATATTTGGCGATCATCTGACAATCTCCGAAGTTGCAGGATGGCTGAAAACCATTTCGTACGAAGTGTTGACCAGTGTGTCCAGGCGGGTAAAAAGAATTTATTTTCAGGAGTAAATTAAATGTAATGATGTGGTGATTTGATGATGTGATAATGTGATGATGTGATAATATGATGATGTGGTGATGTGGTGATTTGATAATGTGGTGATTTGATAATTTGATAATATGATGATGTATTATTGAAAGAATGAAGAAAACTAATTATCATATCAACACATCAATAATCAACCCATCAATAATCAATAATCAATAATCAACATATCAATAATTATAACATTAATAATCAATATATTATCAAATAAACTAATTATCATATCAACCCATCAATAATCGACAATCAACATATGAATAATCAACACATTATCACATCAATAATCATCACATTATCTCATCAACAAATTAATCAATGGTTCTGGCCCATATACAGCAATTAAATACCGCGAAAATACTAGTGCAGAGTGCATCGACTTTGGCAGGTCAGCTTATTAAAACCTTCGGCATATTAAGTTTTGTCGACGATGATGAGCTTATTGCTGTGCGGGAAGCGGAGTTGAAAACACTGCTGGCAGAACTGCATATTGCAGATGCGAATATCCTTGTCCGCAATTCAAAGAACAAGGTATTATCAGCTATTTGCGAGGAAGTGGAAGCTTCTTTTTTGATTATTCAGCAGGCTAACGGACAAGGCAAACTGATTCGGTCGTTGCTGAAAGATTGCCGGGAATTGCGTATTCCGTATTTGTTCTACAAAGACTCGTTTCTGGCATTGGATCTGACGAAAGTCATTTTACCTGTCGGGTTCTTGGAAGAAGAACTGGAAAAAGCACAGTTTGCTGCAGCTTTTGGAAGGTTCTGCGGTTCGGAGATTAAGATGCTACTGGCAACTGATTACGGCTCGAAAGCGGCAACCAATGCAGAAAAAATGAAAAGCCTGTTCGACAAATTTGATTTCAACTATACACTTGATAAAGCCAACAAAGATAGTTTTAAGGTGGAAGCCGAATCCATTGAAGTAGCACAACAGGAAGGAGCCGGATTAATTATTGTCTCTGCTTCGCGCGATTACGGTTTGGACGACATTCTCTTCGGACCTAAAGAATACCATGTGCTGAAAAAGTCGGAAATACCCGTTTTGCTGGTTAATCCGCGTGGCGATTTATATGCTTTATGCGATTAGTATTACAAATAGCTGACCCGTTTATCACAAACTTATATCATTATGAATCTCTGTTATAAACTGAAACAACAAGCAGGATGGAGTTTAAAACAAGAATAAGAACATTAATTTTTAGAGAATTATTTGTGCCATTGCTGGCCATATTTGCTATCGTTATTATTGGTTTTGTGGGACTAATGTTTATAGAAAAACTGTCACCGTTGCAGTCGCTCTATATGTTGGTTATCACGTTGGCCACTATTGGTTACGGCGATGTGGTCCCTGTAACCGATGCGGGTAAAATATTTACAATTTGCCTGGTGTTGGCCGGATTTACGGTGGGTTTATATGCTGTGGGTAAAATATCTGCTTTTTTTGTCGAAGGAGAACTGTCTAAATTATTAAAACAACGAAAAATGAACAAAGTGTTAGACTCTATGAAGGATCATTACATTGTTTGTGGTTATGGTAAAACCGGGAAACGCGTATTGGAAGATTTATTGAACAAAGGACTGGATGTTGTAATAATAGAAAATAATGCCGAGCGGAGCGAAAAGCTGAAAGAAATTTACAACAAGAATTTTATTCACCTGGATGCCGATGCTACCAACGACGATGTATTGCTTCAGGCAGGCATAGAGCGCGCCCGTATCCTGATCTCGGTACTTTCGTCGGATGCCGAAAATCTTTTTGTGACGCTTAGTGCCAAGGATCTGAATAAAAAAATAAAGGTGATAACCCGTGTGTCCGAAGCTACGTCGGGTGAGAAGTTCAGAAAAGCCGGTGCCGATTTTATCGTTTCCCCTATTGAGATTGCCACCGACCGGATTATTTCCATAGCCACTACCAGTGCCGACTTCTTTAGTTTTGTAGAATTTGCCGGAGCCCGAGAGGAACTGAAAGACTATAAATTCGGGATGGTGGAGATTCACGAGGGAAGTGATTTGATCAATAAAACTTACCGCGAGGCCAATATTCCCCAACGGACCAATCTGGTGGTAATAGGCTTTTATTCTTCGCAGAGCGAATTGCAGGTTAATCCCAAAGCAGACAATATCATTCAACTGGATGATAGGTTACTGGTTTTTGGTAACGAAGAACAGATTGAAACATTAAAGAAAATTTCGAAACACAAATCATAGACCATTTAAATAATGACAAAAATTGGAACAACTCTCTCGTCAGTTGGCAAAAAAGCCATTTTGTGCGGATCGGGAGAATTAGGAAAGGAAGTTGCCATAGAACTGCAACGTTACGGAGTGGAAGTCGTTGCACTGGATAAATATGCCAATGCACCGGCTATGCAGGTAGCCCATCGTTCGCATGTGTTTTCTATGCTCGACGGTAAGAAACTCCGCGAAGTGATAGAAGCTGAAAAGCCCGACTATATCATTCCCGAGATAGAAGCTATAGCTACCGACACGCTGGTGGAGCTCGAAAAAGAAGGTTTTAATGTTATTCCTACAGCCAAAGCCACTTTTCTGACTATGAATCGCGAAGGTATCCGACGGTTGGCAGCTGAGGAGTTGGGTATACTCACTTCTCCTTATCGTTTTGCGTCCAGCAAAGAAGAGTTTGAACAAGCTGTGACAACGATTGGTATTCCCTGTGTAGTAAAACCGATTATGAGCTCTTCAGGTCATGGTCAGAGTGTGATTAAAAGTGATGCTGACATAGAGCGGGCATGGACCATAACACAGGAAGGTGGCCGGGCAGGAGCCGGGCGTGTTATTGTTGAAGCTTTTTTACGATTTGATTACGAAATAACCTTACTTACAGTGCGGCACAGTGGCGGCACCACTTTTCTGAAGCCCATCGGGCATTATCAGGAAGATGGCGATTACCGGGAATCGTGGCAACCACAACTGATGGCGGAACAGGTGCTGGAAAAAGCGCAACGCATAGCCGGTTTAGTGACGAATGCATTGGGTGGTTACGGTATTTTTGGTGTGGAGCTTTTTGTATGCGGCAATGAGGTCTTGTTTAGCGAAGTATCACCTCGTCCACACGATACTGGTATGGTTACTATGATTTCGCAGGACTTATCGCAGTTTGCTCTGCATGCCCGCGCCATTTTGGGATTGCCTGTACCATCCGTACGCTTTTATCGCCCATCGGCCTCTAAAGCTGTGGTGGTGGAAGGTGATAGCGACAAAGTAGTATTCGATAATCTGGAAGAAGTATTGTCCGAACCGGATGTACAGATCCGAATCTTTGGTAAACCCGAAGTGGTAGGACACCGTCGGTTGGCAGTTATTCTGGCCAGTGCCGATACTGTTGAAGAAGCACGGGCTAAAGCCAATCGGGCTTACGATAAATTAAAAATCGAAGTATTAGCCCGTTAATAGTACAGCTACTATTCTACCTGAATACAAGAAGAGACACTCTAAATGAGGTCTCTTTTTGTGTTTAAAACAGCAGAAGAAGAGTTAATCCCTATCCTTTTTTAATACCCAAAGAGCCAATTGGAAATATATTCCGATTTTTTGTTGTATCTTTGCATTAAGATATTCCAACAAATATCATTCTCCCGGTTGATCCCTCGTTCGATTTTTTTCAAATAGGTTTTACAGACAGCTTTCTCTTTCCTGAATAGTTATCTCTCATTTTTCATCAACCGTTCCCGGAAACATTATTTTAAAATTATATAATTGCATGGCAAAATCCCAAAACGCATTTAACAAACAAGAAAAAGAAAAGAAACGTTTAAAAAGAAGAAAAGATAAACTGGAAAGAAAAGAGGAGCAAAAGCAAAATCCTTCGGAAGGTGGACTTGACAGTATGATTGCTTATGTTGACGAATTTGGTCGCTTGACTGATACTCCGCCCGATCCTACTAAAAAAACCAAAATAGATGTCTCAACGATTGAGATTGGTGTGGCACGACGCGAAGAGGAAGTGGTTTCACCGTTCAAAAATGGCCGGGTAGACTTTTTCGACGATTCGAAAGGTTTCGGATTTATCAAGGAAACCGGAACACAGGAGAAATATTTTGTACACGTAAATGGCTTACTTGAAACGGTAAAAGAAGGCGACATGGTTGCTTTTGAACTGGAGCAGGGACGCAAAGGCATTAATGCCGTACGGGTAAAAAAAGCATAAGCTTTGGTAGCATTCTTTTTATTTTCGGTTTGAAAATTTTCATATTATTTTTTCGATGAGATTTCTCCAAATTTCATCGATACGATTATTTATTTTTATTGAACCGTACAAGAAGAGCTTATAAAAAATAAATAAAAAAAGAAGAACCGCTTGGTTCTTCTTTTTTTTATGCTGAAAAAATAGCCCGAAGATAATTTGGTTCATTTTAATTATTCAGTTTATTTGCTGTCAATTTGCTGTCAATTAAAATATAAATAATGATTATGTGATATATTGTCGGAAATGACTATTTTTGTGACAACCAATTAGGATTTGTGCATATCTGCTAAATCTCATTTCTTCGCATCCTGATGGAAATGCTGCCGGACACATGTTCATCATAAATTATTGTTGATATTAATCCGGGCTGTATATTGAATAACCTTAATGAACTTTTTTATAGACTCAGAACCATATTATAAAATGAATGATATATGAAAAAACTAAAAATTATTTTCGCTATGTTGGCATTATTGCCGTTTTTCACTGTTGGATCAGAAGAAATAACAACCAATGGCTTTATCTTTTCGGATTATCAAAAGGGTAAAGTTTTCTTTAAAAATAATAGAGTTGTTGAATCTTTGTTCAATTATCAAACCGTAACAAAACAAATGCTTTTCAGGCAAAACGAACAGGTTTTATCATTAGCATATGCTCAGACAACCGATTCGGTGGTAATTGGAGGTCGTGTATTCGTTTATTATCAGGATAATGAGTTCTTTGAGAAAATAGCACTCGGGAAAGGAAATCTATTTATACAGTATAGCTCAGTTTTATTGTCAAAAGGGAAAAAAGCGGGATATGGCGGTTATTCTCAGTTATCCAGCACAACATCTGTCAATACAATATCTTCTCTTGATGGAGGAAAAACATCGGGATTTTCACATTTATCAGCAGATGAAGAATTTACGGCAAAAACCAATTTGACGTTTTGGATCAAGCGTAAAGATAAATTCATTAAAGTAAACTCTCAAAGCCAGGTTCTCAAGGCCTTCCCGGAACACAAGCAAGCTATTCAGTCGTATTTTATTGATCATAAGGTTAATTTTGGATTGTTGAATGATGTCAAAGTTGTATTAGATTATTGTTTCTCTCTTTAAAAGGCCATTATTTTATCTGTGAGCATGGTAATGTATCCTGTTTATTGGCATGAATTTGAATAATGACATAATAATCATTTGTTTTATTTGTAAGAATTGTATGAATACAGTCTCTGGAATATACCGCACCAACTGCTAAATTCTGATTTCAGGAGTATGGATTCAGAGTCAATAAAACATACTTTCCGGTGCTTTCAACTTGTGTGAAGTCGGAAGAATATCTTTATCGGAAAAGAAAAAGAAAAGGAAAAGGAAAAGGAAGAACCTCAGGGCTCTTCCTTTTTTTATGCGTATAACTTTCTTATTGGGGAATAACAAGTAAAAGCTATACTTTTAGAGAATGTTTCAATTATAATTTGTATCTCAATTCAATACGTAAATCAGGCACCACGGCATTATTCAGATCATAATTTACACCACTTCCTACCAGCCCGCCATTATCAGACTTGTAAAGTCGCAGATTAAGTCCGCAGTCGATATTGACTGACCAGTGCGGGTTGAGACTAAAACTTTTTCCAATAGCCGGAATCAGTGAAAGTCGTTTTGGCTTATTGCTTAAACTTTCGTATATTGTTTCATAGCCTAATCGGGCATTGATATGCCACGTTTTTAAGTTATACTTATTCTCTGAACCAAAATAATAATTATTTTCGAGACTAAACGACAAGTAATCTGAAGGATAAATAGTTCCCAATGATGTCCCTAAATCGAATCCTATACTATAATTTTTTATTTGATAATCCAGCCCGGCATAAAATCCCTGACTTATAGGATTGAATCCAACATTAAAACTGGTTTGATCTGTCCGCTGGGCCGACGCCACAGTAGAAAAACAGATTAATGCCAGGATGAATACTTTTACTTTCATAGTCTAATGTAATTTAAGTTTATAATGTAAATATTTACATATTTAATCTGTTTAATAGTTAAACTAAAATGCGACATGTTGTCTATTTCTTTCCGGTATTAGTTCTGACCATTAAAATTCTTACTCAATATCTGCAACTTGAGTTCGTTCTCTGTTATTTTTATGATCTTCCATTTATAAATTGCCTCACCTTGCCAATTTGCTACTTTCACAATAATAACCTTATCGATACCACTCAGGCTCCAGTTTCCATTATTATTGTCATAAACTACCGGAGGAGTAGCGCACCAACCAGAAATCGTTCGTTCAATGAATTTGCCATCCGGCCCAAAACTAAAGCCATATGCATAATCTTTTAATTCGCTGGATTTGGTATAAGTTATCAGGTTGTCCTGATAAACCGGACTAACCCATGAGCCCAGTAGCAACTGTTTTTCGGTTATGATAACAGAGTCATTTTTGTCGCACGATACCAGTCCGGTAAACAATAGTGCCAGTAAAAATAATCTTATTTTCATACTATTTCTTTTTACTAAAGATGATCTCCCGATCAGAAACGTTGCATCCGATCGGAAGATTATTTCTATTTAGCTGAAGAAATATTGATTTAAGCTGGAAAACAGGGTAAGCTTAGTAAGTCTTATATACCGTTTCCAAACCGGGAAGTATCCACTTTTTCTACCTCTTTCTTTTTATACCCACTGAAACTATATTTAAAGGTCAGCGAAATTAAGCGTGCATCGTAAAACAGTGTCATATTGTTTTGTTGCTCACCTATATTTATGTGGGTCTTTTGTGCCCTGCTGTTCAAAATATCCTGAGCTTTAAGCGTTAGTCTGGCTTTGTCGCCGGCAAACTTCCATATCAAAGCCGTAGTCAGGTCGGCAGTGGGGTCGGTGTTATAGATTCCCTGAATAGCTGCCGACTGACAAAAAGCGTCGACAGACAGAAACCAGTCTTTTTTCTTTGTCAGGAAAACTGTATTGTTCAGGGCTGCATATCCAAAGAGCTTTTTTCTGTTGAAATCAATATCATAGAGTGTTCCTTTGTCATGAAAAAGTATTCCGGTGCCTGTCAGTTTCGATTCCAGCAAACTGCCTACTTTAAATGGAATATCAGCTGATAATCCGGACATATTCCGATAATCCATATTAATAGTAGTGTAAATCATGGTTAATGCTGTTTTGTTCTGATAAGGCATTTGTTGTATGCTACCCGATTCGTGATTGAAAAAAGCCGTCAATACATACTTTTTCAGAAAGATATAATTCAGACTGCTAGAATAAGTCCGTTCCGGCAACAGATTCTGATTACCTTGTGCATAACTATAAGCATTTATATACTGCCGACTGGGCGATGTTTGCCAATAGCTGGGGTATACTTTATCGCTCGAAAACGATAACTGGAATGTATTATTTTCATTGGCATTATAGGATAAATTCATGTTCGGGAAAAAATCCAACCTATCCCACAACGTTCTGTTCTGCTGCAACGAATCTACTGTGGCTTTGTAATATTGAAGTGACAGCGAAGTCTGCAAAGAAACTTTCGGTCCAAACTGACGGGTGAAACCCAGAAATCCACCGGCATTTTGCTCCTTTTGTGTTTGAATAAAAGTAGCTGTTTTGTCCGTTGTGTTATTGACGCTGGTAAACGATTTATTATCCGTTTTCGATATCGATCCGCTTATTCCGTAATTAAGCTCCCAACCGTGCTTCAACTGACTGTTCATGTTAGCATATACAGTTCCTTTTTCCACATGTTGCGACGAGTTGCTAATTGTCGTTTCAGGTGTCTGGAGACTGGATGTATTAAGTAGTTCCTGATCTGACTTGTCGTTGTACAACACATAATCGCCTCCCAGACTCAACCCTTTGGCAGTAACATAGTCAAACCGGAAGCTGTGCATGGTAGTCGGGTTTATAATATGATTATTTGTAGCTACAGTGTCTACATTCACAAAAGAGGTGTTCGAAGATCTTCTCGAATTGGC
>Ga0209540_10001046_pt1 | contig 22275 bp, 20 predicted proteins | sample BarGraIncu01121A_FD_184501 | JGI IMG/M metagenome (GOLD analysis project Ga0209540, IMG submission 184501) | Arctic peat soil microbial communities from Barrow, Alaska - Barrow Graham LP Incubations 011-21A (SPAdes) (version 2) | ecosystem: Environmental > Terrestrial > Soil > Wetlands > Peat... | reverse complement strand
CAGCCGTCGCACCGGTGAAGAAGTGCGGCACAAGGTTCGGGATGATGATCGGCAGGTGCAGCACTTGCAGAAGAAACATACACAAAACGCCGGCGACCAGTGACGACAGGAATCCGATCATCATCGCCGTCGGCGCTTTTGGGAACGTGATAGCAACATCGAGTGCCGGTTTGGCGTTGGGCACGATCTTCTCGCCGATTCCCCGGAAGGCGGGCGTGATCTCGGCCAGTGTCATATTGACACCGATAACGATGATGGCCATGCCGGCGACGAACGTCATCGCCTGGACAAACGCAAAGACCAGCGGATGCTGGGTGATCCCCAGCGTATCCTGCACGAAGGTGGAGCCTGCTTTCAGCGTGACCGCCATGAAGAGGACCATCATGACCAGCCCCGAGGAGATCAACGGATCTCGCAGGAAGTCGAGTCCTTTGGGCAGCCTGATGTCCTCGGTCGACTGAGTTCTGTCGCCGAACCACTTGCCCAGCAGTCCAGCCACGATGTACGACAGCGATCCGAAATGGCCCACGGCGACCTCGTCACCTCCCATTACCTCCCGCATAAACGGTTGGGCCAGTGCGGGCATCAGGGTCATGACCGTGCCGAGAAGAATGGAAGCCACAACCGTGACCCAGACACCGGCCATGCCGGCGGCCGTCAGCACGGCGACCAGCAGGATAGCCATGTAAAGCGTGTGATGACCTGTGAGAAAGATGTACTTCCACTTCGTCACACGCGCCAGAACAACGTTGAACAGGAAACCGAAGATCATCACCCATCCGGGCTGCGAACCCAGGGTTTTGAGCGCGATTGCAATGATGGCCTCGTTGTTGGGCAGGACGCCACGGATGTGAAACCCGAACTGCAGCATCTGCCCCAGATAGTTCAGTGAGCTGATGAGTGTGGCCGCGCCGACACCGAGCACCAGGAAGCCGACAATCGTCTTGACAGTTCCCATCAGCACTTCACCGAACGATTTGTGCAGCACGACCAAGCCGACGAGTGCGACCATACTGACCAGCACCGCCGGTGTGCCTATGAAGTCCCTGATGAACGTGAATACTGACTGCATCCCTGTCTCCTCCGCGTGTCAACGTCTACAGATTGTCACCAATACACCCTCTGGGCACAGATTCCTATTGTACACGCGCTGCGGCGCTCGGCAACCCGCGCCCTTTTCATAGGACGCGCAACCATGAAGCAATTTATGTCGACGTTGTTATACTGAGAGCAAGACTCAGACAGAGTCTCACCTTGGAATGAAGGAGTTCCTGTGATGATAAACGAAACCAAACACCGTGCAATTCTGCAAAGCATCGCTCACCGTGTGATGCTCGAGAGGGGATTGCTTCCCGACTTCTCGGCAGAGGTCCTTGCCGAGGTCGACCGCATCAAGGGGCCCGCCTTGACCGGCGCCGTACCCGCGCGCGACCTCCGAACCCTGCCGTGGTGCTCCATCGACAACGATGACTCGCTCGACCTGGACCAGCTCACGGTCGCGGAAGCCATGAAGGATGGAACCACCAGGATTCTTGTAGCCGTGGCGAATGTCGATGCTCTTGTCAGGATTGGATCCGCAATCGACGACCACGCGCGCACCAACACCACCTCGGTGTACACCGCTGCAGAGAAGTTTCCCATGCTTCCCGACAAGCTGTCTACCGACCTCACCTCGCTGAATCAGGAACAAGACCGTCTTGCCATCGTCGTCGACATGGTTGTTGCCGCCGACGGCACCCTGCAGGGATCCGACGTCTACGAGGCCATCGTCCACAGTCATGCCAAATTGGCGTATAACAGCCTCGCAGCATGGCTGGAGAAGACCGGACCAATGCCGCAATCGGTCGCGGCCGTACCCGGCCTGGCCGAAAATCTGTCGCTCCAGGACAAGGTTGCCCAATGCCTGAAGAATCACCGCCATGCCCTTGGAGCGCTCAGCCTGCAGACCATCGAGGCAAGACCGCTGTTTGAGGGCGACTCGATCCGCAGCCTGGAGCTCACGGCAAAGAACCGCGCCACGGAACTCATCGAGGACTTCATGATCGCAGCCAACGGCGTTACGGTGCGGTTTCTCACCTCTCACGGGTTTCCCTCGATCCGCCGCGTCGTGCACACGCCAAAGCGCTGGGACCGCATCGTCGAAGTAGCGGCCGAGCATGGATTCAAGCTTCCCGACGCTCCCAATTCGAAGGCGCTCGAGGACTTCCTGACCAGCGCGAAGGCGGCTGATTCAGTGACGTTCCCCGACCTGTCCCTTACGATCATCAAGCTCCTGGGGCCCGGTGAATACGCTGCAGAACTGCCAGGAGCGAATGCCGAGGGACACTTCGGCCTTGCTGTCCGGGACTACACACATTCCACTGCCCCCAATCGCCGCTATCCGGACCTCATCACCCAGCGCCTGGCGAAAGCAGCGATTGCGAAGAAACCCGTGCCGTACAGCATCGACGAGCTGACAACCCTGGCGACACACTGTACGGAACAGGAAGACGCCGCCAACAAGGTCGAACGGCAGGTCGGCAAGTCCGCCGCGGCACTCCTCCTCGGACCCCGGATCGGCGAACAGTTCGACGCCATCGTCACCGGCGCTGCCGACAAGGGAACGTGGGCACGGCTGCTCACCGTGCCGGTTGAAGGCAGGGTGGTCAAAGGCTTCGAAGGGCTGGATGTCGGCCAGCGCACACGGGTCCAGCTTCTCTCGGTAGACGTCGACAGGGGATTTATCGATTTCAAGAGAGTTCGTAGCTAGGAAGTCGAGTCGCAGGCGAAGCAGCCGAAAGGGGCTGCTTCGCCTGTTTCCCTGATCAGCTCAAGCCGTTCAACGAGTTGGCCGCGCGCACCACATGCTTTGCAAGCACCGAGGAGGTGACCGCCCCCACGCCGCCGGGGACTGGGGTAATATACGCGGCTTTTGGTGCAACTGCGTCAAAATCCACATCTCCACACAGTTTGCCATCGCTGTCAACGTTAATACCAACGTCGACAATGACACTGTTTTCGGATACGAAATCTGCCGTGATCATGGCAGCCTTGCCCGCAGCCACGACAAGGATTTCCGCATTCCGGCAGGTTTCCTCAAGATCCCTGGTCTTTGTATGGCAGATGGTAACAGTCGCATTTTTCTTGAGCAGCAACATAGAAAGGGGTTTGCCGACGACCATGCTTCTGCCTACCACCGTCACGCGCTTTCCATTCAGGTCAATGCCATAGTGAGCCAGGACTTCCATGACAGCCTCGGATGTGCAGGGAGCAAAACCACTTTCATCTCCCGAGAATACCTTTGCAATATTGACCGGGCTCATACAGTCGATATCCTTCTTCGGATTAATGATGTTCCTGACTGATTGTTCGTCCAGCTGTTTGGGCAGGGGCCTGAACAGCAGGATACCATGGATATCAGGATTGCTGTCGACAGCCGAGAACTCCTTTTCAAAATCTGCCTGGCCAATCGACTCTGGCAATTCAATCACTTTGCAGCGAATGCCCATGCCGCCCATCTTTTTGATGGCACCACGCTCATACGCCAGATCGTCCGGCCGCGCGCCAACCCTCACGATGCCGAGTTGCGGGAAAATTCCCTTCTGGGCAAGCTTCTCCACTTCGCGCAGCAGTTCTTCCTTCATCGCAGCAGCCACTTCGGAACCTTTCATGACGATGCTCATCTGATCACAGCCTCCATTTTTCTTTGTCTATCCTGTCAGCCTTTGCAGTTCCTTCCATCAACGAGACGTTCACGTTCCGGTCGACGTGCTCGGCGGACGGAACCTTCGGCCCATACATATGATAAACACACTCTCAGGAATGCCAAGGATGATTTGTCCGATGACAGTGAGATTCATCCTCTTCATCCTGTTTGAGCGAAGCGCGCGCCAAGGAATCCTTCAATGACACCAGGCCCGACCCTACCCAGAGTCTTGACCTCGTGTTGTCTGACTAGTCGTGAACAAACTCAAGGAAACCGGAACCGTGCTCCTGCCACGATGTTTCTACACCAACGGGGCTTGCCAAGCAGTCCCGACTCCAAGCAGACCTTCCTATTCCGCGTATAGTGTTCAGGTGCGTCCCGAGTAGACGCGTGGAGGAAGATGTGCCCTTTGCCCTGACTGCTGTCCTGTATGGCCTCATCATCCTGACGACCCACTTCACCCAGTCGGTCAGCGGCTTCGGCTGTGCCGTACTGGCCATGCCGTTATGCATTCTTCTGACGGGTATCGACACGGCGCGCACCGTCGTAACCGTCCTAGCCCTCGCCCTGGATGCCTACCTGCTGGTCATCTCGTGGAAAGACGTCGACTGGCGGCAGTACCTGCACATTCTCGCGTTTGTCCTGCCCGGGCTTCCCGTCGGCATGATCGCCTTCAACATCTTGCCACGCACGACGCTCATGCACATCCTTGCCGCCTTCATGGTCATCGTCGGCGTCCAGGGGCTGGCCAACCAGATCCGACCGGGCAGAGGTACGGCGCGGTCCTGGCCTGCCTGGCTTCTCAACATCCTGCTGTTCATCGGAGGCGCCATGCAGGGGGCCTTTACATCGGGAGGCCCACCCGTGATCATCTACGCGATTCAGAAGCTGAAGGACAAAGCTTCGTTCCGCGCCACACTGGTCGCCATCTGGACGACGCTCAACATGTTCATCGTCGCGGATATCGTCGTGCGCCACAAGCTGAGCGGCATGCCCGGGAAACTCGTACTGACGTCCTTGCCGTTCCTTGTTCTGGGAGCCCTGCTGGGAGACCTCGCACACCGCCGGATCAGCGGTGAACGCTTCACCCGGCTCATCTACGTGGTCCTGCTCATTTCAGCAGTTTTCATGATACTGTAAGGAAGTATAATGAACGTATCACACATAATTTAGGAGGCAATAGGTATGATCACATTTACGAGAGGGGTTCCCGCAACAGAAGCGTTTCCGGTGGAGGCCCTGGGGGAGTGCGCCGCGTCGGCTCTCACCAAGTACAGCTCACAGATTTTGCAATATGGCTCCTTCCGGGGATTCGGCCCACTGCGTGAGTTCATCGCCGCAGGACATGGACTGCAGGCGGATCAGGTTCTGCTGAGCCAGGGAGCCCTGCAGATCGTCGATTTCGCAGCCCATTCCCTCATCACGCCGGGGACGACCGTCCTGGTCGAGCAACCCTCATATGACCGCGTCATCAAAGTCCTGCGCCGGGCAGGTGCCACTGTCGTCGGCGTTCCCCTGCAGGAAGACGGCATGGACCTCGCCGCCTGTGAGGATCTCATTCGTGAACACCATCCCCTCATGACATACGTCATCAGCGATTTTCAGAACCCTTCGGGCACAACGATGTCGGAGGCCAAACGCCGGGCCTTTGCAGCCCTCGCAGAGCAGTACGACCTGCTCGTCCTCGAGGATGTCCCATATCGCCGTCTGCGGTACGCGGGACAGGACGTCCCCACCATCCAGTCCATGATTCCCGGCAGGACGATCGAGCTTACCAGCTTCAGCAAACTGCTGTCGCCCGGCCTGCGCGTCGGCGTCGCCCTCGGCCCCCAGCAGTACATGGACCGCCTCGGCAAGACCGCACAGGACACGTATATTACTCCAGCCCTTCTGCCACAGGCTACAGTCTTCGAGTTCATCGACAGGGGCTTGCTGCCCGCTCAGATCGAGAAGCTGCACAACCTCTACCGGCCGCGCCTGTCCGAACTGCTGGGTGCGCTCGACGCGGAGATGGCCGACCTGGGAACATGGGCCAAGCCTGACGGTGGTTTCTTCGTAGGCGTCACGCTCAACAAGAGTGTCAAGGCCGAAACCCTTATCGCCAAGGGACTAGCAGAGGGGATCCATCTCACCAACGGACGCGACTTCTTTGCTGACGGGAGAGGGGATACCTTCGTCCGGCTGCCGTTCTGCGCGCTGACCACCGACGAGATCGACGAAGGAGTCAGGACCCTGGCCCAGGTCGTGCGCGCCCTGTAGCCGGTCCCAGGTACAAGAAGGACATCATGCCCGAACTACCCGAAGTGGCCAATCTGGCACGACAAATGGACCGGGAACTCCGCGGCAGGCGTGTGGCCGGGGTCGACGTCGTCCAGCCCAGATGTCTGAACGTCCCGCCCGAGAAATTCGAGGGAATGCTTTTCCACACACAGGTAAACCACGTGACGTCGAGAGGAAAATGGATCTTCGTGGACCTCGAGCCGGAAGCAACGCTCCTGCTCAACCTCGGCATGGGTGGGGAAGCCCTCTTCCACCGCAAGGGTGAACCCTTGCCGGGAAACCGCCAGTCAGCCGTCCTGTTCGACGACGGCTCCGCCTTCAGTCAGCACTTCTGGTGGTTCGGGTACATCCACGCGGTCAAGACCGTCGAGCTGGCTTCCCATACCATGACAGCAGTACTAGGTCTCGACACACTGGACGATGGCGAGTTCACGCCAGACGCGTTCGAGAAGCTGCTGCAGGCCAAGAAACGGACTGTCATCAAGACGGTTCTCATGGACCAGAAAAATATCACGGGCATCGGCAACGTCTACATCCAGGACATCCTGTTCGCGGCCGGCCTGCATCCCCTGCGCAAGACCACCGGCCTCACACCCGCCGAGCGCACCGCACTGTACGCCGCGATCCGCTCACAGCTTGGACATGCACTGGAGCTGGGCGGCCTGGCATTCGAGAAGAACCTGTACGGCCAACCGGGACACTTCACGGAATTCCTGGTCGGATACCGCGAAGGCAAGCCGTGTCCCGTGTGTGGCACGCTCGTCCAGAAGATCCGGACCGGCAGCACGGCATCGTTCATCTGCCCCAACTGCCAGAAGTAACGGAACGTCTGACAAGGCTCCATCCATCCCAACCGACACCACCGAACTCTGGAAGAAACCTACATGACGCCACTGTTCGCCTCGTCTGCTACGGCACGGCCGGCCAGCTCACTACGATTCTGGATGATGCGAGACGATCGCTAGAGACGCCAACGACCAGATTAGAGATATCCCCTCTGTTTGTGATTCTGCTTCCCGAGAGCTGTTTCCTGAATCAACCTGTCGTCCTCGCCTTCGCGGGACTACATAGGCAAGACTACGGCGACCGTGAACTGAGGCTCCTCGCAATGGCGCAGACCTCCACCGGATCCTGCAGGGTGTGCAGGCCCATGCCCACCAGGTCCGCCCCTGCACAACGAAACTCAAGAACGTCATCAGCAGTCCACGCTCCCCCCATCCCGATGATAGGAAGATGCGTCAGGGAACGGACATCCAGGAGCTTGGCAAGGGTCAGGGGCTTAAGCGCGGGACCCGAGAAGCCTCCGGTGACGCGGGAAAGGAACGGCTTCCCGGTCGCCACATTGAAGCGCGCTGCATGGGGACAATTGAACAGCGTGAGAGCGTCGGCGCCTGCCTGCTCGCATGCACGCACGACACCTGGCATGTCGGAGGTCTCAAAGAGAAGCTTGGCGGCGATGGGTCTGTCCGGGAAGGCATGGCGCACAGCCGTCACGACATCACGGACGGCTTGCGGATTGGCACCGATGGCACCACACGAGGCCTCCACATTGGGACACGAGAGATTGAGCTCGAGGAGGTCGAACCCTTCGACGCCGGCGAGAGTCCGCGCCATGGCCTCGAACTCATTCACGGTCTCGCCCGCGATGGAGAGAAACAGGTGGGTCGGGAACGGCATCAGCGCCGGGTACACCGTGTCCAGAAACGCTGTGATTCCCGGGTTCTGCAGCCCGACGGAGTTGATGAGACCGAACCCGGTGTCCACCAAGCGAGGCGGAGGATTGCCGATGCGCGCATGCGCTGTGACCGTCTTGGCCGTGAACGCGCCCAAGGCCGAAAGGTCATAGCGTTCGCGCAACTCGATCCCGAAACCACCGGGACCTGCAGGGATGATGACCGGGTTTGCGAACTGGAGCCCGGCAACAGATACTCTCAATCCTGCCATGTCCATGAGACCTCCCCCGCGGCGAATACTGGGCCATCGGAGCAGACCAGCGCCACGCTGCCGTCCTTCCTGCGAACCGGACAGCCCTCGCATATCCCTTCTCCACATGCCATGCGTTCCTCCAGTGAGACGAAGACAGAACCGCCCTGGTAGTGGTCTACGAGCACGCGCAACATGGGTGACGGGCCACAGGCAAACACCGGTCCTGCGCTGCGCGCCGACAGAAACGCGTCAGTCACGAGCTGTGGGTTCACCGTGACTACTGTCCCAGCTGGCAGGAGAGGCGCCAAGAAGGCCTGTTCCACGTCACTCGCGACCCCGGCGTAGAAGCCGGACACCGGGCGTGTTGCCGCCATAAACAGCAGCGGGGCCACACCACAGCCTCCGCCAACGAGGACCGGCGACACCGCCTCAGGGAATCCATTACCCAGCGGCCCCTTGATCTGAACCGTCGCGCCCGGCTGGAGCCGGAGGAGCTGGCCCCACAGCAGTCCCTTGCGCCGGATAAGGAACGTGGTCGTGCCGGCCCCATCGTCCTGCGTACAGATCGAGATTGGACGCGGAACGACGGGCCACTCGCCCACTTTGAGCATCACAAACTGTCCCGGGCGCGACTTCACATGCCAGTCCACCGTTAGCAGGCACAGTGAGTAGTCTTCCGAAAAGAGTATCTTCCGAACGGCGGCGTCTGTCATGCCAGCCTCAGATGTTCATGATGAGTGAAGCTCCCTTGCTCCCTTGCTCCCGTGTCACGGGATGGAAAAGGGAGAACGCTCTGCAAGCAATTGACCAATTCTTTCATCATATCCACAGTCTCCTTGAAAATCTTCTTGAAGCGAGGGCACGTAGGTGCGATCATTGGCTGAACTAATGGTACGACCCAACTACTGGAGAAGGCGGCTTTGACCTACGAATCATGGAACCTTTGATCACACTGCCGCTCTTTGGATAACCATCAACGTCCGTCTCTTGCTCCCCATAGCGCCATGGCTACTACTGTCATCGCCTATGAGTGCTACGATTGACTCCTATATTTCTCCCAAGTAGGCACCTCTAATATGTTCATTCCTAGCCAACGCAGCCGCACTATCATGAATGGATACAGCTCCTGCCTCTAACACATATCCTCTATCTGCCATATCTAGAGCAACTTTTACATCTTGTTCAACCAACAATATGCCAATCCCTCTGTCGTTCCTCAGTTTTCCTACTATGTCGATTAGATCGTCTACTACCACCGGAGCCAATCCTAGAGAAAGCTCATCGATGATAAGTAAGTTCGGATGCGACATCAAGGCACGCCCTATTGCACACATCTGCTGTTCGCCGCCTGACAAATTCCCGGCAAGTTTTCTACTATATCCTTTAAGCGGCTTAAAGAGGGTATACACGAAATCCAAATCCTCTCTTACACTATGATCAAGCTTCCTTTGAAAAGCACCCATCAACAGATTGTCTTCTACGGTTAACCCAAAGAATAGATGTCTTCCCTCAGGAGCAAAACCGAGTCCCATTTTTATTCTTTTTGGACCAGCCATTTCGGTGATATTGTCTCCTGAATAAAATATTTCGCCTTTACGAATGGGAATCATTCCCACAATACTCTTTAATAGAGTGCTTTTCCCCGCTCCATTTGCCCCGATTATACACACCACTTCCTTTTGTCTTACTTCCAAGTTTATATCCCACAGAACTTGAATTCCACCATAACCTGCATCAAGATGTGAAACCTTCAATAATAGACTATCCTTCATTATTCGCTTCCTTGGCATACCGTTTCCCTAAATAGGCTTCAATGACTATAGGGTCATTCACTACTTCTTGAGGGGTACCTTCTACTATCTTTTTGCCATGATGCAAGACTATGATTCTATCTGAAATTGACATTACCACCTTCATAATATGTTCAATGAATACTATACTTAATCCTCTTTCTCTACTGAGTCTTCTCACCAAAATACTCGCTTCTTCAACTTCTGCCGGGTTCAAACCCCCCATCACTTCATCCAGAAATACTACTTTGGGTTCCATAGCTAGAACTCGTGCAAATTCCATTTTCTTCAGATCAGGCAAAGTGATATCACTTACCGAGAAGTCCTTCTTCCCCTCCAGACCAACCAATTCCATTGTTTCTCTCGCTCTCTTAATTGCACTTGCCATATCAGTATTTCTCTTGTCTCTTCCATAGAGAGAACCGACTAGTACATTTTCCTCTACGGTCATTCCTAGTAGAGGTTTCACTACTTGAAAGGTACGAGTCAATCCTTTTCGAGCTATCTGATATGGCTTCAGACTGCTAGTATCAACACCTTCAAAAATAACGGTACCAGAGGTTTTTGGAAGGGCGCCGGTAACAACATTGGTGATGGTTGTTTTCCCAGATCCATTAGGTCCAATTAGTCCCAGTATTTCACCTCTCTTCACATCAAAGCTAACCTTATCTACTGCTTTTAGAGCTCCAAAATACTTACTTAAGGATCCTATTGTTAAGATTACATTATTAGCTTCCACCTTATACGCTCACCTTTCTTGTTAGTCTCAATTCTCTCCATTTCACAAAATCACCAATAGCACCAAGGATTCCTTTGGGAACAAAGAATAGTATGACGATGATAGTAATTCCCAATACGGCAAGATGATACTCAGGAAAGGCACTCCAAGCTGACTCGGCAACCAGTTCAACTACAAATGCTCCAACGATGGGGCCCAAGACGGTGCCAGCCCCTCCGATCAACATGATGACAATGCATTTGACTGCGATCATGATATCAAAGACCTCAGCAGGAGCAATAAAAGACATCCAATAGGCATAAAGAGCGCCCGCAAGGCTAGTAAACAGAGCACTAATTGCCCAGGCTACTGCCTTATGGTACGTAGTGTTGATTCCCATAGACGTCGCTGCCTCTTGATTGGCTTTAATACTTCGAAGCCCAAAACCAAACTTGGATTTGATCACCAGGTACACTGTGAGACAACTAAGAACCATCAGTGCGAACATGGCGTAGTAGAAGTAACCATATGTCACCGAGGGGGACAAGGTAATGAGCGGTACGGTAGTGCCCATTGCCCCGCCGGTTATCTCAGAGTTCTGCACTACTCCCAAGAGGGCAGCGCTTATGCCAATAGTAGCAATAGAGAAGTAGTGACCCCGCAGTCTCAACAGCATGAATCCAAACACAAGGCTAAACAACATTGCAGTAATGGCCGCCAAGGGCATAGCGAGAAAGAAAGACAGTCCCTTGTTCATGCCGATGGCAGTAATATAGGCTCCTATCCCAAAGAAGATGGCGTTGCCAAAGGGAAGATAACCCATATAGCCGGACATAAGATTGATCCCTTGAGCAATTACCGCATACATGAAGATGCCAGTAATCAATCTGACACTATAACCCGATGCAAAGCGCGGCAGCAATATAAAGAAAATCATTGCTATAAGTAGCAACAGACCAGTCAGTTTCTTGCTCTTTAGCACGTTGCTCCAGACCTCCTCTTTCGATCGATTCACAGCTCAACCAAAGAACTTCTTTCCCAAAAGCCCGTAAGGTCTCCAAAGCAACACAATTACCATGATCGCCATACCAATAACCTCTTGCCACTGCGAGCCAACAAGAGTCGCTCCCACTGTTTCTGCAAGCCCCAGGAGCAAACCTCCGGCAGCTGCGCCCCAGATGTTACCCAAACCCCCAAGTATGGCAATAATGAACACTTTCCCCGTAATCATGTTTATGGAGTCAGGAGAGAACGTGTAAACACTCGCCCAAAGTGAACCGGCGATTCCAGCCAGCGCGGTTCCCAAGGCGAAATTGACTAGATACATCTTCTCCACACTAATTCCTACCGCCTGCGCACCCTCTGTATCCAGGGCGACAGCCTGAATTCCCTTGCCGGTCTTCGTCTTCATCATGAAGCAATAGGTTAGATAAACCAAAACTGCAACTACCACAAAGACCAGACACTTTACTAAGGGAACGGCTGCTCCAGCAAACTGGAAGTTGTTGCCGGCATAGGTAACGCGTATGGTACGATAGTCAGCAGACCACACTCTCAACAGGCCATTCTCCGTAATCAGTCTCACCGCGTAGGTCAGAATAAGAGTGAATACGATCCCACCCCGGACCACACGCTGGAGAAGTGTGCGATATATTAGACCTCCCAGTGCATAAAGAATGACGCCGGATATGATCATGCTGACAAAGGGGTCTAGGTGAAGCAAATCGAAACATTCCAGGGATATATAGGAACCTAGAATAACCATTGCTCCATACGACAAATTGACAATTCCACTAATGCCCCATTGCAGGGAAAAACCTAATCCCATCAAGGCATACAGTCCTCCCAGGAGAACTGCGTTTACTAACATTTGTAGGCTCATAAAGGGCTCTCCTTTCCTTTTCTAGACTTGTAACTTGTAGGCTGGAAAGCCAATCTATTCATCACCACTTACTAGAGCTAGAAGAGCCATTCTAACATAGACTCCGTTATGAGCTTGTCTAAAGTAAGCCGCTCCTTCATAGTCATCAACATCAGTGGAGATTTCATCTACTCTGGGAAGCGGATGAAGAATGGTAATGCCCTTTTTAGCTTGATTAACGAGGGATCGATTTAGGATATAGGAACCCTTTACTTTCTCATACTCCTGTGGATCTTCAAATCGTTCTCTTTGTACTCTCGTAACATAAACAATATCACTGACCGATAAGGCCTTTTCCAAATTTTCAGTCTCTTCAATATCTGCTCCTCGAGCCTTAAGATCAGCAGTTATTTCTGATGGCATTCGTAGAGATTTGGGGGACACGAAGAACATTTTATTGCCATAGAGAGACATGAAGTAACTCAATGAATGTACGGTCCGCCCATATTTCAAGTCTCCCACGAAAGTAACTGTCTGCCCCCCTATAACCCCTTTCTCCTTGCGAATGGTATATACATCTAGAAGAGCTTGCGTTGGATGTTCTCCACTTCCGTCACCGGCATTAATGAAGGGGTGTTCGGCATTATCAGCTGCAATCTGGGCAGATCCATTCATGGGATGACGCATAACAATAACATCTGCGTAACCATCGACAGTCCTGATAGTATCGGCCAAAGACTCTCCCTTAGCTGCAGAAGTACTGGCTGCACCAGCTACAGAGATTACTCGAGCCCCTAATCTATTGGCAGCAGTCTCAAAAGAAAGACGCGTTCTGGTACTTGGTTCAAAGAAAAGAGTTGCCACTATTTTACCTTCCATATTTCTGAGAATGTTTCCATCTTTGACTTGTTTTTCAAGATTTGCAGCGGTACTCATAATCAAATCCAATTCTTGAGGCGAGAACTGAGCTGTGTTCAATATGTCTTTCCCTTTTAGCATTTGGACTCACTCTCCCTTTGACATACTCTTACGACTTGTCCTAGCTTCAAGATATTGTTACGATTGGCTTTCCCAGTCCTACCCATTCTTGTTTTCTGTTTCAACAGAATCATGGGAAAGAATCGAATCCTTTTCTATCCCCTTCCCTTTGCACTTCTGTTTGATTTCCTCTTGGTACGCTAGCACTTTTTTTATTTGATGTCAAATGCTTCTGAAGATGTGCGTCGCCAGTATTCTATAGGGATTCCGTTTTAATCTGTGTCCTTGATGTGTTCTTCTTGTCTCAAGTCTGTTACATGTCTTCTCGAATTCGTGCTCTGGTACCTCTTGCCTCATATCAGAACCTACTCGAAGCCGAATGAGGTTGCCAGTCCCTGGCTTTCCTCGGAATGATGTCGAGTCGACCCTGGTTCCTAGTGAAGACAAGGTCCCGTAGATGCCGTTCATCCTGAAGGATCGTATTCATGGAGAGCGACGGAACTTCAGCTGCCTGTGCCACCAGGAGGGTCTCGTGGGCACCAGCGTCACGTCCCCAGGACCATCCGCTTCGCATAGGTACGGAGCAGGTATGCTGCGTAGGGAGGACTGTACCCCGTGGTGGCACAGAATTCCTGCAGCATGATTCTTTTCTCCTTCTTTCGGGCACGGAGGTCCCGCAGGGCGACCTCTTTCCCGACATGCCGTTTCTCTTGCATCGTTAGCGCTACGGAGGAATTTGAGCATACCGACCAGATCGCCCAGGAACACAGCCTTCCGAACTTGCGATCAAGTTCCGTAATGAATATGGAGGCCAGATTCTCGCGGCTCGGACGGCACCATAAAGCCATCACGACTGAATCAGAAGTACCGCTATACTCGCGTATCCCCACGGTCCATGGGAAAAGCCCACCGATAAAGCGGGAACGGCCTGTCACGTCAGTTCCTTCTGAAGCACATGAGCTCCTCTGACGGTGGTGAAGAAGGAACATCTGGATCATGGAATCCACCTGCTCGACAATCGTCCGCGCAAGTGCCTTAACTGGAAAACGCCTTACCAGACCTGAGCAGAAGAGTTGTTGCACTTGGCTTGACAAACCGCCAGTTTTCTATGAAATAGTCCTCGGTTTGAGTTTGGAATACCTTATATCGCGTCCATTTTCTTACTGAACAGGTGAATATCTCTGCACTCTTATTACTTCTCCATATCCTCGAGAGACAGTTACTTCTCCATTATCGAAGACTATTTTCCCTCTGACTATAGTCTTTTCCGGTTTTCCGTAGACTTCCCATCCATCATACACCAGCGCACTATCTCTGCATTTAGTGAACATCTCATCTTTACAAATAGTACCTCTCTTATCAGGGTCAAATATCACAAAATCGGCATCAGAACCCACGGAAATCGTTCCCTTTTTGGGATAAAGACCAAATATCTTTGCCGGATTTTCACAGATGAGTTCTACCATTTTGTCCAATCCAATTTTCCCTTCCTTTACTGCTGTGAAAAGCAAGGGTAGTCTAGTTGATAGCCCTGGGAATCCTGCAGGAGAAGCAAATATGTCTTCACTTCCTCTTTCCTTTTCTTCTTTGGTATAGGGCGCATGGTCACTTCCTATAATATCTATACTTCCATCTCTCACAAAATCCCACATTTTCAGCCTTTCTTCTTCACTTCTCAAGGGAGGGTTACATTTCGCAAACGCTCCAAGTTTCTCCATAATATTTTCATTAAGAAACAAATAATGTGGGCAGGTTTCTGCTACAACAGATACTCCTTTGGATTTTGCCCTATTTACCAATTCTACAACCTCTGGCGTACTAATATGGCATATCTCTACCTTAGTACCAAGTTTCTCAGCAAACAGCAGAATCTTTGCTACTGTCTCAATCTCTACCACTGGTGGCCGAGACCTGCCATGATACAGTGGAGAAGTTTTACCTTCACTCTTTAGCATCGCGATATTCTTGTTAACCATATCATTATTTTCTGCATGGAAACCAACCATTACCCCGGTCTGAGCAACCTCTTTCATAAGCTCATATTGATCACCTGTCTTTGGTGCAGTAAGCCCGATAAACTCCTCTTTTCTTCCAGGAGGAGCCTCATGTAAAAAGGTTTTAAAAGCAACTATACCAGATTTGGCACAAGGGATAATATCCTCGATACAATCCGTTCCAGCCGCACCAAAGAAAGCAATATCGACCACCACTTCTTGACTTGCAATGTCCATTCTTCTTTGTACCAGTTCCGGAGAATGGGGTGGAGGAACAGATATGGGCATTTCGATGACAGTAGTGACTCCACCTGAAGCAGCATCTCTGGTGCCACTCTCGAAAGTCTCCCGCTCATCATGCCCAGGAGCCCGAATGTGGACGTGCGGGTCAACAGTCCCAGGCAAGACGAATTTCCCCCGTGCGTCGATGACTTTTTCAGCGCCCAGTTCTTCCTTGCTTATGGTGGCAATGGTCCCGTCTTTCACGCCTACGTAGCAGTCCAACAGCCTCCCATCTGTAAACACCTTGTCTGACTTGATTACGAGATCAAGCTTACTCATAGTTCATCCTCCCAAGTACTACTCCTTCAGTAACCTGATCGACAAATGCATTTCCAGCTGCACATTGCTCAGTTACATGTTACCTTCTTGCAGCAAGAAACATCAACTACGACTTGAGCGGTCACGATTCCAGATCTATTGTTTCGTCACCGCACATCAGTTCACAGGTATTTGGCCACCTTGCTTGTTGATACTCCGTACCTGACCAATGCTTCCATGATTAGCAATGCACTAACCACTCCATCGACGACTGGAACTCCGATCGCCTTTTCAATCTCCTTGTCCAGCCCGGCCATTCCTGCACATCCGAGGATGAGCACTTCCGCTCCGTCTTCTTCGACCGCCTTTCTACCTGCCTCAATAAGCTTGTCCTTCTTCTCTTCATAGCCGCCAACAACTTCCAACCCGGTTGCGCGGACAGAGGAGCACCGAGCCTCAAAACCATATTTCTTTATCAGATCTTCTTTCTGGGGAATCTTCTTCTTCCCTAGCGAGAGAATGCTGAACTTGTGCCCCAAGGGAAGAGCCATAAGCATGGAGGCTTCTCCAATACCTATTACGGGTTTATCGGTCGATTCTCTGAGCAAGTCCACTCCTATGTCACTGTGGCAGGCAATGATAAACCCGTCGTACTCCCCTTTCCATTCCTCGAATCTCTCCAACAGGTATCTCTCCGAGATAGCGGCATCGCGATAGCTCACTATGCCTGAGGGAGCTTCCTTGATCGATTTGACTTCTACTTCTGTGCCTGGTGAAGCATACTCTCTACAAAGTTCTTCAATACCCACTGTTACCTCAGAGGAACTATTCGGGTTTATGCACAGTATTTTCAAAACAGACCTCCCGAGAGCGATGCGCTATTGGCTATTTGTCGATCAGCTTGCCCTGTCTTGCGATCTTGTCAGCAACATCCTTTAGTCCGAGCCTTTCCAGACCTGTTCTGGTCTGCATCCCAGTTTCTTTGTCCCATCCCCAGAGTTCATAGAACTCATCGAGCATCTCGTTGTATCTCTCTTCCTCGATTTTGGCACCTTTGTACGGTCCAGATTTCACTTCCTCCTCTCGAAACCTCCTGGGTGGAAGATCATCTTTACGCGACATATCCGTGTGTAACGTATTAAATGCTTTTTCAAGATTTCTGCCTATGACGGCATACTGGTTCATCAGCTCCTCTTCAGTCAAATCAAGACCCATTCCAGCATTAACAAGTTCCGCAAAATCCGCTATGGTGAGAAAGTTGGCTCCAGACCAAGTTCCTACATAACTACAGATACCCAGGTTATCTTCCAGCTCCTTGGCCTTGCCTTGCCAGACTACACCCTTCGCCTGATTCCGGTAGCCGGTCACATCGAAATCACCTGGTCTTGGTTTGGGACCGTATCTGCTGCTTCCCATGGTTGCTCCTCTCAAGTGCCTGCCCGCCACAGGTGATGTAGATACGGCCAGTGCCCAGGCTTTGGGAATGCGAAAAGGTTCGATCGACGGTTGTCCTTTGACCTGGATGAGATAGTACTGTGAGCCATGACCGATCTTCTCTGCTGCTTCTACCATACCATCAGCTAGTAGATCGCCGATCCCTTCTCGATAAGCAAGCATTTTAATCAGCTTGTGTAGGGCATCTCCGTTCCCCCACGTTAATTCCAAGCCATTGGTTTCTCTCTTGGTGATGATTCCTTTTTCGTACAATTCAAACACCCAGGCCAATCCAGCTGCCACATAGTCACCGTCTAGTCCTAGTTCATTCGTAAGCAACCAGGACTCCACCACAGATTCGGGGTCTGAAATATCAAAGCGGCAAGCGTGCCCCATAATGGTATTGACCCAGAAACCTTCACCCGTCCTGCCTTTGTACTTCCCCTTATCTACTTCCATGAATGGCATGCATCCACAAGGACAACAGGGGCAGGCACGTACTCCTTTTTGAATGGCAGGAACACCCGTCGCAGGATTCATGAGCCTGATCCTCTTTTCTCTCTCCCATTGATCGTCTTGACCATTTCTGGCCACGATGTTGGTGTCCCATCCTTCCGAGTCAGGATCAGAAAACAGGTTCAATGGCGCCTTGCGCCACACTTCTGTCCTGGGTTCATCTTTGCACCGCTGGTAGCATTTCGCCACTGCTTTCATGAATCTCTCTGGCTCAGCAACCTCGATCTTTCCGTGCCCTCGAACTGCGATGGCCTTCAGTCGCTTGTCGCCCATCACACAACCTACTCCTGAACCAGCAGCAGCTTTCGCGTTATCCATGATTATCGCGGAGCCTCTGACTCGATTCTCTCCGGCCGGTCCGATGCAGGCGATTCTTACGCCACTATCACGAAGTTCCTGGCGCAGTAGTCTTTCTGTTTCAGCAACTGTCTTACCCCATATAGAACCAGCGTCTCTTATCTCAACGTCATTGTCGTCTATATACAGGTAGACTGCTTGTTCTGACTTACCGACAATGATGATGTTGTCATATCCAGCATACTTCAGTTCTGCTCCCCAGAAACCTCCGACATTGGCTGAACCCTTTCCTCCATCGAACACGTTTATGCTGGAAATATCTACCCTACATGCACCAGGAGCAATGGTCCCTACCAGAGATCCTACTCCAAAACAAAGCAGATTCTCTGGATCATGCCATTTTACCTGAGGATTTATCTCATTGACCATAATGAGGGAGTTGATCCCTCTGCCACCCAGTGTAGTGATCGCATATTTGTCAGTTTCCTCAGTCCATATCCGCCCATCAGACAGATCTATGCGCAGAATCTTCCCAGCAAGACAGTTCTTGGCGTTCGCTACTCTGTTCGCAGACACAATTCTCCCCCCTCCTACCAACCCGCTACTCTGCCTTGAGTGCCCCGTAAACACAGTATTTGACGCACAAAGGCTCGATCTCGTTCAGACATTTATCGCAGGTTGTACAAATGCCCCACCTTACTACCCCATTTTGAGGATTACGCGATACATCGACACTGCTTTGATCCGGCCAGAAGGCCCCAGTGTGATGAAAGGAACAGGCCAACTGACAGATATTGCACCCACAACATAGACTAGTATCCAACGTAATCTTCATGGTGACCGCCTTGGAGAGCTATTACGATGCGCGTCCCTCTGACTCAAACACGATATGTCCAAGCACAAGTTCTACAATTAGCACTATGAAATTGATGGCCAACCCCAAACATACTATATCTCAGAAGTAAGCGTCTATCTACATGACGAAATGGGCTACAGCTAGCTGTAGCCCATTTTCCAAAAGACCCCCTACTGACCTATCTCTTCCCCCACTCTGGTGCTGGGTAAAGAGGGGCCTTTTCCTGAGAATCCTCAGGATATACGAGTACAAACTGACCATTTTGTACCTGTATTACAGGATGTATCGTCTTAATATCCTGTCCTTTCTCATTAAAAGCAATCGCGGGCCAAGTGGCAAGCTTCACGTCGAGACCAGCTAAAGCATCTCTTACTTTGTCGGTCTCAATCGAATCAGCTTTCTTTATGGCCAATTGAAGCAACTCTCCTGCAGCGGTGGCACTGGACGTGTGATAGTCCGGCGAATAGTCGGCCCCAAATTTGTCCTTACACGCTTTCACATAATCTGCGGTGGTTCCGAATATCTCATCAGTAAGCTTCATGCCCGGCAGCCACCATTCGCCTTCAAACGCGTATTCAGCACTGGCTCCCAATTCCTTGACAAAACCAGGCACCATCACTCCTACCGCAAAGATGTACATCTTGGGATTAACATCCAGTTCCTTGCATTGTTTCATAACCATCAAGCTATCTGCTGTATAGCCGGAGTCAACCAAGATGTCGGGATTCAAGGATTTGACCTTGCTAAGCAAAGTCGATATGTCAGTGGCCCCCGCAGCATACTTCTCATCCAGCACTATCTGAAACCCCAATGCTTTGCACTGTTCCCTGAATCCATTAGAACAGCTTATTGGGAACAGATCATTCGCAGTTATAATTGCTACCGTCTTGGGTTTGGGGTTCATCTTTGATGCAAGTTCGGCTATAGGTACCATCAACGCAGGTGCTGGTGGAAGAACGGAAAACACGTACTTGTAGCCTCGTTCATAGACATTGGTGGCATTTGCCTCAGGGGCTATCGTAAGTTTCTTGTATTTCTCACCAATAGCCGTAGTGGCAAAGGTAATAGCGCTAGAGAATGGGCCAAACAAGAAATCGGCCTTGTCCTGAGTTATCAACTTCTCGGTAAGGTTCGCACCCGTTTTTGCATCACTCTGATCATCGTAATATACCATCTTTACTTTGTAGTTCTTCCCTCCAGCGGTAATACCTCCATGACTATTGACCCAATTTTCCCAAACTACATACCCATCTTGAACCAGTTTTCCCTCATAGGCTGTTTTGCCAGTCAGAGAGACTGCCGCCCCGATCGTTATTGTGTTTTCTACCTGAGTAGTGGTTGCACATCCGACTATTCCGGTTAGCCCAAGTAATAGCACACAAATTACCGCTACGAAAAGTACTCTGCTCAACTTTCTCTTCACTATATTTTCCTCCCTTTTACTCAACCAGATTATGCTACCAGCCAAGTATCCACTTACCCTTTTATTCCCCCATACTTCCCTATTTTTTTCAACTACAACCTTCTTCGTCCTCTTTCGATCTCACTTTCAGGAATCACGTTTACGAGTATTCCAGTTCTGTCCAGGTGTCTTGGCTCCAAGATGTAGTACGCGCAAAATCCCAGTTTTTTCCACCCCCTTACCTTTGCACGTCTGATTGATTCATTTTTTTACGGTAGCACTTTTCCCATTTGTGTCAAATGCTTCTGAGGATGTGCCTCTGTCGGCATTCCGTGTCAACTCACGTGAGAATTATACGTGAACCATCAGGTCGTCAACTCACCAGAAATGGAGGTGTAGCTACCGCGTTTGTTGATGACCAAAGATTGTCTCTTTTTGGCAATTGCATCCAGGTGTTCCTGGCCAATACACCCCTCGGATACAACAACATCCTCGGGGGAGGAGGATCTCGTGGAGTAACGTTGTCGTGTCCGGCTCTGCACTGGTAGCCCTGAGACGTTTTTTCGTCCCTTCGGCAACATCCTGCCATGCCAGCATCCGTGCGCACGGGAGAGCACCCCTCGGATGGGACGAAAGTCCTCGGGGGTCTGTGCCATGTCGTACCCCTTGGTGATGTGACTTCCGGTCCGTTCCTTGTGCAGGAGCTTCTGGCTGGGAAGGAACCAGTTCACCATGAGGTGCAGCGCCTAGTATGGCCGGTTCAGGAGGTTAATCTCCCCCTGGATGTCATGCCGGTCATACCCCACGAACTTGCGGATGACAGAGTTGTTCTTCTCTTCCACATGTGAATTGTCATTCTTGTGCCAGGAACGGGAACGGGTAAAGGGAATATCCCTGGCATGACAGAAATGGGTGAGATGTCCATGCATCGTGAGGTTCTCCGCGAAGAGACGCATGCCTCCTGCAATATCCAGTCGATTCACAGAAATCGTCTAGCGTTGCTGACTTCTTGGTCTTCCCTGCCTTCAGATATGCTTGTGTCTTGACCCCCTCCGCTTCTTTCATTCTTGTATCGTGAACTCCATTCCCGCTGCTCCTTTCCCACATGCTCACACGAGCATGTCAGCATCATGGCCACCTCCTCTCGTTTCACGATGATTTCTTCGTGATGGGACGGAGGGAGTACACGATGAATTAAGATGATGTAACTCGGCGCTTGCACGAAAACACGATCTTCGTATACTCTCAAAGGGTCATGTACCCCGTTAATCAGACAATGGGGGAACAGTATGCTCAAAGGCCGGCACCTGCTTGACCCGACGGACTTCAGTCCTGGGGAGCTCGACGAGATTTTCGACTTCGCTGACCAGATTATTCAATCTCCCGCTCAATTCAATCACCTGTATGACTCTTCCATTCTTGCAACGCTCTTCTACGAACCCTCCACCCGTACCCGTTTCAGCTTTGAGGCTGCCATGCTCCGTCTCGGCAGCAACGCCGTCGGCCTCTCCGAACCCACCTCCAGTTCAGTCGCCAAGGGCGAGAGTGTCGCCGACACCATCTGCTTAGTAGCGTGCTACGCCGACATCATCGTCATGTGTCACCCCAATGAAGGGGCTCCGCGCATCGCAAGCAAGGGGCATAGCACCCCATTCGACGGCAGGACGCTGGTCGGCCACGTGATCATGACCATCAAGGCGGGAAGGATCGTCTACGATGACACTACATCGAGCCAGGAGGAACGCCAATGATCGTCGATAAGCTGTTTGATGCCGTGGCGACGCACGGCCCCGTCTGCGTCGGCCTGGATACGTCGCTCGACTATCTGCCGCCGGAGTTCCGCGCAGGATTCGACGACCCCGGCGAAGCCCTGTTCCAGTTTAACCGGCGTATCGTGGACGCCACGATACCAAGCTGCGCATGCTTCAAGTTGCAGATCGCCTACTACGAGGCACTGGGGCTGGAGGGGCTGCGCGCATACGCCAGGACGCTGCAATA
>Ga0209540_10001045_pt1 | contig 22276 bp, 18 predicted proteins | sample BarGraIncu01121A_FD_184501 | JGI IMG/M metagenome (GOLD analysis project Ga0209540, IMG submission 184501) | Arctic peat soil microbial communities from Barrow, Alaska - Barrow Graham LP Incubations 011-21A (SPAdes) (version 2) | ecosystem: Environmental > Terrestrial > Soil > Wetlands > Peat... | reverse complement strand
CTCCGCCGCGACCGTCGGTCCCACCGCCTCGGGGGAGGCCGCACCGCCCGTGCCCGAGCGCGTCGACGTCATCGCCGCGGCCATGTCCGAGACCTTCGCCGAGGTCCCCGCAGTCGAGGACGAGATGTGGACCCGCGCTCCGTTCTGGGCGCTGACCGCCGTGTGGGCCATCTTCGCAGGCGGGCTCGCGTACCTGCTGTGGCCGACCGCGGCCGGGGGGCTCGAGGCGCTCATGGGCGCGTCCCTCTACGGCGTGCTGGTCTACGGCGGCGTCGCACTGGTCGTCATCGGCGTCGTGGCCGGCATGATCGTCCGCTCGAGCGCTCAGGCGCGCGTCGTCGTCGTCGATCGTGGCATCGTCGGCCGCGCGATCCTGCTGCGCGTCCTCGGCTGGACTGCGGCGGGTGTGGCGCTGTGGGTGATCGCTCTGATCGTCCTGAGCTTCCACGCCATCGGTGTCATCCGCTGATCGGCGGACGGAGCTAGTGGAGCACACAATGCACGAGCAGAAGCGCGTCGTCGTCCTGCTGGGAGGCCGGTCAGCCGAGCGGGAGGTGTCCCTCAACACGGGCGCACAGGTGGCGTCCGCCCTGGCCGAGCGCGGTTTCGACGTCGTGACGGTGGACACGGGGGCTCCCGGGTTCGTATCCGAGATCGAGTCCTCGCACGCGGACGTCGCCTTCATCTGCCTGCACGGCAGGTTCGGCGAGGACGGCACCGTCCAGGGCCTTCTCGAGCTGCTCGACCTTCCCTACGTCGGGTCCGGGGTGCTCGCGAGCGCCCTCGCCATGAACAAGGTGATGAGCAAGCACTTCTACACGCTGGCGGGGCTGTCGACGCCGGCCTACGTCACCGTGAAGCGGGGCCTGCCCTACGACGTCGCCGCGATCACCGCGGCACTCGGCGACAAGACCGTCGTCAAGCCCGCGGACGAGGGCTCCTCGGTCGGCATGACGATCGTCAGCGATCCTGCGCGCCTCGGCGAGGGGATCGAGTTCGCCTTCACCTTCGACTCACTCGTGCTCGTCGAGCGCTTCGAGCCGGGGGCCGAAGTGACGGTCGGGGTCATCGGCAACGAGGAACCCATCGCCCTCCCGACACTCGAGATCGTCCCTCAGAACGCCTTCTACGACTACGAGTCGAAGTACGTTCCGGGCATGTCGCGCCACATCATCCCGGCGCGGGTCAGCGAGGAAGCGCGCGCCGAGTGCCAGCGACTCGCGGTCGAAGCGCACCGGCTGCTGGGCTGCGCGGGCATGTCACGCTCCGACACGATCGTGACCCCGGACGGGGACGTCTTCCTGCTCGAGACGAACACCATCCCCGGGATGACCAAGACGAGCTTGCTGCCTGACGCCGCTGCGGCGGCGGGGATCCCGTTCCCCGAGCTGTGCGAGCGGCTCGTCGGGCTGGCGCTCGAAGAGTGGACGAGCCGCAGGGGCTGACGCGCCTGCGTCAGAGCACGAACTCCCCGTCGATCATCGTCCCCACCAGCGGAAGCGTGACGACGAACGTCGCGCCGCCACCGGGGGTCTCCTCCACGTGCACCGACCCGCCATGGTTGCGCGCGATGATGTTCACGATGTAGAGCCCGAGGCCCACGCCCTGGCGTCCCTCGCCGGCGTTCAGCCGCGCGAAGCGCTCGAAGACGTGGTGGCGCTCCTCGGGCGGGATGCCGGGACCGTGGTCGACCACCTCCATGAAGGCGCTCTTCTCGTCGCACCGGATGCGCACGACGATCGGATCCGGGTCGGGGGAGTACTTGTAGGCGTTCGTCACGAGGTTGACGAGCACCTGCCGGAGCCGCTTCTCCTCGCCCAGCACGATCGGGTCGCACTCCTGGTCGAGCAGGAGCGGCCGCTCGGAGTGGGTCGGAGCGAGCGAAGCGACGACCTCCTCCGCGAGCGCTGAGAGCGACGTCGGTACCAGGTCGGACGCCGCGAGCAGCTCCTCGGCACGGGTCGCGGACAGGAGGTCCTCAAGGAGGTCCGCCATGCGTGCCGCGTTGCGACGGGCCGCGTCGATCGCACGGGCACGCTCCGCGTCCGTCATCGGCCGGGTCATCAGGTCGAGATAGCCGATCACGACGGTGAGCGGCGACCGCAGGTCGTGGCCCACCAGCGAGATGATCTCGGCGCGGATCGAGGAGATCCGGCGCTCCTCGGTCACGTCCCGGGCGGTGAGCAGCACCCGCTCGCGACGGTCGTCGACGTGACGGACCGCGTCGACCGCATACCAGCGCTGAGAGCCGTCCGGCAGCGTCAGCGCCACGGTGGTACGCGCCTCGAGGGCGCGCTCGATGAGCTCGGCCCCCGTGAGGTCGCCGCCGTCTTCGTCGGCGACTCGGACCCCGGACAGCGCACTGGTCGCGGTGTGTCCGATGAGATCGGACAAGGGGGCGCCGACGGCGTCGACGGCGGCGGGGTTGGCGATGACGACGAGGTCGTTCTCCAGGACGATCTTCGCCTCCCGGGACTCGTTGACGACCACGCCCAGGATCTCCTCGGCGGACTCGGTCTCGCGCTTCGCTCTCTCGAGTTCGGCGCGTCCCGCGTCCAGGCCGCCGATCAGGTCCTCGATGACGGACGCAAGCTCCTGGAACTCGACCGGAAGGATCGGATCGGTGCCCGGGGACTGGCTGGCATCGGTCTCACCCCGTGCGGCAGCCACGGCGCGCCGGCGCATCTGGCGGATCATCCGACCGATCGGGCGTCGCATGATCCCGGCGAGCCACAGCCCGAGTCCGACCCCGATGATCGCGGCCGCCAGAGCCGCCAGGATGGCGGACTCGGTCGCCACGGACGAGACACGCAGTCCGCGCGGGTCCAGGTCGCGCAGCTCGATGGTGCCTGCGGACCCCCCGCCGGCTGCCGGGAGGTCGCTGACCGCGACGACCACGCCCCCGTTCATCCCGTACGAGGCGACGCCGCCGTCGACGGGCATCGAGCGCAGCGCGACGCCGGCAGGCCGATAGGCGCTCTCGTGCAGGCTGGACCGGACCGTGCGCATCATCGTGTCGAACTCCGCGAGCCGCGCGGCGCCGAGCGTGCGGGCTGCGATCAGATACCCGACGCGCCCCGACCCGTCCGGCGCGACTACCTGTGCCCCGTAGACGATCGCCACGCCGCCCGACAGGCGAACAAACCCGGTGGTCTCGAGCGACCCGCGCGCGACGGCAAGGTCGCGCAGCCTGGAGAGGTCCGCGCCGGCGCCGTTGGACACCAACGCGTCGCCGGTCGCGCCGAGACAGAGCAGCGCGTTCGCCCCGGTCTCGTCCAGCAACCGCGTCCCGTACTCCCGCTGCAGCCCTGCCTTGTCCGACTTGGCGCACAACGAGCGGAAGGAGGGGGTGCGGGCCATGTGCGTGAGTGGTCCACTCAACCCCTGGCCTTCGAGCGCCAGGAACGAGCGGAATCCCTGCACGGTGACGACGACGTCGCTGCGCGTCCACGCCTCGGCGCGGGCGTTGACGAGCGCGGCGTTGATCCCGAGGGTCACCGCGGTCGTGACGAACGCCAGGAACGCGGCCGTGAGCACGAGGCGAGCGCCCATCGTCCGCGGCACGAAGCGCTGCCACAGACGGCTCGAGTCACCGCGCGTGCGCTCCACCGCTTCTCCGCTCGACAGGGACAACGGGACCGTGTACCGGACGCCCCCCGCCCATCCTACGGAACTTCGACCTCGCCGGTCGTTCGGAAGCGACGGACGGACGGGCGGCGCTCGAGGCTAGCGCGCACGCCTCCGGGCGGAGAGGAGCTTCATCGCATCGATGAGTATCAGGGGCAGCACCGACGCTACCAGCACGGCGATCCAGTCATGTATCCCGAGCGCCTGGGTCCTGAAGAGCCGTTGCAGCGCAGGCACGTAGATGACCAGCGACTGCAGAGCGACGGATCCGACGAACGCCGAGACCAGCCAGCGGTTCTTCAGCGTCTCGAGGCTGAAGACCGAACGCGTCTCCGAGCGGAAGTTGAAGGCGTGCAGCAGCTGCGACAGCACGATCGTCGTGAAGAGCATCGTCTGCGCGTGCTGCGCGCCGTCGCTCGCGATCCAGCCGTTCTCGACGCCGAGGTACATCGCCAACGCTCCCAGGGTGATCAGGACCCCCTGCACGACGACTTGGATCTGCCGTCTCGGGGTCAGGATCGACTCGTCCGCGCCGCGCGGGGGGCGGTCCATGACCCGCGGGGAGCCCGGATCGACGCCGAGAGCGAGAGCGGGCAGCCCGTCCGTGACGAGGTTGATCCACAGCAGCTGCAGCGGCAGAAGCGCCGGCTGGGGGGATAGCAGCGCGGTCGTGAACACGATGAGGACCTCGCTCGTGTTGCACGAGAGCAGGAAGAGGATGAACTTGCGCAGGTTGTCGTAGACGGCGCGGCCCTGGCGCACGGCCTCGACGATGGTCGCGAAGTTGTCGTCGGAGAGCACCATGTCGGCGGCCTCGCGGCTCACGTCCGTGCCGATGCGGCCCATGGCGACGCCGATGTCCGCCTTCTTGAGCGCCGGGGCGTCGTTCACCCCGTCGCCGGTCATGGCGACGATGTGGCCGCGCCTCTTGAGCGCGTCGACGATCCTCAGCTTGTGCTCGGGGTCGACGCGCGCGTAGATGCGCGTGTCCTCGGCGGCGGCGTAGAGCTCATCGTCGCTCATCGCGCCGATCTCGGCGCCGGTCAGCACCCGGCGCCCCTCGAGAAGGCCGATCTCCGCGCCGACCGCGCGTGCCGTGAGCGCGTGATCGCCCGTGACCATCGCGACCTGGATGCCGGCACGATGGCACTCGGCGATCGCCGCGGCCACCTCGGCACGCGGCGGGTCGAGCAGACCCATGATGCCGACGTAGGTCATGTCGCGCTCGAGGATCTCACCCTCGTCGGGTTCGGCCCTGCCGAGCTCGCGGGCCGCGAAGGCGAGCGTCCGGTGGCCGCCCGAGGCGAGGGCGGCGTTGAGCTCGTGGAGCCGGGCGCGCAGCGCGTCGTCCATCGGCACGACCTCGCCGCGGAGCAGCGCGCGGGTGCAGAGGCCGACGACCACGTCGGGGCCGCCCTTCATGTACGCGACCCGTCGCTCGTCGAGCGCGTGGACGGTGGTCATCCGCTTGCGATGCGAGTCGAAGGGGACCTCGCCGATCCGCCGCGGCCGGATGGGATCCACGGCGAGGTGCTCCGCGGCCATGATGAGCGCGGTCTCGGTCGGATCGCCGAGCAGCGAGCCGTCGGCGGAGAAGTGCGCGTCGTTGCACGATGCCGCGATCTCCAGCAACAACTCGCGGTCCTCATGGAGCGGCTCGGCCCCATCGGGTCGCAGGGCGAAGTCGGGGAGCACCTCAGCGCCGTCGGTGCCGACGAGGAGGCGACGGACCGTCATCTTGTTGCGGGTCAGGGTGCCGGTCTTGTCGGAGCAGATAAAGCTCGTTGAGCCGAGCGTCTCGACCGCGTGCAGCTTGCGTACGATCGCGTTGTGGCCGGCCATCCGGCGCACTCCCAGAGAGAGCGCCACCGTCACGATGGCCGGCAGCCCCTCGGGTATGGCGGCCACCGCGAGCGAGATCGCCACGAGCAGCGCCGTCGTGATCGAGGCCCGGGCCTCGGGCGAGCGGAAGGCGTCGAACAGGCTCAGGCCGCTGCCCGCGAGCGTCCTCCACACCTCGACGACGAACACGAGCAGCGCGATGCCGAGCACGAGCATCGCGATCGTCTTCCCGACGCGCTTGAGCTCCTCCTGCAAGGGCGTCTTGTGGTCTTCCTGGGCGGCGAGGAGGTCGGCGATCTTGCCGATTTCCGTCGCTTGGGCGGTGGCGGTAACCACGGCCCGACCGCGCCCGACCGCGACGGACGTCCCCGCGAAGACGCTGTTGTAGCGATCGCCGATAACCGCCTCGAGGTCGTCGACGACGTCGATCACCTTGCTCACGGGAGTGCTCTCGCCGGTGAGCGACGCCTCTTCGACGCGGAGTGCCGCGGCGCGCACGAGTCTCGCGTCGGCGGGGACGCGGTCGCCCGACTCGAGCAGGATGACATCGCCGGGCACGAGCTCGGTGGCCGGGATGTCGGTCTCCACGCCGTCGCGGACGACCGTCGCGGCCGGCGCGGACATCTGCTCGAGCGCCTTCAGGGCCTGCTCGGCCCGGTACTCCTGCACGAAGCCCAGCACGCCGTTGAGGAGCAGGATCGCGGTGATGGCGATCGCTTCGGGAACCTGGCCCTCGAAGGCCGAGATCGCCACGGCGGCGAACAGCACCCAGATCATGAAGTCGTTGAACTGCGCGACGAACCTGCGCCACGGCGGGGTCTTGTCCTCGGCGCGCAACTCGTTCGGTCCGTAGAGCGACGACCGGCGCTCGACCTCCTCCGAGGTCAGGCCGCTGTCGGCGTCCGTTCCCAGCGCCGCGACCACCTCGGCCGCGGTCCGTACATGATAGGCGTCGGCCGGACCGCCCTGCTTCTCGTCGCTCATGCTGGTCCCATACCCCTTCCAAAGAAAGAGACCCTCGGCAGCGCGCCGTAGGCGTTCTACGGCGGCAACCGAGAGTCTCGTGATCACAGGTCGTGTGACGGCAGGGCCGGGGCGCGTGCGCCCGAGATTGTCGGCCTGCCCCCGCCCGGTGCGCGGGTACTACTCCCTCTCGCGGATGGAGGATACCACCCCCAGCGGACGCCCGCCGTCGAGGCGGTCGCTCATAGCGGGCGAGCGATGCCATCGCTACACTTCATCTGTTCATGGGCGGATTCCCGAGGTTCGCGCAGGTGGGCGTCACCGCCAGTCGGCAGATGTGGTCTTACGAAGAACAGCGACAGACTGACGAAGGGGTGGATATGGGGAGCTACAGGGTGCGGTGCGCCGTCTGCGTTGCCGCGCTGGCAGGACTCCTGCTCGTGCTCGGCGGATGCTCGACGGCGACACCGGGGACGTCCGGCGAGACGAGCACGACGCCGGCAGCGAGTTCGAGCGTGTCACCGGGCAACTCCGCGAAGCCGGGCTTCATGGTGAACAGGGACAAGATCTTCTTCCACGTCACGAAGGTCTACGACGCCGGGCAGTACCCCATGGCGAGCATGGACGGTGAGCCCTCGGGGATCCCGTTCTTCAAACCGGTCCATGACGAGGGCCCGGTCAACCGTGACTACCCGACCTACGACGACAAGACGTTCAAGTTCCTGTCGCTCCCGGGATCGATGATCGCGCCGCAGGACTACTACATGTTCCAGAAGGATGGCGGCACGCTGAACAGCGCCCTCAAGGGCACGGGCTACAAGGCCGCCGAGATCCTGGACAGCGGGCACATCAAGATCCTGCCGAACCTCTACCTGGGCTACTACGACTTCGCTTGGGTGCCGCTCAACGTCATGACCGAGTACTGGAGCGGCAACGAGTCGATGAACCAAGAGCTGTGGCGTCGCGGCGACAGCTACGTCGTGATCGGCAACTCGTGGAACGGCGGCACGTCGCTGCTGGCCGCCCCCGCGATCACGAACATCAAGCAGCTGGCGGGCAAGACCGTGGGCATCATGAACCCGGCCTTCAACATCGAGGCGCTCCTCCAGAAGAAGCTCGCATCGGTGGGCATGGCCACCGGCTCGGCCGGCGGCACCGTCAACATCGAGATGGCATCGCCCGGCTTCGTCATGAACGATCTCCTGGCCATGAAGAACTCGGCCGTCTTCGCGTGGGGCATGTACGCGAGCACGCTGCAGAAGCAGGGCTACCATGAACTCGTCAGCTGGAAGGACATGGGGTACGGCACGAATGTGCCCTACCAAGTCCTCGTGGTGCGCCGCGACATCGCCGAGAAGCACCCCGAGATCGTGCAGAAGGTCGTCCAGCTGAACTACGACGCCACGAAGCTTGCCCTCGCGGGCGATGACTGGCAGGCGCCGACGGCCGCGCGGTACGAGTACTACTGGTCTCACTTCATGGGGAGCCCGGGCCGCGCCATGGCGCCGGCGAGCCTGGTCAAGCTGGACGCTCAGGCCAGCCCCGTGTTCCTGCACGGCGTCGTCGACTACATGACGAAGAGCGGCTACTTCAAGGTCCCCTACACCTACGACGACCTCGTGGATGAGAGCTTCTACGCGAAGGTCAAGAAGTAGGCGCGGCCGTCCGCTGAGCGATCGGCGCGCAACGAGGGCCCTCCCCGGCGTCGGGGAGGGCCCTCGGCATGCACCGCTTCGGCCCGTCCTCAGGCGCCGAGCTTCCTGCCGGTCGGCGTGACGGCCAGACCGCCCAGAGCGGTCTCGCGAAGCGAGGGTGGGAGGCTGCGGCCGACCGCGCCCATGGCGGCCGCCACCTCGTCGAACGGGATGGGGAACTCCACGCCGGCGAGCGCCATGTCGGCGCTGGCGAGCGCGACCGCCGCACCGGTGCCGTTGCGCACGACGCACGGGACCTCGACGAGCCCACCGATCGGGTCGCAGACCAGACCGAGAAGCCCCTGCAGCGCCAGCGAGGCCGCGTGGCCCGCCTGCTCCGGCGTGCCGCCGCACAGCTGGACGGCCGCTGCGGCGGCCATCGCGGCGGCGGACCCGATCTCGGCCTGGCATCCGCTCGCCGCGCCCGACAGCGACGCCTTGGCGGCGATGATCGCGCCGATGCCGCCCGCCGCGGCCAGGGCCAGGGCCATCTCCTCGCGCGTGGATGCGCGGCCGCGACCCGTCGTGCGCAGGACCGCGGGCAGCACCCCCGACGCGCCGCCGGTCGGCGCCGCGACGACGCGTCCCATCGCGGCGTTCACCTCGCCGACCGCAAGCGCGGCGGCGACGGTATCGGTGAAGGCGGTGCCGACGACGTGTACGCCGCTCTCGGCCACGCGGTGCGCGTCGCCTCCGGTCAGCCCCGAGCGGGAGCGTGCCTCGCCGGTCAGGCCGGTGTCGATGGCGGCGTCCATCACGTCGAGCGATTCGACCAGGCGCGCGAGCACGGCGTCGCGGGAGTCGCCGGTCTCCTCGCATTCGAGCGCGACGACCGCCTCGCCGAGCGAGCCGGTCGCGTGCGCGGCCTCGAGCAGGTCGACCAGATTCGCGAATCCCATGGCGTTCCTCCGTGTGCGTGCGGACCGGCGTCGATGGTAGCACCGCCGCGGATCCTCCACCCACCTTGACCGCGAGGGCCGGAGGGGTTAGTGTATGCCATGCGCACTACTTAGTAGACACTAAGTCCCACGGGACGACACGACAGGAGCCCGATGAGCGAGAGCATTCTGGACGCAGCACCGATCGCCGCGGACGCGGCGTTGGACCTGTGCGCCGTGTGCACCCTGGCAGACGCCCGCGCCGGCCAGTGCTTCATCGTCACCGGGGTCGAGGATGCGGGGGCGCGCGTGACCGCGCTGCGGTTCGGGATGGCCGAGGGCGCGTGCGTACACTGCACGGCGCGCATCCCCGCCGGGCCGATCGTGTTGCAGAGCGGTCGGCAGGAGATCGCGGTCGGACGTCAACTGGCCAAGTCGATCACGGTCCGGCGCATGCCCGAAGGCGATTAGCCGGGATGGCCCACCGCGCTCCGGCCCTCGACGCCCTCGGCATCCGCGAGGGCGCTCTCGTGTTGGTGGGCAATCCGAACGTCGGCAAGTCCGTCGTCTTCGGCGCGCTCACCGGCACCTACGTCGACGTCTCCAACTTCCCGGGGACGACCGTCGAGATCACCCGCGGCCGCATGGGTGACATGGACGTCGTCGACACCCCCGGCATCTACGGCGTCTCGTCCTTCAACGAGGAGGAGACCGTCGCACGCGATGTCGTGCTCGGAGCCGCGCACATCGTCAACGTCGTGGACGCCGTGCACCTCGAGCGGGACCTGTTCCTGACCCTGCAACTGGCCGACATGGGCATCCCGATGGTGGTGGCCCTGAACATGGCGGACGAGGCGCGGCGCGAAGGCGTCGCCGTCGATCGGGACCTGCTCGAGGACCTCCTGGGCGTCCCGGTCGTGGAGACCGTGGCCACCAAGGGTCTCGGGATCGACGAGCTCAAGGCTGCCCTCCCACGCGCCCGGCCGGGGCACGAGGATCCCGAGCTGTATGAGGCGCTCCAAGAAGCGGCCGCGCACGCCGAGAGCCGTGCCGAGGCACTGCTCGTGCTCGAGGGCGACGAGGCCGTCGCCGAGCGCAACGGCGTGGCGCCCGGAGGCCTGCGCGACGAGATCTACACGCGCCGCCGCGTCCGCGTGAACGACCTCGTCGGACACGTCGTGCGCGCGGAGACGCGCGGCGCCTCGTTCAAGGGCAAGCTCTCGGTGTGGATGATGCAGCCCCTGACGGGCGTCCCGATGCTCGCGGTGCTGCTCTTCGCGATGTACGAGGTGCTCGGGGTCCTCATCGCCGGCAGGGTGGTGGGCTTCACCGAGGGCGCCATGAACGCGTACTGGGTGCCGTTCGTGCGCGGCCTGGTCGCGCACCTGGGCGCCCCGAGCAGCGTGATCTACAAGTTCCTCGCCGGGGAGTTCGGCGTGCTCACGATGACGCCGACCTATCTCATCGGCGTGATCCTGCCGCTGGTGGCAGGGTTCTACCTGCTGCTCTCGCTTCTGGAGGACTCCGGCTACCTGCCCCGCATCGCGGCACTCGCCGACCGGGCGCTGACCTCGCTCGGGCTCAACGGCCGCGCCGTCATACCGCTGATCCTGGGCTTCGGGTGCGTCACGATGGGCACGCTCACCACGCGCATCCTGGGCAGCAAGCGCGAGCGCTTCATCGCCACCGCCCTGATGGCCATCGCCGTGCCCTGTTCCGCGCAGATCGCGGTCATCGCCGCGCTCATGACGCGCGTGGCCTGGTACTACTCGATCGCCTACTTCGCGATCCTGATCGCCATCTTCGTCGCCGTCGGGACGGTGCTGCAGAAGATCACGCCGGGTGAGTCCACCGCGCTCCTGATCGACCTGCCGACGCTGCGGCTTCCGCGGCCCGGCAACGTCGCGCGCAAGTCGGGACTGAAGGTCTGGAACTTCATGAAGGAGGTCGCCGGCTTCTTCCTCATCGGCGCGCTGCTCATCTCCACGCTGCAGGTCACCGGCGCGCTCGATTGGATCCAGGTCGTCGCGCGCCCTCTGACCGTCGGGTGGCTCGGCCTTCCCCCGCAGGCGGCGACGGCCTTCGTCATGGGCTTCGTCCGCCGCGACTTCGGCGCCGCGGGGTTCTTCACGATGCACCTGAGCGATGCGCAACTGCTGGTCGCGATGGTCACGATCACGCTCTTCGTGCCGTGCATCGCCAGCGTGATGGTCATCCTCAAGGAGCGCGGATGGCGCTTCCTCGTCGGGCTCGTGGTCGGCTCGGTCGGTCTGGCGTTCCTGCTGGGCGGCATCGTCGCCCGCGTGATCTGGCTGTTCGGAGGCCGATGATGGAGAAGCCGAACCCGGACGAGCGCTACGAGGGCATCGACCGCGGCGTGCTCGACGAGGACGTGTGGGCCGAGAAGCCGGTCAAGGACGTCTGCCCGAAGTGCGGCCTCGCGGTGGAGCCGGGGACGCTGCGCTGCCCGCGCTGCAATGCGCTGGTGATCACGGGCTGCGGCGGTTCGTGCGCGTCGTGCGGTTCGCGACGGTGCGTGAAGCGCGACGAGCAGACCTAGACCCGCGGGATCGAGCGGACCTCGGTGACCCCGGAGCCCGCCGCGACCGCCGCGGTCGCAGCGGCGTCCACCTCGTGGTCTGTCTCGATGACCATCAGCGCCCGGGCGCCGCGGCGCTCGCGCGACACGTCCATGCCGGCTATGTTCACGCCGTGGCGGGCGAGGACCGCGGAGACCGAGGCGATGACCCCCGGCTGGTCCCGGTGCTCGACGACCAGCACCGGCAGCTCCCCCGTGATGCTGACGTCGAAGTCGTCGATCGCAGTCAGGACGACGTCCGCGCCGCCCACGGACGAGCCCTGGACGGTGACGGTGCGCCCGTCGGCGGACGACAGTTCGAGGCGCGCGGTGTTCGGATGGACCTCTCCGAGGTCCGCCTCCGAGAAGGTGACGTCCAGACCGGCCCTGCGGGCCTCCTCGTCGGCGACCCGGATCCGCACGTCATCGGGAGCGAGACCGAGCAGCCCTGCGACGAGCGCCAGGTCGGTGCCGTGGCCGCGTCCGGTCGAGGCGAACGACCCGTGCAGCGTGATGTGTGCGTGTGCGGGCTGCTCGCCGAAGACCGCCCGTGCCAGGCGTCCCAGGCGGACGGCGCCGGCGGTGTGCGACGAGCTCGGGCCGATCATCACCGGGCCGATGACGTCGAAGACACTGCGGGTGTGAGCCATGGAATACTCCTCGGAATCTCCACAACGGCACGGGGGTCGCTTGGCCGTCCGAACCGTATAGTCTTGTGGTGCGTCAAATGGGGAGTGTAGCGCGACCGTATGGTTGTGGATGGACGGTACCGCCTATATCCTTACACGGGCGCAAGGGCGCCCCGTTCAGGCAAGCAAACGCGAAGGGACCGTACTGACTATGGCGGAGAACAACACCAACCGCATCGTGATGTATCTCTCGATCGTGGTGGTCGTACTACTCGTGGCCTTCGTGGCCGTTGTGATCGTTATGAGCGGCGGGACGAAGACCGCGACCGCCCCGACCAGCACGGTCGCCGGAACCACGGCTACCAGCACCACCCAAGCCGGCATGTCGCCGTCGGCCGCGGGCTTCGATCCCGCCACGGCCACCAAGGTGCCGTCGAGCTCCGACCCCGTGAAGTTCGTGACGACCTACTACCAGTCGATCCTCGACAAGAAGTGGGAAGAGGCCTTCAAGATGCAGCCTGCGGCCAGCCAGGTCGGGCAGACCGTCGCGGCCTTCCAGCAGACGCAGGAGCAGATGTACGGCATGACGTCGTTCAAGATCTTCTCGAACAAGGTGGGAGCCACTGACGCGACCGTCGTCGTGCAGCAGGAGCTCGGCACGAACGGCACGTGGAGCGCGACCTGGACGTTCGTGAAGGACAAGGGCACCTGGCTCGTCAAGGCGCGGCAGGTCGCCATGGGCGCCCCGACCGCCACCAAGTAGCCTCATCGTCCGGTCCTTTCGGGAGCGGATGCGACGGAGCCCCGACGCCGCGAGGTGTCGGGGCTCCGTGCTATCGTCGGACCATGGCACACGTGACCGACACCCACCTCTCCGACGCGCTCGCGCGCACCCTCGCCCCGGGCACGGATGCGGAGGTGGCGGCGCGCTATGCCGCACTGGCGGACACGGCGGCCGAAGCCGCGTGGGGTCTGGAGGACGAGGTCGCCTTCCTCGACATCGAGACGACCGGCTTCGATCAGAAGAACGACCGGATCATCGAGGTGGCGGTGATCGTCGCGCGGGGACCCGAGGTGCTCGAGCGCTACAGCTCGCTGGTCGACCCCCGTCGCCCCATCCCGCGTGACACGACGCTGCTGACCGGGATCGACGACGAGACCGTTGCCGGCGCGCCGTCGATCGAGACCGTCGTTCGGGAGGTCGCCGCATTGGTCGGTGGCCGCGACATCGTCGCCCACAACTCCTCCTTCGACCGCGCATTCCTCACGACGGCCGCGACGCAGGCGGGCCTCGTGATGCCGAACCGCTGGCTCGATTCGCTCGAGCTCGCCCGTATCGCGCTGCCCCGCCTGCGGACCCATCGGCTGCGCGACCTGGCCGACGCCTTCGGCATCGACGAGCCGTTCCACCGCGCCGCGGGCGACACCGAGGCGATGTTCCTGGTGTGGCGGATCGGCCTCGCGGGGCTGGCGGACCTGCCGCTCGAGGTGCTCTCCGCGATCGCGCACCTCTCCCCGTCGACCGAATGGACGCTGCGCGACACGCTGACCCGGATGGCCGCGCGCGGGAAGTCCGGGAGCCTCGACCTCAAGACGATGCGGGCCGAGAGCACGCGGGGCCACCACCTGCCGGGCCTGGCCGACGCCGGCGAGCGCGAACTGACCTGTCCGGATCCCGACACGGTGCTCGCCGAGTTCGACGCCGACGGTGCGGTCGGCCGCATGTATACAGGCTTCGAGTCGCGCGAGGAGCAGCGCCGGATGGCCGAGGCGGTGCTCGAGGCGTTCGCACAGCGTCGGCACCTCGCGGTCGAGGCGGGCACCGGCGTCGGCAAGTCGGTCGCCTACCTGGTGCCGGCCGCCGCCTTCGCCCTGGCCAACGGGCTCGGCGTCGGCGTCGCCACGAAGACCAACACCCTGATGGACCAGTTGGTCCACGGTGAGCTCCCGAAGCTGGCCGCCGCGATGGGCGGAAAGCTCCGTTACGTCGCGCTCAAAGGCTACGAGCACTATCCCTGCCTGCGCAAGATCGACCGGCGCATCGGGGAGGACGAGCTCGCCCCCGACGACGTCGCCGGCTTGGCCGCGCTCGTCTCGTGGGCGGCGCAGTCGTCGTGGGGCGACCTCGACTCGGTGAACCTGCACTGGACGCCGGAGTCGAGACGGCGGGCGGCCTGTTCGGTGGAGGACTGCACGCACAAACGCTGCCGCTTCTACCCGAACCTCTGCTACCTGCACGGCGTGCGACGCCGCGCAGGCGGGGCCCACATCGTGGTCACGAACCACGCGCTGCTGTTCCGCGACCGCGCCGCCGCGGGCGGGATCCTCCCGCCTCTGCGGTACTGGATCGTGGACGAGGCGCACGCCGCGGAGTCCGAGGCCCGCAAGCAGCTGTCGGTGACGGCCGACCACCGGGCGATCGCGTCGCTGCTGGGAGCGCTGCACACCGAAGGGCGCGGCGGGTCGATCGACGCCGTGCGTGCGCGCGTGCGCTCCCGCGGGGCCGCACGCGGCAACGAGGAGCTGGTCGGGCGCGTGGAGGCGCTCGCCGCTCGCCTGCGTGGGGAGGTGACCACGGCCACGACCATCGCGGAGTCGTTCTTCGACTTCCTGAAGGACCTTCGGACCGCCGATGACGGCTACGACAGTTCGGAACTGCGCCTCACGCCCCAGGTGCGCGACTCCACCGAGTGGAGCATCGCATCCGGTGTCGGGCACTCGCTGGGCCGTCATCTCGAGGCGATCATCGCCGCGGGCCGCGACCTGCTCACCTCGCTCGAAGAGGCGGGCGACGACTTCGTCGATGCGCGCGCCGACCTCGCGGGCGTGCTCTCCCGCCTCCGCGACCAGCTCGACGGGCTCGAGTCCGTGCTGGACGGCTCGGACGACTCGTTCGTCTACAGCGTGCGGGTCGGCAGGCGCCGCGGCGACCGGCGCGACAGCGTCGAGGCCTCGATGCTCGATGTGGGCAGCGCGCTGCTCGAGCGCTTCTACCCCGACGTCCACTCGGTGGTCTACACGTCGGCCACGATGGCGACCGGCGATGACTTCGGGCACTTCGCGCGCACCATCGGTCTCGACCGCCTGCCCGCCTCGTCGTGGCGGAGCCTGCGGCTCGATTCCAGCTACGACTTCGACCGTCAGATGTCGGTGTTCATCCCGACGGACCTGCCGGAACCGCGCGGCACGGCCCACTACGACGCCCTCGAGCGGCTGCTGCTGGGGGTGCATCGGGCGATGGGAGGCAGCGTCCTCACGCTGTTCACGAGCAAGAAGGAGATGGACGAGCTCTACGACCGGCTCGTCGGCCCGCTCGCCGCGCTCGGGCAGAACCTGCTGCTGCAGGGGCGCGGCGTGTCCAACAAGCGCGTCCGGGACGAGTTCCTCGCCGACGAGCGGCTGTCGCTGTTCGCGACGAAGTCGTTCTGGGAGGGGTTCGACGCCAAGGGCGACACGCTGCGGTGTGTCGTGATCGCGCGGCTGCCCTTCGGGCGCGTGCGCGACCCGCTCTACGAGGAGCGCCAGCAGCGGCTCGGGCGCCGCGCGTGGGACGACTTCTACCTGCCCGAGGCGGTCCTCGAGCTCAAGCAGGCCGCAGGCCGGCTGGTGCGCTCGTCGAGCGACGAGGGGTGCGTCATCGTCGCGGACGGACGCCTGTCCGCGGGCAAGGGGTACGCCCGCGCCTTCATCGAGGCGCTGCCCGTGAGCGACGTGGAGCTGCTGCCGACCGCGATGCTGGTCGAACAGGTCAGGGAACGCTTCGGGCGCTGAGACCGACCGCGCGGCCGAGGGTCTCTCCTAGCAGGGCTCCGTGCTGCGGCCGAGGCGGTCCTGCAGTTGCTCCGCGAACCACCGGTGCCCGCGCTCGCAGCGGAAGCACGCCGTGGCGAGGCCCGCCGCATCGTCTCCGTCGACCCTGGTCGCCGCGATGGTGTGGAGGCGCGCGTCGTCGCCGAGCAGCACCCGCCGGCAGCATGCGTCGCACACGAGCCCTTCGGCGGCGGGGCACCAGTCGTGATCGGCGCCGGGGTCGCTCGAAGAACACAGCCGGCAGGCCGCCAGGCCGTCGTGGCGGGGTGGCACGCGCTCCAGCGGGGCACCGTCGAGGTCGGCCATGTCCGCTCCTAGACTCTCGGCCCGGCGGGTGCCCCGCCGGCCGCTTCATCGAGCATGCGCTGCGCTGCGCGTGCCACGGCGACCCGCAGGTGGGCGGGCTCGATCACGCGGGCCGTGCCGAGGCGGGAGGCGACGGCGCGCGCCAGCCAGCCGCTCCCGACGTACGGGACGGACGCGACGACGGTCCCGTCGGGACGGCGGTCGAAGGTCGCTCCCGGCCAATCGCGCTCGTTGAGGTCGGGCCCGTCCTCATCGAAGACGACGGTGGCGCGCGGGAGCGTCTCGAAGTCGGGGAGCGGCGAGGCGTCACGCAGGCCCTCGGGCCTCTCGAACGGGTCGTGGGTCATCGTGACCGACGTGATGCGGTCGACGCGGAAGGTCCGCTGCTCTCCGGCCGTCTCGCAGTAGGCGACGAGGTACCAGGTGTCGCGCCAGCGGTGGAGCGCCCACGGATGCACGCGGCGCACGGACTCCTGCCCGGAGTGCGCGGAGGCGTAGCCGATGATGGCGACGACCCCGAGCTCGGATCCGACGTCGAGGGCGGCGATCACGGCCGCCTGGCTGTCCAGGGCGAACGCGGCCCGCACGGAGCGGGCGACGGACTCGGGATCGACGTCGCGCTGAGCGTGCTCGGCCAGACGGGCCAGCAGAGACGATCGCGGGTCGATTCCGATCGCCCCGAGGGCGGCGGTCACCGCGCGCGCCTCGGCGGGCGTCAGGCGCACCGGGCGCTCGAGCGCCGGCAGGTCTGCGAAGACCTCGGCGGTGTCGCCGTCGACGCAGACGCCGATCATCTGTCCGGGGTCCCGCTCGTCGCCGCCGCACAGGGACAGGACGGTCAGGTCCTCCGCGACCGTGGCCTCGTCGGTGCCCACCGCCGCGGCGAGCTCGGCGAGCGGAACGAGCCCCTGTTCGCGCAGGTAGGGGAGCAGCGCAAGGAGGCGGCGTGCGCGGCCGGCGGCTGAAGACTCAGCCATGCTGCTCCACCACCTTCCGCAGCCCCGCGGTCAGCGAATCGCGCAGCGAGTCGGGAGCGACGACCTCGATGCCGGGGCCGTTCGCCGCGATCCAGCGGGCAAGGAGCGTCTCGTCGGCGAACGGCACACGCCACAGGGCCGCGCCGTCGGCCGTGCGTCTCAGCGTGCCTTGGCCGGCCACCAGCGCGGTGGCGCGGTGCGCGGCCGGACCCGTCAGGCGGAGGGTGGCCTCGTGCGACTGCTCGCCGTACTGGAACGGCATCAGCATCCATGCGCGCACGTCGAAGTCGGCGGGGGCGTCGAAGTCCGGCGTCTTGGGACGGGCGCCCTCGACATCGAGGGCCGCCATCCGGGAGACCGCGAACACGCGGGTGCCGTCCGCGGCCGGGTCGTGCGCCACGAGGTACCAGCGGCCGTCGCGGGCGAACAGGCCCCAGGGCTCGATCGTCCGCTGCGAGGCCCGGCCCGCGGCGCCCGTGTACGAGAACGACGCGCGCTTGCGCGCACCGATCGCGCGGGTGAGCTCGGCGACCGCGGCACCCTGCGCAGCGGGGTCCTCGTCGGCCGATCGCGCGGGCATCACGGCCGAAGAGGCGCGGACGCGGACGTCGGACGCAGCGGTGAGCTTCGCGAGCGCGAGCCGCAGGTCGTCGGCGTACGGGAAGGAGGGGTCGCCCAGCATCGCCGCCGCGGCCGCGCGCAGCTCGACGGCTTCGAGCGGGTCGAGCTCCACCGTGTCGGAGAAGGTCGCGTCGGCATCGACGCGGTAGCGCTCGACGTCGTCGGAGCGGTCGATCTCGATGACGAACCCCGCGTGGCGCAGGTCGTCCTTGTCGCGCTCGAACATGCGGCCGAACGCGGCGGCGTTCTGATCGGCGGGATAGCCGGCGACGCCGGCTGCGATCTCGAGCGCCGAGACGGGGCGCCGGGCGGACGCGAGGTACAGGGCGAGATTGACGATGCGCTCGCTCGCGTCCACGCTCATCGCACACCTCCCGGTCCGGGTCGCCAAGCCTGGTCGTCGCCGTGTCGGATTGTAGCCAATACGCAGGGCTGTGGCGCCGGTCGGGACGCCCGCTTCGCGGGAGAGCGCCCGGAATAGGTCTGGCCCGGCAGCGTCGCCGCTGTCGGGCCAGATCCTGTTTTGCGAACGAGTCGCGTTGGGGGGGAACGCAACTCGATTCATCGAGTGCGGCGATCCCTGCCCTGAGGGGGGAGGAGGAACAGGCCGCCACGCTCTGCAGGTGCAAAAAGCAACGTGCGTGCCAACTTCGTCCCCGAGCCCGCGCTTGCGATACCGGCGGCGCTCGTCTACAAGTGAGTCAGCGCAGCTGACGCGCTTCGGGCGGGGGAAAGGGGCCGATCGTGAGCATCTGGTCATCCTGGATATGGCCGCTGGCGACAGCGATCCTGGGGTTCATCTACGTGGGACTGCTCGTCGCGCAGTACGTCAAACGCCGCAAGATGCATCAGCTCATGTGGGCGATCGGCTTCTCGTTCTACGCCATCGCCGCGGTCATGGAGTTCGTGAGCGAACTCACCCAGCACTGGGACCCGACCGTCTACCGCGTCTACATCGTGCTCGCGGCGTCGCTCGTCGGCTTCCTCGGGAACGGCACCCTGTACCTGGTGAGCAAGAAGCGCCTGTGGGGTGACCTGTACCTCGGCTTCAACGCCGTCTGCCTCGCGATCTTCCTCTACGGCACGTTCACCGTGAAGCTCCTGACGGACAAGCTAGTTCCCGGGATCGTGGTAGGCGGCCAGGCGCTCGGCGCGAGCGGCACCTTCCCGCGTCTCATGTCCCTGCCGTTCAACATCCCCGGGTCGCTGCTGCTCCTGGGCGGCGCGGTGCTGTCGATCGTCAAGTTCTGGCCCAAGAAGGCCTATCGCTACCGCGTGTGGGCCAACGTGCTGATCATCATCGGCACGCTGATGATCGCCGGTGCGGGCGCGATGGCGCGCTTCGGCGCCTCCGGCGGCCTCTACGTGGGCGAGATGGTCGCGTCCGCGATCCTGCTCTGGGGCTTCATGATGGCGAGCACGCTCGAGAAGGGCGCGCAGGCCGTCCGGGCGACTCACTCCTCGGAGTAGCCGCTGCCCAGACGTGCGAGCGCCCCGACGTCCCTGACGACCACGTCACGGGCTCGGACTTCGAGCACGCCTTCGTCGCGCAGGCGGCCGAGGGCGCGCGAGAGCGTCTCCGGCACCGTGCCGAGGGCCGATGCGAGTTCGGCCTTCGTCATCCCCAGATCGACCACGAGCCCCTCGGGGGTCGAGTCGCCGACAGCGAGCGCGCGCTGGAAGAGGTAGCCGGCGAGCCGTGACGGGACGTCGAGTGACAGGCTGGTCGCGACGGCCGTCAGGTTGACCACGCGGTTGGCCAGGTCCGCGACGATCGTGCGCAGTACCGTCGGCTGGGACTCGATGAGCTCGAAGAGCGTCTCGCGCGGCAGCCACGCGATGGTCGCGTCGGTCGCAGCATCGATGTTCGCGGGATAGCGGGTACCGGCGAGTGCGGCCACGGCGGCCACGGGTTCGCCCTTCCCTGCGGTCTCGAAGGTCAGCGCGCGGCCGTCGGCGCCGAGGTGGTAGACGCGCACGCGGCCCGCGATGACCACGCCGAAGCGGTCCGGCTTGTCCCCCTCCTGCGCCAGGACGCGGCCGCGCGCCGCATGTTCGACGCGGGCCTGCGCCGCGAGCGCCATCACCGAGGCGTCGTCGGCGCCACGCCACAGGCGGCACGCGCGCAGCGCTGCGTAGACATCGGGCCTGGACTCGGACACATCGACCTCCGGACGTGGGCGTTCGGCGCGGGGGTCCCTCACGCCTCGCTCGAGTTTGACACATGTCAATGTGTGCCCCTCCGCCCACGGGGTACAACGCAGGGGGCCACCGTTCCCCACGGCCGCAGAGAGGGACCCGCACATGCAGGACCGTTTCGCCGAGAAGATGTCCGATCCGAAGGCCCGTGCCGACACGCGCCTGCTCGGTGACTTCACCGGCATCTACTGCCGCGGGAAGCACCGAGGAGCGGTCCGAACGCCGCTCGCCTCCGACGGGGTGGTCCTCGGTGTCTACGGGCGCAGGGTCCCGGTGGTCTGCGAGGAGTGCGCGGAGCTGTTGGTCTACGCCGAACAGCGCCGCGCGTTCTGCCCCAAGGACCCGAAGCCGTTCTGCAGCACCTGCGACACACACTGCTACAAGCCCGCGATGCGCGAGTACATGCGCGACGTCATGCGCTACGCGGGACCCCGATCGATGTTCCACGGCTACGCGGTCCAAGGAGTCAGGCACCTGATCGAGAGCCGGAACGCACGCAAGGCGGCAGGCGCGCAGAGCGCTGCCGAACACGAGGGATAGGAAGACCATGAGCACCACGGTGACCCGACAGATCGTCAGGATCGACGAGGACCTTTGTACCGGCTGCGGCGTGTGCGTGAGTCCGTGCGCCGAAGGCGCGATCGTGATCATCGACGGCAAGGCGAAGGTCGTGCGCGAAGAGCTGTGCGACGGCGCCGGATTCTGCCTCGGCGTCTGCCCGACCGGCGCGCTCACGGTCGAGGAGCGCGAGGCGGCGCCGTTCGACCACGAGGCGGTCGAGGAGCAGGCCGCGGCCGCGCCTCGCACCTACATCCCGCAGGTCTGCTTCAACTGCGGGACCGACGAGGACCACGCACCGCTGCTGCCCGTGCGCACCGCGGGCACGTCGACATGGGTGTGCACTCGCTGCCTGCCCGCGCTCATCCACGGATAGCCGACAGCCGACCGAGGTTCCACACGAAGGAGCTGCACATGTTCTGCAACCAATGTGAACAGACGCTCAACGGCGTCGCCTGCACGACCGTGGGAGTCTGCGGGAAGAAGCCGACGGTGTCGGCGCTGCAGGAGCTGGTCCTGCACGAGGTCGTCGCTGTCTCGCTGTGGGCCGTGGCGGGCCGCGAGCACGGGGTCGCCGACCCGGCCCTCGACGAGCTGGTCGACAAGGCGATCTTCCACACCGTGACCAACGTGGACTTCGACGACGCCTCGCTCGCCGGCGTCGTCCGCGACCTGCACGCTGCACGCATCGCGCTGGCCGCGAAGGTCACCGCCGCCGGCGGCGCACCGGCACACGACGACGCGTCGCTGGCGTTCAAGCCGGCCGCGGACCTCGACGCGCTCACCGCGCAGGCCATCGCTGTCGGGCACTTCGCCGACCGCGGTGCCGACGCGGACGTCCGTTCGCTCATGGAGGTCACGATCTACGGCGTCAAGGGCATCGCGGCGTACGCCGACCATGCGCGCATCCTCGGTCAGAGCGATCCCGAGGTGTCGGCGTTCACCTACAAGGCGTTCGCGTCCTTGGCCGATCCGTCGCTGGGCGTGGCCGAGTGGGTGGCCCTGGCGCTCGAGGCCGGAAAGGCCAACCTGCGCGTCATGGAGCTGCTCGACGCGGCCAACACCGGCGCCTACGGGAGCCCCGTCCCGACCGAGGTGCCGCTCGGCCACCGCCCGAACAAGGCGATCGTCGTTTCGGGCCACGACCTCAAGGACCTTGCCGACCTGCTGGAAGCCACGCAGGGCATGGGCATCGACGTCTACACGCACGGCGAGATGCTGCCGGCGCACGGCTATCCGGGGCTCAAGAAATACCCGCATTTCTACGGGAACTACGGCACGGCATGGCAGAACCAGCGCCGCGAGTTCGCCGCGTTCCCCGGCGCGATCCTGATGACCACCAACTGTATCCAGGCGCCGAAGGCCGAGTACCTCGAGAACATCTTCACCACCGGCAACGTGCAGTGGCCGGGCGCGGTCCACGTGCCGAGCGGGGACTTCTCCGCGGTGATCGAGCGTGCTCTCGCGCTCCCCGGCTTCACCGACACGCTCGACGCCGGCAGCGTCATGGTCGGGTTCGCCCGTGACGCTGTGCTGTCCGTCGCGCCCGCGATCATCGATGCCGTGAAGAGCGGCGCGATCCGCCACTTCTTCC
>Ga0209540_10001044_pt1 | contig 22290 bp, 23 predicted proteins | sample BarGraIncu01121A_FD_184501 | JGI IMG/M metagenome (GOLD analysis project Ga0209540, IMG submission 184501) | Arctic peat soil microbial communities from Barrow, Alaska - Barrow Graham LP Incubations 011-21A (SPAdes) (version 2) | ecosystem: Environmental > Terrestrial > Soil > Wetlands > Peat... | reverse complement strand
TGTCAAGCATTTTTGAAAATGTCCCAAAATAAGTGAAACATTAGCACCAACAATTAGTTGGTGCTTTGCCTTTCTAAAACCTTAATTTTGGGTAACTTTAATAGACCTACTATATGCTATACTTTTTTCAAAAGAAGCATGTGTTAGATTTTATTAATATATTTAATCAACAAGTCTTACTTGCCCTATGTGCTTGCTTGTCCAGATATGTTTGAAATGATGCATGTTTCCAAGGATGACTCATAGGTGGCACGTAACTTTTGCGTTTTACTGGATTATCTTTTGGAAAATCAAAGTTTTTTGAAGTAGTTTTGTGGTCTGGTATTACTTCCAAACTATATATTTTATTTTCTATACTAACGTAATATTTATCATCAAAAGCTTTAATAACCAAAGCGGATGTACCTTTTCTAAAATAAGTAGGATTGCTATCAGTATCAATAGGTTTATAGTATTTGGATTCAAAGCGTAAGCAATGTCCACAATCGACCTTTCGGTCTGCTAAAACAGCAAGAGTTAAATTAATTTTTTCAACCGTAGGTTGTGTTTCAAATACAGATTTGGTACTATTGATATTAAGAGCAAACTTAGCATTGAATTTTTTTACGTAGTGGTTTAAAAATACATTTGCTTGCTCTATGGTTGTTACGCCTGCTATTCTAAGTTCTAGAGGCAGGCGTGATTGTAATGTTTGAAAAAGACGCTCTACACGACCTTTTGCTTGAGGAACACTACTAGTTCTAATTTCAACACCTAACTGCTTACAGGCGTAGCCAAATTGTGTGAAGGTATCCTCCTCTGTGGTTGGAGCTTTTTTTTGTTTATACTCAAATACAGTTCTACAATCTGTAAAAAACATATATGGAATACCATATTCTAAAAGAATCTGATGAAATATATTATAATATCCTTTTAAAGTTTCTTGGTGATCAAAGTAGGCACCAACAATAACTCCGGTTGAATCATCAATAGCAATGTGTAGTTGAGATTTTGTATCTCCAAACCATAGATGTAGCGACGCATCCATCTGAAGCATTTCTCCGAAATAAGCACAACGAGACCTTCTTGGATGAGCATCTTCAATTGCTATAATACTTTTTTCAATGTATTCTTTTGTACGAGTTGATAGAGACGAAGTCTTAAGCTGCTCTAACAATTCTTTTTTTACCTTTCTTTTTGTAACACGACTGGCTTTAGGAGATAAAATATGTTCAGCCATAAGAATTGTGTTAACGGTACTAGGAGAGACGGAAATGCCCTCATGAGTATAGAGAAGTTCAGCATAATGGGTAAAATTTGCTTCATGATATTTAGTTTTATATAAATCTATAATCATACACCTAATATCTTCTGAAATGGTATGAATAGGCTTGATGCCTTTATTCCCATGGATAAAGAATTCCTTACCGTTAGAACGGTAGCCTCTAATCATACGATTTAGATGTCTAACAGTGCATCCAATACGAAGGGCAGCAGCTTTCTTATTGCCATTAACTTCTACTAATTTTTTGACGATTTGATATTTAAAATCTTCTTTCATATTTAAGTCTACCTTTCTGATTATGAACACCTCATTTATACATTCTTATGAGGTATATTCTACACTATATTTTTGTCTGTTTGGGACATAATCAAAAACGGTATACTAAGACATTATCATAAACGGATCATATTTTTGCATTATAATCAAAAGTTTTGCTTGCATTTTTAATTATAATGATATATACTTAAAAAGTTATCTATAAAAATCTAATATTTATAAAACTACAAATCGATTGACAATACATCGCAAAATCGGATCATTAACCCACATAACAAAAGAGAAGACATGAATTTTAAAATTCCAATTCTTACCCTTTTCAATCTAAAATTTCTTAATGGATCCCTTATTAAAATTTTGTTGAACAACGTACTGATAACGCTTATAACATATCTTAATTTGTTATAGCATGATTTGAGACTAAATTAAAGGAGCTAAACAATTAGTATTGTTTTATGCCCCCATAAACTAACAAGGAGGTGTTTAAATGAGAAAGGACGAACTATTTGAAATTACAGAAGAAGTAATTAATGAATGTTTAGAATGTTTAGACTAACAACAAAAAAGCAAATCTATCACTATTAATGTTCTAGTGAAGGTTTCTTTTTTTATTTATAAATATTTATATGTTTTCAGTTAGAAAGTTCATATTATAGCTTATATTTATCATAATAATATTAGATGGAATTATCCTACCTTTATGAGTATCCTCTGAGTATTGAAGATTAATCTCTGTTTTTTATCTTTCAAAAAGATTTTCAGGCTGATGATCAATTACTATAATAGGTAAATATTTGTCTGTATCAATCAGTAATTCATCTATTTTTACATAGTATATAAGTAGTAAGGGAAGGTATCCTTACTTCATTAATACAAGTTTTAGCCCCTTTACTTACGCCTATCTTATTGACTTCATATTCATTCGCTAAAACCTTCCACTCATCATTATCTGGTAAACTTACTTTTATTTCTTCATTATTAGAATTGTGAATTAGAATTAATTTACTATAATCATCACTGAATGTAGATGTCAGTTGATAAGCCACGCAGTTACTAGGTGTTTCAATAAATAGCAAGGATTTACGCACATCACTTGCATTATCTAAAGTCATAACCTTTTGACTTTTTCTTAAGGTTATTAACCCCTTAATATATTCATATGTTTCTGAAAACTCAGCTTTTCTACTCCATTTTATTTCATTAACGGTGTCACCAGCATTATAGCTATTATTGTTTCCTTGTTTGGTCCTTAGTATTTCTGATCCACCTTGAATAAATGGAACCCCTTGTGAGGTAAGGATAATTGATAAAGCTAATCTATTCATTTTTTCTCTCTCAAAAGGAGTATTATTAGGATTACTTTTTTCAAACTTATCATATAGGCATAAATTATCATGTGAACTTACATAGTTTATAGCTTCTCCAGGTTCTTGAGTGAAGTTACATATCTCACTGTAAAAGTTAATGGCGCCCACAATCCCCTTTTTAATTTCTAACTCGAGACCTCCTCTACCATTTACAAAGCCAACCTCGTTACCGTCATTATCTCCCTTTATTGCATTTCGTAGATCGTCATTAAATACAGATATTTGCATGCCTCTTTGGCTACCTTTTCTAAGTTGCATAGACTCTGGTAATGATGATGGTCCACCTGTCCATGGTTCACCATAAATAATGATATTGGGATTAATAATTTTTGCTTGCCTTGTCACTTCTTTCATTGTATCAATATCATGAAGTGCCATTAAGTCGAACCTAAAACCATCTATCTTGTATTCCTGGGCCCAAAATTTTATACTATCTACTATAAATTTTCTCATCATTGGTTTCTCTGATGCTGTTTCATTTTTACAACCTGAACCATTAGTATAGTTACATGCATCATCTTTTCTATAATAATATCCTGGCACTAAAATATCCATTGGAGAATTACCTATAGTAAATGTGTGATTATAGACAACATCCATAATTACACAAATACCATTTTCATGTAATGCTTGGACCATTGTCTTAAACTCACTAATTCGCACAATGCCATCTTGTGAATTAGTAGCATAAGAACCTTCTAGAACATTATATAAGTAAGGATCATATCCCCAATTGTAACCATCCTTAGTTTCATCAACACTTGCAAAATCAAAAACAGGTAATAAGTGAACGTGGGTTACTCCTAACTCCTTAAGATGATCTAATCCTGTAACAACACCACCAGTGGTTTTCGTGTTTTTTTCTGTGAAAGCTAAATATTTTCCTTTATTTTTAATTCCTGAATCTTCTGATACTGAAAAATCTCTAACATGTATTTCGTATATTATTGCCTCAGTTCTATTAATTGGTATAGGTTTTTTATGATCTTCCCAGTTAATCGGATTTATGGAATGAAAATCAACAATCATACCTTTTTTACCATTAGCACTTGCGCTTTTAGCATATATATCAGGTGTTTCTTTTTCCGTTCCACCATTTAATACTAAATAATTATAATATCTATTTTTAAAATCACCCTTGAGTTTAAGCCCCCAGACCCCTTTTTCTAACTTAATCATCTCATGTTTTTGACCTAAGTCATCATTGAAATCCTCATAAATTATTAATGTAATTTTATCAACTGTAGGTGCCCAAACTTTAAATGTTGTATATAGTTTATTATATACCGCGCCTAAATCATCCCCATCATATATGAATTCTTGGTTATCTAATATATTTCCCATTATTAAATCTCTCTCCTTAAAAATCCGCCAAAGTGGCTTAGTTATAAACATTTGAAGTAATTTTGTGTAAGCAATATAATTGTGTATATTTTCCTTATCATTATACTATTATATTACAATAGGGCTAACATAGATACAAAGGATTGAACTAATAATTAGTATACAAATAAAATTACCTGCTGGTCATTAGAGTATATTCTTAAGATGATTTATTAAAAATTGATATACCATAACATTGAACGTTATTTATGAAGTACCAATTCCTATATAATATTTGTATTTATATTTATATATAGGAAATACTTACAAGTTTTCATCATATAATATAGTAATATTTCTTGTAAAGAAGATGATAATATGAATGAAGACAGTAATTATTATATTCAATTAAATAGTAGGGCTGAAAAAATGCTTAGAACATCAGAGTTTTTGGGTTCTGGTCATAATGGAATAGTTTATTTACTTCCTAACAAAAGAGTAATCAAAATTTTTAAAAATAAAAAAGTTTGCGCGGGTGAATACAATATTTTCATCAAAACTAAAAAAAGTAAATACTTTCCTAAAGTGTACGAACACGGAGCATACTATATTGTAAGGGATTATGTAGGCGGACAACGTTTAGATAAATATATCAAGAAACATGGAATCAATAAAGAAATATCAGTTAACATAATTAAGCTTATTGAAGAATTTAAAAAACTTAATTTTCATAGACTAGATATTAGGTGTAAAGATTTATACTTAATGGATGATTTCTCGATTAATGTAATAGATCCTAAAAATAATTATTCCAAAACTGTAATTTATCCAAGGCATTTAATGAAAGGCTTAAACAATTTAGGTGTAATAGATCAATTTTTATCAGTAGTAAGTGTTGAACGTCCAAAAACATATGAGTTATGGAATTTTAGATTTAAACAGTATCTAGAAAAAAATATTAAGTAAATCTTATAAATAGTAAAATTCCTAAAACATAATTAAATCATCTCCTGCGGAGCTGCATTATTAACACATGAAAATAATAAGAGTATAAGAGGTTGTAATCCCTAAAGGGTGAAGCCTCTTATACTATTTACGTCCCCTACTATTTTATTTTTATAACACTTTTAATTCTTTTAACTCATCTAAAAATTCTTGAAAATTTAATGTTCTTGAAGAATTCAATATAATTTTTGCACTTTGAATTAGCTTTTTATCATCTGTAACAAGAATATAGTTCTTATTATTTTCACAAATATTAATTAAACTATAATCATTTATTGAAATCTTATTTCCATTTACAAGATAAATATTTTTATTCTGCTTATATTTAATATAATCATTTTGCATACATCCATCAGTACAACCAGGCTCAATATTATTAATAATATGTCCTAATAACTTCAAAAATTTATTTGAGAGTACAAAGTCTTTCTTAAATTTTACGTACTCCTTTACTGATAACTCTCCAGCTATATCCTCTGAGATTTTAAAATCAATATATTTTATATTTTCAATAGTATCAAACAAGTCAGGATATTTATTCCAGACTTTTATAACTATATTAGTATCCAACAAATACTCTTTACAAATCATTGTTTTATCTCCTTTTAGAAATAAATATATTAGATTTTGGATAAAAAATTTCTGAATTGTTTTAAAAATATTTAGTTTGTTTTATTTATATTATATTCATTAATAAGTAAATAGTTAACCATTATTAGTTACTTATGGCTTTAACTTGATAAAAGTCAATAATGCCTTTATAATTTAAATAGCATATACAATTGTTTAGCATTACTAAACAAAATTTCCATCAAAAATAGAAGGAAGGAGAGGCTGATTTTTAGCCGATAAATAAAATTATGGAAGTACATATATTTTTAAAAGGAAAAAAAGAAGCTGTTATTTACAAAGGTGACAGAATCGATGTTTTAGATTTTGAAATGAACAAAGTCAAATATAAGCAAATTAGATATTTTAGAAAGGGTTTTAGCAAAAGTGAACTCGTAGAAACAGATGGAATAAAAAAAATAGTTGAAATTGAGTTATAATAAACAGCTACAGATGTAGCTGTTTATTATAACTCATTATTGTCTTTTCTTGACCTTTGATTTAGCTTTATTTGTACTTTTAATTCTACGATTTGTCTTACCTTGAGTAGTTATAGGCTTGCTTTTTATACTTTCTACTCTGTCTTTGTTCTTTATATCTTTTGATTTTCTACTTGGGTTAGTTAAATGTTCCTTATTCTTGTTGCCCCTTGGTTTTACTAAACACTTAGGTCCGTATCCAATTAGATCCTCTCTATTTGCTTCGGTAAGTGCGGATAACACTAAATCGTATTTCATAGGATCTTTATATTGAAGAAGTGCCCTTTGCATAGCTTTTTCATTTTTGGTTTTAGGTATATGAACTTCTTCAAGAGTATTTGGATCGAGCCCTGTATAAAACATAGTTGTTGATGGTGTTCCTGGGGTTGGATAAAAATCTTGAACCTGTTCAGGTTGGTAATTAATATCTCTAAGGTATTCGGCAAGTTCTATAGCTGAATCAAGTGTGCTACCTGGGTGACTAGACATTAAGTAAGGAATGATATATTGCTTTTTCCCTATTTTCTCAGTGGCCTTGTAAAATTTTTCCATAAACTTATCATAAGTTTTCCCTGCAGGTTTACCCATATATTTTAATACTTTATGAGAAACGTGCTCTGGTGCGACCTTTAGTTGCCCGCTTACATGATGAGTAATAAGTTCATTAAAAAAGGTATCATTTTTATCTGCCATAATATAATCATAACGCAGCCCAGATCTAACAAAAACTTTTTTAACACCCGGCAATTCTCGAAGCGATCGTAACAAATGTAAATACTCCATATGATCAACATTTAAATTTTTACATGGGCTAGGGTGCAAACACTGCTTATCTATGCAAGCACCTACTTTTAATTGTTTTTGGCACGCTGGCTGCCTGAAATTAGCAGTAGGTCCTCCTACATCATGGATATATCCTTTGAAACCCTTGAGTTTTGTAATTTGGATTGCTTCGTCTATTATTGAATTTTCACTTCTACTTTGCACAATTCTACCTTGATGAAAAGTTATGGCACAGAAAGCACAGCTACCAAAACATCCTCTTGAACTAACTAAACTGAATTGAACCTCATCTATAGCGGGCACACCACCTAATTCTTCATAACTGGGGTGATAATTTTTTTGATATGGCAAATTATAAACCTTATCCAATTCCTCTCTTGTAAGTGGCATTTCTGGCTTGTTCTGTACAAGATACTTATTAGTATGCTTTTGCACTATACCATTTCCCCTAATAGGATCTTGTTCATCATACTGTATTTTAAAGGCTTCTGAGTATTTTTTTATATCTCTGCAGACTTCCTTATAAGATGCTATCTCAATGTAACTACTTATATTTTCTATATCCTCAGTAACATAACATGTGCCAAGTACCTGAGTAATTAATTTTATGTCTACTCCATCATCTAACAGCTTTGCAATTTTAACTACTTGCTTTTCACCCATTCCATATATTAATAAATCTGCACCGCTATCAATTAACATAGATTTACGTACCTTATCACTCCAGTAATCATAATGTGCAAAACGTCTTAAACTTGCTTCTATGCCTCCAATAATAATTGGAACATTTTTAAATGCTTCCCTTATTCTATTGCAATAAACTATGGTTGCTCTGTCAGGCCTTAAGCCCATCTTCGCACCTGGAGAATACATATCTTTATCTCTTATCTTCTTACTTACAGTATAATGATTAACCATAGAATCCATATTACCAGAATTAACTAGAAACCCAAGCCTGGGTTTTCCTAGTCTTTCAAAGTCTTCAATGCTCTTCCAATTAGGTTGGGCTATTATTCCTACTTTATACCCTTCGCTTTCTAGAACTCTTGAAATAATAGCAGTCCCAAAACTATGATGATCTACATAAGCATCACCAGTAACTATAATAAAATCTAGTTCAGACCAACCTCTATCTATAATATCTTTTTTACTAATAGGTAAATATTTATTTTCTGTAATTACGTCCACCTTCTTTTGATTTAATCGTAAATTTCAATATATAATTTAAAATACAATTATAGCATTCTTTACGATTTAATTCTTCAAAAATGATAAATTTCAGATAATATTAAGCTTATTTCCTACTTCTATATTATTAAAGACACCATATCTAGATTCGATGACTATCTTAGCTCCAATTACCTTCGTAACAACCTGTCCTGGTCTTAGATTTTCGATTTTCTTTATAATCTGCATCTGCTCATTGATAAACAAAACATCAATATTAAACATCATAAAAAATGTATGGATGCTATTACAGGGCGTTAGAAGAATAGCATCATGATGAGGTTTTTCTCTAAACATATACCCAAAAAGCCTTTTTAAAAAAGAATCTGCTATGAATACATTAACGATAGTTTCGCCATTATATTTTAAATTTTTGGTCATATTCTCACCTCTACAGTATCTTTAAAATTTTGATAAGAGCTGGGCCTAGAATTATAATGAATATTGAAGGAAAAATAAAAAATATAAGTGGAAATAACATTTTTATAGGTGCTTTCATCGCTGCTTCTCTTGCAACTTGCGTCCTATGTTCTCTTAGTCCTGCAGACTCAATTCTTAGCACATTCGCAAGGCCAACACCTAAGTCATCAGCTTGAATTAAAGATGTAAGTAGCGTAGATAGTTCTTTTACTTCACATCTTTGGCTCATATTTTTAAGTGCTATTTTTCTTTGTATACCCATACGTATTTCTTTGAGAGTTTTTGCAAATTCATCACATAACTCTCCACTTATATTTACAATCACCCTTGCCATGGCACCATCAAAGGACAATCCAGCTTCAACGCTTACTGTAATTAGATCCAGTGTATATGGTAATTCCCTCACAATCATTTTCTTCCTTTTATTAACTTTTTTTGAAAGATAAAAATTAAAAATTGTACTAATGAGTAACATCATTAGTAATGAAATGCTAAATGATTTGAAAAGATTTGCTTCAATTATGTAACTGAATAATCCAAATAAGATTGAAAAAATTAACATTATCATAATTCTAGTATACAGCCAATTTTCCGGAGTTTTGTTCTTTAATAATCCAGCCCTTTCTAATTTCTTCTTGAGCAAAGAAATTTTACGACTTGGCGTTGCTCTTATGATGAATTGACTTATTATTTCATATAAAGGCCTAAGTGCCCTTTGTTGAAAAGGCTTTTTTTCCATATCTATTCTATCATCAGTATTGATATTTTTTATTTGTTTTATTCTGTATCCAATGTTCATCTTATTTTTATTCAAAATAAGCAAAGCTCCATAAAACAACATAAATATAACTACAAACCAAATAAATACCATAATGTATAGCAATGTTACCACCTCAACAATTATTCGTCTTTTTTCTACATATCAATTTTAATAATTTTTCTAATAATAATCAAACCTACTATTTGATTTACAAATGCAGTTATTACCATAACTAGCCCAATAGGTGTAGTAAACAAAAGCATCATATATTCTTTATTTGAGAAATAAATGGTAACACCTAATAAAAACGGGATAAGCATTACGATTATTCCAGATAGTCTACCTTGTGCCGTTAAAGTTTTAAGTTCGTTTTGAATCTTTTGTCTCTCCCTTATAGTATTAGCTATAATATCTAATATTTCTGATAAGTTTCCCCCTATGTCCTTTTGAATTAAAATAGCATTTATAATTAGTCGAAGATCCTCAGAGTCCATTCTAGTTAACATATTTTTCAAGGCAATTTCTTCTGAAATGCCTAAACTCATTTCCTTCAGTAGTTTTTTAAATTCTTTAGAAAAAGGATTCTTTGTTTCTTCAGATACTGATGCAATAGCTTGTAAAAAAGAATAACCTGCTTTAAGTGAGTTTGAAATTATCATTATACCTTCATTTAGTTGTTCATTAAAGGCCTTAACTCTTTCTTTTTTTCTATTTGAAATAATGACTTTGGGTAGGTTCCAAATTAAAATAAATACAAGAATTAAAATAATAAAATTTTGTAAAAAAGAAAATGCTAAAAAAGCAAAAGCTGTTGATGTAAGAATTTTCACCACTAATAATTCTTCTACTGTAATAGGTATATCACTTTTCATTAGTTCAATTTCTAATTTTTTATCATGTTTTTCACTAAATTTAACATTCGGAATTAGATTTGATAATATTTTTAAAAAACTTATTTTTTTTATTTTATTATTATCTATTTTTTCTTTTACTAAAAAATCCTTATCATAATATTTTAGTTTATCTATGGAGTTTTCTCTGTAGAATAGACTTAGCATCATGGCACTTATCAGTGACCAAGCAGAGAAAAAAACAAGCAAAATTATAATATATATCATTTCCATCACATCCACTTTATATTTTTAGTGAAGAATTATAATCTATTAATAAAAGATTCCAGGAGGTATATTAATACCCCTATCTTTGAACTTTTCAATAAATTTAGGCATAATACCTGAAAATACATATTCTCCTTTGATTTTCCCTTTATTATCTAGTCCACTTTGTTTAAATATAAAAATATCCTGAAGAATTATAGTATCACCTTCCATACCTTGAACTTCGGTTATATGGGTTATTCTTCTACTACCATCCATAAGTCTTGACTGTTGAATAATTAAATCAACAGCTGATGCTGTTTGATCTCTAATTGCTTTAATGGGTAGATTCATTCCGGACATAAGCACCATAGTTTCGAGTCTTGCTAACATATCTCTTGGAGAATTTGCATGACCAGTTGTTAATGAACCATCATGACCAGTATTCATAGCTTGAAGCATGTCTAAGGTTTCGCCTGAACGTACTTCCCCGATGATTATCCGATCCGGCCTCATTCTTAAACTATTTTTAACTAAATCTCTTATACTTACTTCCCCTTTTCCTTCAATGTTAGAAGGCCTAGTTTCAAGCCTTACAACATGCATTTGAGAAAGTTGTAGCTCAGCAGCATCTTCAATAGTAACAATACGTTCTGTATCAGGAATAAATGAGGAAAGCACATTTAAAGTGGTTGTTTTCCCACTACCAGTTCCACCAGAAACAACAATATTTAAACGTCCTTCAACGCAATATTTAAGGAGTTCTGCCATCTTTGAGCTCAAGGTTCCGAAATTTATTAAATCTTCTATTTTAAAAGGATCCTCTGCAAATTTTCTTATAGTAATTGAAGGCCCGTCAATAGCTAAAGGTGGGATTATTGCATTTACTCTAGAACCATTGGGTAATCTTGCGTCGACCATAGGTGAGCTCTCATCTATTCTTCTTCCAATAGGCGCTACAATTTTTTTAATAACATGCATAACATGATTATCATTTTTAAATTTAGCATCTGTAAGCACTAGTTTGCCGCCTTGTTCAATATAAACATGATTCGGACCATTAACCATAATTTCTGTTACACTTTTATCAGAAAGCAATGACGTAATAGGTCCAAACCCAATAATTTCATCCAATAGTTCTTCCTTTATTTTTTCCTTTTGGATATTTGTCATGTTTAGAGATTCTTGCTCAATATGCTTCATAACAATAAAATTTATTTCTTTCCTTAATCCTTCATTTTGGTCCGATATATCATTAAAATCTATATCGAGATCTTCTATTACCTTGTTTTGAATTTTAATCTTTAATTCTGAATAAGGGTCTACTTCCTTATTATTATTATTATTATTATTATTATTATTACATTTTTTATCTACATTTAGCTCTTCTAATCTCTTTATAAGGGACATACCATCACCTCTACATTGCTAATTCTTTACACATTATAGCAATAGCTTTTCCTATTTTGAGTTTGTCATATTTTGGATTATCACAGAAGGGCTTCCCTTTATTTACTGAAATACTTACTGTATTTTGATCCTCTGGAATCATAGCATAAATACCATCTCTAAATACTCCTTCTACGTCAGTCTTGCTTATTCCGTATTTAGTAGTAAAATTATTAATAATTAATTTTACTTTGTTTTTATCATACCCTAGAGACTTCATAACGCCTAGTCCTAATTTAGTGTTTTTAAGAGCAGCGATTTCCATGGTAGTAACAAACAGCAGTATTTCTGAAAGATCTAAAATATAAAGGTTGCTATCATTAAAGTTAATGCCTGTATCAATGATAATTACATCGTACTGTTTCATTAGAATTTTCATCATTTTTTCAATGCTGTCTTTTCCAATATACTCTGCAGCTTCAGGTTTCGTGGGAGCGAAAAGTATATTAAGATTTTCATTAAATTCATAGAGGTATGGTTTTATATTTTCATAAGAATCTAACTGATCATCCTCAATAATATCAAGAATTGTTTTTTGTGCATATTGGTTAACTAACATTGATATATCGCCAAATTGCAAATCCAAATCTATAAGTAGAGTTTTCTTATGATACTCACGGCTTAAACTAGCAGCACTATTTAGTGCTAAAACAGATTTACCTACTCCTCCTTTGGAACTGAAAAAGGTTATAATTTTTGCAGTGCTCTGCCCTTCTTCAAAGCTCGCGACCTTCACAACCCTATCCTTATATTTTTCATAAGTGGTAATTATAGTATTTACTAAAACCTCATAGTTAAAAGGCTTAATAATGTATTCTTTTGCGCCATGAAACATAGCTTTTTTTAGATATTCACTTTCAGCTTGAACAGACATAATAATTACTGTAACAGAGGGAAATAAATTCGAAATTTTCTCTGTAGCTTCTAGCCCATTAAGTACAGGCATATTAATGTCCATTAATATAATATCTGGATTTACTTTTGGAATAAGTTTTAAAACTTCTTCTCCATTGCTTGCTTCACCAACAATTTCAAAGAATTCATTCTCTAGGTTTAATATTTTCTTTATTACATTTCTCGTTTCCTCTATATCATCTGCAATAATTATTTTAATCTTATAATCACTCATAATATCACCCCTATTTATCGAGTACTGGGATTTTAATACCTGTTCCAGGTTTAATTAGATTTTCCTCCAAAATTCCGTTAACTTGTTTTAGTAACACATATTTTTCCGGGTCTCCATAAAAGGACGTGCTTATTTCCCTTAAAGTGTCACCCTGTTTTATCTTATAATAAACATATTTTGCATACTTATAATCGCCTGTAATGACTTTGATCTCATCAGTTGGTTTTGTTTTGTATTCTGGGAATAAATCCTCCATTTCTTTAGAATCATCTAAAATAAGTTCTTGCCAAGTTACACTTTCTGTCTTGTGAATATAATCAGGTTTTAGGGGCCTTAACACCAGTTTTAACTTGCCAATATCTTCTGCGAGTGTTAATTTTTCTATATCAAAAATTGGAACAGATAATGTCACTAAATAATTAGTAGGTACCTCTACTCTTTGTTTATTATCGTTATTAAGTGCTTTATCTACAGCTAGCACTTGAATATTTTGAAGCATGATTTTTGATAAATCGGGTCTGACTATTTTTTGCCCATCTTTTTTTTCTGATAAATTCACAATTACGTCAACAAAATCTCCTTGTTTAATAAGGTCTGACACACCTGTACTTCCGTTAACGTTTATAGAAATGCCTCTATTATTACCTTCTATTTTTAAACTCAATTCATTATCAAGATTATTTATCAATTTATCTTTATGGAAACCTTCATCTTTTATAATATTTTCTTTGGTAAATTTGCCAACAATATTAGAAGATTCTTTAATATAATCTCCGAATATTTCATTGTCAGGAACTTGGATTTCTTTAATCATTTTTTTATCTATTACAGTTCTTGGGGCTATTGTTTCAGCTGCAACTAAAATAGTTCTTTCCTTAACTGATGTACTTGGTGTTTTTAAAGGTTTTAAATATATAAAAATAACCACGCTACTTATCACTGCAAACATAAATGATATTAAAATTAATTTTTTTCCTGTATTTTTCATAAAACACCACCCATACTTCTAATTCTTTTGTCCTATTTTACGAGTTTTGCGCCATAGGCTCCAGTATCACTTATCGTCATATCAATTTCGCCATTTGTTACATATCTAATAAATCGTCCTTGAATTTCAATTTTACCCCCGTTTTTTCTAATTGCTTCAACGTAAAATTCACCGAAACCTACTACTAATACCTCTTTTCTTCCATTAACATTTAAAGAATCTACTAAAGGCAATGTCCATAATCTTATAGAAGTTCTTTCAAAATTATCAAAACTACTACATTCCGAATTAATATAATTCTTAATTTCATTAGTAGCACCTGCCATGTTACCAGGTTCCGTATCTATCATATCCCCAACTGTTATGGTGCCACTATAACCATAAAGTGCATTTGATTCGAATACATTTGCACCACGTCCTCCCAATGCAACTGCGCCATAATTTCCATGATAGCCACAGCCAGCACCTTCTTTAAGTGTTACCTCATCCCCATAAGAAAAGTCAAATGATTCAACTGCAAATGGTCTAATGCCGCCTTTTACAGATTTTACTGGTGCGATAATTGCTTTTGTATTTGCATTTATATTACTGCTATTTATTCTAAATATAGGTGCAAAAAAGTGATTTACATTTTTTATTCCTTCCATTTGAATGCTTTTATTATCAGCACTTATGATAATTGAAACTTTGCTTGGATCAACGTTATTCTTTTGGAGATAATCTGTAGCAACATTTTTCGCTTTAATTGCATCGGTAGGCAATTCTAGGATTGCCGCAAGCGCTGCTGAATCAATAGCATTAGATAATTTCACCTTTTCCACATAAACTAAACCAATATCTATAACATAAGCTGTAAAACCCAAAAGTACTGTAAAAACTAAACATAATATAATAGCAACATTCCCTTTATCATCTAATTTTCGCATTAAATCATCTCACCACTCATTCTATCCTCATTGATGTTTTTGCTTTTAACACCACTACATTATTAAGAATATTACTTATTATAGGAATAGTTACCTGATAGTTATATATAACCTCTACAGTAAGGGTGCCACCAGATTTTCTACTTCCTTCGAGTGGCGTTATGTTTACTATTAAATTTCTAGCGATTAAATTCGGTGAAATGTTAATAATCATTTCCTTAATTTCTATATCAGAGCCCGCTACTATACCAAGTCTAGCACCTTCTCTAGCAGAATTATTAATAGTGAGATATGAATTTAGCATTAAGCCAAATTCTAAAATACCCATCAATAGTAACAACAATAAAGGTAGTAAAATGGCAAACTCTACGAGGGATTGTCCTTTTTCATTTCTTAAACTTTTCATACTGATCACCTCTGTTATAGTTGAGGGTTGAAAATCAAGAGTAAAGGTTTACATTTTAATTAAAAAATTATGATTGTGATTTTATACTATTAATTCTCAACTCTCCACTGAGTGTATCTTCCACTACTATAGTGCTGACGTAATAGCTGTGAATTTTGCTGCAATAGCTGGTCCAAGTAATCCTAGCGCAACAATTACAACTACAGCTATAAGTCCCACTAATAAAGCATATTCAACCATGCCTTGGCCTTCTTCTTCTCTAACCTTTGATGATACATAGTTCATAAAATTCATTAACATAATAATTCCTCCTCATAATTTGTTTTATTTAGATAAGTTAACTTAAGTTAATTATATTCCTAAATAGGAGGAGATATAAGCTACTAAAGGTCACATTCTATAGATATAAAAGTCAATAAAAAATAGGGACCTTCGTCCCTATTTTTTATAGCGGAAAGTCCCTCTTTGAATACTTTAAGTTCTCTAATTAACAAATTTGTAGTAATTTTAAGATTAATAGAACTTTTTGTTTCCTTATTTATTCCACAAACTATTAATTTAATTATTCCATCTATAAGATTCCACCCTAATACATCTATAAAAGCACCTACTTAATAAACTTCAAAACACTTAGCCAAAAGTAGTAATATTTACCCCCTAATTATATGTATTTGTAATAAAAAAACGTCCAACATAATAATTATATTAGAAGCTTCAGTACACTACCCTTTATATGCTGTTAAATATATTCTATTAAACTTTAACTCTACCATTCCACTAACATTAATCTGTTTGCTGAATTCCTCTTTTACTAAGTTACGAAAGTTATTAATATATTCCTCAGTTAATGCTATTGAATAAAAAGCTTGATTCAAATATCCATTCTCTGCACCAGATTGAAAATTTTTATAGACCTGTTCAGGTGTATAAGAATTAGATTCTGTTACTATTTCAACATAACTTACTGTAAATCCGCAGCTCTCAAACAATTTTTTATATTCCTGTGCACTTGCTAAAAAAAACCATGGATTTTTATAATTTGAGAATATCTTTTTAATATCAGTATCTCTATTAGCTTTCTCAATTGCTGCAACAAAATTAGGACAATATAATTTTGTTGCAGGAGCTTGTATCCCTATTTTCCCATTAGATTTAAGAGATTTTAAACATTCCGCCAAAACTGTTTTTGGATTTGTAAACCATTGAAATGCTGAATTGCAATATATACTATCAAATTCTTCATAAAATCCTAAATTCTCTGAATTTCTCACTAAATATTTTACATTATCAAAATTATTATTTACTTTGAGGGCTTCATTAATCATCCCCTCAGAAATGTCTACTCCTAAGATTCTTCCTTTAGTAATTAATGCAATTTCTTTTGTAACATTGCCTGGACCACATCCTAAATCAAGAACATCTTCTCCATTTTGAATATTTAATAAGTTAAGTAATATCTTTGATGCAGATTTTTGTACTAAAGCGTTTTTTTCATATGAATCAGCCTTAGAACTAAAACTAATTTTAGCCATTAATATCACTCCCTTCTTTATGATAATCTTATTGTATAACCTGTGTGATTCAACCTTTTACTATTATTAATTGCATTCTATAAATTTATTTCCTATTTAATACAATAAAATCCTGCCTGTAGATAAGAATACCAAAATACTTCAACTACTCTAAACCCACAGTCCTTTAATAAGCTAAGATGATTTTCTATTGTTATTGGAAAATATTCTACGCCAAACCTTTTCATGTGGTTCTCAGCGTCCTCTGTACTTTTACCACTCATTATCTGAAATTGCTTCCAGTATTCTTTTCCTATTTCTACTCCTTCTGGTGTTAAAGGACAGATATTTTCAAATGTTATATAAATTCCATCTTCTTTTAATAAACAATAACATTTCTCTGTGGCTTTAACTCTATCTTCCATAGATAGATAATGGTGTGATTGTATAGCAGTAATTACATCAGGTTTTTTAATATCACCTAACGATATTTCCTGGGTTGAAACTGACTCTAAGAATTTAGTTTTATCCTTCGAAAAACGAGCCAACTTCTCTTTAGCTTGATTTAACATCTCCATTGATGGGTCTGCTAATATAAATAATGTATTTTCAAAATACTTAAATGCTTGTTCTACTAAAGAGCCTGTACCGCATCCAGTATCTAACCAAACTTTAGGATTGTCTTTTGCTACCTTTATAAAATTAATTGTTTCCTTATGGAAACACTCATAATACGGTATTGTATTTTTTACCTGTCCATCATAATATGTAGAAATATGTGCTGTTGAATTATCTGAATTATTCATTTTTATACCCCGCTTACAATGATTAGCTTTTCTTATATATACTTCCATATTAATTCCCCAAAATTCCTACAACAATGTTTAATTTTAAAATTGCATTAGGATTAACCTTTAAGGTATAATCCCTTTTCCCAGTTCCTCCATAAATATAAGAGTATTCTAAAAGGCGTTTATCAATTATATATGGAAAAGGAATTTCAAATATAGGAATAGTACCTACTGAATAGCCTGTACCCTGCTGAACTTCGTCTTTAGTTGCCAATCTTACATTGGTACAGTTTAAAAGTTTTTTTATCTTTTTAAAGTCAATTTTTTCTTGACTTCCAGAAACAATTAATGCGTAAAATCCAATATTAGTATATATGATAAGTGCTGGAGCTGTTTGACCTATTTCAATTTTAAAGTAATCAGCACCTTCTTGGGCTGTATGAATTAACTTCTCATGGTAAATAATTTCAAATTCAATTTTATTTTCCACTAAAAGTTTTTTTATATTTTCCATTGTAAATCTCCTCCCTAAAATATACTAACAATTTTATCATCTACATAAATTTCAGTTACCTACAACATCATATTTCCTATTAAACTTTGATTACTAACATTTCATTTCCACCTTTTACAAATTCATACTCCACCTTTATTACTTTAATTTTATTATTAGCAAACTCTTCATCTTTCATTAATTCCTCAACAAGCAGTGATTTTTCTCCTTTTAGATTAACAAGTGGAAATATCCTTATCTCCTTTGAGGTTATTCTCATTATTTCTTTAATAGTTTGCTTGTGAAATTCATAATTCAAATGTTCATCGTACATAAACAAGAAATGTGATATAAGAGCTATATCAAACTGCTTATCTTTAAATTTATTTTCAGGGTACTCTGTGCTAACATATACCCTATTTAAATTATGTTTATAATCCTCAATAAATGACTTATATGCTTTTCTACGTTGTTCTCTTAACTCTTCTATATCCCTGAAAAACTCCCATTTATATAAGTCTTTTATCTCTGGTAATTTTCCCATTACAGATTCTAAATCCTCAGCACACTTTTTTTCTATTTCCTCTGCTGATAAACAGTAAATCCTATCGGAAGCTGTAACGTGGTATCCCATTGCTATTGCTTCCGCACTAAAAGAACTTACTCCTGACGCTACATCCAATATTTTTTCTTTTTTATCTATACTCCTTAAATTAAACATTTTATAATATTCGTCAAAAGTCCTTCCGATTAAAACTATGTCTTTTAAATCTAACTTCTTATCCATTTTAGCCTCCATAAAATTATATTTTAACATTATACTCTAAAGTTAATTCATCTCCTGGCAAACCTCTTATTCCCCAATTATATTTAGAACTTTCAAAAATTGTTATCTCAATATCATTAGGTTCAATATTTAGTTCCTTTTGGATTCTTTCAAATAAAAGCCTTATTAGGTTCTTCTTTGCTTCAATACTTCTACCCTCAAATATACTAATTTCAATTATTGTATATTTCTCAGTTCTTTCCTTTGGAAAATAAAAATTATCTCTATCTAAAGGAAAAAATCTATGAAATCTTTTATTCTCAGGAAACTGAAAAGCTTCCACTATGCAAGAATGAATAATATTTGATAACCTTCCCTTAATATTATTTAAACTATCCTTTAAACCATATACTGCAATTTGTCCCATTATTATTACCTCCCTAATTTTTTAAACAAAAAAAGCCACTTCATCCCTATATGGGACAAAGTGACCATAATGCCACCCATACTTATTTTTATATTAAAATAGAAAAATAGCAGTTTTAAAAAACTATAAATAAAAAAAACACTTCACCCAAACAAGGGCAAAATGAAAATTCTGCTATACCACCTTAATACAATCCGACTCTTTCAGGTACAGATATTACTCGATACCCTATCCTTTTAACGGTGGACCATCCGTTTATTGCTACTACTATTTCGCATAACATCTCAGAGACCCATTCAATACAGACTACAGTATTTGGCTCTCACTATCCCAAATTCGCTTTAACCAACTTTCTATATTTACTCTTTCTCTTCATTGACTTTTTATTATATTCTATTTTTTACATCTTATACTTATTAAGGTAAAAAGTCAATATATTAGTCACGTTCCTTTTTTTGCCTTAACATCCTAACCACTTAATCCCTAACTTCCCACTTATTTAAATTGCCTTATCCTATTTTATTCGACGACACATTTTATTTTCGCCATGTTAGACATAAATGGTGATATTTTATATATTCTCATGGAATGCGTTATAATAATGTAAAATATACTTTTATGAGATGTTTACATAACGAGTATATGGAATTTAAAAACAGATATAAAAACTCTCTCAGAATTTGCATTATCAAGCACCAAATTCCCTTTAAAAAAATGGATGGGAAGATTTAATGGAGTATCAACTAAATTTTTGGCGAATTACATTGGTTCAAGTGGTTACAATACTTCAAGGATGATAATGACATAATAAAAAGCAAAAATATTATAGTTCATAGTACAACTAACTTTGTAGATACGAGAATAAGGTAGAGAGCCAATCTTTAGATAACTCAATCCCTTTTTTTGAAATTTATGTTATAATTAGTATTTAAATAAAATATTTTTCAGTAATATATTTGTAAAATATTAGATTTTAACAAATAATCATATAAATTGGGGGCTTGTAGGAATGAAAAATCCATGGAAAGAAATTGATTTAAAAATATATGAGGAGCATATGTCTTCTGCTCAAGTATGTCAGCTACAAATATTAAATAAAATTACTAAAGAACAATTGCAAGACAATTGTCATACCTATGTTGGATTTGTTGGAGTAGGTGGTGGTAATGGTCTTGAATATATCGATATTGGGGAAACAAAAAAAGTTTACGCTATAGATATAAATAAAAATTATCTTAATAGTTGTAAAGAACGGTACATAAATATGGGAGATACCTTGGACCTTATTTGTAAAGATTTAACTGATAGAAATTTTCAATTGCCTTACACTAATATACTAATATGTAATTTGATTATTGAATTCATAGGCGAGAAGGAATTTGTAGCTATCATTAATAAAAACAAGATAAATATTCCTGTAATGTCATGCGTTATACAGAAAAATAATAATAATTCATTTGTAAGTAATTCAAAGAGTGATTCACATTTAGAACCTATTTTATCCATTCATCATGACATTAATGAGTACAGACTTAAAGAAGCATTCTCTAACATTAAATTTAATTGTATTAAATACAAAAAATATATGCTTCCAGATGGTAAAGAATTTATTAGGATGGACTTCAAACAATTATTAGGGAAAGTTTATTAGCTTGTCAATTTATGGCAAGCTAATTTTATGTACCTTTATCCTAATTATTGTCTAACACAGCGTTTATTTAAGGGGTGTACCAACAGTTTAAGTGATAATTTAGCACAGTTAGTTAATAAAACTATAAATTTTTATTGCCAAACAAAATGCTTTATTAATTAGTGGCCCTTATGCTTATCGTTCTTTTTCTGTTGTCTCAGTTCAAATTTCTTTTGCTTTTCTTCTTCCTTTTCTTCTCTTGAAACTATCTTTCTTTCTGCTTTATTTACCTCTTGCTGTAGTTTCATAGCAAGTTGAGCTTTCGTACCTATTCCTTTGTTTTCCACTTCCTTTTTTATTTCTCTTTGATACCTTTTAGGATTTACCCTTCTTTTTTTAACGAGTTCATTGCATAAAGGATTAGTAAATTTCAAATCGCAAAATTTTTCTAATATGAAATCATAGACCTCATAATCTTTTGGTTCAGCCCCAAAAACAACCTTAGAGGCTTCATATTTTCCATCATAAACCTTCTCAAATACCCCTACCCAAAATGTTTCCTCAAAAAATACATTTAATTTAATGCTAACTTCCATTCAATAATTCCTCCTGCTTAATATGATTTACTATAGAAAATGGACGACCCCAGGAGGGAAGGATACTGCTATCTATAAAAATAGATGGGTTCGGACTACCAACCGAAACTGTGTTTTTATCTCTATCTATCATTTTAATTTTCAAGAATGTTTCTTTACTATTAAAATTATTCACTATCATATGCGTTTATGGCTATTGGCAATGCTTGAATTACTATATTACCTACAGCGGGTAATCCAACTAAAACAGCACTTATTATTTCATCTCTTCTTGCTCCAAGTGATTTCAAATCCTCCTTATTTAATATTGTGAAATTTTTATCAACTTTTTAAAAATTTTCATTTATAAACTTTTCAATCCACGATATTTCAGTATCTACAACTGCTAATGGTCTTTCAAATAATGCTTTAATAGGGGGTCTTTCTCGTGCTGAGGATGTTGCGTATACCTTTCAAGTAAAAATTTTTTTTCTTATAATTAAATTTTCTTTATGATTAATTAAAGCTTTATTTAATTGTTCTTTTGTTATTAAATATGAAAACAACATACCTATATCAAATTCACTTG
>Ga0209540_10001043_pt1 | contig 22299 bp, 20 predicted proteins | sample BarGraIncu01121A_FD_184501 | JGI IMG/M metagenome (GOLD analysis project Ga0209540, IMG submission 184501) | Arctic peat soil microbial communities from Barrow, Alaska - Barrow Graham LP Incubations 011-21A (SPAdes) (version 2) | ecosystem: Environmental > Terrestrial > Soil > Wetlands > Peat... | reverse complement strand
TTATGGCAGCGCACTCTGCAAGCATTAAAGGTGCCAGCCAGATCATGGTTGTTGATAATCATAAAGACAGGTTGAAACTTGCTGAAGAATTTGGTGCTATTGCTATTGATTTTTCAATGGGTTCTGCCGTTGAACAGGTTCTTGAACTTACCAAAGGTATAGGTGCAGATAAAGGTTGCGAATGCGTGGGCTACCAATGCTGCGATAAGCATGGTACTGAACATTCTAACATTACTATGAACGAACTGGTACAGGCAGTGAAAGCTACAGGATCTATTGGTGTTGTAGGTGTGTTTGTACCCAAAGATCCAAAATCAAAAGAACCACTTCAGAAAGAAGGACACATGGATTTTGACTTTGGTAACTTCTGGATGAAAGGGCAACGTATAGAACAGGGCAGGCTAATGTAAAGTCTTACAATCGTCAGCTTTGCACACTTATCTCTGCAGGTAAAGCCAAACCGTCATTAATTATCTCACACGAGCTTTCACTTGACGAGGCTCCGGAAGCTTACAAGCATTTTGATGCACGTGACAAAGGATGGACGAAAGTGATACTAAAACCAGAGCGTTAAAACACTCAAAAGTTAAATGAAGAGCTGATCAAATTTGCGCTGGAATAAGAAGAATTGTCGTCAACTTACAAAACAATTATAAATATATTTTTATACCATTATGGAAAAACAATTAAATAAGAGAAGAGTAGCTGTCATGGCTACAGATGGTTTTGAACAATCGGAATTTAACAAGCCAATAAAGGCTCTCAAAAAAGAAGGGATTTTAGTGGATGTAATATCATTAAAAGAAGGAAAAATAAAAGGCTGGAAAGAAACAAAGTGGGGTGATAAATTTAAAGTAGATGTAATTATAGACAATACGCATTCTACCGATTATGACCTGTTGGTATTGCCGGGCGGTGTGATGAATACCGATACATTGCGTACGGATGAATCGGCCGTAAAATTTGTATCTGATTTTTTTGAACAAGGGAAACCGATTGCTGCTATTTGCCATGCCGGTTCAATATTAATAGAAACCGGATTATTGAAAGGAAAAAAAATGACATCTTATAAATCAATTAAAACAGATTTAATCAATGCGGGAGTAAATTGGGTAGATGAAGAAGTAGTAGTGGACGACAAACTCATTACGAGTAGAAGCCCGAAAGATCTTCCGGCTTTTTGTAGAAAGATGATTGAAGAACTAAAAGAATGATATAGAAAAATATGTATTTTTTAAAACCTGACTTATGAGTAAAAATGTATCGGATCAACTGGTGGAAACATTGGTTGAAGCAGGCATTCAACGAATTTATGCTGTAACCGGCGATAGTCTCAATCATGTAAATGCGGCAGTTCATCGTAATGGAAAAATCAAATGGATCCATGTACGGCACGAAGAAACTGCTGCTTATGCCGCCGGAGCTGAGGCACAGTTGAACGGCTTGGCATGTTGTGCGGGCAGTAGCGGTCCCGGACATGTCCACCTGATAAACGGGTTGTATGATGCACACCGTTCATCGGCATCGGTATTAGCCATTGCTTCTACCATTCCAACCAAAGAGTTTGGAACTGGTTTTTTTCAGGAAACAAACACCATCAGACTTTTTGACGATTGCAGTTGTTATAATCAGATGGCTACTACACCCGCACAGTTTCCACGTATGTTGCAGGCCGCCCTTCAGAATGCAGTGCATCAAAAAGGCGTAGCAGTTATTGGATTGCCGGGTGATATTACCGATCTTCCCGCTGTAGCGGCTGAAACAACGACTGTGCTTTTCAGAAATCAGCCTGTTGTCAGGCCATCAGAAGACGAACTAGTGCAACTGGCAGAATTGTTAAACTCGAGCAAAAAGGTCACTATTTACTGCGGACTGGGCGCTGCTGAGGCACACAAAGAAGTTATTCAATTGGCTGAAAAGCTAAAAGCCCCGATAGCTTATTCCTATAAAGCAAAGATGGCGATCCAGTATGATAACCCTTATGAAGTGGGACTCACCGGATTGCTGGGGATTCCATCGGCCTATCACGCTATGCATGAATGTGAATTGCTGGTATTGTTGGGCACCGATTTTCCATACACACCTTTCATGCCCGTTGAAAATAAGATTGTTCAAATTGACATTAAACCCGAAAACCTCGGGAGAAGGGCTAAACTCGATCTGGGACTTTGCGGAGATGTGAAAGATACCTTGCAGGCGCTCTTGCCTCTGTTAGGAATGAAGGAAGATGCCACTTTTCTTGATCAGCAATTGGAATTTTATCAGGTAGTCAAAAAGAATTTACAGTTCTATGTAAAGGATACAGGGAAATCCAATGAAATTCATCCTGAATTTGTCGCTTCTGTGATTAATGAACTGGCTGACAAAGATGCCATATTCACGGTTGATACCGGAATGAGTTGTGTATGGGCCGCACGCTATATTGATGGAACAGGCGAGCGAAAAATGCTGGGTTCGTTCAATCATGGTTCAATGGCAAATGCAATGCCACAGGCAATAGGTGCTGCGCTTGCCCGTCCTGACCAGCAAGTTATTGCCTTCTGCAGCGACGGAGGTATTTCGATGATGTTGGGCGACCTCATGACCATTGTTCAATATCAGTTACCCGTGAAGATCATTGTTTTTAACAACCGGTCATTGGGAATGGTGAAGCTGGAAATGGAAGTAGCCGGGATTCCCGATCTGGAAACGGATATGTTAAACCCTGACTTCATAAAAATAGCGGAAGCAATGGGAATGACAGGTATTGGTATTGATGATCCGGATGATGTAAAATCAGGATTAGAAAAGGCCTTTATGCATGAAGGTCCTGTATTGGTTTCAATTCAGACTGATCCGAATGCCCTCGCCATGCCTCCCAAATTGGAATTTGACCAGATGAAAGGTGTAGCTTTATACATGGGGAAAATGATGTTAAGTGGTCGGATGGATGAGGTATTTAAAATTATTTCATCCAATTATAAGCATCTGGGAGAAGTAATATGATATGAAAATGTTTCACTTCAAATGGAGATTGCCTGATACAATTAGATGTTCCGGGATCAGAATTAGATGATGCGCAGGAAAATGTCGGGGGTGAAGATGAAGAGAATAATTATTACAGTATTGGCGGAGATGACCACGACGATCTGGATGAAGATAAAGGAGATTGAAAATGCATGAACCAAATATTAAACTTATATTAAATTAGAAGAATGTTAATCTGAATATTCAGATAAATTAAAAAATAACAATAATGAAAGGAAACACAAAATGAAAGGAAACAAAGAATTAGCTACTGTATTGAATTCGCTATTGGCAGATGAACTTACTGTCATAAACCAATACATGGTGCAATCGGAAATGTGCGCAAACTGGGGTTACGGTAAATTACACATGGCAATCAGAAAACAGGCAATGGATGAAATGCTCCATGCCGAATGGCTTATCGAACGAATCATTTTTTTCGAGGGTTCGCCAACGGTATCCAAACTTAATCCGATGAAAATTGGTAAAACTGTTTCAGAAATAATCAGTAATGATGACAAAACTGAACTCAAAGTTGTCGGTGAATACAACGATGCAATCAAACTTGCCCGCGAGGTTGATGATCAGGGAACTGTTGACCTGCTGACCAAAATACTGAAAATGGAAGAAGTCCATGTTGATTGGGCTGAAGTACAGCGTGCACAAATTGAGCAAATGGGTCTGGGAAATTACCTGGCTACTCAAAACTAAATTCATTCGAGCCGATTGATCCTGATGTTGCATTATTGGCATTTGCTTACTAAAGAAAAGCATTACTATTTATGAATAATATGATTAAAGAAATTTCGACTGACGAAGTATTTCAGCTTCTGGGTAAAGCTGAAACTAAAATCATTGATATCCGGCCCATTGATGCATATAATGGCTGGTGTTTGCAGAATGAATCCCGCTGTGGACATATCAAAGGCGCAAAAAGCCTGCCGGCGAAATGGTTTGAATATGTCGACTGGATTGAAATTGTCCGGTCAAAGAAAATATTACCCCAACACAAAATAGTCGTTTATGGATATTCTTCAGCAGAATCGGAGAAAGTGGCAAAAGCGTTTTTACATGCAGGGTATAGCGACATAAGCATTTATAATCAATTTATTACAGAGTGGACTTCAACTATAGGAATGCCAATGCAATTCATGGAAAGATTCTCGCAACTGGTTTATCCACAATGGGTCCAAACTTTAGTTTCTGGAGGTACACCGCCCCATTACAGCAATAATAAGTTTGTGATTTGCCATGCGCATTACCGAAACCGCGATGCCTATCTGGGTGGACATATTCCCGGTGCTATTGACATGGATACTCTTGCACTCGAATCGCCTGATACATGGAACCGGCGTTCACCGGAAGAGTTGAAGGAAGCACTTGAAAAGCATGGCATCACTTCAGATACAACAGTAATTCTTTATGGTAAATTCCTGTTCCCGAATAACGACGATCCTTTTCCAGGTAGCGCTGCCGGGCATATTGGTGCAATCCGTTGTGCTTTCATTATGATGTATGCAGGGGTTAAAGATGTTAGGATACTCAATGGCGGTTTTCAGTCGTGGCTGGATGCCGGATACGAAATAAACAATGAAGATATGCCCAAAAATATAGCATCTGATTTTGGAATAGCAATCCCGGCAAATCCTGGTCTTGCTGTTGATTTGCCGGAAGCCAAGGAATTGTTGAGGTCAGATGATGGAGACCTGGTATGTGTACGAAGCTGGAGCGAGTATATAGGTGAAGTGAGTGGGTACAATTATATCGGAAGAAAGGGTAGAATTCCCGGTGCAATATTCAGCGACTGTGGCAGCGATGCCTATCATATGGAAAATTACTGCAACCTCGACTATACAACGCGTGAATATCACGAAATTGAAGAAAACCTGATAACATCAGGTCTTTCACGCGAAAAGCACAATGCATTTTATTGCGGAACAGGATGGCGTGGCAGCGAAGCATTCTTCAACGCGTGGTTAATGGGTTGGCCACGCGTTTCAGTATATGATGGTGGCTGGTTTGAGTGGAGCAGCGACCCGAATAATCCTATAGAAACAGGAATTCCGGTAAGTTTCCTTGTTACGCAGTAGTAGAAATATTATTTACTAATAAATGAATTAAAATGAATAATCCTGAAACATCTGCCATTTTCAGAAAGCAAATTGCTATCAGAAATTATTTATGCACTACAAAGCACGAAGAAATAGTTTCCCAGATAATCGATGGCCTTTCTGCTCAACAAAAATATATCCCGAGTAAATTTTTTTATGATGCAAATGGGTCTAAACTCTTCGAAGATATTACCTGTTTACCGGAATATTATCCTACCGGCACCGAAAAAGCTCTGTTAAAAGAAATTGCACAACAAATCTCAAAAACCTTGAGAAACATTGATATTGTTGAACTCGGAAGTGGCGATTGTTCAAAAATATCAATACTTCTTGATGCAATACCTTTTGAAAATATGGCTACGGTGCGTTATATCCCGGTTGATGTAAGTCATGCTGCCATTTCAAAATCGGCAGAGATGCTAGTTAAACGATTCCCCGACATTATAATTCATGGACTAATTGCTGATTTCCTTAAACATCTAAGAGTTATCCCAGGTAATATAAACCGGTTATTTTGTTTCTTCGGGAGTACATTGGGCAACCTTACCCGGGAGCAATCAGTTCAATTTTTATTGGATTTAAAAGCCGTCATGAAGCCTGGCGACCAATTATTGATTGGGCTTGATATGGTAAAGGATGTAAAAATTTTAGAAAATGCGTATAACGACGATCAGGGCATTACGGCAGCATTTAATAAAAATATTCTGAATGTTGTGAACCAATATGTTAAAACAGATTTCAACTCCGACTGTTTTGAACATGTTGCTTATTATAACCAACCAAAAGCCAGAATAGAGATGCACCTTAGAGCACTTGAGGATTTAGAAGTCAAATGTATGTATCTGTCGAATAATATCCGGATAAAAAAAGGAGAAACCATTCATACTGAAAACTCACATAAATATACTCACTGGCACATTTTTGATTTTGCAGGTATTACAGGCTTGAAAATTAATGCAGTTTATACCGACAACAATCAATGGTTTTCACTGGTACACTTTATTGCCTGATTGGCTAACAAGACTTACAGTGATTCTGAAAAGATTCGCTTAAGGTTTGCCAATAAAATTGTAACAGTTTGGCACTGAATAAACTGAAAAATATTTTTCTTAAAACAAGGAGGATTACTAAGTTCATTATGAAAAAAACTTTTAATAAAATAAAGAAACTTTTTAAAGTTTTCGGGCCAGGGGTGGTTACCGGAGCGGCTGATGATAAGCAAACACTGTTAAAGATACGATTAAAACCCGCACACTGCAATACTTACAGCAGATGGTGTTGATGATGTGTCATTAAATAATGAAACAAGCACTTAAAGCGGCAGGAGCACAAACTTATATCATTGCACCTCATTTAGGAAATATCACATCAGAAAAAAATAAGCAGATAAAAGTTCATCAGAGTTTTTTAACAGGTTTATCGGTTCTGTTTGATGCAGTTTATATTCCGGGAGGACAACAGAGTCCGGTTGTATTGCAGAATGAGCCGGACGCTATTCATTTTATTAATGAAGCTTTCAAACATTGTAAAGCTATGGCTGCTGAGGCAGAAGGTGTGGATTTGTTGATTAAAACTGCAGCCGGAATTAAAATGAAAGATAAAACAGATAAAAATCACCTGGCAAAAGGTGTATTAATTAATCGTAATCCAAAAGAATTTATCAAAGCAATTGCTCAACATCGATTCTGGGAACGCGAAAAACCAGGCAAGGTGCCTGCTTAAAAAACAGGTGTTAGTCCATTCGGATTAGTTCTTTTTTCATCCTTATGAACTATTACTTAATCAAAATTATTGCGTTAACTTATTTAAAGTAATTTGAAACATTTTACATTTGAAATTGTTCAATCAATTAAAGTTGAAGCAGCAGAAGAAGATACAAGGAATAAAAGGGTATAATAAAAATAAATAACAATCATTTAATCCGCTTCATAAGCCTCCCTTTTGGGAGGTTGGTGGGGCTTAAAACAAAATTCAAATATGAGAACAGGTAAAGTAGTATTAGGAACACTGGCAGGACTTGCCATTGGTGCAACAGCGGGTATTTTATTCGCACCCAAAAAAGGTTCAAAAACCCGAAAACAAATCATAGATAAAGGCGAAGATTATGTGGATGAACTAAAATCAGGGTTTGATAAGATTTTTGATTCACTTACAGAAAAATTTAAAAGCACTAAAAAAGATGCTGAGGGATTAGTGGACAAAGGAAAAGCAAAATACGATGATGCAAAGAAAGATGTAAAAAATGCAGCTGAAAATTTTAAACACGATAGCGCAGTAAAAAAGCAACATCCCGGAAATTGATTGATGCACTAACAAGCCATCTTGCTGAAACAGGAAACCATGTTAACAGACTGGAACAGGTTTTTGAATCAATAGACAAAACAGCAATTGCCAAAAAATGCGAAGCTATGGAAGGTCTAATTAAAGAGGCAGAAGAATTAATGGAATCATGCGAAGCAGGTGCAATGTGCGATGCAGGAATTATTTCGGCTGGACAAAAAGTAGAACATTACGAAATTGCATCTTACGGAACGCTTCGTCAGTTTGCAGAAACATTAGGTTTAACAGAAGCCGTATCACTACTTGAAGCTAAAATGAATGAAGAAAAAGCGGCTAATGAAAAAATAACTGAAGCCGCCGTTTCTGATATCAATGTTCAGGCAAACGAAGAAGCAGAAGGGAAGAAGATACAGACACAATGGTTGCACAAAACGTTCTAATAAAAAAAAACTAAAAGTATGAAAGCAGCACCAAATTCAAATGCTTATTATATATCAGGGGTTTTGATACAGATAATTTGAGTAAGGCGTTAATTTAAAATAATTAATAAGTTTTAAAAATATTATATAACAATGGAAATAATAGAAATTAAAGTTATGCGCGGACCTAATTACTGGTCAGGATACAGGAAAAAACTTATTGTCATGAAACTTGATATTGGAGATTGGGAGCAACGGCCTACTAACAAGATTGATGGTTTTGGCGAATCACTGGAACGGCTTTTGCCTTCTTTAAAAAGTCACCGGTGTTCAATAGGAGTTGAAGGTGGTTTTTTAAAGCGTGTAAAAGAAGGTACCTGGCTCGGACATGTAGTAGAACACATTGCTCTTGAATTGCAAAGCCTGGCTGGTATGGATTGTGGTTTCGGACGGACACGTTCTACTAATGTAAAGGGTATCTATCACGTTTCATTTTCTTATGTTATTGAAAAGGCAGGAATATACGCTGCCAAAGCTGCTGTTAATATGGTGAGCAAGTTGCTGAGCGAATTAGATTATAATATAGATGATGATATACATGAGTTGCAACGACTGTATAATAGAGAAAAATTAGGACCCAGTTCTTTTTCCATTATAAAAGAAGCGGAACGTAGAAACATTCCTTACACCAGACTAAATAATGATTCTTTATTAATGCTGGGACAGGGATGCAATCAAAAAATTATCTGCGCATCCGTTGCATGTACTACAAGCAGCATAGCAGTTGATTTGGCATCGGATAAAGATGCTACCCGAAACTTATTATCCCAGTCTTATATTCCCGTACCAAAGGGTACACTAATCAACGATATAAATGAATTGGAAGATGCTGCAAACGAAATTGGATTTCCGCTTGTTACCAAACCGATAAATGGTAATCATGGGAGGGGCATTACTCCACGCATAACTACTATAGAACAGGCTAGAAATGGTTTTTATGTGGCGCAAAAAATTTCAAACGATGTAATAGTGGAACGGTATATAAACGGAATGGATTATCGCTTTTTGGTTATCAATTACAAACTGGCTGCGATAGCAAAACGCACACCGGCCATGGTAATGGGCGATGATGCTTCATCTATTAAAGAACTGATTGATGAAACTAATAGTGATGCACGAAGAGGGGAAGATCATGAAAAAGTACTCACCCAAATAAAATTTGATGCAGCAACACAATCCATTTTATCAGAACAAAAACTGACACTTAATTCTGTTCTACGAATTGGAGAAATTTTATATTTAAAAGACACCGCCAACTTAAGCTCGGGAGGAACAGCAAGAGATGTTACGGATATTGTGCATCCACATAATATTTTCATGGCTGAACGTATTGCACGGCTCATGAATTTAGACATATGTGGTATTGATATAATGGCAGAAGATATTAATATTCCTATCACCGAAAAAAACGGAGCTGTGCTTGAAGTAAATGCAGGTCCCGGTTTCAGAATGCATCTTTCTCCTTCCCTAGGTAGAGCAAGGAATGTGGCAGAGCCTTTATTAAATATGCTTTACCCCGATAATGAGAGTGCGCGTATTCCGCTTGTTGCTGTTACAGGTACCAATGGCAAAACAACTGTTACACGATTGATTGCTCATTTTGCGCAAGCATCCGGACATCATACAGGATATACTACAACGGATGGAATTTATATCGATGGAACTAATATTTGTCTTGGAGATTGCAGCGGACCTGCAAGTGCAGCTATTGTTCTGCGTGACCCCATTGTTGATTTTGCAGTGCTGGAATGTGCAAGAGGTGGAATTCTTAGAGCCGGGTTAGGGTTTGATAAATGCAACATTAGTGTGGTAACCAATATTACTGATGACCATTTGGGATTAAATGACATTGACACCATAGAACAACTGGCAAAAGTGAAAGCAGTGGTTCCGCAGAGCACCTTTGATAAGGGTTACGCAATTCTCAATGCTGATGATGATTTGGTTTTTGAAATGAAAAATAACCTGGATTGCAATATTGCACTGTTTAGCATGGATGCAAATAATCCGCGCATAAAAAAACATTGCCTCAACGGAGGGTTGGCTGCTTTTATTGAAAATCAATATTTTGTTATAAGCAAAGGTGAATGGAAAACAAGAATAGCAGAAGTAACCCAAGTGCCGCTCACCTTTTCAGGCAAATGCGAGCTTATGATTAAAAATATTTTACCTGCATTATTAGCTGCTTCAGTAAGTAATTTTCCTATCGATACAATTACCTCTGCGCTTAAATCGTTCATCCCTTCGCCTATACTGACACCAGGCAGAATGAATCTTTTCCAGTTTAAAAATTTCCGACTAATGGTTGACTATGCTCATAATACCGGCGGATATATTCAGATGAAAAAATATTTGGAACAAGTTAATGCATCCCAAAAAACAGGAATTATTGCAGCCACCGGTGACAGACGTTTGGAAGATATAAAAAATATTGGGCGTTATGCAGCCCAGATGTTTGATAAAATAATAATAAGGCATGACAAAGAGAATAGGGGAAGAACCAAAGAAGAACTAAGCAAGTTTCTTACCGAGGGTATTCGGGAAATTAATAACTATACTTCGGTAATTATAATTTCAGATGAAATAGAATCCATTCAATATGCCATTGATAATGCTAGAACCGGAGAATTTATCTTTGTGTGTGCGGATGATGTACAAAATACGCTTTCCCATGTGCAGCAACAAATAGATATAGAAAACGCATCCGTTAATTTAGAACATGTTAGTCTGCTTGAGTTTTCAAATGGTGGCGGATATAAATATTTTGGAATATGCAATTGCAATCCGCTAAGCCCTGAATAAAAAGAATCAACTTGTATATTTTTCATCACACCATTTAGTTATATAAGAGTTGACAATTGGCGCAAATAAAACTTCTGCGCTTTTTAAGACCGGTTTGTTTTCTAATTATGTTCAAATTGCATCTTAAACAGATTTTTTTAGTATGTGCAAGCCAATGTTTTTTCAGCTCAAATTTTCTTTTCCAATCTAAAAATTGAAAACTGTAAATCCGAGTTTGATCAATGAGTTTATTGATTATTGCAGTTGGTATTTTTCTTACGATGGATTCGGGATGCAAACGAACACGATAAAGTATTTCATTCTTTATTATATTGCCAACTCCTGCAAAAATGTCTTGTTCTAAAAGTGCATCACAAATAAATTTATCGTCTATTGCTTTTAATTTGGCTTTTGCCTTTTTAATTACTTTTTCTAAATTAATTCCTTTACCAAGGACAGGTTTAAAAATATCGCCCTCGTTTTTTATTCTTTTAATAGCATTATAAATTGTGAAATCACTCATCTTTAAACCCTTTTTTACTTCATCCCAATGCAAAGGCATGGATACAGTAGCACCGGGTTTTGGCCGTAAAGAGTAGGGGGCTGCTACTGTAGCTTGTGGTCGGTTTTGTAAAAAATCAATGTACATTTTACCGCTTCGTGCTTTTACAATTCTTTCGATACTGGTGTATTTTGGAATTTCTCTTTGCACTAACGTAGCAATTACCCGTGCAAATTCTTTTGATTGTTCATAGGTATATTTAGCACCCAACGGAATGTAAATATGTATGCTCTGTTGAACATGCAGATAAAGATGGGAAAGAAGATCTTCCTGGATACCCTTCTTATCCTGACAATGAAGACATTTACAGTAAAGATAAGGAAGAGAAAAACATAGATCCGGAACTATAATCAAGTAGAAAAACATCAGAATGGAAATCATTGAAAAACAAATATAGAATTGTTAAATTGGTTCTATAAAAAATAATAGTCACCTCATACTGAGATAATAAATACAAAGAATATGAAAACAAATAAAATGAAAAAAGTATTGATTGCGCTGGATTATAATCCCACCGCACAAAAAGTGGCAGAATCAGGGTTCTCATTAGCTAAAACCATGGGAGCTAAAGTTATATTGATGCATGTAATATCAGATCCGGTGTATTATTCTTCACCAGAATATTCTCCGATAATGGGGTTTACAGGTTATAACATGGGTACAGGTATATTGCAATTTGATAGTGATGATAAACTGAAAAAAGCATCTCAACATTTTCTCGATAAATCAAAACACCACCTTGGTGATGAAACCATTCAAACCCTTGTAAAAGAAGGTGATTTTGCGGAATCTATTTTAAAGACTGCAAAAGAATTACATGTTGATATTATTGTTATGGGCTCTCACAGCCGGAGATGGTTGGATGATATACTGATGGGAAGTGTAACGAAAAAAGTTTTACATCACACGTCCATACCGCTTTTCATCATTCCAACTAAAAGACAAAAAAAATAAAAATTGTTCCACTCATGGCAGCCATACAAGAAGTGTACGCAAGAATTAGCTTAGTTACTTCACAGGGCCTGACAGAAACGCTTAAAAATAATTATTCAAAACCTTTATTGTACAATGTCTGTTCCTAAACTAATCCATTCGGATTAGTTCCTTTTTCATACCCTTGGATGATTACGTAATTAATTTAATTTCATTATTTTTAATAAGAACAATTATACAATATCGTTATTAGCAGTAATCTAAAATATTTAATTTAAAAAAAATACATTATGAAAGTACTAATCGTATTAACATCCCATAGTGAGTTAGGAAACACAGGTGAAAAAACAGGTTTTTGGATTGAGGAATTTGCCGCACCGTACTATGTTATGGCGGATGCGAGTGTAGAACTGACCATAGCATCGCCAAAAGGCGGCCAGCCGCCAATAGATCCTAAGAGTGAGTTACCTGATGCACAAACGCCGGCTACTAAGCGATTTAATGACGATCGGGAGTTAAAAAAGAAATTGGCAAATACTGTAAAACTAAGCGACTTAAACCAGGCTGATTACGATGCAGTTTTTTATCCCGGAGGGCACGGTCCATTGTGGGATTTGGCAAATGATGCAGTTTCAATTTCTTTAATTGAAGATTTTTATAAGCATAGAAAACCGGTGGCTTTTGTATGTCATGCGCCGGGCTCCTTAATTAAAGTGAAAGCACCCGATGGCGAACCTTTAGTAAAAGGAAAAGAGGTAACAGGTTTTACAAATACAGAAGAGGAGGCGGTTAAATTAACTAAGGTTGTTCCTTTCTTACTGGAAGACGAATTAAAAAAACTGGGTGCAAATTACAGCAAAGGACCGGATTGGGGTTCATACGTAAAAAAAGATGGACTTCTGATTACCGGTCAAAATCCGGCTTCATCAGAAGAGGCAGCCAAACTGCTTTTAAAAACTATTGAAGAGAAAAATGAAACGAATGGTATTGAGAAACTACCAATGCATATGGATTAAGTAATTTAACATTTATTTGTTTTCTTATACTAATTAAATAAACATTCATGATTACAAAACAAATCGTGCTTGCTTCAAGACCTAAAGGTACACCTACACCGGATAATTTTAAATTCGAAAATATTGAGTTGCCACAAATTCAGGTTGGCGAAGTATTATTAAAAGGTTTGTATTATTCTGTGGATCCATACATGCGGGGCAGGATGAATGATGCTAAATCCTATGTTGCACCTTTTCAGGTCGACCAGCCTATCGAAGGTAGTATAATAGCTACAGTATCAGAAAGCAAATCGCATAATTTTAAACCCGGCGATATGGTTTCAGGGATGCTGCCCTGGCGTAAAGAATTCATTGCGGTTGAAAAAAGTTTAAATAAAATTGATGCAACTATTGCACCGGCAAGTTATTATCTGGGTGTCTTAGGTATGACAGGTCTTACCGCATACTTCGGCGTAATGCATATTTGCAAACCCAAATCAGGAGAAACGATAGTAGTATCAGGAGCAGCGGGAGCAGTAGGCATAGTTGTAGGACAAATAGCCAAAATACAAGGATGCCATGTTATCGGAATTGCCGGTTCGGATGAAAAAATAAAATTGTTAAAAGAGAATTTTGGTTTTGATGGAGCCGTCAATTATAAGACCACTCCCGACGTACAGAAAGCCATTGCCGAACTTTGCCCCGATGGTGTAGATATTTATTTCGATAATGTTGGAGGCAAAATATCCGATGCAGTTATCAGCAATATTAACCATCATGCGCGAATTGCTTTATGCGGACAAATTTCTTTATACAACAGCACCGAAACACCTATTGGTCCTCGATTACAACCCATATTACTAACAAGGAGTGTTTTGATGCAGGGCTTTATTGTCAGCAATTATCAAAGTGAGTTTACTGAAGGTATTCAACGCTTATCGAAATGGGTAAAAGACGGTAAACTGAAATTCACAGAAACTATTGTTTCTGGTTTTGATCAGTTGCCGGCTGCGTTACTTGGATTATTTAAAGGCGAAAATACCGGCAAAATGATAGTTAAAGCATAGAACTTACTTCGTTAAATCAATGATCAAAAAATTATTGTGCGGCTATGAATCGGTAATCATACAATCGTAAAAAATATGAAAAAAAAACCAAATATACTTATTCGTTTTTGGAAATTACTTGGACCCGGACTTGTTACAGGCGCAAGTGATGATGACCCTTCAGGCATTGCAACCTACTCGCAGGCAGGTGCTGCATTCGGACTTTCGACTCTCTGGACTGCACTTATTACATTTCCACTGATGGCTTCTATTCAGGAAATGTGTGCAAGAATTGGCTTAGTTACTTCACACGGTTTAGCAGGAACGATTAAAAATAATTATTCAAAACCGGTTTTGTATTTAATGTTGTTGTTTAGTTTTCCTGCCATAGTAATGAATATTGGCGCTGACATAGCTGGAATGGGAGCAGTAGGTAATCTCTTGTTTCCCTCAATTCATGCAATTTATTTCAGCATCTTTTTCACCGCCATACTTTTAGTGCTGATTATTTATTTGCCTTATCAGAAAATAGCTTCTGTCTTGAAATATCTCTGCCTTGTCCTTTTAGTTTATTTTGTTGTTCCGTTTTTATATAAACAGGATTTGTTAGCCATTTTAAAAGCTACTTTTATCCCAACAATAAAGTTTGACAAAAACTTTATCATCATACTTGTTGCCATACTTGGAACCACTATTTCACCTTATCTTTTCTTTTGGCAGGCAACGATGGAAGTGGAAGATATGAAGCAAAACAATAAAAGCTTAGTGGTGAATAAAAGAATAATTCACGAAATGAAACAGGATGTTGATTTTGGAATGTTATTTTCAAATCTAACCATGTTCTTTATCATTCTCACAACAGGTACGGTTTTATTTAACGGCGGTATTAATCAGATTGATACTGTTGAACAAGCGGCTCTGGCATTGAAACCCTTAGCAGGAAATTTAGCATATTTACTTTTTGCTGTTGGAGTAATCGGCACAGGACTTTTAGCAATTCCCGTTTTGAGCGGTTCACTTTCTTACATCATCACTGAAACATTTGGCTGGAAAGAAGGATTGAATAGAAAATTTAACAAGGCAAAAGCATTTTATATCATAATTGCCATTTCACTTATCCTGGGGTTATCGTTGAATTACATTGGCATTTCGCCCATTAAAGCATTAATTTATTCAGCCATTCTATATGGGTTGACTGCACCTGTTTTAATTGGAATTATTCTGCACATTTCCAACAATAAAAAAATAATGGGTAAATTTACAAACGGAAAAACTTCTAACACCCTCGGATTTGTGACATTAGTTCTTATGACAGTTGCTGCTGTGATTTTAGTTTACATGTTTCTAACGGGAACGTAAATTTGCATACAACGAAAGGAATATTGATATGAACCAACTGCCTCCTGCTTTTTGGAGCATCTCAGCGGCTGATATGCTCAAGAATCTCGAATCAGTAAAAGAAGGCTTGACGGGCAATGAAGCAAAAAAGCGGCTCGCACTCTATGGCGCTAATCTTCTTAAGCCTCAAAAGCGGTCTGATGTGTTGACGCTCCTGGTATCTCAATTCAAAAGTCCTATCATCCTTATCCTTTTCTTCGCGACGGGGTTGTCATTTTTTCTGCACGATCCGGTTGATGCATTTATTATTCTTTCAATCGTTATTGTCAGCGGTTTGCTTGGGTTTTGGCAGGAACGCGGCGCATCGAATGCCGTGGCAAAACTCCTTTCCATCGTACAGATTAAAGCGGCGGTGCTTCGTGATGGAAACTCGATTGAAATTCCTGTTGAAGAGATTGTGCCGGGCGATATCGTAATCCTGAACGCCGGCGATATTGTTCCCGGTGACGGGCTGGTTCAGGAATCAAAGGATCTTTTCGTCGATGAGGCTATGCTAACGGGTGAAACTTTTCCGGTAGAAAAAGTTGTGTCAGTATTGCCGCCGGAGACTCAGCTGGGTCAGCGGACAAATGCACTTTGGATGGGAACTCATGTCGTAAGCGGTAATGCAACGGTTTTGATCGTGCGCACCGGCAGGGAAACCGAGTTTGGTAAAGTGTCCGAGCGGCTAAAACTCAGACCGCAACAAACGGAATTTGAACGGGGTATAAAACAATTCGGCTACTTTCTTATGGAAGTCACGCTTGTATTAGTGGTTGCTATTTTTGCCATCAACGTCTATCTGGCGCGTCCGGTTTTGGACTCATTCCTTTTCTCGCTTGCACTTGCTGTTGGACTAACACCGCAACTTCTGCCGGCGATTATCAGCATCAACCTTTCCCATGGCGCCAAACGTATGGCTCAAAAAAAGGTTATCGTCAAACGGCTCGCTTCGATTGAAAACTTCGGCAGTATGAACGTCATCTGCTCCGATAAAACCGGTACCTTGACCGAAGGAATCGTACAGCTCCAATCCGCATTTGATGTGGATGGCGCTCCAAGTGATAAAGTTTTTCTTCATGCTTATATTAATGCTTTTTACGAAACAGGCTTTACAAACCCTATTGATGAAGCTATCCGGAACTACCGCAAGCTTGATCTGTCTGGCTACCAAAAGCAGGACGAAATTCCGTACGATTTTCTTCGTAAGCGGTTGAGTATTCTGGTTTCACATGATAATACGAATCTAATGGTGACCAAAGGCGCACTTCTGAATGTACTTGCTGTCTGCACAAACGTGGAAACCGGAGATGGCTCTATCGTCGATATCTCAACGGTACAGGACAGAATCGAACAGCACTTTGAGGAATTCAGCAATAAGGGATTTCGAACTCTGGGCGTTGCTTACAGGAATATGGGTACGGAGTCACGCATCAATAAAGATCAGGAAGCCGGCATGACGTTTTCAGGATTCATCGTTTTATTTGATCCGCCCAAGCCCAATATCATAGAGACAATTACCGCCTTAAAGAATCTCGGTGTTTCTCTTAAAATCATAACAGGCGATAATCATTTGGTTGCCGCCAATGTCAGTCAACAGATGGGGTTGTCGGATACAAAAATCCTCTCCGGTCCGGACCTCAATCAATTGAGCGATACCGCATTGCTTAGTCGTGTGGCTAATGTAGATGTCTTCGCAGAAATCGAACCCAATCAAAAAGAGCGAATCATAATTGCTCTTAAAAAAGCCGGAAATATAGTGGGATACATGGGCGACGGCATCAATGATGCCTCGGCGATACATGCTGCCGATGTAGGCATTTCTGTTGAGAGTGCCGTAGATGTTGCCAAAGATGCGGCGGATATTGTCTTGCTCGAAAAGGACCTGGGTGTTCTGGTGGAAGGAGTTCGCGAAGGAAGGGCGACTTTTGCTAATACACTCAAGTATGTGTTCATGGCAACCAGCGCTAATTTTGGAAACATGTTCAGCATGGCAGGAGTATCACTCATCCTGCCGTTTCTCCCATTACTCCCCAAGCAGATATTGCTCACTAATCTCATGACGGATATCCCGGAGATGACTATTGCAACCGACAGTGTGGATAAAGAAATGATTGACTATCCGCGGCGATGGGACATTAAGGCAATCCGAAAGTTTATGATTACATTTGGCATTGTCAGTTCCGTGTTTGATTATCTCACTTTTGGTGCACTGCTCCTCATCCTTAATGCTACTCAGATTCAATTCAGAACCGGCTGGTTTTTGGAATCCGTTGTTTCAGCATCGTTGATAGTGCTTGTAATCAGAAGCAGGCAGCCTTTCTTCAAAAGTCGCCCCGGGAAATATCTCTTAATGGCAACTCTGTCAATTGTTGTCGCAACTTTGATTTTACCCTTCACCCCGCTTGCAGGGATTTTTGGATTCAGTCCTCTGCCATTATCGTTCCTTCTTCTTATCGGGTTAATTATTTTGTTCTATATTATAACGGCGGAAATAGTGAAAAAGATTTTCTACAAGAAAGTGAAATTTTGAAAGGGAAATATAAGATATAGTTATCCAAAATATAATAAAAAGACGACAAATAAAGTTGATAAATACCCACATAAAAAAGAGCATTTGAAAAGTTCGGATTTCATCATTGATATAGTAATAGGGTATGGTCGATGGATTGACTGTTCCGTTTGAATAATTCTATATTTTCAAAAAAAATAAAATATTCAAATTAAGTCTTTTCCCCCTCGTACCGAAGGCTGAGAGACTGTGTGAAAATAAGAAAATTACCCCGTCGTTTACGACGGGGATGGCTAAAACGCCCCGCATTAGGGCTTTAGCCCAAATTACTTTAAAGATATTTTATATTTTCACACGGTCTCCTGACCTTCGGTACGTATTTTCCTCGTTACAATGCTCAAAAGTTGTAACATTCGAACAATATATTCTGATAAATGCTTATTAAATTTTGCAGAGTATATTTATTGGCAATTTATTAATTTGTTTGTAACTATTTGTTCATAATCAGTATATTAATCAAAACTTTAAATAATTATATGAGAAATCTAAAAATTTATCTGGCAATATTTACTGCTATGGTATTCTACTTTAATGCGGCTGCTCAATCAGTGGATGAAATTATAGCAAAGCATTTAGAAGCGTCGGGTGGTATAGAAAATTTACAGGCTGTTAAAACTATGAAAACTACAGGCACTGTAAAAATGATGGGTATGGAAATGCCATACACAACTTATATTATGGTTCCGTTCAAAAGTTATTTTGAACTTTCAGTACAGGAAAAAGCTATTATTCAAGCTTATGACGGTACTATCGGATGGATGGTGAATCCAATGGCAGGAACATTAACTCCTGAAAAAGTTGATGACGAAACAGCAATGACATTTAAAGAAAGAGGAAGAATCATCGATAAGTTAATAACCAGTAAAGATGATAATGCAAAGATAGAATTAGTCGGTACAGAAAAATTAGACAACGTCGATATTTATCAGATTAAATATACATCTTCTACCAGTGATGTGATTAATTACTTTATTAGTGCCGAAAATTATATGATTGTAAAAACAAATAAGATTGTTAAAACAATGGGACAGGAAATTGACGCCGAAACAACATACTATAATTTTAAAAAAGCCGGTGATATTAATATGGCTTATTCGTTCGACGTAAAAACAAAGAATTCTGCAATGGGTACACAGGAAATAACTATTGACAAAATTGAAATTAATCCTGTAATAGACGAAAGTATTTTCACAATGCCTGCAAAGTAATATTTTAATTATTATTTAATTCGTATCGAGGGAGCATTAAGAAACCGTAATAGAAGTAGTCGATATATATGTGAGAAAGAATTCCGTTACGAAGGTGGGCTTTCGTAACGAGGGGAAAAATTCCTCGTTACAATGCTCCAGCGTTGTAACGTTCAAAGGAATTATTACTTTTAAAAAAGCCGCTTATATAATAAGCAGCTTTCTTTTACAAGCATATAAAATTCCTCGTTACAATGCTCCGGAGACTGTGTGAAAATAAGAAAATTACCCCGTCGTTTACGACGGGGATAGCTAAACCGCTCCGTATTCGGGCTTTAGCCCAAATTACTTTAAAGATATTTTATGTTTTCACATTGTCTCTCCAGCGTTGTAACGTTCAAATTATTATATTTTAGCCCAGGGCTCCTTCTCATTTTTACATATCGAGCATTTCACTATATCCTTATCACTGCTGACTGTATTTCCGCATTCCGGACATACCCAATAAGTCGTGGCAAGTTTGTCAACCGTTTTTGCATCTAACGCTTTTAATGCATCTTCATAAAATACTTTATGTTTCGCTTCTGTTCGCAAAGCAAAATCGAATGACCTGGACGCTTCCTTTCCGTATTCTCCAAGTCCATCAGATAATTTCTTAAATTCCGGATACATTGTGTTTGTCTCGTAAGTCTCTCCCTTTATTGCATCTTCAAGATTCTCTTTTGTTGTCTTGACGGTAAATTCGGGTTTAACTTCCGGTGCCTTTTCACCCAATTTTTCGAGAACCCCTTTGTGATTTTTTGCATGGATACTTTCCGATTTAGATGCTGCCTCAAAAAGTTTTGCAATATTTTCAAATCCCTCTTCTCTGGCTTTCTTTGAATATGCTGCATACTTTGCGCTGGCAGTCGTTTCACCGATAAAACCATCGTTAAGATTTTTTACAAGTTTTTGTTTATCCGCATCAGTTACTTTTTCCGTTACTGTTTCCGATTTCTTTCCGCAGCCGGCAAATAAAGCAAAAACCATTATCATCGAAATGAAATAAATGAATCTGAATTTCATGAAACCTCCTTAATTTAGTTTGGAAAATAATTTATTTATTAGAAAGTTGCTCTTTTGATGTTCGTGCCCAATCTATGAGCATTTGTTTATTGCTTTCGGATAATTTAGCCTCAGGGTGTAAAGGAAGATACATTGACAACGGCATTTCACCATCCTTTAACTGTGTTTCTATTCCGTCAAGCTTATCCATCATCCTCGATTTATCATAATCCCCCCACACTGAAAAATTTAATCGCTTTCTTCCCGCTATTACATCACTGTTTATTAGGTAAACTATAGGTGATATTTTGCTGTACCACGGCCATTTAGTTCTGTATGAATGACAATCAAAACAGGATTTCTCAAGCTGCTTATATATAGTATCAGGGATTTGCAAATGTGATGTGATAAATTTGTTTTTATCTTCTAACGGATTTTGTGTATCAGGCTTTACAAATTGTATAATTAAAACCACTAAAATTAAAATCAGAAGAGAAATTTTTATAAACTTTTTCATATGATTGGTTTATCGAAAGTATAAAGTTTTCGAATAATAAAAAATACCATAATTGAGATATTCCCATTAAAGGCTATTTCTTTTAAAAAACCACACCAAATAAAAAAAGTCGGGGAACAATAGGTTAATTAAGTAAGTTAAGAAGATAGAACTAAAAAAGTGCAGGGAAGTTTAGCCCGGGAACCCGGGAATCAGTTTATTTTGATTTGTCGGAAATCAAATCGGATTTGAATAATTCTATATATTTATAAAGAACCAGAAATCATCAATTTAAAGTTAAAATTTTATTACTTGATTTATTTAAAGTTTATATTAATATTAAAAAGAATTTTTATATATAGATGAAACCGAAGAGAAAGATAAGTATTTTCATTATTGAAGATAATCGGCTGTTACGGGATGGCATAACTGCCATGATTAACGAACAACCGGATTTAAAAGTGATCGCTACATTGGGCGAAAGAGAAAAGTCATTATCTAAAATTTTTAATCTTAAGCCTGATATAGTTTTAATAGACCTTGGATTGCGCACTCAAAATAGTCTTGATGTTGTTAAAACTGTAAAGCAAAAATCTACCGATATTAAAATAATTGTAATGGATCTCCTGCCTGTTCAAGCCGATATTCTGGATTTCGTAAAGGCGGGTGCTTCGGGTTTTATTCTTAAGGATGCAATGGTTCATGAATTCTTGAAAACAATCCGTGCTGTTGCGTCCGGCGAAAAAGTACTTCCTCCTCACATGACAGATTCGCTTTTTTCCCAGATAGTTGACAGAGCAATGAACGGTTCACATAATTCTGACCTGATGCAGGCTGTCCGGATGACAAAACGTGAACGGCAGGTAATCGAACTGATTGCTGACGGTCTTACCAATAAAGAAATCGGACAAATCCTTCATCTATCCCCTTATACTATAAAAAGCCATGTGCATAACATTCTAGAAAAAATGGCATTGCACACAAGAGTTCAAATTGCAAAGTATGCCGGTACAAGCAATGAATATAAAGACACTGCCGATTCTGTTTCCCTGATAAATAATTAATTACTAATCCATACGGAGTAGTTCTCTTTTCATCCTTCTGCACTATTACATTTTTAAGTTCCTTTTCATAAATTTGTTAAGAATTTGTATAAAATTTCCGGAATAATAAAAGGAAAATTTAAAATTACAATTTTTCTAATAACAAATAAAATAATAACCGTATAAGGTTATTAAAAAATGAAAGGAACAAGATCATGTTTAAAAAATTATTCACAATGATGTTTGCCTTATTAATGTTCGCATTATTCAATGCTAACATTACACAAGCGCAGCCTACTAAGACTGTCACCGATGTATATCCTGTAGTCTCTATCGCTCCTATAGGCGGTGTTCAATTTCCGGTTTCCGGTTTGAATGATTTATACA
>Ga0209540_10001042_pt1 | contig 22306 bp, 24 predicted proteins | sample BarGraIncu01121A_FD_184501 | JGI IMG/M metagenome (GOLD analysis project Ga0209540, IMG submission 184501) | Arctic peat soil microbial communities from Barrow, Alaska - Barrow Graham LP Incubations 011-21A (SPAdes) (version 2) | ecosystem: Environmental > Terrestrial > Soil > Wetlands > Peat... | reverse complement strand
ACTTATTTAAAAACCGGTGAATATCCTATAAAAGCATAGAAAAATACTCTCACATCATATTCTTGATATGAGAGTATTCTTTTTAAACCTCTTTATTTAAAATGTCCTTGACATAGGATCCACTTTAAATTATTAATTGCTATCCCTTTTTTATTATATATATTTTTTTATTTCATCAACCTTATTTAGCTTTTCCCAAGTCAGATCTAAATCGGTTCTTCCAAAATGTCCATAAGCTGCTACTTGTTTGTAAATAGGTTTTCTAAGGTCTAATTCTCTTATAATAACAGCAGGTCTTAAATCAAATACTTTTTCAATTATCTCAACGATTTTATCGTCTGCAATTTTTCCTGTTCCAAAAGTTTCAACTTCTATAGATACCGGTTTAGCTACTCCTATAGCATAAGCGAGCTCTATTTCCAATTTATCTGCAACTCCTGCAGCTACTAGATTTTTAGCAACCCATCTTGCAGCATATGCCGCAGATCTGTCTACTTTCGTTGGATCCTTACCTGAGAAACAGCCACCGCCATGTCTCCCATATCCTCCATAAGTATCCACTATTATTTTTCTTCCCGTTAAACCAGAGTCTCCTTGTGGTCCTCCAATTACAAATCTACCTGTAGGATTTATATAATATTTAGTATTTTCATCTAATAATTCACTTGGGACAATAGATTTTATTACGTGTTCTTTTAAATCATTTTCAATTTGATCATGAGTTGCTTCTTTTGCATGTTGAGTTGAAATAACAATAGTATCTATTCTTACTGGTTTATTATCTTCATACTCTACAGTAACTTGAGTTTTTCCATCTGGTCTTAAATATCCTAATGTGCCATTCTTTCTTACTTCACTTAGTCTTCTTGCTAGCCTGTGAGCCATAGCAATTGGTAGTGGCATAAATTCTGGCGTCTCATTGGTTGCAAACCCAAACATCATACCTTGATCACCAGCACCTATTGAATCAATTTTCAAAGACTCGCCTACTTTAGATTCTAATGCCTCATCAACTCCCATAGCTATATCTGCTGATTGTTCATTAATAGACGTAATTACTGCGCATGTACTAGCATCAAACCCATATTTTGCTCTAGTATACCCTATCCCTTCAATGGTAGCTCTAACAACTTTAGGAACATCTACATAACAACTAGTTGTTATTTCTCCCATAACCAAAACCATTCCTGTGGTAACTGCTGTTTCACAGGCTACTCTAGCATAAGGATCTTGCTCTAAAATAGCATCAAGTACAGCATCTGAAATTTGATCACAAATTTTATCTGGATGTCCTTCTGTAACCGATTCTGATGTAAATAATCTTTTCATTATAATTCTCCTTTCTAAGTCCTTAAATTTCCTTTTTTAAAAAATAAAACCTCTTCCAAATATAAGAAGAGGTGAGTTAACCATCTCCCTTATCTCGCAGATTATAACTGCAGGAATTGGCACCATGGTGCATTGCACCGGTTGCCGGGTTTCATAGGGCCGTTTTCCCTCCACCTCTCTTGATAAGAGTTATCAGTATTAAGTTTTCATAATATTACCACATACATTTCGCAGTGTCAACAGAACTTATAATATATAAAATTTAGTCAGTAAAAAAGACATCTTAAGATGTCTTTTTGGTGGAGGAGGACGGATTCGAACCATCGAAACATTACGTAACAGATTTACAGTCTGCCCCCTTTGGCCACTCGGGAACTCCTCCATATGTGGAGCTGGCAATAGGAATTGAACCTACAACCTGCTGATTACAAGTCAGCTGCTCTACCGTTGAGCCATGCCAGCATACATTTTATTCTATTTTTAAAGGCTTGTTAATGGTGGGAACAACAGGGTTCGAACCTGTGACCCTCTGCTTGTAAGGCAGATGCTCTCCCAGCTGAGCTATGCTCCCGCAATTTATTGCATTATATGATAAATGGTGGAGGAGGACGGATTCGAACCATCGAAACATTACGTAACAGATTTACAGTCTGCCCCCTTTGGCCACTCGGGAACTCCTCCACTTTTGGAGCTGGCAATAGGAATTGAACCTACAACCTGCTGATTACAAGTCAGCTGCTCTACCGTTGAGCCATGCCAGCATATTATATTTTCTATCGCTTTACCGCGTCGACAAGAATTATTATACAACTATAATCAATAAATTTCAAGTCTATTTTCTCTCAATTTATCACTTCTTATCTACATTGCTATACTATTCGCATATTTACTCAATTTTAAGCATGATTATAAGTTATTAGTATTAATAAAACTAAATGCATGTTTTTCTTTTTATTTCCCTAAAACAATTAATATATATAGATTATTTGCCAATTAACTTTTTTTTATTCTTTTAATATAATAATACGCAGAGTTTATTCATATAAATTATTCATAGGAAAATAATTTATAATTATTTTTTTCCCCAGCGCAATACAAGGAGGTATATTTCTTGAGTAAAACTAAAACACATTATAAAGATCCTTTAGCATACTACAAAATTTCTAATTTTCTAAAAGACTATTTTGACAAAAGTACTTTAATTGTTTGCATCGGCACCGATAGATGTATAGGTGATTGCCTTGGCCCTTTAGTTGGTACATTATTAAAAGATAGCTCCTTTCCATTGCCTGTATATGGTACTATAGATAATCCAATTCACGCCTTAAACATAGATAGTAAATTATCTGAAATAAATACACTGCATCCAAATTGCACTATAATAGGGGTAGATGCATGTTTAGGCGATATTTCGAATATTGGTGAACTACAAGCCAGAAATTATCCAATTCACCCTGGTAAAGGTGTAGGTAAAACACTACCTAAGGTAGGCAATGTTTCTTTAATCGGTATAGTAGATTCAAGTGATGATAGTGAATTATTCACAAATCGCAACATAAGACTTAGTTTAGTAATGCAAATTGCTAATGTCCTAAGCAGATCTCTTTTGCATTCATATTATTTGTATTCCCTTACTAATGAAGAAAACAATTCAACTCCAGAATAAACCACTATAATTAATTCATTTAAAATATTCTTACCCATTTTATATCTAATAAACTTCATATAATATAAAAATAAGCAATATAATTATACTAATAATTATATTGCTTATTTTTATAGCTTGTTTACACTTTTTAATCTATTAAAAAATTGTTTCCCCCAATAAATGAATTTTCAAATTTATCCATGTAATCTAGCACTTTACCTGTTCCAAGTGCTACACATGAAATTGGATCTTCTGCCAAATATACTGGGACTTTAGTAACTTCTTGTATAAGTTTATCCAATCCTTTTAACAATGAACCTCCACCAGTCATAACTATACCTTTATCAGCTATATCTGCTGATAACTCCGGTGGTGTTTTCTCTAACACAGAATGAGCGCACCTTGCTATTAAAGATACTGCATCTTTTAAAGCTTCTCTCATTTCTTCTGATGACACTGCCAAATTTTTAGGGAGACCCGTAATTAAATCTCTTCCTCTTATATCCATACTTGTCTTTTCATCTTGTTTATATGCGCAACCTATGTTGATTTTTAAATTTTCTGCGGTTCTCTCGCCAATCATCAATTTATGCTTTTTTCTAATATATTTTATAATGTCTTCATCAAATCTGTCTCCAGCTACCTTAATTGATTCACGTACAACCATGCCTCCTAAAGAAATAATTGCAATATCAGTAGTACCTCCGCCAATATCAATAACCATATTACCACTTGCCTTAGTAATATCTAGTCCTGCACCTATTGCCGCGGCTAGTGGTTCTTCAATAAGTTGAACTTTTTTAGCTCCTGCATTTCTAGCTGCCTCTTCTACAGCTCTTCTTTCTACTTCCGTTGCTTCACAAGGAACGCATATTACAACCTTCGGAGCAGATAGCCTTTTTTTTCCACAAGCCTTTTTTATAAAATGCTTTAACATTTTCTCGGTTACATCATAATCTGAGATAACACCGTCCCTCATAGGACGTATTGCCACAATGTTTCCCGGTGTTCTTCCTATCATTTGCCTAGCTTCTTCTCCAACTGCCAATACCCTATTATTATTTCTATCTATGGCAACAACAGAAGGTTCTTTTAAAATAACGCCCTTACCTTTGATGTATACAAGCACTGTGGCTGTACCTAAATCTATTCCCATATCTGTACCCATTTTTAAAAAAAACATCTCAAAACTCACTCCTGCTCTTTAGTATATTCGATAATTAATTCTATAATTAATTCTATAATTAAATTATACTAAACTCTATTCTATAAAGCCATATAAAAACCCTCTTTTAAAATTAATTTTTTTTATATTTTTTATAGTTTTTATTTTGAAGTGTTTTTATCCTTCTATTGCCTTGTATTTTAATCTTGTTGCACGTCCACCCCTAATATGTCTCTCAGCTTTATTTAAATCCAAAATTGTTTTTGCTTCGTTAGCAATTTGGGGATTTATTGTAGGCAACCTTTCCGTCATATCCTTGTGTATAGTACTTTTGCTAACTCCAAACACTTTGGCGGTTCTTCTTATTGTGGATTTTGATTCAATGATATACTTAGCAACTTCTAATACTCGATCTTCAATATAGTCTTTCAAAGTGTTACCTCCTAAACCCTTCTATATTTATAAATATGCAATACTTTGCTTTTAAATTCCATTCCAATTAGCCATTTGTCCATATATTTCGAAAAAATGGCTAATTGATATGGTTATTAGCTATTTTTTTGTTACTGCAGATTGATATTTCTCATACTTTACATATTTAGCAGGATCAATATTCTTACCACTTTGTAAAACTTCAAAATGTAAATGAGATCCGTATTCTTCTTTAAATGAATTTAAACTAGTGTTTCCTACAGAACCAATTTTCTGCTTTTTTGTTACTTTATCACCCTTTTTCACTAATGTTTTCTTGTCTAAACTAGTATACCTAGTAACAAGACCATTTTGATGATCTATTTCAACCATCATGCCCTTCTGACTATCCACGTCAGTTCCAACTTCTTTAACTATTCCATCCATGACCGCTACAACTGGCTCACCTAATTTCGCTTGAATATCGATACCTAAGTTCGTTCTATAGCTTCCATCTGTCTTCCACACTACTGAATCTATGTCTTTTGAATATGCCCTTGCGAGTAATCCCTTAACAACAGGTTTCTCAAATTGAGCATTAGTTGATTTAGAAACTGCAGCTGTTGCTACTTTACCTGTTGTTACCTTTTTAATGTTCGGTACTGGTTTAAGCGCCTTAGCCTTAGCTAAATTTTCTTTTTTCACCTGAAGAGCCCCTTCATATTCCTTTTGTTGCTCTTTTAAAACATTTGCTGCATTCGCTTGTTCCTTTTGTAACACTTCCTGATTGCTTGAGATTTTATTATTATTATTTGCTGTTATAGATGCCACTGTAGCTACTATACATAAACAAACAAATAAAATTACATAAAAGCCCTCCTTCTTAAAAAAGTTTAATGCTTTATTATTTGCGTTCTTATCCATACAAACACCTCCATTTGTATTTTTGTCCATATTGTATTAAAACATACATATTTTCTAAATTTTATTTGTATTTGTTTCACATTTAGATATTATTTTTATATATCTATGTTATATAATTTAAAATATTGTATAAAATATATTTTAAATTTCATACTATTTTTTTAGTTTTACTTAAATTTATTTCCATAAAAATAAAGCTGACTACCCCTTTTTAGAGGATAATCAACTTTAACTATATAATTTTCATTTGGATACAGCAGTGCCTTGATAGTAATGAGTTAATATTTCGGTATAACTTTTTCCATCTTTCGCCATGGCATTTGCACCATTTTGGCTCATTCCTACATCATGTCCATATCCACTACAATCTACTTCTATGCCACTGGAATTAAACTTTATTTTGAAATTTGATGATTTTAAACCGAGCATTGTTCTAAACTTAGTTCCTGTCATAGTTATACTACCAACCTTAATATCCTTAACGCTTCCCGCCTGAGTCCTATCGATTACCGTTATCCGTTTATTAATACTCGCCGAGCTTACCTTAGCATTGTTATAATTGTTATTTATAATTCTGCTTAACTCACTATAACCAAAAGTTTTACTACTCTTAAAGTTTTTCGTTTCTTCTTCACCTGGGCTTTCTACACTCCTTAAATAAGGTATACTACTGCTAAACACATCCTCAGAATTTTCCGTTTTCCCACTGCTAGTTGCGAAATAATATGGCTCCATAACCAGGTCATTGTTATAGGTTAAAACTTGGCCAGATGTGCATTCAACTGCCTTTTTAATTTTGTCCCATAATTCCTCGCCTTTACCTTTAGGCCATTCTTTTATACGTTCCGCTTTAGTCATATAAACTTGGCAGTGAACTGCATCGCATAAATCGGCTCCTTTACCATTTTTACATGCTGTGCCACCTAATCCTTTAACATGAGCCAGAGCATAAGTCCTAGCTGCCACCGCTTGTGCTTTTAAAGCTTCCGTTCCAAAAGCAGCAGGCATTTCTGAAGCAACAACACCAGTAACATAATCTTCTAAATTAATTTCTTTTATAGTATTTTTTTTTGTTATGAACACTTTAACTTTAGTTATTTTGGATAATGAATCAAATTTAACAATATTTTTATTCTCTTCTGACTTATTCACAGAATTTTTACTTATATCTAAATTTTTATTATTTCCTACTCCCACTATCAAAACAGAAGTAATTACTATAAATACAATAAATGAAGTTATTAATAGAAGGATGTTTTTTAAATGTGATGTAATAAAAACTCTTCTCATTGTTTTCTCCCCTCGTTCTAGAACAGGTTTTACTATATACATATTAAAAAACTATAAAAAATATTACTAATTTCTGCTGACTAATTTCTGCAAAATAACTTATTGAATTTCCCTATTATTTATGAAAATTCACTCTTTCTATATCTGCGCCTAGCCCCTTTAATTTTTCTTCAATAGAAACATAACCTCTGTCAATATGATATATATCATTTATTATAGTTGTTCCCTCTGCTGTAAGTCCTGCGAGTATTAGTGCTGCTCCTGCTCTTAAATCTGTGGCTGTAACTTTTGAACCTGTAAATCTGTCTATACCTTCTATTACAGCACTTCTACCATCTATTTTTATATTTGCTCCCATTCTCTTGAGTTCTACAGCATGCATAAATCTGTTTTCAAAAATAGTTTCTGTAATTATACTCGTACCTTTTACTGTACATAATAAACTCATCATCTGAGCTTGCATATCTGTTGGGAATCCTGGGTATGGCATAGTTTTTATATCTATTGGGTTTAATTTTCTCCTACCATCAACTATTATGCTATTGTCATTAATTTCTATCGCTGCTCCCATTTCTGTAAGCTTTGCTATTATTGGTTTTGAATGGATCTCATCAATGCCATTAATTTTAATTATGCTTTTTGTTATTGCAGCAGTTATCATAAACGTACCTGCCTCTATTCTGTCATAGATAGGCTTATGAACAACTTCCTTAAACTCCTTAACTCCTAAAATTCTTATAGTATCCGTTCCTTCTCCGTCAATTTGTGCTCCCATGTTCCTTAAAAATTTTGCTAAATCAACAATTTCAGGTTCTTCTGCAGCATTTCCTATTATCGTTTCTCCATCAGCAAGCGTTGCAGCCATCATTATATTTTCTGTAGCACCAACTGACGGATAATCTAAATATATGTTACTACCTATTAGTTTTTTTGCTTTTGCTTCTACATATCCGTGTCCTACTGATACCTCAGCACCCAATGCAGATAATCCTTTTAAATGAAGATCTATTGGCCTAGTTCCAATATTGCATCCACCCGGCAACGAAATTTTAAACCTCCCAAATCTTCCAAGCATAGGACCCATTATTAAAAAAGATGCTCTCATTTTCCTCACCAATTCATCATTAGCTCCATTACCCAGTAGATTAGCAGTATTTATTTTAACCGTATTATTAATTTTATCTATATCAATATCTGCTTTAAGCGATTTTAATACATCACAGATGACAAATACATCCTCAAGCATAGGCGCATTTTCAATTGTACAACTATTACCATTTAGTATTGTTGCTACAAGTATTGGAAGGACTGAATTTTTAGCTGCACTAATATTCACTTCACCTTGTAATTCTTTCCCACCTTTTATAATTAATTTATCCATTTATATCCTCCATAATATTGTTAATTTTTAATAAGTGGTAATTATTTCTGGTGTACCTATGATAATATACCTTCCAGAAGAATAATTACATACGGCATAATTAAAATCAATTAACTTGTTATTGGTTACCTTCTCATCATATTCTTTAGTATAAGCTATTGTACTTAGTCCATTATTTATACCCACTGTCTCAATATTTTCAGTTCCATAAGATTTCAAAATTTTTATTATCCTATTATTAACACTATAAATATCATCTGCCTTAAAACCAGCTGTGCTCTCACTAATTTCCGCCTTTAGATATTGAAAATACTTAATATTTTTGCCTCTATTTCCAATACTAGCACTAACTTTATTTTTAAGAGCTACTAGTCCATTTTTATTACTTACTTTACTTATGTTCACCGTTATATCATTAGCATCTTCGTTTTTTAGAGCCTCTATATATCCTTCAACATTTTTCCCTGAAAACTCTACGCAATAAGAATTTTCATTTTCGGAACTGTTTAAATTTATTTCTTTCTTATTAAGTTCTAAAACCTGAACTAAATAATTAATAACTTTTTTTCGCTCTTCTCCAGTCTTGAAACATGTCTTCAACCCATATTCTACTGTCTTACTTTTAGTTTGAAGTAATATTTCATCAAATAAATTAAATTTTTCCTTAGCATTTGAAAATCTAACATTAGTTTGTAAAATTATTAAACTTAATATTATACACAAAAGTGCAATACCCTTTCTCTTCATTTTAATCCCCCTACCCTTTAATTAAATTGTTGACTATAATTTGTCTTTTTATTCTATAGATAATGATTTTATTATTAATAAAATCATCCCCCAGCACTAGTGTGAAGAGGGCTATTTGATTCATTATTTAGGTAGGGGGTATTCAAAGGATCCATATTTAATATATATCTTATTCTTTATACTATTAATATATATAATTTTAATGGAAATGTGATTAAAATAATTTATTGTTAGCTTTCAATGAAGTTCCATAAACATTGAGTTGTTTTTTTGTCTTTGTATACCAAATCTACTTTACTCGATTTTTTAGCATAAAAAAAATGGAGATAATTTAATATCTCCATTTTATAATTTCTATCCTTTTGTCTTGATTCTCATAAGTGATCTTAAAATAGCATTTTCGGCCCTTTTCAAATTAACTCCATGCTCATTACTCAATCTTTTTTCTGCTCTTTCTTCAGCTCGTCTTGCTCTTTCGGCATCTATATCCTCTGGCCATTCACATGCGTCGCATAACATTTCTACTTCGCCCTGAATCACCCTTAAAATCCCTATTGATGTAAAGGCTTTTAACTCTTTACCATTTAAATCTTTAAATGTTGTCACCGTTGGTTTTAATGGAGCTATCATCGGAACATGATTGGCAAGAATACCGATTCTACCTTCATCACTCTCCGTGTTCAAACTCAGGATTTCATCACTATAGAACTCCTTATCTGGAGTAAGTATAGTAAGCTTTATATGATTTTCCATATAAAAACACCGACCTTCCATTGCACATATTGTTAAATCATCTCCTGGGTCGCTGCAACAGCTTTGCAGAAGATGCATTGACGACTTCAGAAGGAGATTTAGACTCAAACTAAAGTTTATTTTTTGTTACAGTATATAACTTCCCCTAATATAAGTGAAGTTTTCCTTCTGAAATGTCGTTAAAAATTCTTTATTCACTTGCCATAGTTTTTGCTTTTTCTACTGCCTCGTCTATTGAACCAACAAACATAAATGCAGCCTCAGGTAATTTATCATGTTTCCCTTCAAGAATTTCTTTAAATCCCCTCACAGTTTCTTTTACTGGAACAAATTTACCTTTCATTCCTGTAAATTGCTCAGCTACAGTAAATGGTTGCGATAAAAATCTTTGAACCTTACGTGCTCTTAACACTACTGTTTTATCTTCTTCAGACAATTCGTCTATACCGAGTATTGCGATAATGTCTTGAAGTTCTTTATATCGTTCAAGGATATGTCTAACCCTTATTGTTACATCATAATGCTCTCTACCAATTATCCTAGGATCAAGCATTGTGGAAGTAGATTCTAATGGGTCTACTGCTGGATAAATACCAAGTTCAACTATCCCTCTTGATAGCACTGTAGTAGCATCAAGATGACTAAAAGTAGTAGCAGGAGCAGGATCTGTTAAATCATCTGCTGGTACATACACAGCCTGAACGGATGTAATAGACCCTTGTTTTGTAGATGTAATTCTTTCTTGTAATTGACCCATCTCAGTTGCAAGTGTGGGTTGATACCCAACAGCACTTGGTATTCTACCCAGTAGTGCAGACACCTCCGAACCAGCTTGCGTAAATCTAAATATATTATCTATAAATAAAAGTACATCCTGCCCTTTATCCCTAAAATACTCTGACATTGTAAGACCAGTTAACGCAACTCTCATTCTAGCTCCAGGCGGCTCATTCATTTGACCAAAAACTAAAGCTGTTTTAGATATAACTCCCGATTCTTTCATTTCATTATAAAGATCGTTACCTTCGCGAGTTCTCTCACCAACTCCGGTAAATACCGAAATTCCATTATGTTCTTTCGCAATATTATTCATAAGCTCTTGAATGAGAACTGTTTTACCAACTCCTGCCCCACCAAAAAGACCAATTTTTCCACCCTTTTGATATGGTGCAATTAAGTCTATTACCTTAATTCCTGTTTCGAAGACTTCAGGTTCAACAGACTGTTCTTCGAAAGTTGGAGCTAGCCTGTGAATTGGCATATACTTATCTACTTTAATTTCTCCTAGTTCATCCATAGGTTTTCCAAGAACATTAAATAACCTTCCTAGTACTACATCTCCAACTGGGACTGATATTGGATTTCCTGTGTCAACTGCCTCAAGTCCACGACTTAAACCCTCTGTGCTTTCCATAGCTATAGCCCTTACAACATCATCACCGATGTGTTGCTCAACCTCAGCTACAACCACTCTATCTTTCATCTGAATTTCAATACTGTTGTAGATATTGGGAAGATTATCTGAGTCAAACTTTATGTCTATAACAGGCCCTATTATTTGAACAACTTTTCCTATATGTCCTGGCATTGTTTTCTCTCCTTTTTACTTTTGAGCTTCTGCTCCTCCAACTATTTCTGAAATTTCTTGTGTAATTGCAGCTTGCCTAATTCTATTATACTTTAAATTGAGTTTATCAAGTATATCGTTAGCATTATTAGTAGCTGAGCCCATAGACTCCATTCTAGATCTGTGCTCACTTACTTTTGAATGTAGCATAGAATTTAGCATTTTACCACTTAAAAATAATGAAATAATATTATACATAGCCGTTTCATCTATTGCCTCAATATCTACATACTCTTTATTACTATTCTCTCCATCATCAAAATTTAAAGGAAGTAATTTTTCGACCTCAACTTCACTTTTTAAAGCCGTTATAAGTTTTTTATAAACAATATATACTTCACCTACATCACCACTACAATAAATAGTAAGTGCATGATCAATTATAGTATTAGCTTCCTTTTTGGATGGTACATCTTCAATTTCAACGTATTCAGCAACAGTTTCAATATTAAGCCTTTTAAGTAAATCCCTTCCTTTTTGTCCTACAATAATTACATTGTAATCTTCCTTATTGCTTTTTACCTTCTCTATTAATGTGTTTATTACTGACCAATTAAAGCCGCCACAAAGACCTGTATCTGAAGTTAATACAATATACAATCTTTTACTGTTCTTGTTCCCTTTTATATAGATACTATCACCTTCATAATTATCTTTAACCTGCTTAATAGTTCCATCAAACATGCGTTGATAATTATTGTTAATATCCACCTTATGTTTTATCTTTTTATATTTAGATGTGGCAACTAGTCCCATGGCTTTGGTGATTTTAGTAGTGTTTGTTATGGATTTTATTCTTCGTTTGATTGCAATAAGACCCGTACCTGCCATGTTTCACCTCTCTTTAGCCTTGATAAAAATATCATCAAGGCAAATTAATTTTCACCTAAGGTGCTGTTTTAACTGCTTCCTTATAAAATATCTCTATTTTTTTAAATCAAGAATACTTTTTTAAATTCTTCTATAGATTCAATAAGTTGTTGTTTTATTTTATCATCTATTGCCTTATTGTCCACTATAGCTTTTCCTACTTCTCTATGATGTGTATCCATGTACTCTAGAAATTCACTCTCAAATCTTGTTACTTCATGTACAGGAATATCAATAAGATAGTTATTGCTACCCGCAAAGAAAATCATAACTTGTTTTTCTACTGATACTGGCGTATATTGATCCTGCTTTAATATCTCAATTAATCTTTTTCCTTTTTCAAGTCTCATTTTAGCGTCTTTATCAAGATCTGTTCCAAATTGAGCAAAAGCTGCAAGTTCCCTATATTGAGCAAGTTCTAGCCTTAAAGTTCCTGTAACTTGTTTCATAGCTTTTATTTGAGCGTTTCCGCCAACTCTTGATACAGATATTCCAGCATTAACTGCAGGCCTTTGTCCTGAATGGAACAATTCAGCCTCAAGAAATATTTGCCCATCTGTTATGGAAATAACATTGGTCGGTATATAAGCAGTAACATCTCCCGCAAGTGTTTCTATTATAGGAAGAGCAGTTAATGATCCTCCCCCTAGTTTATCTGAAAGTTTTGCAGCCCTTTCGAGTAATCTTGAATGAATGTAGAATACATCTCCTGGGTATGCCTCTCTACCTGGTGGTCTACGAAGTAATAGTGACATAGCTCTATAAGCAACCGCGTGTTTCGATAAATCATCATATACTATTAATACATTCTTACCGTTATGCATAAAGTATTCTCCCATACTACATCCGGCATAGGGTGCCAAATATTGAAGTGGTGCTGAATGAGAAGCTGTGGATGCTACAACTATTGTATAATCTAACGCTCCCATTTCAGATAATGTGTTAACAATATGTGCAACGGTAGATTGCTTTTGACCAATAGCTACATATATGCATATAACATCTTTTCCCTTTTGATTAATAATAGTATCTATTGTTAAAGCAGTTTTACCTGTTTGCCTATCTCCTATTATAAGTTCCCTTTGACCTCTTCCTATCGGCACCATTGAGTCTATTGCTTTAATTCCAGTTTGAAGTGGTTCTTTAACCGATTGCCTTTGTATAACTCCAGGGGCAATTACCTCCACTGGTCTTGTCTCTGTAGTCTTTACTGGGCCTTTACCATCTATTGGTACACCTAAGGCATTTACCACTCTGCCTATTAAAGCCTCACCTACAGGTACTTCTACCACTCTTCCAGTTCTTTTTACTATGTCACCCTCTTTAATACCCTTTTCTGGTCCAAGAAGCACACATCCTACATTGTCCTGTTCTAGATTTAGCGCCATACCATATATGCCACTTGGGAACTCTAAAAGTTCGTTTTCCATGCATTCATCTAACCCATAAACCCTGGCAATTCCATCACCTATTTGAATTATTGTGCCTGAGTCAACAGTGTCAATTTTGTTTTCATATCTTTGTATTTCCTTCTTTATTATAGATGTTATTTCTTCTGGTTTTATATTCATAAACTCACCTCTATTCCTATTTAAACATTAATTTTTTCATTTCCTGTAATTTATTCTTTACAGTACCATCAATAACGTCATCGCCAACCCTAATATATACTCCGCCTATGATTTTTTTATCTAATTTTTCTTCAAATACAATTTTTTTATCATACATATTGGATAGTTTGATGCGTAAGTTTTCTTTTTCAATTTCTAAAAGAGGTATTACTGTTTTGACCTCAGCTAACAAAGTATTATTACGCTCTAAGTGAATCTTTTCCATTTCTTTAAGGTTTTCTTCAATAAACATTATTCTCTTTTTCTCTATAAGAATAATTAAAAAAGTTAGAAGTTCATCATCAATCTTGCCCTTAAAAATCCTAACAAACATATCTTTTTTTGTAGAAGTACTTATTTGTGGATATTGAATAACCTTTAAAAACTCTGTGTCATTATTCATAAGAAAAACAATTTCTTTCAAGTCTTTTAAATATTCTTCTACTTTACCTTTTTCCTCAGCAACTGCATAAAGTGCTAATGCATATCTTTTATATAAGTGTTCATACATTTTAACTACCTACCTTAAAGATAAAGTCCTCAATCAATCTTCTATGTTCTTTTTCATCTATATGCTGCTCTAGAGCTTTTTCAGACAATATTAAAGATAAATCTATGGCTTGCTTTTTAACTTCACTTTCTGCCTTTTCTTTTTCTCTTTCAATTTCTATTTTCGTTCTCTCCATAATTATTGATGATTCTTTTTTAGCATCATCAATAATCTCTTGAGAAATATTTTGGGCATTTACTTTATATTCTGCTACTATTTCTCTTCCTTTTATCTTTGACTCTTGTAATAATCGGTCTTTTTCGTTTCTTGAAATTTCTGCTTTTTCTTCATTCTCTTTAGCATTCTTAATAGATGTATTTATTCCATTTTTTCTATCATCCATTATTTTATTTACTGGCTTACTAAAAAAGTGCTTCAAGACAAACATTAATAAAATAAAATTTATTATAGTGAATATAATTGTATGCCAATCTATGGTCAAATTCATAATCTATTAAAGCCCCCTTTAGGCCTAATTTCAAAATTTTTCATTTTGATATATACCATATTATTTAAATGCTAAAATTAATGCAATTAAGAATGCATAAATAGCTGTAGCTTCTGAAAAAGCAGCACCTATTACTAATGTACTAATTATAGATCCCCTAGCTTCTGGTTGCCTAGCTACGCCTTCTACCGCTTTAGCCGCAGCATTACCTGTTCCTATTCCTCCGCCAATACATCCTATTGCTGCCAGCCCTGCACCTATTGCAGACGCTCCTGTAATTATTGTTGCTGAATCTATAGCCATAATATATTCCTCCTTAATTTTAAAAAACTAAATTTAATGTTCTGCTATTACTTTTATATTAATCATTGTTAGCATAACAAAAATAACCATTTGAATAATTCCATCAAATAAATCGAAATAAAAATGTAGTGGTATTGGGACAAGCAATTGGGCGAATCCATTCAGGCTGCCTAAACTTTTATACGCCAAATCTATTATTACAACACCTGCAGTCATGTTTCCAAATAATCGAAAACTTAATGATACTGGAAGCATTACCCTCTCCATTAAATTAATAGGTAATATAAATGCATATGGTTCTACATATCCTTTAAAATAGTGGCCTAAGCCTATTTTTTTAATAGCAAACCATTGAACAACAAAGAATGTTATTAATGCTAATGCTAATGCTACACTATAATCTACTGTTGGAGGTGTAACACCTATCAATCCCGTAAGATTTCCAATACTTAAGAAAATTACTATTGTTCCTATATAAGGTACAAATGCCATGTATTCTTCTCCCATATTGTCCTTAACAAGATTGTTAATAAATTCCATAATTATTTCTATTATATTCTGCTTTTTATTAGGAATTATTTTCAAATTTCTTGTAAGGCAAATACATAAAATAGCTATTATAGCTATTATGCACCACTGAACAAATATACTTTCTACAATTCCAATACTGTAACCTAAGAATTTAATATGAAATAACGGCACTACTTTTTCCATTAAATCACTTCCTTTCAATATTCCTATTATTTATTCCGTAATACACTAAAGATATGAATTGCGAACTAAATCCAAAAATATACGCAATGATATTGAACATATTATGTCTACCTATGGTAAACCCAATAACACTCACTAAGAAAACCCTTATGAAAGATCCTGCTAATATTATCCCCTTATTTTTTGTGTTTTTATCATCAAGAGAATATTCTATTGTAATTCCATTAACATAAAAATTTATTAGTGCTATTATTATGCCTAATAAAAAAAATAATGTGTATGGACTCGCTATAAAATAAATCACTGTAGCAAAAACCAAAGAAATAAAGAAATCATACAAAGCAATTTTCTTAAACATAGCCTTAAAATCACTATTCACTTTTCCTTCTCCTTATCATTTAACAATGTTATTATTATAGTCCACTAATTTTCATAAATAAAATCTCAAATTTGTCCTTTTTAGGAATTGTAAATCTATTTATGGTTGTTTTTCACTTGTAGCATTATAATTCCTCTGTATATCTCTATATTAAGATATAATATGACGTAACAATTGATTTTACTTTGTTTTATTCAATTATTCTTTTTCTAATTATATTCTAAATATTCTAACTACTTTTATTATTAGAATATTTTCTATATTATATTTTCTATATAATATAGATTTTTATTAATTTTTAAAGACTTTACAGTATGATTTTATAAAGTTAAACATTTGCAAAAAATACATGTGTAAATATATTACTATATAAATATTTTTATTTTTTAAAACAATTGCAAGATATTTATTTTTAATTTCAAAAATTTCTTTTCTCTTCATTTTACTTTCATATTATTTTTACCATTTCAAACAGAAAATATGCATCACACTCCATATATTGCATTAGGTATGAGCTTTCAAATACTGCATATCACGATAAACAATACAATTAAGCTTATAACGTTATTATTTATGTATATGACTTATTTAACTTTAGAAACTGTTATTTTATATTATTTCACTTGTAAAAGTCCTAAAAATAAAGTCTAAGAATTTAAACTCTATATTCTTAGACCTTTCTTAACAAGGTATTAAATTACTTTAAGCAGTATTTATTAATACCTTAATTGTGTTTCTCATATACCTTTATACTTTTTTCGAAATAATTTATAAGCGCATCTACTATTTTAGCAGAAGCATTTCCATCTCCATAAGGGTTAATAGATTTACTCATGCGATTATATTCATCTAAATCTCGCAAAAGCTTATTAGCATTCAAAACAATCTTGTCTATATCTGTTCCAACCAATTTCACTGTTCCAGCATGCTCTGCCTCTACTCTCTCAGTGACATGCCTAAGCACTAATACTGGTTTACCTAGATGAGGAGCTTCTTCTTGAATTCCTCCAGAATCAGACATAATCAGGTAGCATTTTTTCATTAAATTATGGATTTCCCTGGTGTCTATGGGCTCAAGTAAATGTATTCTTCCAACGCCTCTTAATATACTACTTACCATATCTTTCACCACTGGATTGGGATGAACTAAATACAAAATTTCTACATCTTGATTTTCTTCAACAATAATCTTTAAGGCTTTACATATATTCTCAATACCAATTCCCCAATTTTCTCTTCTATGAGCTGTAACCATTATGACTTTTTTATTTTTGTAATCGATGGCATTTAACTCACAATTCTCAAAAACATACTCCTCTTTAATTGTATATTTCATAGCATCTATAACTGTATTCCCTGTAACAAATATGGTTTTTTCTAGTATTCCCTCTCTTAATAAATTTTCTTTAGAGGTACTAGTGGGAGCAAAGTGTAAATCAGCTAGTGCACTGGTTAATTTCCTATTAATTTCTTCTGGATAAGGGAAAAATTTATTATGGCTTCTAAGTCCTGCCTCTACATGACCCACCGGTATCTTTCTATAAAAAGCTGCAAGGGACGCTGCAAAAGTTGTGGTAGTATCTCCATGTACTAGCACTATGTCCGGTTTTTCTTTTTCAAAAATTTTCTCAAGACCCACAAGCACAGAACAGGTTATCCCTGTTAAGCTTTGCTTTGTTTTCATTATATTTAAATCATACTGAGGTCTTATGCAGAAGATTTCCAGAACTTGATCTAGTATTTCTCTATGTTGTGCTGTGACACATACTATGCAATTCATCTGATTAACTTTTTCTAATTCCTTAATTAAAGGTGCCATTTTTATAGCCTCAGGTCTTGTACCAAATATCACCATAACCTTAATGTTTCCCACCTGATACCTCCTATCTATATTTATTTATACTCACATGTTAATTAATACTTTTACAATCAAATATACATTATTCACTTTGCTCAAAAATACCACATTTCCAAGCTATTATAACTATTATAACTATTACTGATGCTAACAAAAAATATGCCCTTTGGGTACTTACTTGCATAGCAATAATCGCAATTCCACTTAGGACTACACTAATAAAATACATAATAATAACTGCTTGTTTTTGACTGAGTCCCATATCCAAAAGCCGATGGTGCAAATGGCCTTTATCTGCTTGCATTATAGATTTTCCATTTACTTTCCTCCTAATCATAGCAAAGAGGGTGTCATAAATAGGTAATCCAAAAGCTAAAATTGGTACAGCAATAACAAATGCCGTTGCAGATTTAATAGCCCCTTCAATTGAAATAGCCGCTAAAAGAAAACCTAATAATTGAGAGCCCGTATCCCCCATAAAAATAGAAGCCGGGTTAAAATTATATGGTAGAAACCCTAAAATTGCACCACTTAATACAGCCGTTAAGAATGCTGCTTCGAGTCTACCATTAAGTATAGAAATTATCATTAATGTCACCGAAGATATAAACGCTATGCCCGCTGCTAATCCATCTAATCCATCTATTAAATTAAAAGCATTAGTTACCCCTACAATCCATATTATTGTTACAGGAATATTAATCCACCCCATATTTAAATATGGGTAAAATTGTATAAAAGGATTAGTTATGATTGTTATCCTTACACCTGATAATATGAGGCATATCGCTGCTATAACTTGTATTAAAACTTTGTATTTAGGACTTAGATCTTTAATATCATCTATTATGCCACCAACGACAATAATCGTCACCCCAATAATTATGCCAGTTTGAGAAGGTGTTAAAATGCCATTATATAAAATTGTTCCTATAACAAAAGATATATATATTGCAAGCCCTCCCATAACAGGAATAGGCTTACTATGAATTCGCCTTTCATCTTTGGGAACATCAATAGCATTAACCTTTATTGCTAATTTTCTAACTAAAGGAGTAGTTATTACAGAAATTAAAGCTGTAATTATCGCTAAATAATAAAAATTGCTCATAAAAAAAACCTTTCTTTCACAAAAACAGTGTTTTTATTTGATAAATATAGGTCAAAATATATGAAATTAGTATATAAATTTAACTTACAAAATTTCATAATTAATATCCACCATCACCTTGAATTGAGTCATCATTTTCTATCCATTCGCTTGCATTTACAATTTTATATTGTATTTTGTTATCTCTAATTATTACCCGCTCTATTCCAGAATTAATTATAAACCTCTTGCATAAAGAGCATGGAGACGCATTTATAACTAATTCTCCACTACTTACCTCTTTTCCAACTAAATACAAAGTAGCACCTAACATATCATGTCTTCGAGCTGATATGATTGCATTTTGCTCTGCATGTACTGATCTACATAGCTCATATCTTGTTCCTCTTGGAACTTTTAATTCTTCCCTTCTACAGACACCTATATCACAACAATTCACTCTTCCTCTTGGTGCTCCAGAATATCCAGTAGATATAATTTCATCATCTTTTACTATTAAAGCCGCAAAATTTCTACGTAAACAAGTGCCTCGTTCAGATATCGTTTCGCATATATCCAAATAATAATTATTCTTATCAATTCTTTCCATAATAGTACCTCATATAAATATATTTCAATTATATAGATGAAAAATCGAAATTTGGATTTGTAATCTATTAATCAATCACTGTTATTTTACACTAAAACATTAGAGATTTAAAGTCCTTAATGAACTATATATAATAATTTTCTATAAACCACGACAAGAAAAGCATATAAATATGCTTTTCTTAGCTGCTTTAATATATAAAATATATGGTACTAATCCATAGAAAAATACTATATTATTACCCCATTTATACCAATAGTTACTTCTTTATATTGAACTATTATTCCAGCTCGCATCATAGCTTCCTTTACACAATTAACAATACCAGCACAACAAGGAACTTCCATTCTAACTACTGTAATGCTCTTAATATCATTATTTTCTAATATTTCCGTAATTTTTTTTGTATAATATTCATTATCATCAAGCTTTGGACAACCTATTAAAGTTACCCTCCCTTTAATGAACTCATTATGAAAATTTCCATAAGCATAAGCACTGCAATCTGCAGCTATTAGTATATCTGCACCGTTTAAGAATTCTGCCTTTGAGTTAACTAGCTTTAACTGCACAGGCCATTGGTTTAATTGCGAAGTTACAGTTGTGTCCACTTCATCATTTATTTTAGTAGTTGCTTTCCTTACATTAATATCCACATTTCTCTTTATAGACTTTTCCATTGTACCAGGACACCCACAAGGAAGATTATCTTTCTTGTTATTTTTCTTATTTTTTATTTCAACAGCCACTACGTCATAATCCTTTGCATCTCTTTCCACTATTTTAATGGCATCTCTAGGACATTTAGGCAAACAATCTCCTAGTCCATCACAATATTCATCACTTATCAATCTAGCTCTACCATTAACTATCTCTATGGCTCCTTCATGACATCCCTCTATGCATAATCCACAACCATCACATTTATTCTCATCTATACTAATAATATTCCTTTTCATTTTAACTCCTCCTAAATTTTGAATATATATTTATGTTCTTAATTATATCTTCTTGACTGCATATGCTAATTATATTAAAATTACTTATAATAATATGTAACTAAGGTTACCAAAATAAAAATTCGAGGGTGATTTGATGGATAAACTAGTAAACCATTTAAAACATTGCATTTTATTTGAAGGTTTAACTTCGCAAGAATTGCAAAATCTAATTTTAAGTTTAAACTATTCTATATCTGATAATTGTAAAAAATGTAATGAGTCCCATACCTGTATAGTCGCTATTGAAGGTGAGATCTGCGACTCTTTAGGCATTGTAATTGAAGGTGAACTCGAAGTACAAAAACATTATGCTAGTGGAAAAGTTGTGACCCTAGCAAAATTGAATAAAGGAAAAATTTTTGGAGAAGCTATAGCTTTTTCAGAGACGAATATATACCCTGCTACTATAATATCTTATAAAGGTTCAATTATTCTCTACATTTCAAAAAAAGATATTATAACTATGTGTAGTTCCTACCCTATAGTATTAAACAATTTCATGCAATTATTATCAAGCAAAATTCTTTTATTAAATAGAAAGATTAAAGAACTCTCTTTCGAAACCCTAAGGCAAAAAATATCCAATTACTTGCTTTCTCAATATGAAATTCAAAAGACATTAGACCTTATTCTTCCAATGTCTAGGAAAAATCTTGCCGAACATTTAGGCGTTCAAAGACCTTCTCTATCAAGAGAACTTGTTAATATGAAAAATGATGGCTTAATAGATTTCAACAAAAGTTTAGTCAAAATAAAAGATTTAAATGGAATTGAAGATATACTAATTTAATCCCATTGTCGAAAATACTCGAACTGTTTTTTTAAAAGATATTTAATTTTACTTGATAATTATTATCCGTTGATGTATAGTTGTAATTGTAGCAAAGGTTAAATAATTATTTTTATGTTTAAGTACTTAATAACTTTTTATTAACTTATAATGAATACTAAGGGAATAACAACTAATAATTGTTATCTAACCCAAAAGAATACGAGGAGGAAATTAATATGAAAAAATTTGTTTGTACAGTATGTGGATATATTCACGAGGGAGACTCTGCACCAGCTGTCTGTCCAGTTTGTGGTGCAAAAAGTGACAAGTTTATAGAAAAGACTGGTAATGATTTGACATGGGCAGATGAACATAAAATCGGTGTTGCCAAAGGCGTAGATTCAGAGGTTATCGAAGGATTAAGAGCTAATTTTGTTGGAGAATGCACTGAAGTTGGTATGTACCTTGCAATGAGCCGTCAAGCTGATAGAGAAGGATTCCCTGAAATTGCAGAAGCTTATAAGAGAATTGCATTTGAGGAAGCTGAGCATGCTTCAAAATTCGCTGAAATGCTTGGAGAAGTAGTAACAGCAGATACTAAGAAAAACCTTGAACTAAGAGTCGATGCTGAACACGGAGCTTGCCAAGGTAAAAAAGATTTAGCTACTTTAGCTAAAAAACTTAACTATGATGCAATCCATGACACAGTACATGAAATGTGCAAAGATGAAGCACGTCACGGTAGCGCATTTAAGGGATTACTTAATAGATACTTTAAATAAGAGTGCTTCCTATGAAGTTTCTCCTGCGCGACTCCAAATAAGAG
>Ga0209540_10001041_pt1 | contig 22308 bp, 10 predicted proteins | sample BarGraIncu01121A_FD_184501 | JGI IMG/M metagenome (GOLD analysis project Ga0209540, IMG submission 184501) | Arctic peat soil microbial communities from Barrow, Alaska - Barrow Graham LP Incubations 011-21A (SPAdes) (version 2) | ecosystem: Environmental > Terrestrial > Soil > Wetlands > Peat... | reverse complement strand
TTTGCTTGCAAGACTTACCACACCGGCAGTAGCGGTAGCTGCCTGATCGTCGATATAGAACAGCGTGAATTTATCGGCATCCGTGCCTACCACCTTAAAGTTAGTTCCTTCCACGGTAATGGCAGGAGCCAGCAACCATGTATAGCTAACTGCAGCAGTTACGGTTACGGCACAGGTGGCGGTTTTGCTTCCATCGGTAGTAGTCACTGTGATGGTGGCAGTTCCGGCTGCTACGGCTGTTACCTTTCCGGCGTTATCTACTGTGGCAATGTTCACATCGCTGCTGCTCCATGTTACGTTTTTATTGGTAGCAGTTTCAGGAGCAAGGGTGGCAGTGAGGGTTTCTGTACCTCCTGCGATGAGTGGCAGTGTCGTTTTGTTGAGCGTTACTCCCGTTACGGCTACTGTGGCAGCAGTTACGGTTACGGCACAGGTGGCAGTTTTGCTTCCATCCACAGTAGTTACGGTGATGGTGGCAGTTCCGGCGGCTACGGCTGTTACTTTTCCGGCGTTATCTACCGTGGCAATGTTCACGTCGCTGCTGCTCCATGTTACGTTGGTGTTGGTGGCATTATTCGGAGCAAGGGTGGCAGTGAGGGTTTCTGTACCTCCTGCGGTAAGAGCCAGTGTCGTTTTGTTGAGTGTTACTCCCGTTACAGCTACTGTGGCAGCAGTTACGGTTACAGCACAGGTGGCAGTTTTGCTTCCATCCACAGTCGTTACGGTGATGGTGGCAGTACCTGCGGCTACGGCAGTTACTTTTCCGGTATTGTCTACCGTTGCAATAGCGGTATTGCTACTTGTCCAGCTTACGCTTTTGTTAGTAGCAGTTTCAGGTGCAAGCGTGGCAGCGAGTGTTTCTGTACCTCCTGCTGTAAGAGCCAGTGTCGTTTTGTTAAGTGTTACTCCCGTTACGGCTACCGAGGCAGCAGTTACGGTTACGGCACAGGTGGCGGTTTTGCTACCATCGGTAGTGGTAACGGTGATGGTAGCAGTTCCGGCTGCTACGGCAGTTACTTTTCCGGTATTGTCTACCGTTGCAATAGCGGTATTGCTACTTGTCCAGCTTACGTTTTTGTTGATGGCAGTTTCAGGTGCAAGCGTGGCAGTAAGTGTTTCTGTACCTCCTGCTGTGAGTGCCAGGGTAGTTTTGTTGAGTGTTACACTTGTTACGGCCACTGCAGTAGAGCTTACTGTCAGAGTAGCCGTCACATCCGGTGCAGCAGCGTAGGTACCATCTCCGGCTTGTGAAGCGGTAATGGTACTGGTACCTGCCCCTACAATATGTACCTTGCTACCACTTACAGTGGCCACGGCAGTATTGGAACTTGAGTAAGACACTGCAAGATTGCTTGATGCTGTAGCAGTAAGGTCAAAATCGGCATCGCTTGTTGTTTTGGTGATAGCAGACAAACCGGTAATGGTTTGTGCTGTTTTTGTGGTAGTGCCCGCTTCCACTATCTTCACATCGTCGAGCCAGAATCCATTGTCGTCATTACTTTGAAAATAGAGAATAAAATCTTGCGTGGTCTCAGGGAATTTGATCCCTTTTACTTCTACAAAAAGCCATTCTCCAGCAACGGCTTCATGGTTTGCAGCTAACTTCTCCATATCATCCGGGCTACCGTTTGAGATTGCAAACATTGAACCTAACAGGCTAATTGTAGGTTTAACCCCAGCTGGTGCGTTACTTCTGTACCAAAAAGAAATATCGTATGTTTTATTGCCGGGGATATCTTTAATCCAATTTATTGCCGTTCTGCTGGTAAAATAACCGGATTGTTTTCCTTCTTTGAAAACAGCTTTGTCTGCTGAAACTATTCCTGCTATTCCATCATAATTGATATTATAATCGAACCCCCAGCTTGCAATGTTTCCATCAGCGTCCACTTGCTCAAAGTTACCGTTGGGTACCATGTTTACTTGAGCATTCAGGCTAAATGAGCCTGTTAACAGGAGCAAGGCTCCGAAAAATAAGTAACGAATTGTTTTCATTCTAAAATTTGTTTTTGAATTGTAGTTTGTTTAAAAAATAATTTGTAACCTAACCCCTAACCGCTCTCCAACCTCACCCCTCTCCTCAAGGAGAGGGGAAAAGTGCAAGAGTTTCTTTTTTTGTTCCCACAGGCTAAACCAATAGCCTGCGGGATTTGTATGTACCGTTTAAAACGGTGAACCAGCAACCCCGCTTATTTCGTAAAATAAACCAATCCACTTTTAGAATCACCTTCGAACGTCAGGTAATAGCCGGTTGATGCGGCTTGCACCACTTTCAGGCTGGTTAAGGTAATATCAGGACTACCTACTACTTGTAGTTTACCGCCGGTCTTGTCGCCTACCGTCATATCGCCTGTCCACGACAACAGGTATTGTGCTTTGGTAGCGATATTCGTTACCGCTATGCGATTGCTTTGCACAGTCAAACCCCAGCTGTTTACCTGATCTAACAGAATTTTAGTGTCGTTCCACATAAATTCAGGAGCAGCAGGATTGACGGTTATCACCAGTGTAACTGTTCTGCCGGTCTGATCTTTTACGGTAAGGGTGGCAGTACCTTCTTTTACACCTGTAATGTTGATGGTAGATTCCGACAAGGTAGCGGTGGCGGTGGCTGCCGATGAATTAGTGAGCATATAACCGCCATTTCCGGTTGCAATTTTCACTGTACCTGTTTCGGCTACTTTCAAGGCAATGGTTGTTTTTTCCAGTGTCAGATCAACCTGAATTTCGTCTTTCTTACACGATCCTAGTGCTACTATGCAACTTACTACGATCAATAAATTTACTATCTTTTTCATATATTTCTTTTATTAGGACTATGGTTTGTAGTTTGTAGTCTGTAGTCTATAGTCTGTAGTCTGTAGTCTTCGGTACACTTCAACATTCAATAAATTAACCAATTAGCCAGTCACTTAACTAATCAACTAACAAACCACTACTTACTACCTACTACCTACTACCTACTACCTACTACCTACTACCTACTACCTATTACTTATTACTTACTACCGACTGTTTATTGTTTGTATCTAATTTAATGACTTCAACGCCATCTTTGACACCTGTTTTGGTGGTCATGGTTGCTTTCAGTTTAATAAACCCTGTGCCATCGGCAGTAGTTGCTTTTAAGCTCAGATCGCCTGTTTTGCTTGCAAGACTTACCACACCGGCAGTAGCGGTAGCTGCCTGATCGTCGATATAGAACAGCGTGAATTTATCGGCATCCGTACCTACCACCTTAAAGTTAGTGCCTTCTACGGTAATGGTGGGAGCCAGTAACCAACTGTAGTTTATGGCTACGGTGAAGTTCACAGTCACATCAGGCGCAGCATCGTAAGTAGCATCTCCTGCTTGTGAGGCGGTAATGGTGGTAGCACCTTCTTTGAGTATATGTACTTTTCCGTCGGAACTAACAGTGGCTATGCTGTTGTCTTTAATGCTGTAGGTAACTGCCAGTTTACTGGACGCTACGGCTACCAGTGTAAAGTCGGCATCGCCTGCTTTAGCTGTGATGTCCGTCAATCCGGAGATGGTTTGTGGCGTTTTATTTTTATCGCCCACGGTCAGGTTTACGGTTACATCCGGTGCAGCAGCGTAGGTAGCATCGCCGACTTGTGAGGCTGTAATAGTAGTAACGCCCGTTTTCAGGAAATGCAACACTCCGTTAGTCAACGTAGCTATGCTGTTGTCTTTGATGCTGTAGGTAACGGCTAGTTTACTGGATGCTGCGGCAGCCAGTGTCAGGTCTGCATCGCCTGTTTTAGCTATGATGTCCGTCAGACCGGTGATGGTTTGTGCTGTTTTAGCACTTACGGTCAGGTTTATGGTCACATCCGGTGCAGGAGTGTAGGTAGTAGCATCGCCGGCTTGTGAAGCCGTAATGGTAGTAGTACCAGCTTTCAGAAAATGTAACACGCCATTGGTTAGCGTAGCTATGCTGTTGTCTTTAATGCTATACGTAACCGGCAGTTTACTGGATGCTGTGGCAGCCAGTGTTAGGTCTGCATCGCCCACTTTGGCTGTGATGTCCGTCAGACCTGTGATGGTTTGTGCTGTTTTAGCACTTACGGTCAGGTTTACGGTTACATTGGTTGCTGCATTGTACGTGTTATTTCCGGCTTGTGAAGCGGTAATGGTAGTAGTACCGGCTTTCAGTATATGTACTGTTCCATTGGTAATGGTAGCTATGCTGGCATCGGCGATGCTGTAGCTAACAGGTAAGTTGCTTGATGCTGTAGCAGATAAAGCAAAATCGGCATCTCCCGTTTTCTTCGTTATATCGGTAAAGGTGATAGTTTGTGCTGTTTTTGTGATAGTGCCCGATTCCACTATCCTTACATCATCGAGCCAGAATCCATAGTCATTATTACCTTGAAAATGGAGGTTTAAACTGCCATATCCGTCAGGAAATCTGATCCCTTTTTTTTCTACAAAAAGCCATTCTCCACTAACAATGTTCTCAGGACTTGTATCTAATATAGTATTAACATCCTGATCAAATGAACCACCAGACCAATAAGTACCTGTTAGAGAAATTCTGGGTGTAACCCCAGTTGGTGCATTACTTCTGTACCAAAAAGAAATATCGTATGTTTTATTGCCTGGGAAATTTTTAATCAAATTCGCTGCCGTTCTAAAATTGGCAATATAACCGGATTGCTTTCCTTCTTTGAAAACAGCCTTGTCTGCTGAAACTGTTCCTTCCATTGTTCCATTGTAATTGATTCCCCAGCTTGCAATGTTTCCGTCAGCGTCCACTTGTTCAAAGTTACCGTTGGGTACCTCTGCCGTACCTACCGGTGGTGCGGTTACCGTGAGCGCTACCGTTTTGTTCGGTGCAGCTTCGTAGGCACCATCTCCGCCTTGAGAGGCGGTAATGGTTGTACTTCCGATTTTAAGTATATGCACCTTTCCGTTGGTAATGGTAGCAATACTCGGATCGGCTATGGTGTAGCTAACTGGCAAGTAACTGGATGCTGTAGCAGATAACGTAAAATCTGCATCTCCAAATTCTTTCGTTATATCGGCAAAGGTGATGGTTTGTGGTGATTGTGTGCCAGTAGATTCTACCATCTTCACATCATCGATCCAGAATCCATCGTAATTACTAACAATACCGATAATAAGATCATCCGTTGTTTCAGGGATTTTGATTCCTTTTATTTCTACAAAAACCCATTCACCCACAACAGCGTCATGGGGGGTGTTTAGTTTAGTTAAATCCGCATCGCTAAGCCCACCACCAGTGAAGTATGCAAAATTTGAACCCTGCATAGAAACTGTAGGAGTAACTCCAGCTGGTGCATTACTTCTGAACCAAAAAGAAATGTCGTAGGTTTTATTGCCGGGGATACCTTTAATCCAATTCATTGCAAATTTTCCGGCTATATAACCGGATTGTTTTCCTTCTTTAAAAACAGCATCATTTATGGAGTTTGATCCTGCTCCTACCCATATTAATCCATTATAATCAGCATTATACTCGTTCCCCCAGCTTGGGATATTTCCATCAGTTGACGCTTGCTCAAAGTTGCCATTGGGTACTATGTTTACCTGAGCATTCAGGCTAAATGAGCCTGTTAACAGGAGCAAGGCTCCGCAAAATAAGTAACGAATTGTTTTCATTTAATACGTGTTTTAATTATTAATTGTTTAAACAAGAATTTGTAACCTTATCCCTAAGGAGCTGTTTCAAAAGCCTTTTTAGAACGCAAATAATACAAGATGCGCAAATTAACGCAACCTTATTAAATTGAAATTCAGTAAATAATATTCGACTTTACGTTACTACTCAGTATCCAGTTATTTTTATAATTATTTGATTTTCAATTCGACTGGTCGAACTGAAAATCAAATGTTGTGTCATTTGTTTCCATTATCCCCCGGTTGCGCTTCGCTTACCGAGGGTTATGCACATTTAGCCACTCCGTGGCAAAGAACTTATTCACTTATATTTCAAATACATGAGCATCAATTTGAGAAAACAGAGGGATGCTGAGTAGTAACGACTTTACAAATCTTATTTGCGAAAATTTGTGTTGCTTGCGTTATTTGCGTGCTTTTGATACAACCACCCGGGGTGAGGTTCAGGCTATTTCAAATACACTTTACGAATCGCTTTATTTGTAGCATCTACCACATAAATATTGCCTTCACTATCCAGTGCCATATCAGTTAAAGAAGCTCCCCACTTTGCTTTCGTAAAATCCCCATCCACATTCCCACTACTCAATTTAAGTGTGGTACTAACTGTTTGTGCAGTCAGATTCGCATACCTGATTGCATAATTGTTGGGATCCAACACATACACATTCTGCTGCTGATCCAATACTAAAGCTTTTATCCCATAATTAAATAATGCAGTACTAAACGAACCATCCTTATATCCGGATGTTCCTAATATGCCAATCCATTTTTTGGGATATGCCGGAGGTATACAATATAGCAAATAAGAGTCATACGCATCAGGACTGTAATAGACTGTGCCATTTAGCACCGCAGGGCGACAATTAAAATCCCCATACCAACTGGCAACCTTCGTCAAATTGCCCTTTGTGTCCAGTTTACAAACTCCGTTAAAGCTTCCGTTACTATCGGTAAGGCGCAAGATTATATAAATATTATCCTGTGCATCGACTGATATACTTCCCACCGAAGTAACTGAGGCCAGGTCTATCTGCGTAACCGTGCCAGCCGGTGATATTTTCTTTATTACATTGACATCTGCAACATATAAATTATTGTTGCTGTCAATAGTTAACCCCGAAATATTTCCCAATTTAGCACCAGTACCGACAAATAAAGCAATGCTGCCATCGGGTGTAATTTTGTATATTTCAGTGGTGGTGGAAGCATACACATTATTGTGAGAATCGAGTGCTATTCTTTTTAGTCCGGTAGGCAATGTTGTGCCGGCTTTGCTACCGGCAAAGGTGGTTACGCCAGCCCTGTTAAACGTGTTGGGAGCAGCAGCTTCTAATCCGGCGGTCACTACTTTTAATACCCCTGTTGCCAGATTGGCCGGTGCAACTACAGTCAGACTTGTGGCAGAAGCGGATGTAATTACTGCAGGTGCGTTGTTGAATGTAACTGTATTCTGTGCCGCATCGGTTGAAAAACCAGTACCGGTAAGTGTTACTACAGTACCGGACAATCCACTCTCCGGGCTTACTTTCGTTATTCCTAAATTCTGCGTTTTAAACTCCGGCCCTGTAGTACGTTGATCGTTTACAGCAACCTCTATTTTCCCTGTACCTATTCCGCCCGGAAGCGTTAACGATAATTCGGTGGCGCTCGCAGTTTTTACCGGTATTTCTGTTCCGTTGATAAAAACTTTGTTTTCTGCGGTTATTGTACTGAAATTTAGCCCTTTTATACTGATTTGTGAACCTACCGGTCCACTGAGCGGGGTAATAACCGACAAACTTGGTGGAGGCACTACAGTGAATACCGGGCCTACCGTTTTTTGTCCGTTAATAATCACAGCTATTTTATTTGTTGCCACATTTGCCGGAGCTTCAACAATTAGTTTGCTTTCGGTGGCTTCAATAACACTCGCCTGAAGACTGCTAAAAGTGACAGTGTTATTGGTCGCAACCGGATCGAAACCTGTTCCGTTGACAGTAATGCGGGTACCTTTACCGCCGGTTAGAGGAGAAATTCTATAAATAGATTGATACGTAAAAATTTCTCCTACTGACTCTTTTCCGTCAACCACCACTTTTACGGGTCCTTTTCCGGCATTTGCAGGAACTTTAGCTACAATCAGCGTGTCTGAAACATTCACGACTACCGCTTGAGTACCATTGATAAACACCGTGGCAGGACTAACCGAACTACTAAAACCCGCACCCGTGATACGAATATTCATCCCTTCAGAACCATTTGTTGGCGATATTTTTTGGACACTTAAAGTCTGGTAGGTAAAATTTCCGACTTCTATGCTTTTTTGCCCGTTATTGATTTTCAGGCTCCCTGTTTGTCCTGCTTTTGGCGAGAGTACTACTAATTCATTCTCTTTGGCACTAAATACCTCTGCTTTTACACCCGCAAACTCTACACTGTTCCCGTCGATACTTTCATTAAAGCCCTCACCTTTGATGGTGACTAATGTTCCTCCTTGCCCACTATTCGGATAATATTGCTCGATTTTCAACTCCCGTTGTACTGCTAAATTTTTGTCGGAAGTACAGGAAGAGAATAGGGCTAATATGAACACAATGCACCATGCTAATTTGTTAATGTGATAATGTGATAATGTGACAATGCGCCAATTTGCCAATGTGCCAATTTGAAGATGAGATAGGTTTCTGTTATTATATTTTGTTTTCATACATTTGTTTTAATGCTTGTTTCATTCTTAAATTATACCTACTGAATCAATGTCGTTTAGATAAGGATTCGCACACAGAATGCACGGATTAGACGAAAAAAATCAGAATAGAAATTCCATTTAACCTGAGTTCGGGATAAGTTCAGATTCATTTTTCAAACTATACAATTGAATATTGCGGTGCGCTGCACCTAATGATGATAATTGATGCCTGATACTACAAATATTTGGGAACTTTGTCCCTAAAAAAGGTGCTGCGCACCTAGCTATTTGTAGAAATTTAGTCAGACACAATAAACCGAAGGTGCAGTGCACCCACATATTATTTTCTGATATATTTGATAACCAAGATGTATTATTAATTTGATTATGCTTTTTCATTTATTGCTTATCCCGAACTCAGGTATTTAAAATGCATATTATCAAAAACAGAATATTCAAATCAACTTTACATGTTCTGTAAAATCTGTGTATTCTGTGTGCCTAATTAAACGACATTGCCTACTGAATTAAAAATTGTATTTCAATCCGACTTGCAAACGTACACGTGAAGCAAAATAATCTACACTATAGGCTTTTCCCGGATTGTTGAACGTAAATGCCGGATAGTTATCCTTGTTTTGTTGAGATAACGGGAACTCGGGCACTAAACCTACGGATGCGGTTGAATTGAATGTTTTGGAAACAAAGTATTGTTTACCCCAATTTTCGGACAGCAGATTGGTCAGATTTATCACATTGGCAGAAATAGTCAGCGATTGCATTTTATTCTTATTCGTAATTATTTCGTGCGAAACGCACAAATCCAATTTTACGTTCCAGGGAGTTCTTCCGGCATTACGTTCAGTGAATTGCCCTCTTCGACCCTTGAGGTAGTTATCTCCATCAATAAACTGATTAAAAGCATCGGCCTGTTGCTGGGCAGTTTCACCCTCTATATTTTTGAAGAAACGAACAGCTTCGTCCCGCTGTGGTATATAAACCAAAGAGACGTATTGCGAATTGCCCTGAATGTTGTGGTTTACGATACCGTATGTGAAAGCACTACCGGATTTGGCATCCAACACAAGGCTTATATTCGTTTTCCCCGCTCTTTTCCAACGGATGTCATACCCTGCATTTGCCGATATTTGATGGCGGATATCCGAATTGCTGTAAGCTAACTCCGGATTATTAGGAGTAAGTGACGGAGTTAATTGTCTGTTGGCCTCCATGGAACTGTTGATACCTGACATGATGTCTTTGGAAACGCCATACGTATAATGTGCGTCAATCAGAATCCCATTAACGAATTTTTTATTAATGGAAGCAGATATATAATATTTGTATCCTTTGCTCGTATTAGTCATCAGATAGATACTGCTGAAACGCGGGTCAACAGTGCCACTGTAAACCGGTTGTTTATGTTCCGTATCATAACCATACCAGTGAGGAGAATCTTTGGTATTCAGTTGTTGGAAAAAAATGTCTTTAATGGTTTTTTGATACATTCCTTCCAAACTAAACTCCCAGCCATCGACCTTATAATCTATGCCAAGCAGCAGTTTCGCAAATTTTGGCATCTCAAAATTATTGTCGATTAATTGCAGTTCGGTTTTACCACTATTTGAGTTGGTAAGAACCACACCCGTTTGTGCCACATAATCTCCAATCCCGTTTTGTCCGGGCTTGAGTGGATCCTGACCCGTCGGAAACGGATCTTTCGTTTCATCGGCACGTATACTGAAATCGCCATACGTATTTCCGGCATTACGATAGGCATAGGCTAACCACGACACCGGTAGGTCTCCGGTAAACATACCTATACCTCCACGCAGGATGAACTTATTATTTCCAGCTACGTCATAATGCATATCCAGGCGGGGTGATAAGTCAATCTTATTGAGGAAATCATTCGTTATCCTATTCAGCGGAGTGTAACTATAGGTAGTTTCAAAGTTAGGATCTGTCCAAATATCGTCCAGCTTATCGCTTCGCTGAGGTTTGTTGGGTAAGCTCACTTTATCGGCACAAAGTCCTATGGTAACTATCAGCTTATCAGTAGCCTGTATTTTGTCTTGCAAATAGGCCTTAAACCGATTCATTTTGAATTTAGCTGAAGGATTATTGAGTATATAATCGCGGCTATTATCGGCATAGTTGTAACTGCCCCTTATCCGATACGGATTGTCATTTAAAAAATCTTCGATACTCAGGTAATCGATACGTCCGTTCCATCCACTGACATAAGTATAAGCTATATCAGATAGTTCGCTATTCATTCCAACCAACAGATCATGTTCTTTTAACTTCCAATTCATTTCAGCTTTCATCTTCCACGTTTTTTGCTTGTTGTCAAAAATGCTGGCCTCCCGATCGGTTCCTAAGTAAATAATCGTGCCCGGTGTGCGTCCGGCTATTTGCACCTGAGGCATATTGGCGTTACCCGACGGATCACGACTCTCATGCAAGCTTGTGTATCCGGCTGATACGTGTGCGACTAAATTGGCACTGAAGTGGGTATCCCATTTTAATTCGGTTTCGATTTTTTTTGTTGACTGTTCATAAGACATGCTGCTAAACCGAAAAGTCTGAGCATCCCGATCCAACTCCTGACTATCAGACAGCGTCATGCTATTGGAAAGTGTCAATGTGTTTCGACCGTTGACAAGCCACTCCATTCCATTAAAAAACGATTTGAAATGACGCTTCAGCGGATAGTCTCCCGCAGTTCCAGCCTTAAATGCATCGCCGTAACGTGAACTCAGGTAACTGTTAATTGCATCGGCATCAGCCTGACTCAGAATCTGAGATGTTTCAGCTGTTCCCACCTTGTATTGTTCGGGATTACGAGCTTCAGTCAATGCCTCATTACCGAAAAAATAGAGTTTATTTTTGATGATAGGGAACCCAATTTGTAACCCTGTCTGATAGTCGTAATAATCGCTGCTCATGTTTCCTAAAGACCCAACGCGGTCTTTCCCGGTTAGAGCTGCATTGCTTGTCAAACCGTAGATATTTCCTTTAACTACATTGTTCGTATCCGCTTTAATAGCCTGAGGACTGGCTTTTTGTGCTGTATTGTCCGACCGGATATCAAAAACCGTTTTCTCTTGTGCTTGCGTAAAACCGGATACTGACAAAACAAATAAAGCAGAAATTACTTGTTTATTAATACTGTTTATATTCATTTCTTTTTCGATTAATTTAATAGTACCTGATCTATAATGTGCAATACCCCATTTCCAGCGAGCATATTTTCCCTGGTGAGATTGCTTCTACTTGTATTGCGGATGCCTTGAATAGCAATTCCGGTATAGCTTCCGGACGTAGTCTGATCTTTTAGGAGTATAACAGAAACATTATCTCCGTTGAGCATTGTTTCGGATGTTTGTGTTCCTGTGGTAGTAAGGATATAATCATACACAAAGCGGCGATCGGGCACAATGTGATAGCTTACTAATTCTTCCAATTCGTCCACACTTTTTTCATTGATTAGCTGTAAAGAGGACAAACCATAAGCGACCATTGCCGCATTGTCCGGTGCATAAATCGTATAAGTCCCGGGTTGTGAAAGTAGCTGTTGAAATTTCGTGCGATGAATAGCCTGATAAAATAAGGTCAGGTCCGATTCATTGCTCAATGCATCATTCAAATAATCAAACAAATAAGGCTCCAGCAGATGGTCGATGACCTGCAAATTTCCGTTAGTTGCTTTTTTCAACGTTGGTTTAACCGTGGCTCCGTTTACTGTAATGATGGTGTCTTGCCCCTTTATCCAACGGGTAACAAATAGTTTTCCTCCATCGTGAGCGTGTATTTCCTGATTGAATATAAACGGCAACTTATTCAGATCGTAAACGCCATCCAACACATGATAACTCATTATTTTTGTTAATTTAGACAGTCCAATGGTATTTACATCTGCCGATGCTGTATAACCTGCCAGGCTGAATGCGGCATCGGAAGGTGCCAATAAGGTATAAGGCCCTTTTTCTAATAAAAGCTCATACGCTCCTGTTCGTTTATTGGCAACATTCAGCAAGGACAAATTGGCATTGTCCGCCACAATCATACTGATCAGATTGGCATCGTACGAATAGGTACTTGACGTATCTTCGCTACAGGCTGTAAGAACCATGCAAAGACAAATTATCCGGAAGATATAGTTACTATAATACTTCATATTTCTCTATTATTTCAGTTTAAAAATCTTGGGGTATAAACAACCGATCCACAACGTGAATTGGGCCGTTAAGGGTCATTATATCGGATTCAATAATAGTGGCAGCTTCATCGCTTTCGCGCGCATTTTTCAGTTTTATCTGTGTTTTTCCATCTTCCCGTTGTGAAAAAACAAATGGGCATGCGTACTCAGGCACACTTGTACTTAGATATGGATAAATTACATAATTTGCCAAACGGTCATTATTTAATTCATTTGAGAAAAAAATAGTCGCATTTGGTTTAGACAAATTCTGTGTTGGATAATATCGCACAGCCCAGGAGTGGTAAGATAATATAGAGTCTGATTTAAGGAATATTCTATAATCATAAGGGGCACCATTCTTATAATATAGATATTTGCCCACATTAGAAATATTTTTATCATTCAACTTTCGCAAATTTTCAATATCACCGTAACCGGCTTTAATGAATGCCTCGTCGGTAGGTGCAAATAAGGATAAGAGATTTATATTTGCCTGATAATACTCGGCGGTAGGATTAACAGCCAACGTAAATTGCATCTTAGCATCGTTAAAACTTTTAGTACTGTAAGCTAAATCATTCGCCTTAATTATTTTGAGAAAAAGTGAAAACCGGCCATCTGCATCTAATATAGTCCACATATCCTGAGTAGGCTTTATTAAAAACCGATTGATATAGATTATATCTGCTTCTTTTGTTTTCTGTACATGGTAGGTGCCCGATAGTTTACCATTTATCCACAGGTTATTATTATTTATTGCCACATAATGCAAATAGCTGTATGGGGTATTCCAACCGGTTCGTAAATTAGGATTATTCAGTTTAGTCGTAATCTTAATATTTCCGGCTGTATATTTTACCGCGCTTGTATCAAAACGTGTAACCATACAATGATAGAGTAATAAAGTATCCAGTTGTTTGGCCGACATCTTGTCGATTGCCTCCTTATTCAGACCCACCTTTTCAAAAGCATCATCGGAAGGAACGAATATAGTTAACGGTGCATTCTCCCAATTTTTCAACGAATCGGGGAGATTGCTTTTTTCAAAAGCAGACAGAAAAAGAGTCATCTTGGATGCAGACAACTCATCTGTTATTGATTTTTTTTCTTCCGTGTAAGGAACTTTTTCTCCTACAGGCTCAATCATGTACTCACTTTGGGTACATGACTGAAATAAAGCCATGCATTGCAAAATTAAAAGCGTTACGATAGAATGATTTATTTTCATCTGTTTATAATTTGTTTTTTTAATTGTCAGATGGAACTCGCCAACGATAATCATGCTCCTGTGTGTGATTATCTCTCATGGCTCGTTTCATTGTTTATCTCTGTCAGAATTTTGTGTTTACTTTAAAGCTTCGGTCGGTGTTAGTAAAAGAGCATCTATATTGTGAACAACTCCATTATCGGTCATATAATTGATCTGGTATGCTGATGATAAGGGCGATTCTATTACAGCAGATGTTCTCTGGTTCAGCAAAAAGAATGTGGGCTGAAGTGCACTCTCCTTTAAATATATTCCGGAACTCATATCTTCATCTCCATCGATGTGCACTATTAAATTATTTACCGAACTTCCATAACGGGGATAGCCGGTGCCACCAAACATGACCAGAAGATCCGACACAAATACCCGTGTTTTAAAAATGTAGCCTCCAAAAAGTCGTTTTTTGTATGCATCAGGCTGCAAGGCCTCTATGCTCTGCAGGCTAATGTTACGGGCTTTAAACGATTGGTCATCCGGAGCCACTACCGTCCAGGGCCCCGGCTCGGATAGTCTATCCCAGTACCCGAATTTCTTTAAAGCAGCTACAAAGCAGCTGTATTCGGTCCGATGAGCTAAAAAATCCTGTACGGTGCCTTCACGGTATTTAGGCAGGTTGTCCAAAATATTTAACACACCATTGGCCAATACAATATCCGCATAGCTTGTCTTTATACCATTAAAATACAAAGTATTATCATCTAAACCAACACTAAGCAGTACGTTTTTTCCTGCCTTATTGGTATATTCTGTATCTATTGATTTCAACGGAACTTCGCTCTTTAGCAAAGCCGATTCGAACATGCAATAAAGAAGCATGTTTTTTAAACTATCACGGTTAAGAGCATCAATATCGGATTCGCTGTAAATACCCATAGCATTGAATGCCTTATCGTTGGGGGCAAATACAGTAATAACATCCTTCGAATTGAGATCATCAATTAACTCTGTTTTTTCTAAAGCGGCATAAAACAGACTCAAATCGAAATTGTTGTGTATATAATTACCGATTGTTCGGTTTTCTGAGTTTTGTTCATATACCTGTAAATTGTCATGTGCGCATGACGAGAAATATAAGACCGGTATAACTACAGCACAGAGTGTAAGTATCCGTCTATATATGCCATTTCTATTCATTTTTCTATTCTTTTTTATTACTGTTATAACCTACCTGCTCCGGGCTTGTAAGTAAAAATTTTACAACTACTTCTATTTATAAATTGGCGGATCGTATTTCCGTTGAATGGTTGTGAGATAGGCTTCTCCGTTGACAAATTCAACCGTATTTACGGAAGAAAATGAGCGTGGATTATAAATGCCTGAATGGGTATTTATAATCATATTGGGGAAAAATGCAACTCCTGTATTTTTCGTACCGTCACCACTGAAAGTAAGAGATGCAGCAAGTCCCTTCGGAGGGTCGTAAGACGAATTAACTGACACCTGTAAATCTAAACCGGGAGCTATCAAACTTATAACTTCCACCATGTTTGTATGAATAGTTCCTGTACTACCCGCCGCCGGAAAGAGTGGAAAACTGGCGTAAGGACTCACACTATTGTTCTCCGTATTTCGTTCCATTGTAGTTAAATACAATCCTTTATAACCGGATATAGGTTTATCAACATTTATAGGGAGTCCTGAAAACAGGGATAGATATACATTCATTTCATTGGCTATGCCGTATCGTAGTGTTCTATAGTCGTTGTCTGTATTCGGTTTCAACAGATCATCCGATTCTCTAAACCCTTTGGCACTCATATTATAAAAGTTGACATACACCAACGAATCGGCAAACGGTAGTTTCGTAAAATTCTCCTGCCTTAGAATCAGCACATTCTCTTTGGTTGTATAATCTTTTTGTACAACATGCATCGTATACACCTCTTTTGGAGTCAATTCTATTTGCTGGTCAATAGCAATGTTCTTTTTGTTACGGGCATCAAGTTCAAAAAAAGGAACGTCATTAAGCGGTCGGTACATAAAAACCACACGGTGCTTCCCGGCAGTAATCTGGGCCCAGCTTGACAGGTCGAACCCATTGAGGATAGGCCCTACGAGCACATTTTCCTTTCCAGGATATTCAGGATTCTTTTTGGAAGTACTACTTGCACTATGAACAGGATAAGGAGCAGCATACTTGTCCCTTTTGTCTAAAAAATCGCCCACAATTGCAGCACTAACCGGAATGCTGTCGGCATCAAATACAGGGTCGATGAGCATCGTAAGAAAGGGCGCTTTTTCGAAGCGGTTATCTAATTGTATTTCGTAATTTAAGTTGTTAAACACCCGAATATAAGCAGGATTTTCAATTTCCTTGTATTCAATTTCTGTACATGCGCTTAGAAGGCCACACAGAAGGAATAATGAAATACTCCATTTTTGAATGTATTTTTTAGCCTTCATCATTTTGTATGCGTTATTATTATCATTTTTGATTTGTATCTATCATCATCCGTTTTACGTCCAATCAATGCAATGGTATAAACACCTGTGTTTAAAGCAGGAATACCTTTTGAATATAGTTCCCGACGAGGAATGAGATCCTGACTTGTGAGAACGGGTATTTCGTCGGCCCAAACCCCCGGCGCAGTAGTTGCCGTAGAGCGATAAGCCATGATCTGAAAGCTATTCAACGTTTCGTATTTTAACGAGACATAGGGTTCCTCTTTGGGTACATAGTTCGGTTTTAGTTGCAGTCCAATAGTAGAACTGAAAGCTTGTCCGTTGTCTGTGGTAAAAGACAGGTACTCAAAATCGGTATCGAAGTTTAAAAAGCGAAGTTTTAGAAAATAGGGCCTGTTAAACCGATCATAGGAAGCATCTTGTCCGTCACCTGTATCGCTATACATTGAGCCACTTAAATTATTGGCAACTACTATCAGTGAGTCGTTTCCAGTATTAGCATTGCTTAACCAAACCGAATAGTTTTGACCGGCAGACATGGGATAAGTAGTAGATGCGAGTACATTTCCACCGGAATCCATGGCTTCAAGCGTGTAATTTCCATTAATCAACGTTGTATAGTCAGTAACACTGCCAAATGTTACTCCCGCTTCCGAGATTTCTTTTCCATTCAACTTTAAAGTAACGGCGCCGTCTTTGGGCAAAGCATTTATAAATTGCGCCCGTGCATACGTGGTGTTCACCGGTTCATCCACATCTGCAATTATTTCAAAGCCATTCTGATATGCAGCAAGTTGTTCATTAGTTGTAGAGCCAGGGTATGGATATTTAAACGATTGGGCCGAAACTACAATGGTATAAATTCCGCCCGGCTTATAGGCATGGATCGGCGCATAGGTCTGATAAGTGGGCTGCGGTTGATTCGCACTGTTATAGGTGCAGATGGAAGACGTTGAAGGATCAATGATATAATAGTCGTCAGGTTCCTGACCCGGAATTTGTCGTCCATCGGGTGTCAGCACCTTGAATTGATAAGTACCATACGGAATTTCTATATATTCTGAATATTCACCCGGTTTGATATTGTTCAGCTTATCGCTCACCGGTGTTCCATCTGCCCAGGTTAATTGCAAGGATCCGTTTAAATTCTCCATTCCGGCAGAGTTGTTAAGCAGCTGAGAAGAAAGATTCAGTAAGCGAACCTTAAAATAATCCGGTCGCGCCGGACTCTTAGTATCTCTGGGTATTGCCAGCATCTCCGGCTGCTTTTCTAAATAGTACTCATTGGTTTGAACCAAATAATAGTCGGTTGGAGTTGTTTTCTTCTGTATACTGAATTCAACCGGGGATCCATAAAAGTTGTAGGAAAGAATCTCTATCTTTAATTTAAGACTGTCAGAAGCATTAAAAAGGTCTTGCGGTATTTGCCACAATTTACCCATCTTCCCATTCTTAGTGAAGTATTTCGTACCCGGGTAGTCTGAAGCATCTGCAGCCAGAGGGTCTTTTAAAATAAATCCGGTAAGACTGTCTCCATTAGCTATTACCTGATTCGCTCCACGCAGGTTGACAATCCTGAACTTAGAGTTCTCAATTGCTGCGGTACTAGCCCGGTTATCTACAACGTAGTCTAATTTATCCTCACTGCATCCGCTTAGCATCAGCAGAAAATAGAATAAACTAAATACAGGTACTATTTTATATATGGTTATATGTTTCATTCTTAAATACTTGTTTTCTAAAGACCGTATAAAACCCGCCAAAACATTCATTTTCTCGTTTATAAAAATTCTTAAGGCTCGTTTCATATTAAAATAAATTGTAAGTTAATCCTACCATGATTTCACAACCACGCTTGTAGCTCCTGTTAATATATTCATTGCCATACCATTTACCACCTGTATTCGGGTTGGCATATACTGTTTTGATAGCCGGATCCAGGATGTTTTTGGCAAATCCTTTGAAAGTCAATTTCTTAGCCAACCGCTGGCTAAATACGAAATCCAGGGTAGGTGCAGGTTGCGCATACAAATCGGGTTCACCTGTGAGGTTGATTTGAACCAATCGTTCGCCAACCATATTAAATGTTGTAGTCAACTCTGTGCCGGTTTGCCTGTTGCTATAGTTTAGCCAGACATTAATGGAATAGGGTGCTTGTTCAAACAGCGGGCTGTTTTCGGGAGCATGTCTGTCGAGAAACTGACTGGCAGCTAAGCGCTCAGCTGATTTTTTAATTTTACTTTGTGCCAACATTAAATTGACACCCATAAAAAATGTCCGTTGCTGTCCCCATAGTTTGCTGATGTCTTTGACTACCTCAAATTCCATCCCCCAAACCTTACCTGTATTTTTGTCATTTTGAAACTGTATAACCGGAAACTCAGGATAAGTGGCGGCTAACCCATCCGTTTTCAATGAGTACACCTTAACTAACTGATTTTTTATCCTTTTACCGAACGCCGATACTGAAATCACTTCTCCCGATGCAGGAAACCATTCCCAGCGAAAGTCCAGATTTTCGGTGTGTTGGTTCTTCAAATCAGAATTACCTGCAACTAACCCCATCTGATAAGGATCGAATTCGAATACGTTGGTTCGCTCACGTAGTTCCGGACGCGCCAGCGTAGTGTTATATGCAAACCTGAAATTCATATTCTCTTTAAAAGCATATGTTAAGCCTGCAGAATAATAGGGGTCATATCTTGTTTTATATACAGAGTTTGGATCACCAAACGAAGCAGATATAACGTTTCCATCCGCATCTTTCGTTGTCAAAGAGGGGTCGATATATACGTTTTCTGTGTCCACTGTGGATTGTATATTGGTTTTCTCGAAACGGACTCCACCTGTTAAGCGAATATTCTCCGGAAGTTGTAAGTCCAACATGCCATAAAATGCGGAGGTTTCAAAAAAACCTGTATAATTGTTTGGCGATTTTTTGCTATTATATAAAAATCCTCCAACGGGAATATCGCCCTCTCCTGTACTTCCTGTAGCTACTTTTACCCCAACTACTTCGGAACTGACCATTCTATCTATATTGCCATCGACACTCAATAAAGTGGTGCTACCATTCGAATTAAAGTTTGATCCGGGCAGATAAAGAATATTTTCCGTAAACTTTCGCTCACGGTTCAAATAATTGAATCCTGTTTTAAATTCCTGTACTTTGCCAAACAATGGGAATGGTAATGTTAAGTCCACTTTGTGATTATAGCTTACTTCGTTCAAATTACGCCAACGTCTGCCGTTTGGTTCTGCCTGAATAGTTCCATACGAACCGAATCCGTTTACATATCCTGAGCTCAGAGCATATAAATGTTTGGTATATACACGTTCCACTGCACCAGTACTCGTTCCAACTACGGGCTTATCATACCACGTTCCACCATCAGGCATATAATCCACTAATGATACATAACGGTAGTCCGGATCGTTCTGTCCGGAACGGGAAGTGGACAAATTATAGCTTAGGCGAGGGGAATATTTACTGTCCCAGAATTTATGTTCTCCCTGAAGATTATACGTATTCAAATTGCGATAGCTTTGGCGCAGCGAATAAATAGTATTGGACACCGTGCCGGATAAACCGGTATATTCATACGATCCGTTCATGTTGGTTGATTTTGTTTCACCTCCCCAGCTGCCTATATACTGTGCACTGATTTCGTGCCGCGGGCTGAATTGATAGGTTAAACCAAGTAATGCACCATACGTTAAAGTCTCAACTCCGGTATTCTCTTTATAGGTCTGATATTTTCCCATATACAAGCTGTTCGGAGTAATGTAATTTGGTATTTGCCGGTGACTGTAAATGGCTGGATTCCCTGTAACAACTCCCTGATAAATGCTGTATTGTGTTACCTCACCACCCTTGATATCGGTTATCCTGCGATAATAGTTTCCACCGACAATAAGACCCAGGGTGTGCTTTCCACCGAATAATTTATAACTATTTCCAAAGGTGGCAGAATAGGATTGGTTTAGCGGAGCTTGTTTGTAGCGAGTCGTCATCACAGGATCAAAACTTTGCATGATCGAGTTGATACGTGCTACTTCCTGTTTGGCTTCCGTGCTGTAACCGCTGTTGGCGATCAACTGTTGAATGTCCGATAATCCATTGGGATATTGGGTTGACAGGTTTTTAAAATCAGAAGTCAGGTTTTTATCATTGATTTTTTGTCCGAAAGTTCCCATATCGCTGTTCCAAAAGCTGTTGTACTTACCTCCGATACCTACATTTGTATTGAATCCGATCTGTATACTAATATCAATTATTTTATGGTCAGGCACTGATTTGGTTTTCAGTTCTACGAGTCCGGCAGAGGCATCTGCGGGTTTGTCGGGAGTTACAGTTTTATAAACCGTGATATTGTCGAGTAAAGATGCCGGAATCAAATCCAACGGAATACTACTTTTATCAGGATCTGAGGACGAAAGTCTTACCCCATTTAATTGACCAATTACACTTCTGTCTCCAAGCCCCCGGACAGCTACATATTTTTCATCGGTAATAGTAACCCCCGATACTTTTTGAAGTGCTTGAGTAGTGGTAATACTCCCCGTTTTTTCAATCTGAGCTGCAGATATCCCATCTTGTACCGTTGAAGACTTTAAACGACTATGCAATAAAGCAGCTTCTGTATTTTCTTTACGTCTTGCCATAACAACAACTTCACCTAAGTTGGCATTGTCTGACTTTAAGGAAATGTTGAGTTGAGCGGGAACTCCATTTTTAATTACTATGTTGGTTATTTGTTTCTGGTACGATACAAAACTCACAATAATTTTATGAGTTCCAGGTTGCAGGTCGATACTGAAATTTCCGTCTACATCGGTAATAAAACTTTTGTTGACATCTGCAACTAATATGTTTGCGCCAGGTAGTGCCCCACCATTTTCGTCAGTAATTTTACCAAGGAGTTTTATGCTTTTGACTTGTGATACTTGTGGCTGCTGGTCATTTTTTTTTTTTAATACGGCGTAAGACGTTTCCGTCGTTTTTTTCCATGTAAATGTTGTACCGGAAAGGCTGCGTTCCAAAGCTTGTTCCACAGTTAAGCTCGTAACTTTAAGAGCCGAAACACGAGTTTTACCGATTAGGTTCAGGTCGGAAAGTATGGTAACAGATCCCTTTTCGGCAATTTTATTTAAACGGGTAGCGAGTAATTCCTCTGGAAATTGTGCGTCGAAAGTTTTGGCCGCTGTGACTGTCACACAGTAAAATGTAAGTAGGGCTACCCATAGCACTACGAAACGTCGGGGCTGTACACTTTTCGTTGCTTTTTGTTTTTGTTGTAACATTTAATCTGTTTTTTCTTTATTATTAGTTTATTATCTGTTTTCTACCTATCAGGCAAACTGGGAACAGCACCCTTGCTTTTCTTTTTTTAGAATTTTTTCTATTTACTGGTAAACACTTTATATATAATTCCACTTGCACATGATTGTCTATCTCGTCAGTTGGAAGATAAAGAGGTTATCGTTACATGATTGTTTTTAATGGTATAGCGGATATTATAAATTGCCCCAATAGTAGTCAGCACGTCTGTGAGCTTACTGTTCGGATTGAATGTTCCCGTAAGTCGTTCATTGGCCAGCGCATTTTTTTCAAAGCTGACTTCCACGCCGAACTGCTGCCTCAAACGCAAGCGGAGTTCTTCTGCACCCCCGTTGAGTACTAAACGTCCTTCTCGCCAGCCTGCAGCATCTTCCCAATTTGATTCTGCTATTTGAGTTTTTTTGTTTGCAGTGTTGTAGGTTAACTGTTTATTATGCGTTAGTAATCCAAAAGTATGAGTAGCATCACTCACCTCTACTTTTCCACTCCGCACAGATACAATATTTTCATTTAACTGCGGATAGGCTTTTACGTTGAATGATGTTCCACGTACGGTGGTTTGCATAGCACCGGTATGTATAATAAAAGGTTTCTCAGGATTCTTAGCAACTTCAAAAAAAGCTTCACCAGTAAGCCATACCTCACGAAGCTTGAAGTTGAACGCATTGGTGGTATAACTGAACTGAGTGCCCCGGTTCATTTGTATGCGGGAGCCGTCAGGAAGTATCACCAACCGGATTTGATCATCTGTGGTTTGAAACAGGGTTTTGGCTTGG